>Ga0209902_100265_pt1 | contig 75136 bp, 72 predicted proteins | sample FECB27metaG_FD_188304 | JGI IMG/M metagenome (GOLD analysis project Ga0209902, IMG submission 188304) | Cyanobacterial communities from the Joint Genome Institute, California, USA - FECB-27 (SPAdes) (version 2) | ecosystem: Environmental > Aquatic > Thermal springs > Hot (42-90C) > Microbial mats... | reverse complement strand
GCGCGGTGCAACCGCGCGGATGCTCGCGCAAGCTTCCCCGCGCTTCGCGCGGGCCCTCATCCGCCCTTCGGGCACCTTCTCCCAGCTCCGCTGGGAGAAGGAAGAGACCGCCCTCCCCTACCGCCTGAGCATCCCGCCGAGCACGCCGCGGACGATGGCACGGGCGGCGGTGGAGCCGAGTTGGCCGGCGACCTGCTTGCCGATGCGTCCTGCCACCTGCCCCGACACCGAGCGGGCGACGTCGCGCGCCACCGCCTGGGTCGGCGACAACCGCTGGCCGCGGGTGTTCGTCGTGCCGAACAGCGAGCCCAGCATGGAGCCGAAGCCCCCGAGGATGCCGCCCTCGGTGGGGGCCTCCATCGGCGGGCCGCCGGGCTGCCCCGTCGCGACCGCACCACCGGCGGCCCCGCCGGCCGCGCCGCCGGCCGGCACCGTCGCCTGTTCGGCACGCGCGGCCAGGATCTCGAAGGCGGATTCGCGGTCGACCATCGTCTCGTACTTGCCCCTGAGCGGGCTCGCGGCGATCACCGCGGCGCGCTCCTCCGGCGTCAGCGGCCCGACGCGTGCCGACGGCGGGCGGATCAGCGTCCGCTGCACCACCGAGGGGATGCCCTTGCCCTCGAGCGTCGAGACCAGCGCCTCGCCGACGGCGAGCTCCGTGATCACCTGCGCGGTGTCGAGCTCCGGGTTCGGCCGGAAGGTCTCGGCCGCCGCCTTCACCGCCTTCTGGTCGCGCGGCGTGAAGGCGCGCAGCGCGTGCTGGACGCGGTTGCCGAGTTGGCCGAGCACGGCGTCGGGCACGTCGAGGGGGTTCTGGGTGACGAAATAGACGCCGACGCCCTTCGAGCGGATCAGCCGCACCACCTGCTCGACCTTGTCGATCAGGGCCTTCGGCGCCTCGTCGAACAACAGGTGCGCCTCGTCGAAGAAGAACACGAGCTTCGGCTTGTCCGGATCACCCACCTCCGGCAACTGCTCGAACAGCTCCGACAGCAGCCACAAAAGGAAGGTCGCGTAGAGCTTCGGGCTCGACATCAGCTTGTCGGCGGCGAGCACGTTGATGAAGCCGCGGCCGTCATAGGAGGTGCGCATCAGGTCGGCGATCTCGAGCGCCGGCTCGCCGAAGAAGGCATCGCCACCCTGGTTCTCGAGCACGAGGAGCTGGCGCAAAATGGCGCCGACCGAGGCCTTCGAGACGTTGCCGTAGGTCTTCGCCAGCACGTCGGCGCGGTCGGCGACGAGGCCGAGCAGGGCGCGCAGGTCCTTGAGGTCGAGGAGCAGCAGCCCCTCGTCGTCGGCGAGCTTGAAGACGATGTTGAGCACGCCCTCCTGCACCGGATTGAGGCTCATCAGCCGCGACAGGAGCAGCGGCCCCATCTCCGACACCGTGGCGCGGATCGGTGCACCCTGCAGGCCGAACAGGTCCCAGAAGACGACCGGGAATGTCTCGCCGCGATAGTCGGTGAAGCCGATCTCCTCGGCGCGCTTCACCATCCACTCCTTCGGCTCGCCCTTGCCGGCGATGCCCGAGAGGTCGCCCTTCACGTCGGCGCAGAACACCGGCACGCCGGCGGCGGCGAAGCCCTCGGCTAGCACCTGCAGCGTCACCGTCTTGCCGGTGCCGGTGGCGCCGGTGGCGAGGCCGTGGCGGTTGGCGAGCTTCAGCTCCAGATATTCCGGCTTGACGCTCGTGCCGATGAAGATCTTGCCGTCGACCAGCATGCCGTCCCCCGCGAATGCGCCTCCGCCCGGTTATAGGCGGGCGGCGGGCGGCCGCAAATGGCCCGCCGGCGCCGGCGGGACCGCCTGCGCACCGGGCGCGGCGACGCGCGGCTTGCGGCGGGCGCGCGCATGCCTACAAGGGAGCCGCGACGCGCGGGCGGCGCGATCACAGGAACGTGCGCGAGACGCCGAGGGTGCGGCGCGCCGGAGACGAAGCCGATGGAAGAGCTCATCCAGCGCATCGCGGCCGAGGTTGGCATCGACCCGGCGCTCGCCCGCAAGGCGGTCGAGATCATCATCAACTTCCTGCATCGCGACGGCCCGCAGCCGATGGTCGGCGAACTGATCGGCAAGTTTCCGGGTGCCGAGGCCCTGCTGCGCGACCATGACGAAGGCGGCGCCAAGGGCTTTCTCGGCGGCAAGCTCGGCAGCCTGTTCGGCGGCGGCATGGGGGCGATCGCGGCGCTGAACGAGTTGACCGACGCCGGCCTCGAGCTCGACCAGGTGCAGCAGGTCACCCGCCTCGTCGTCGACTTCGCCAAGGAGCACGCCGGCGAGGACGTCGTCGACCAGGTGGTGTCGCAGATCCCCGGCCTGTCGCAGTTCGTCTGAGACGACGCCGCGCCACCCGCCATCGCCGGCCTGCCGGCGGGCGGGCGGCGGGCGGGCGCCCATCGCGCGGTTCCTGCGCGAGGTCGGCGTTGCTCACCGCGCCCCCCCCGCTTCGCCGGTCGTGCAAGGCGACGAACGGGCGACAAGGTGCGCGTGCGGCGTGGGCCGTCCCGGCCTCGCCCGGCAGCCCGGCAACCTCTATGTTTTCCTCTGCAGCGGCAACCGCAGTCCCGACGTCGCGGGGGCGCCGGGCGCGGACCCGCGCGGGGGAAACAACCATGTCGTCCTATCCGATCGCCAAGATCGAAGGCATAGGTGCGGCCTATGCCGCAAAGTTCGCCACGATCGGCATCACCACGACCCGCGAATTGCTGGACCGGGCGCGGGATCCGACGGCGCGCGCGGCGCTCGCCGCCGCGAGCGGCGTGGAGGAGGCGCGCATCCTGAAGTGGGCGAACATGTCGGACCTGATGCGCGTCAAGGGCATCGGCGAGGAGTATTCCGAGCTCCTGGAGGCCGCCGGCGTCGACACCGTCAAGGAACTGCGGACCCGCAAGGCGGAGAACCTCGCCGCGAAGATCGCCGAGGTGAACGCGGCGCGGAAGCTCGTCCGCGCCGTCCCGGGCCCCAGGCTCGTCGGCCGCTGGATCGACAACGCCAAGACACTGGCGCCCCTGCTGAAATATTGAGGGGGTGGACACTGCGGCGCTAAGGCAGGGTACCGGCCCTGACGGACCCTGATTCAGTCGAACGCCGCGCATTGTTCGTGTGCTGTAGCACCGAGCCATCCAGCGCCGCGTCGAGGATGTCGGTGCGTGGTGGGCGGCGGATACGTCGAAACACGCGCGAGCCGACGCTTGCCGTTGCATCCGGGAGACGCCGTCCGAAATAGCGGCGTCGACCACTCCTCCGGCCCGGCCTTGGCTTGACGGCCGCCGGGCGGCGAAGTCAGGTCACGGCAGTCGACTGTTGCAGCCCCTGTCTGCTGGCACCGCGGACACGCGCCCGTCACTGAGGGCGCGCCACCCACCGAGGGTTCATGTGCAGCATCGCTTCATTCAAGCAATTCCTGTCGACCGGAACCTCGGACCGATCTCGACCAACCTGAATAAACGGCAGGTATCTGATCTCCTCGGCACGCCGCAAGATTGGATTTTTAGCTACTACGACACGCCGATCTACTGGATCTACACGGAAATCGACAACGATCGACCGAAACTAGAGATTGAGTTTTCTCTCGACGCACCACACCCTGTCGAGTGGTTCCAGATCGAGGACGCGAACTACATTTGCGGCCCCTTCCACCTTTTCGGCCGATCCCTGGTCATGACGACCGACGGGCTCTCAGGGGAATCGACGCCAGCGGGGTACCTGCAAAGCGGCGCTATCGACGCCGCTACAACGACGATCTATCTCGACGAGTACTTCGAGTTGGCAATCGTCACCGACCGCATCGTCGCCTTCTTTTACCGAACGGACGGCGCCGGCGATGACATGAGCGACGATGAGAAGCGTCTCATCTTCGGCGGGTTCGGAAAAGGCCTCGATTTCCGGGAGCACGACAGCGTCTACCGCATAGACAGCATCGAGTCGCACAGCGAAGGTCATACGACACGGCGGTGGTCCGACCGCTTGCTGACACGGGCAACATGCACCATCCCGCAGTATCTCGGCATGATGGGCGAACCGCCAGAAATCGCCGCGGCGGACGTCTGACAACGAGCGGCGCCAACAGCAGTCACCGGGCACTCATGCGCTACCTCGCATCACTCAAGGCTTTCCTTGCCACGGGCCGCCTCGGTCCGATTTCGACGGAGCTGAACCTCCGGCAGGTGGCCGACCTGCTCGGCACGCCGCAGGACTGGATCTTCAACCACGACGCACCGTTCTACTGGATATATTCGGAGACCGGTCCCGGGCAGGCGTCACTGGAGATCGCGTTCTCGGCTGACGCGCCACATCCCATTTATTGGTTCCAGATCGAGGATGCGAATTCAGTTTGCGAAGTGTTTAATCTCTTCGGCGAGGCGCTGGCGATGACCGGAGATGGACTTTCCGGAACCTCGACGCCCGCCGAATTCCTCCGAAGTGGCGCATTCGATCCGGCGAAGACAAAGATATCCCTCAACGAGGATTTTTTGTTGGCAATCGTCACAGACCACATCATCGCCTATTTCCACGCTTGGGGCGATGGTGAAGAGGAGATGAGCGACGAGCAGAAACGCCTGATCTTTGACCGCTTCGGCAAAGGACTCGACTTCAGAGCGGACGATCGCCTCTACCGGCTCAACAGCATCTACTCCTTCCACGAAGGTGGCACGGAAAGAGAATGGACGAGCTTGATGCTGACCGACACGACGTGTTCAATCCAACAGTATCTCGCAATGATCGACGGCCAACCTGGGACCGCCGGACCTGCGGCCTGAAACAATCGCGGACACCTGCAACACCGGAGAGAGACCGAGAAAACTTTTCGGACAACCATGCGCTACCTTACGTCACTTAAATCCTTCCTCGCCACGGGCCGCCTCGGGCCGATCTCGGCCGACCTCAACGCGCGGCAGGTGGCCGACCTGCTCGGCACGCCGCAGGACTGGCTGTTCAACTCAGACGCGCCGTTCTACTGGATCTATTCGGAGACGGATTGCTACCGCCCAAAACTGGAACTGCAATTCTCCGACGAGGCACCTCACCACATGTACTGGTTCCAGATCGAGGATGCAGAGGCCATCCACGGCGCATTCTGCCTCTTCGGGCCGATGCTGGCGATGACGACCGACGGCCTTTCCGGCCACTCCCGGCCCTCGGATTTTCTCAGGAGCGGCGCATTCGACGAGGCGTCGACCGTGGTCCACCTCTCCAAGTACCTCGAACTCACAATCATTTCCGATCCAGTCAGCATTCATTTCGCAGGTGCCGAGAGCTTCGAGGATGAACTGAGCGACGAAGCCAAGGAGGAGATCTTCGCAACCTTCGGAGGGGAGTGTGAGTTCGCGCACATCGATCGCCTCATGGGTCCAGGAGACATCTACTCCCACCGCGACCTGCAGCGCGCGAGCCAGGATCACGTATTGACCAGCGCTTCCTGCTCGCTCCGGCAGTATCTTTCCATGATCGACGGTCGCCGGACCACCTCAGCTTCTTGAGGCATGAGGTCCGGGAACGCCTGCAAACACGGTCCACGGCACCATGCGCCACATTGCATCGTTCAGGCACTTCCTCTCGACCGGCCAACTCGGTCCGCTGACAATCGACATGACGCTCGTGGACGTCGCGCAGGCGATCGGCCCGCCGCAGGCCTTCGGCGAGTTCGCCGGCGGTGATCCATTGCCGCTGCGCTGGCACTACGAGAGCGACGGCTCCGTTCTCGAGATCGACTTCCTTCCCTCCCCTCCCTACCGCATCGACCAGCTTCGGTTGGAACCTTCCCTGCGAGGCGAGTTCTGCCTGTTCGGGCCGAACCTGCTGATGACGACGGACGGCATCGGGGGCGGCTCGCCGCCTTCCCTATTCCTCAAGTCTGGAGCCTTCGACGAGGCGGCCACGGTCGTCCATCTTTCAGAGGGACTCGACGTGACGATCGTCTCCGACCACGTCAGCGTCCTGTTCAAGGGCGCCGAGGATTTCGCAGAGAGCCTCGACCCGGAAACAAGGCTTGCGATCTTCAAGGGGTTCGGCAGGACCTTCGATTTCACGGAGATCGAGGCCCTTCTGGTCCCGGTCGAATTCCGCTCGCATTCCGATACGGCGCACGCCGGGCAAATTCCCACCACGCCGCGCGCCACTTGCGCGACGCACGATTATCTCGCGATGCTCGGCACTTCTCGGTGACGACCGGTGAGCACGGACAGTCCGGGCACCGCCGCCGAGCAGCGACGCGACAGGATGCGCACGTCGGCGGTGCGGGGACTTCGGCGGCACCGGCCCCCGGCCGGCGACCATACCAGAATGCAGCCGGCCGGGGCCGCGCGCTGCGATGTGCGCGGAGACCTCCGCCCTTTCCCGGGGTTGCCGCCGCCACGCCCCGCCGCTATCAGCCATGAGGGCCCGCGGGCGGGACGTCGGTCGAACCGGCCTTGCACGACGGCAAGCTTGAGGACGGCGGGAATGGGCGAGACGATCGCGCTGGCCGGTGACTTTGCGTCGGCGACCGAGGCCGAGTGGGAGAAGCTCGCCCTCGCCGCCCTGAAGGGCAAGCCGCTCGACAGCCTCGTCTCGCGGACCGACGACGGCCTTGAGATCCGGCCGCTCGAGACTGCACGCCCGCCCGCCGGGCTCGGGCTCGCGCCGGCGCCGTGGGCGATCGTGCAGCGCCTCGACCATCCCGACCCGGCGCAGGCGAACCAGCTGGCACTCGACGACCTCGCCGGCGGCGCCACCGGGCTTGCCATCGTCGTCGCCGGAGCGCCGTCGGCACACGGCTTCGGGCTTCCGGACGCGCGCATGGAGACGCTCGCCGGCGCCCTCGACGGCGTCTTCCTCGATGGTGTCGCCCTGCGGCTGGAGGCCGGCGCCGCCGCGCCCGCCGCCGCCCGCACCCTCCTCGACCTCGCGGACGCCCGCGGCTTCGCCCTCTCCGGCCTCGATCTCTCGCTCGGCCTCGATCCGCTCGGCTCCGCCGCCGTCGCCGGCACCGGCGTCCCGGCAGCCTGGACCGTGGAGTTCTCGGCGTTCGCCCGCGAGGCGGTGGCCCGCGGCGCAGCCGGCACCATCGCGCTCGCCGATGGACGCCCGTGGCACGCCGCCGGCGCGACGGAAGCCCAGGAACTCGCCGCCACCCTCGCCACCGCCCTCGCCTACCTGCGGGCGCTCGCCGACGTGATGCCGCTGGAGGCGGCGTCGGCGCGCATCGGCTTCTCGCTCGCCGCCGACGTCGACCAGTTCGCGACGACGGCGAAGCTGCGCGCACTGCGCCTGCTGTGGCGCCGGGTGTGTGAGGACTGCGGCCTGCCGGACGCGCGCGCCGCCGTCCACGCCGAGACCGCCTGGCGCTCGATGACGCGCCGCGACCCCTACACCAACCTGTTGCGCGCCACCGTCGCCGGCTTTGCCGCGGCCGTCGGCGGGGCCGACGCCGTCACCGTGCTGCCGTTCACGCTGCCGCTCGGCCTGCCGGACGGCTTCGCCCGCCGTCTCGCCCGCAACACGCAGGCCGTGCTGCTGGAGGAGGCGCATCTCGCCCGCGTCGCCGACCCGGCCGCCGGCTCGGGCAGCGCCGAGGCGCTCACCGATGCGCTCTGTGGCGAGGCGTGGGAGCGCTTCCGCGACATCGAGAAGGCCGGCGGGCTCGCCGCGGCGCTCGATGCCGGCACTCCGCAGACGGCCGTCGCCGAGGCCGCGGGCAGGCGCGCGGCGGCCGTGGCGACGCGCAAGCGGCCGATCGTCGGCACCTCCGAGTTCGCCCTGCCGGGAGAGCGGCCCGTCGCCGTGCTGGCACCGGCGCCGGCCGAGGAGCGCCACCGCAGCACCGGTTCCGAGACCATCCCGGCCCTGGCGCCCGTCCGCCTCGCAGAGCCGTTCGAGCGACTGCGGGATGATGCCGACAAGATCGCTGCGGAGCGGGGCGAGCGGCCGCGGGTGCTGCTCGTCGGGCTCGGTGCCGGCGGCGAGCGGGCGGCCCGGACGGCCTGGACGGTCGGCCTTTTCGCCGCCGGCGGCATCGACGCCGCCGTCGTAGATCTCGACGGCGAGGCGGACGCCGCCACGGCGGCGGTCGCGGCGGCGCGCGCCGAGGGCCTCGCCGTCGCCTGCCTCTCGGGCACCGACGCCGCCTATGAACGCGACGGACCGGCCGCCGCCGCCGCGCTGGCAGCCGCCGGGGTGGCGGTGTTCGTCGCCGGCCGCCCCGGAGCGCTCGCCGAGGCATGGGCCACGACGGCAACCGCCGGCTTCCTGTTTGCCGGCGCCGATGTCGTCGCGGTCCTCGCCGATGTGCAGCGCCGGCTCGTGTCCGGTGACCGCACCGATGCTACCCCGAACGCCGTTTGAGGCGGGCCGGCGCAAGGCCGCGAGCAGCGGAGATCGCCCTGCACGGCTTGCCGCACCGCAGCGCGCGCGGGATAATCGGCCGACGGCGCGGGCCTGTTGGAGCGCGAGGACCGTTGGCGACCAGGCACTCGGCCGTCGACGGGCCGCGGCCCGTGGTGGACGGACGACAAGGCGCTGGCGGCACGATGCGGGCCGCGGCTCTGGCGGATGGCCGGTGGCGGTGACCGCATCGCCCGCGCCTCGCGCCACCGTCGGTGACGGCCGGGCACGGGGGCGCGGGCCCGAGGCAGGACGAGGAAGACCGTGATGGCGCGGGTGCCTGATTTCTCCGAGCGGGCCTGGATGCCGCCCACCCCCTCCGCACCGGCGGAGGGACCCGCGTGGGAGACGCCGGAGGGCATCGCCGTGGGGCCCGCCCATGGCGCCGCCGACCGTGAGGGGCTCGACTTCATCGACCGCATGCCGGGCCTGCCGCCGTTCGTGCGCGGCCCCTATCCGACGATGTATGTGCAGCAGCCGTGGACGATCCGCCAGTATGCCGGCTTCTCCACAGCCGAGGATTCCAACGCCTTCTACCGCCGCAACCTCGCCGCCGGGCAGAAGGGGCTGTCGATCGCCTTCGACCTCGCCACTCACCGCGGCTACGATTCCGACCATCCGCGCGTGGCCGGCGATGTCGGCATGGCGGGCGTCGCGATCGATTCCATCTACGACATGCGCACCCTGTTCTCCGGCATCCCGCTCGACAAGATGAGCGTGTCGATGACGATGAACGGCGCGGTGCTGCCGGTGCTCGCCCTCTACATCGTCGCGGCCGAAGAGCAGGGCGTCGCGCCGGCGGCGCTGTCCGGCACGATCCAGAACGACATCCTCAAGGAGTTCATGGTCCGCAATACCTACATCTACCCACCCGGACCCTCGATGCGGATCGTCTCCGATATCTTCGCCTACACGTCGGCGCACATGCCGAAGTTCAACTCTATCTCCATTTCCGGCTACCACATGCAGGAGGCGGGGGCGACGGCCGACCTCGAACTTGCCTACACGCTCGCAGACGGCCTCGAATATGTCGCCGCCGGGATCGCCGCCGGCCAGCCGGTGGACCGGTTCGCGCCGCGGCTGTCCTTCTTCTGGGCGATCGGCATGAACTTCTTCATGGAGGTGGCGAAGCTGCGCGCCGCCCGCCTGCTGTGGGCGAAGCTGATGGCCGAGCGCTTCGCCCCCCAGGACGCGCGCTCGCTGTCGCTGCGCGCCCATTCGCAGACGTCGGGCTGGTCGCTCACCGCCCAGGACGTCTTCAACAACGTCACGCGCACCTGCATCGAGGCGATGGCCGCCACCCAGGGCCACACCCAGTCGCTGCATACGAACTCGCTCGACGAGGCGCTGGCGCTGCCGACCGACTTTTCCGCCCGCATCGCCCGCAATACCCAGCTGCTGCTGCAGCAGGAGAGCGGCACGACGCGGATGATCGACCCGTGGGGCGGCAGCGCCTATGTCGAGCGGCTGACGCACGATCTCGCCGCCCGTGCGCTCACCCACATCGCCGAGGTGGACGCCCTCGGCGGCATGGCGAAGGCGATCGAGGCCGGCTTGCCGAAGCTCAGGATCGAGGAAGCCGCTGCCCGCACCCAGGCGCGCATCGATGCCGGCACCCAAGCCGTCATCGGCGTCAACCGCCACAAGCCGACGAGCGAGCAGCCGATCGACGTGCTGAAGGTCGACAACGCCGCCGTGCGCGCGAGCCAGATCGAGAAGCTGACCCGCCTCAAGGCGGAGCGCGACCCGGCTGCGGTCGAAGCGGCCCTGGCGGCGCTGGCGGGTGCGGCCGCTCGTGGCGACGGCAACCTGCTCGCGCTGTCGGTCGACGCGGCGCGCGCAAAGGCGACGGTGGGCGAGATCACCGCGGCGATGGAGAAGGCCTTCGGCCGCCACCGCGCCGAGATCAAGGCGATCTCGGGCGTCTACAAGCGGGAGATCGGCGCGATGTCGGATGCGGTCGAACAGGTGCGGCGCGCCGTCGAGGCGTTCGAGCGCGACGACGGGCGGCGCCCGCGCGTCCTTGTCGCCAAGCTCGGCCAGGACGGCCACGACCGCGGCCAGAAGGTCATCGCCTCGGCCTTCGCCGACCTCGGCTTCGACGTCGACATCGGGCCGTTGTTCGCCACCCCCGAGGAGTGCGCCCGCCAGGCGGTGGAGAACGACGTCCACGTCGTCGGCGTGTCGTCGCTCGCCGCCGGCCACATGACGCTGGTGCCGGCGCTGAAGGCGGCCCTGGCCGCCGAGGGGCGCCCCGACATCATGATCGTCGTCGGCGGCGTGGTGCCGCCGCAGGACGTCCCGGCGCTCATCGCCGCCGGCGCCACCGCCGTCTATCCGCCCGGCACCGTCATCGCAGAAGCGGCGGTATCGCTCGTCGACGCCCTCTCCCGCCAACTCGGCTACGCCCCGCGGGCGGCCGCGGAGTAGCGCGGGAAGCTGCCCGAGACAAGTCGGCAAAGACAGCGCGCGGAGCAGCGTCAGGCATGCCCGCAAAGCGGAGATGATCCGCCGGCCCGTCCTCTGGGCGCCTTCCCTCGGGCCGCGTGTCTGCGGTGCCCGTCCCACGCCATCCCGTCCCCACACCGCCGCCTCCCCGCGCCAGCGCCGCCGTCACCTCACGCGAACTCCACCTGCACGATTCCCGGCACCGTCCTGAGTGCGCCTGCCACCGGCGGCGACAGGCGGTAGCGGCCGGGCAGCGCGATCTCCACCTCGCGGCCGCCATCGTCGAGCATCAGCACCATCGACACCTCGCCGTCGCCGCCCGGCACCAGCTGGCGGGCGATCGGCTCCAGCGGGGCAGCGTCGCGCACGAAGACGCGCAGCGAGCGCTTCACGCGCAGCGCCGCCGCGTCGAGGCTCTCCACCGACTGGATGCGCACGCTCACCCCCTCCTCGCGCTCCTCGGCGGAGACGACGAGCACCACCGAGCTGCCGGTCTCCAGGAGCTCGCGGTATTCGGCAAGCGTGTCGGCGAAGGCGATCGCCTCGTACTGGCCGGTCGGGTCGGACATCCGCACGATGCCCATGCGGCTGCCGGAGCGGGTGCGACGCTCCTGGCGTGACGTCACCGTGCCGACGAGGCGGCCGGCGGCGGCGCCGCGCTTCACGCCCTCGGCGAACTCCGCCCACATCTGCACGCGCAGGCTCGCCAGCACCGGCCGATACTCGTCGAGCGGATGCGCCGAGAGATAGAAGCCGACGGCGGCGTGTTCGCGCTGCAGGCGCTCGGCCGCCGGCCATGGCGGCCGGTCGGCCAGGCGGATCGGCACGGCGCCGCCGCCGAAGAGCTCCGGCTGGCCGCCGCTCAACCCCTCGGCGACGCGGTTGCCCTCCGCCACGATGGTGTCGAGCCCCGCCTCGAGCTTCGCCCGGTTCGCCTCCAGCGCGTCGAAGGCACCGGCGTTGACGAGGCTCTCGAGCGCCCGCTTCGGCGCCTGGCGCGGGTTGATGCGGCGGGCGAAGTCGCCGAGATCGGAGAAGCGGCGCTCGCCGCGCGCGGCGACGACGTGCTCGGCGACCGGCCGGCCGATGCCCTTCACGGCGCCGAGCGCGTAGAGGATGCGGCCGGCCTCGACGTCGAAGCTCGCGCCGGAGCGCTGCACGCACGGCGGCGCCACCTCGATGCCGATGCGCTGCGCCTCGCGGCGGAAATCGTTCAGCTTGTCGGTGTTGCCGATGTCGAGCGCCATCGAAGCGGCGAGGAACTCCACCGGGTGATTGGCCTTCAGCCAGGCCGTCTGGTAAGCGACGAGGGCGTACGCGGCGGCGTGCGACTTGTTGAAGCCGTAGTCGGCGAACTTCGCCACGAGATCGAAGATCGTCTCCGCCTGTGGCCGCCGCACGCCGCGCTCGGCGGCGCCGTCGACGAAGCGGACGCGCTGCACCGCCATCTCCTCGCGGATCTTCTTGCCCATCGCGCGGCGCAGCAGGTCGGCCTCGCCGAGCGAGTAACCCGACAGCACCTGGGCGATCTGCATCACCTGTTCCTGGTAGATGATGACGCCGTGGGTCTCGCGCAGGATCGGCTCGAGCAGCGGGTGCAGCCAGTCGGGCTCCTCCTGGCCGTGCTTGCGCCGGTTGTAGGTCGGGATGTTGTCCATCGGGCCCGGACGATAGAGGGCGACCAGCGCGATGATGTCTTCGAAGCGGTCGGGTCGCATGCCGGCGAGCGCCTTGCGCATGCCCTGGCTTTCCAGCTGGAACACGCCGACCGTCTCGCCGCGGGCGAGCAGGGCGAAGGTGGCCGGGTCGTCGATCGGCAGCGCCCCGATGTCGACGGCGACGCCGCGCCTGGCGATGAGCTTCACCGCCACGTCGATCACCGTCAGCGTCTTCAGGCCGAGGAAGTCGAACTTCACCAGCCCGGCCTGCTCGACCCACTTCATGTTGTATTGCGTCACCGGCATGTCGGAGCGCGGGTCGCGGTAGAGCGGCACGAGGTTCTCGAGGCCCCGGTCGCCGATGACAATGCCAGCGGCGTGGGTGGAGGCGTGCCGGAACAGCCCCTCGAGCTTCAGCGAGATCGACAGCAGCCGGTCGACGATCGGCTCGGACGCCCGCGCCTCCTGCAGCTTCGGCTCGCCGTCGATCGCCTGGGCGAGCGTCACCGGGTTGGCCGGGTTCTGCGGCACGAGCTTGCAGAGCCGGTCGACTTGGCCATAGGGCATCTGCAGCACGCGGCCGACGTCGCGAAGTGCTGCGCGCGCCTGCAGCGTTCCGAAGGTGATGATCTGGGCGACGCGGTCGCGGCCGTACTTCTCCTGCACGTAGCGGATGACCTCGTCGCGGCGGTCCTGGCAGAAGTCGACGTCGAAGTCCGGCATCGAGACGCGCTCGGGATTGAGGAAGCGCTCGAACAGCAGGCCGAAGCGGATCGGGTCGAGATCGGTGATCAGCAGCGCGTAGGCGACGAGCGAGCCGGCGCCGGAGCCGCGGCCGGGACCGACGGGGATGCCTTGCACCTTCGCCCAGCGGATGAAGTCCGAGACGATCAGGAAGTAGCCGGGATAGCGCATCCGCTCGATGACGCCGAGCTCGAAGTCGAGCCGCTCGCGATAGGCAGCCTCGTCGAAGCCGGGGGCGAGCCCGTGGCGGGCGATCCGGTCCGCCAGCCCCGCCTCGGCGGTCTCGCGCAGCAGCCGCGTCTCGGCCGCTTCGGCGTCGTCCGCCGACGCCGCATCGGCGGCGGCAAAGCGCGGCAGGATCGGCTTGCGCTTCGGCGCCCGCGCCGCGCAGCGCCGGGCGATCTCGACGGTGTTGTCGACCGCCTCCGGCAGGTCCTCGAAGAGGGCGCGCATCGCCGCGCGGGTCTTGAAATGGTGCTGCGGCGTCAGCCGGCGGCGGTCGTCCTCGATCAGCGTGCGGCCGTCGGCGATGGCGAGCAGCGCGTCGTGCGCCTCGTGGTCCTCGGGCTTGGCGAAGAAGACGCCGTTGGTGGCGACGAGCGGCAGGCCGAGCCGGTAGGCGAGGTCGAGGAGCCCGTCTTCGGTCGCCGCCTCCTCGGCGAGGCCGTGGCGCTGCAGCTCGACGTAGAGCCGGTCCGGCAGCGCGGCGGCGAGGCGCTCGAGGCGGGCCTGCGCGGCGGCCTCGCCGCCGGCGGTCAGAGCCGCACCGATCGGCCCGCGCGCCCCGCCGGTGAGCACGATCAGCCCGTCGGCATCGTCCAGCAGCGACCCGATCGCCAGGTGCGGACGCTCGCCCGCCTCGCCGCCGAGATAGGCACGGCTCACCAGCCGGGCGAGCGCGTCGTAGCCGGGCGGCGTCGCCGCCAGCAGCACGAGTGGCGCGAGCGGGCCGGCGCCGTCACGGCCGCCGGGCGTGCGGCGGCCACCGGCATCGTCGAGGAAATCGACGAGCAGTTCGCAGCCGATGATCGGCTGGATGCCCGATTCGATCGCCTTCTCGGAGAACTCCAGCGCGCCGAACAGATTGCCGGTGTCGGTGACGGCGAGCGCCGGCTGCTTGTCGGCCTTCGCCAGCCCGACCAGGCCCTTGATGTGGATGGCCCCTTCGAGCAGCGAGTAGGACGAGTGGACGCGCAGGTGCACGAAGCCTGGATCCGCTGCCATGTCCATTCTCCCGAGCCATCCCGCGCGCGCCGATCGGTGCGGCGGGGGGCGCGACTGTGCAGCCGGGTGGCGGCGCTGTCGACCGCTTCCCCGCCGCCATCAACAGCTCAGGCGAAGCGGCCGAAGGCGTCGAGCCACACCACCAGGGTGGCGACAAAGAGCGTCAGGGCAATCAGGGCAGCGAGATCGTGGGCGGTCCGGGTCATACTGGCCTCCTCGGTCATGTACCTTGTTTGTTCTTTTTATAGGCCCTGTCTGTTCGAGTCAACGCCTCCTTTGCAACCAGAAGCCCGGCTCAGGCGCGTGCGGTCGCCCGCCTGTCGAGAGGGGACCGGCCGCCCGCCTGCGACCGGTCGGCACCAACTCGGGCTCGCACCATCGCCGCCGGTGGGCTACATCGGATCGGGGGGCGGCGCGGTCGCGGGCGGGCGACGGTTCGGCGCGCCGAGCCCCTCGAACTGACGGCCGAGTTCCGGCTCGAGCGAGCCGCATCGCCGCCCTGGCCGGGGGCGGGCGCGACCGGGAGAGGGAATGCTGACGGTCCTGAAGAAATATGGATGGCCGGTGATCGGGCTCGCCGCGGTCGCGCTGTCCGGCTGGTTGCTGTACTCGGAACTGCGCAGCCTCTCCTTCGACGATCTGGTCGACAGCCTCGCGGCGATCGGCTGGCATCAGTGGCTGCTGGCGGCCGCCGCGACGCTGGTCGCCTACGCCGCACTCGCCTGGTACGACCGCATCGGGCTGCAGTTCCTCGGCAAGACGGTGCCCTGGCGCTATATCGCGGTCACCTCCTTCACCACCTATGCGCTCTCCCACAACATCGGCGCCTCGGTGCTGTCGGGCGCCGTCATCCGTTACCGCGCCTATTCGCGCCAGGGTCTGACGGCCGGCGAAGTGGCGCTGCTGGTGACGTTCTGCTCGTTCACCTTCGCGCTCGGCACGGTGATGCTCGCCGGCATCGTGCTGGTGCTGCAGCCGCACGTCGCCGACCACATCACCGAGCTGCCGCACGAGCTCGTGCGCATCCTCGGCTTCCTCGTCCTCGGCGCCGTCGCGCTCTATGTCGTGTTCACCCGGCTGCCGCTGCGACCGGTCCGCATCGGCAGCCTGCTGGTGCCGCGCCCCTCCGCCGGCGTCGTCGCCCGGCAGTTGGTGGCGGCGCCGATCGAGCTCATCGGCGCGGCCGCGATCATCTATTTCACGCTGCCGGCGCACGACAATCCGGGCTTCCTGATCGTCCTCGGCGCCTTCCTCGCCTCGTTCACGGCGGCGCTCCTGTCGCACGCGCCCGGCGGGCTCGGGGTGCTGGAGCTCGTGTTCCTGACGGTGCTGCCGGAGGCCGATCCGGCCGATGTGCTGGCCTCGCTGATCGTCTTCCGTCTGTTCTACCTGCTCTTGCCGCTGGCGCTGTCGCTGGTGGTCGTCGTGGTGTTCGAGCACTCGCAGTTCAGCCGCGAAAACGGCCCGGCTGCGGGCAGCGGCGGCGCCCCGCCAAGCCCGCCGGCACCCCTCGATCGCGCCTGAGCGTCGCGCTCGTCGCCGCTCTGCCGGTCGACACCGGCGCCCGCGCGCATCGGGCGCGCCCTCTGCACCACCCCCTGCCCTCACCACAGACCGTCACCGCCGGTGGCCCTTCGGCCGCGGCGGGCGGCGCGCTGCCGTCCTGTGGAAAACCCTCGCCGGCACGGCCGTCGCGTTGACCCTGAACATTGTATACAGTATGGAGTAGACCCATGGACGTCGCCCGCACCCGCCTTTCCCTTGTCATTCCCGAGGAGCTCGCCCGGCTCCTGCAGGAGGAGATCATCTCCGGCCGACTGGTGCCGACGACGCGCCTCACCGAGGAGGAGGTGGCGCAGGCCTACGGCGTCAGCCGCTCGCCCGTCCGCGAGGCACTGCGGCTGCTGGAGCGCGACGGGCTGGTGCTGAAGGCGCCGCGCCGCGGCATCTGGGTGGCGCCGATGACGCTGAAGGATTTCGACGAGGTCTATGCCTGCCGCATCCCGCTCGAGGCGCTGGCGGCGGCGGAGGCGGCTTCTTCGGCCGACGTGGCGCTGAAGGACGAGTTGCCGGAGATCCTCGCGGCGATGCGCTCCGCCCACGGCGACGGCGATGTGCAGCGCTTCTTCGATGCCGACGTGCGCGGCTCGACGGTGATCTACCGGCTCACCGGCAACGTCACCCTGCGCCGACTGCTCGCCGGCCTCGAAAAGCAGGCGCTGCGCTACCGCTACTTCATCTACGCCCGCGCCCCCGGCGCCGTGCGCCTCTCCGTCGAGGGCACCGCGACGATCTACGCCGCGATCCTTGCCGGCGACGCACCCCGCGCCAAGGCGGAGACGGAAGCCCTCATCGGCGCCATCTGGCGCGACATCCGGCCGGCGATGGCCGCCGAAATTCCCGCGGAGTGAGGCGATGCTGGGTCTCGACGCCTCCTTCTCCGTCGTCGATTCCCACACCGCCGGGCATCCGACCCGCGTCGTGCTGTCGGGCATCCCGCCTCTGCCCGGCGACAGCGTCCGCGCCCGTCGCGACCACTTCCGCCAGCATCACGACGACCTGCGCCCGCTGCTGCTGCACGAACCGCGCGGCCACGCGGCGATGGTGGCGCTGGTGCCGGTGCCCTCGGCGGTGGCCGACTACGGCTGCTTCTTCATTTCCTCCTACGTCTATCTCGACATGTGCGGCCACGGCACGATCGGCTATGCCCGCACGCTGGCCGCCACCGGGGCCCTGACGCGGGAAACCGCGCCGGAGCGCTTCACGCTGGAGACCCCGGCCGGAATCGTCGACGTCGGTCTGGTCTGGGCCGACGACGGCGCGCTCGTCGGCGTGCGGCTGCGCAACGTGCCCTCCTACGTCGCCGCCGAGGACGTCGCCGTCACCCTCGACGGCGTCGGCGAGGTCCGCGCCGACCTCGCCTATGGCGGCATGTGGTACCTCCTGGTCGACGCTGCCCCGCTCGGGCTCGCCCTCGACGGCGAGCACGTCACGCCGGCGCTTTCCCTCGGCAGCCGGCTGAAGGCGGCCTTCAACGAGGTCCTGCACGCCCGCGGCCTGATCGACCGTGCCGACAAGGCGAGCGTGCTGTTCTACGCCGACGCCCCGGGCGAGCCGGCCGCCGCCAGGCATCTCCTCGTGCTCGAGGCGAACAAATTCGACCGCTCGCCCTGCGGCACCGGCACGGCGGCCCGCACGGCGCAGCTCGTCCACCGCGGCCGTCTGTCGGTCGGCGGCCGCTACCGGGCTGAGAACCTTCTGGGCGTCGCCTTCGACGCCACGGTGGTCGCCGCAACGCAAGCCACTAGCCGGCCCGCCGTGATCGTCGAGATCGCCGGCAACGCCCACATCACCGCCTTTTCGACGATCGTCCGCGAGCGCGGCGATCCGTTGCCGACGGGATTCCTCTGCCGCTGAGCCCGGGGGCGAAGCGGCGGGGAGAGGACGGCGGACCGGAACATCCGCCTAACGAGAGGGAAACAGCATGCGATCCACGACCTTTACGTCGATCCTGGCCTTCCTGGCCCTGATCGTCGCCGCCGTCGCGCAGCCCGCCCGCGCCGACGACAACAACCCATCCTTCGTGCTCGACAAGATCAAGTCGTCGGGCGTCCTGAAGATCCCGGTGATGGTCGGCGAGGAGCCGGGCTACATCAAGGATCCCGCCACGGGACAGTGGTCCGGCTTCTATGTCGACTACCTGACCGACGTGGCCACACTGCTCGGCGTCAAGGTCGAGCCGGTGGAGACGACCTGGGGCAACCTCGCCGCCGACTTCCAGTCGAACAAGATCGACGTCGCCATCGGCGTCAACCCGAACCCGAAGCGCGGCCTCGTCGTCGACTATCTGTGGGAGCCGCTGTTCACCGACGCCTGGGCCGTGCTGACGCCTCCCGGCAAGCCGGTGGCGACGTGGGCCGAGCTCAACGACCCGGCGAAGACCGTCGTCGTCCAGAAGGGCTCGACCATGCAGGTGGTCGCCGAGGCGCTGGTGCCGAAGGCCAACATCGTGCCGGTCGAGGATCGCAACCTCGCGCTTCTCGAGCTGCAGGCCGGCCGCGCCGACGCCGTGGTGTTCGCCATCTTCGATGCGATCCAGATCGACCTGAAGGGCGTCGGCGACGTGTCGCTGCCCGAGCCGGTGCTGCGCAATCCGGCGACGCTCGCCGTCGCCCGCCAGCCCGGCAATGCGGGCTACATCAACTTCCTGACCAACTGGGTGCAGCAGCAGCGCTCGCTCGGTCTCGCCCAGGCGCGTCTCGCCAAGGCGTGGGAAGACCGCGGCATCGACCTCTCGATCCTTCCGGCGGGCTTTAGTTTCTAAAGTTGCCCGCCACGGCCGGAGACCAAAGCGGCGCCCTCCCCCCTGCCGCCGGTCTCCGGCCGACTTCTCCGCGCGCGCCCGCCGTCCTTCCCGACGGGCAGCCCCCCCGAGAGCCCGCCCGAACAGACGGAAGCTTTCGTATGAATTTCGATTTCTCGGTGATCACGCAGAACGCCCCGCTGCTCTGGCAGGGCTTCCTCATCACCGTCTACTACACCGTCATCACCATCGTCGCCGGCATGATCATCGGCCTCGTCGTCGGGCTCATCCAGCTCGCGCCGTACCGTTTGCTCGTCTGGCTCGGTCGGGTCTATGTCGAGTTCTTCCGCAACATCCCGCTGCTCGTCATCCTGTTGTGGACCTACTACGCCCTGCCGATCTTCATGGGGCTGAACATCACCAAGGGCTGGGCCGGCTTCGTCGCGCTGTCCTGCTATGTCGGCGCCTTCTATGCGGAGATCCTGCGCGCCGGCGTGCAGTCGATCGAACAGGGGCAGACCGACGCCGCCACCGCCATCGGCATGTCCTACGGCCAGCGCATGCGCCGCATCATTCTTCCGCAGGCGTTCCGTCGCATGGTGCCGCCGCTCGCCGGGCAATCGATCATCCAGATGAAGAACACCACGCTCTTGTCGATCATCACGGTGCCGGACCTGCTCTACCAGGCGAGCTACATCTCGAGTTTCACCTACCGGCCGATGGAGATCTACACGGCCATCGGCATCATCTATGTCGTCGTGCTGACGCCGCTGACGCTGCTCGCGCGCAGGCTCGAGAAGCGCGGAGGGCTGTCGCTGTGAAGCGCGAAGGATCCGAGACCGTCCTCGCCCTCGAGGGCATACACAAGCGCTTCGGCGACCGGCCGGTGCTGCGCGGCATCGACCTCACCGTCAAGGCCGGCGAGGTGGTGGTGCTGATCGGCGCCTCCGGCTCCGGCAAGACCTCGCTCCTGCGCTGCATCAACCTCCTCAACATCCCCGACCAGGGCCGCATCACCATCGCCGGCGAGCCGATCTTCGACGTCGAGGAGGGCGGCCGCGACCGGCTGAAGCTCACGCCCCGCCAGGTCAACCGCATCCGCGCCAAGACCGGCATGGTGTTCCAGCAGTTCAACCTGTTCCCGCACATGACGGCGCTCGGCAACGTCATCGAGGGGCCGGTGATCGTGCAGGGCGTCGACCGCGCCGCGGCGGAGAAGCGCGGCTGCGAGCTCCTCGACCAGATGGGCCTCGCCGACCACCGCCAGAAGCATCCCGCCCAGCTCTCCGGCGGCCAGCAGCAGCGTGTCGCCATTGCCCGGGCGCTCGCCATGAACCCGGCGGTGATGCTGTTCGACGAGCCGACCTCGGCGCTTGATCCCGAGCTCGTCGGCGAGGTGCTGAAGGCGATGCTGGCGCTCGCCCGCTCCGGCATGACGATGGTCGTCGTCACCCACGAGCTCGGCTTCGCCTTCGAGATCGCCGACCGCGTCGTCTTCCTCGACGAGGGCAAGGTCGTCGCCGACGGGGCGCCGAAGGACGTGCTCCTCAAGCCCGAGCATCCGCGCCTCAAGGCCTTCGTCGGCCGCTTCCACGAGACCGCCGACATGCTGCGCCCCTTCCTCGAGGCGGCGCAGCGCTAGAGCCTCGTTCGAGCCCGGACCGAACCGATGACCCACACCGAGAAGGTCGCGTAATCCCCATGACTGCGAGCCTGACTGCGAGCCTCGACTTCGACCCGAACACGCTTCCCGTGCCCTCCGGCCACTTCATCGCCGGCCGCCTCGTCGAGCGGCCCGGCGATGAGATCGCCGTGCTCCGCCCCTCCGACCATCAGCCGATGGGAACGCTCACTGACGGCGGCGAGGCGGCCGTCGACGAGGCCGTCGCCGCCGCCAAGACTGGCCTGGCCGCCAGCCGCTGGGCGTCCGTGTCGCCGCGCGAGCGGGCCCGCGCGCTGCACCGCTTCGCCGATGTGGTCGAGCAGAACGCCCCCGCCCTTGCCCGCCTCGAGGCCGCGAACTCGACCCGTCCGATCGCCGAGACGAGCGTGCGCGACGCGGTCCGGACGGCGGGCGTCATCCGCTACTACGCCGAGTTCTGCGACAAGCTCGAGGGCGACATCACCGCCACCGAGGGCAGCGTGCTGTCGCTGATCAAGGGAGAGCCCTACGGCATCGTCGGCGCCGTCGTGCCGTGGAACTTCCCGATGATCACCGCGGCGTGGAAGTTCGCCCCGGCGCTCGCCGCCGGCAACGCCGTGGTGATGAAGACGTCGGAGCTGACGCCGTTCTCGCTGATCGCGCTCGCGGTGCTATCCGCCGAGGCGGGGCTGCCGGCGGGCCTCCTCAACGTCGTCAACGGGCTCGGGCACACCACCGGCAGCGCCATCGTCCGCCACCCGGACATCCGCAAGATCTCCTTCACCGGCTCCACCGCCACCGGCGCCAAGCTGATGGCGGAAGCGGCCCTGAACGGCCTCAAGCCGGTGACGCTGGAGCTCGGTGGCAAGAGCCCGCAGCTCGTCTTCGCCGACGCCGCCGACCTCGACGCTGTCGCCGGCCATGTCGCCCGCGGCTTCCTCGGCAATGCCGGCCAGGTCTGCACCGCCGGCTCGCGCCTCGTCGTGCAGCACTCGGTCGCCGAGCCGCTGATCGAGAAGATCGAAGCCGCCTGCGCCGCCATGCGTGCGGGGCCGACCTGGGAGGGCGCCACCACCTTCTCGCCGATCGTCAGCGCCCGCCAGGCGGAGCGCATCGATGCACTCGTGCGCGCCACCCTCGCCGAAGGCGCCACCGCCCGCATCGGCGGCCGGCCGCTCGAGACCCGCAACGCCGGCTCGTGGTACGCCCCGACGATCCTCGAGGGCGTCACCGAGGCGATGACCGGCTTCCGCGAGGAGTTCTTCGGCCCCGTGCTGTCGGTCCACCGCTTCGACGACGTCGACGAGGGCATCGCCCTGGCCGGCCACCCGGTCTACGGCCTCGCCGCCAGCGTCTACACCGCGGACATCGGCAAGGCGCTCAGGGCCAGCGACCGCATCGCCGCCGGCATGGTGTGGGTCAACCACCACGGCCGCGCCCCCGAGTTCACCTTCCCCGCCGGTGGCTTCAACGGCTCCGGTTTCGGCAAGGACATGGGCCGCGCCGGCATCGAGGGCTTCCAGCGCCAGAAAGCCGTGTGGATCGACTATGCCGCCTGACGCCCTCCCCCCGCGCTTCGACTTCGTCATCGTCGGCGGCGGCTCCGCCGGCTGCGTGCTGGCGAACCGCCTGTCGGCGAGCGGCCGCCACACCGTCGGCCTGTTCGAGGCCGGCCCCGACACGCCGCCGGACGCCGTGCCCGACGTCATCGCCGACAGCTATCCGGGCCTCTCCTACTTCGACCCGCGCTATCACTGGCAGGATCTGCGCGTCTACACGCGCTCGCCCCGCCTCAACACCGGCGCGTCGAAGCCCTCGAAGCTCGAGCAGGCGAAGGTGATGGGCGGCGGCTCCAGCATCAACGGCCAGTTCGCCATCCGCGGCATGCCCGGCGACTACGACGCCTGGGCGGCGATGGGCCTGCCCGGCTGGGACTTCGAAGGGTTGCTGCCCTACTTCAAGCGCCTCGAGCGCGACCTCGACTTCAACGGCCCCCTGCACGGCCGCGACGGCCCGCTGCCGATCCGCCGGCTGTTCCCGAAGGAGTGGGCGCCGTTCACCCAGGCCACCCTCGCCGCCTTCGAGGCGCAGGGCTTCCGCTACGGCGACGACATCAACGGCGGCACCTCCGACGGCTGCTTCCCGCTGCCGCTGACGAACGAGAACGACCGCCGCGTCTCCACCGCGCTCGGCTACCTCTCCCGCGAAGTCCGGGCGCGCAAGAACCTGACGATCGTCCCGCTCGCCCACGTCCGCCAGCTCCTAACCGAGGGCCGCCGCGTCACCGGCATCGAGGTCGACGTCGCCGGCAGCGCCCACACGGTGGCGGCGGGCGAGGTCATCGTCTCCTCCGGCGCGCTGCACTCGCCGGCGATCCTGATGCGCGCCGGCATCGGCCCGGCCGGCCACCTCAAGCACCTCGGCATCGAGGTGGTGGCGGACGTGCCCGGCGTCGGCGAGAACCTCACCGACCATCCGCACATCTCGATCGGCACCCATCTGCGCCCCGCCGCCCGCCTGCCCGCCGGCCAGCGCCGCCACATCTTCATGGGGCTGCGCTATTCCTCCGGCGTCGAGGGCTGCACGCCCGGCGACATGCTGCTGATGCCGGCGAACCGCACCGGCTGGCACCCGCTCGGCAAGCGCATGGGCTCGCTCGGCGTCTGCGTGAACAAGTCCTACTCGCAGGGCACGCTCCGCCTCGCGAGCCCCGACTTCCGCGCCGAGCCGGTCATCGACCTCAACCTCGCCGCCGACGGACGCGACCTGAAGCGCCTCGTCGAGGCGTTCAAGCTGATCTACCGCACGATCGAGTCGCCCGAGGTGAAGGCCGCCACCACCATGTGGTTCCTCGCCGGCTACACCGACGAGGTGCGGGCGATGTCCGTCCGCAAGCCGTCGAACTGGCTGAAAACCGCCGCCGCCGCCTTCCTCTTCGACGCGAGCCCGCTCACCCGCGACTGGCTCTATCGCAGCCGCTTCGGCCCGGCCGAGCGCCTGCACGCCATGGCGCGCGACGACGAGGCGATCGCCGACTGGGTGAAGTCCACCGTCTGGTCCGGCTGGCACGTGTCCGGCACCTGCCGCATGGGCGGCGACGACGACCGGATGGCCGTCCTCGACGGGCGCCTGCGCGTCCGCGGCGTCGAGGGCCTGCGCGTCGTCGACGCCTCCGCCATGCCGTCGATCTGCTCGGCCAACACCAACATCACCACGATCGCGATCGCCGAGAAGGCGTCCGACCTCATCCTCAACCCCTGACGGCCCACGCCAAAGAGGACTTCCATGCGCGAGAATAAGATCCAGACCATCTGGGCGGCCGGCGGCACCGTGATGAACGGCTGGCTCGCCATCCCCTCCTCGATCTCCGCCGAGGCGATGGCCGTGCAGGGCTTCGACGGCCTCTGCATCGACATGCAGCACGGCGCCATCGACTACCAGGTGATGGTCACCATGCTGCAGGCGATCTCCACCACCAACGCGACACCGCTGGTGCGCGTGCCGTGGAACGAGCCCGGCATGATCGGCAAGGTGCTCGACGCCGGCGCCTACGGCGTCATCTGCCCGATGGTGAACACCCGCGCCCAGGCCGAGGCCTTCGTCGCCGCGTGCCGCTACGCCCCCGTCGGCCACCGCAGCGTCGGCCCGCTGCGCGCCTCCCTCTATGGCGGCCCGGACTATTTCGCCAAGGCGAACGAGACCATCCTGACGATGGCGATGATCGAGACCCAGCAGGCCGTCGACAACCTCGAGGAGATCCTGTCCACGCCCGGCCTCGACTCCGTCTACATCGGCCCCTCCGACCTCTCGGTCTCGATGGGCCATGCGCCGGGCTTCGACCCGCGCTTCCCGAAGGTCTACGAGACCATCGTCAAGATCGCCGAGGCCGCCAACCGGCACGGCGTCGTCCCCGGCATCCACGTCGGCTCGGTCGCCTACGGCCAGGAGATGATCGACGCCGGCTACCGGCTGATCTCCTACCTTTCCGACTTCCGGATGCTGCAGTGGGTGGCCGGCAACGGCCTCAAGGCGCTGCGCGCCGGCACGCCCGCCGCCAACACGCCCTGAAGCCTGCGAGACGAGGGAGCACGCGATGACCGGCACCGTGACCGCGCGTCGCCGCGCGATCGTCGTCGGCGCCGGCATCGTCGGCGTCTGCTCGGCGTCCTACCTGCAGCGCGCCGGCTACGACGTCGAGCTGATCGACCCGGCCGAGCCCGGCAGCGAGGACCAGTGCAGCTACGGCAATGCCGGTGGCATCTGCCCGGGCTCGTGCGTGCCGATCGGCATGCCCGGCATGCTGAAAAAGGTGCCGGAGTGGCTCCTCGATCCCGAGGGGCCGCTGTTCGTCCGCCTCGGCTACCTGCCGCAGGCGATGCCGTGGATTCTGCGGCTTTTGTCGGCCGGCCGGCGCTCGCGGGTGCCGGCCATCGCCGACGCCATGCGGGCGCTGCACGCGGACACCTTCGCCGCCTACGCGCCGCTCCTGAAGGAGGCCGGCTGCGAGGACCTGCTCGCCCGCCGCGGCCAGCTCTTCGTCCACGAGAGCGTAAACGCCGTCTCGCCGTCGGACTTCGGCCTGACGCTCAGGCGTGAGCGCGGCGTCGCGATCGAGTTCATGACCGAGGACGAGATCCGCCAGCACGAGCCGTCACTGGCGCACCGCTTCAAGAGCGCCGTCTTCCTGCCCGAGCAGGGCCAGTGCAAGAACCCCGGCCGGCTGGTGGCGAGCCTCGCGGCCGCCTTCGTCCGCAATGGCGGCCGGCTCACCCGCGGGCGCGTCACCGGCTTCGAGACGGGTCCGGAGGGCATCACCGCCGTCACGACGGAAAGCGGCCGCCGCGCGGCCGACACCGTCGTGCTGTCGGCCGGCGCCTGGTCGAAGGCGCTCGCCAAGACCCTCGGCTACCGCGTGCCGATGGAGGCCGAGCGCGGCTACCACGTCCAGGTCACCGGCGCCGACCCCGGCCTCAGGACCCAGACGATCTGGTCGGAGCGCAAGTTCGTGGCGTCGCCGATGGAGGGCGGCCTGCGCTTCGCCGGCACCATCGAGCTTTCCGGCCTCGGCCATCCGCCGAACTACCGCCGCGCCGACATCCTGCTGTCGATGGGCCGCGAGATGGTGCCGAACCTCGAACTCGGCGAGGTCACGCGCTGGATGGGCAACCGGCCGGGCATGCCGGATTCGCTGCCCGTGCTTGGCCGCGCGGCGCGCCACAAGAACCTCATCTTCGCCTTCGGCCACGGCCACACCGGCCTCATCGCCGGCGCCGTCACCGGCCGCCTCGTCGCCGAGATCGCCCGCGGCGAGACCCCCTCCATCGACCTCTCGCCCTACCGGCTGGAGCGGTTCTGAGCGGCGCGGCGCGGTCCTTCCCTGCCCCGAGTGTCGATCAGGCCGCTCTCGCCGTCTCGGCGGCGCTGGCGCTGGCGGCGGTCCCCGCGTCGTAGGCCTGCTGGGCCGCCAGCACCGCCTCGATGTTGTGCTCGGCCCAGTGCGCCAGCGCCGCGATGGTGTCGGTCAGCGTCCGGCCAAGGGGCGTCAGGGCATACTCGACCGTCACTGGCACCGTCGCGAACACCGCGCGCGAGATCAGCCCGTCGCGCTCGAGCTTCTTCAGCGTCTGCGACAGCACCTTCTGCGAGATTCCCTTGATGGTGCGGCGGATCTGGTTGAACCGCACCGGCCCGTCGCGCAGCCGGTCGAGGATCAGCACGGCCCACTTGTCGGCAATCCGGTCGAGCACCAGCCGGGTCGGGCAGCGGTCCTCGTAGACGTCGGGCTGAAACATCGCGGTACTCCAAAATCTGCTGCGCTGTGTGGGTCGTCCCTCCCCTGCCAGGGGGAGGGACAGAGCGCCGAAGGCGCTCAGGGTGGGGCCCGTCAATCAGGAAGAAGACGCCGGCCATCTCATTCCGGATTGACAGGCCCCCACCTGCAGGCTTCGCCGGCTGTCCTCCCCCCTGTCAGGGGGAGGACGCGTCGCGCTCGCGCGGACGTTTCGTCCCTCCGACACCACCCGGTTTCCCCTCGGTGACCATCGCACCGCGAGGTGCTCTCTTTCGCTCGTTTCCGTGCCGCAGTATGTACCCATCCGACAGCAGGTATCTGCTGGATACTAAGGAGACGAACGATGTCTGGCAAGATTCTCGTGCTCGGGGCCACCGGCAATGTCGGGCGGCCGCTGGTGGATGCGCTGGTGGCGAAGGGCGCGGCGGTGAAGGCGGCGTCGCGTTCGGGCGCACCGGTCGGCGGCGCCGAGGGCGTGCGCTTCGATTATGCCGATCCGTCGACGATCCCGGCCGCCCTTGAGGGTGTCGACCGCGTCTTCGTGATGCTCGCCGCCGGCTACACCGACCCCGTCGCGATGCTCTCGCCGATCGTCGAGGCGGCCGCAGCCCACGGCGCCAAGGTGGTGCTGATGACGGCGCTCGGCGTCGACGCGGACGACGCCATCCCCTACCGCCAGGTCGAGCTGAAGCTGATCGCCTCCGGCGCGCCCCATGTGATCCTGCGGCCGAACTGGTTTTCCGACAACTTCCACACCTTCTGGAAGGCGGGCGTTTCCGCAGGCCACTTCGGCCTGCCGGCCGGCGACGGCGCCACGAGCTTCATCGACCTGCGCGACATCGTCGCCAGCATCGCGGCGGCGCTCACCACCGACCGCTTCGACGGCCAGGCCTTCGCGATCACCGGGCCGGAGGCGCTGACCTACGCGCAGGCGGCCGCGATCCTGTCGGACGTGATCGGCCGGCCCGTCGCCTACGAGGCAATCGACGACGCCGCCTTCATCGCCATGCTGACGAGCTTCGGCGTGACGGAAGCCTACGCGACGTTCCTCGCCACGATCTTCTACCCCGTCCGCCAGGGCTGGGCCGCCGGCGTGTCCGATGCGGTAGAGACGCTCACCGGCCGCAAGCCGATCGCGCTCGCCACCTACGCCCGCGACCACGCAGACGCCTGGAAGGTCTGACGACCCGTCAGACGGTCAGCACCGTCGAGCCGACCGTCTCGCGCCCCTCGAGACGCCGGTGCGCCTCGGCGGCGGCGGCGAGCGGCAGGCGCGTGCCGATCAGCGGCTGCACGGTACCGGCGGCGATGGCCGCGAACAGCCGCGCCGCCATCGCCCGGAGCTCCTCCGGGTCGGCGGTGTAGTGGCCGTAGTTCGGCCGCGAGATCGTCGCCGACTTGCTGGCGAAGGCGCCGATGTCGTGGGCGCCGACCGGGCCGGACGCCTGTCCGAAGCTGACGAGGTGGCCGCGCACGGCGAGTGCGGCCACCGAGGCCGTGAAGCTGTCGCGGCCGATGGCGTCGTAGATGACGTCGGCGCCGCGGCCCCCGGTCGCCCGCAGCACGGCTTCCGAGAACGGCTCGCGGCCGTGCACGACGACGAGGTCGCAGCCGGCACGGCGGGCGAGCGCCGCCTTCTCGTCGGTCGAGACCGTGCCGATCACCGCGGCCCCGAGCGCGCTCGCCCACTGGCAGAGCAGCAGCCCCACGCCACCGGCGGCGGCGTGCACCACCACCACCTCGCCCGCCCGCACCGCGTGGACCTGGTGGAGCAGGAACTCGGCCGTCAGCCCCTTCAGCAGCACGGCGGCTGCCGTCTCGTCGTCGATCGCCGCCGGCAGCTTCAGCACCAGCGCCGCGTCCATCGTGCGGGCCGCCGCATAGGCGCCGACCGGCGGGCAGGCGTAGGCGACGCGGTCGCCGGGGGCGAGGTGCGTCACCCCCGGCCCGACGTCGACGACGACGCCCGCCGCCTCCATGCCGGGCACGGCGGGCGGCTGCAGAAGGTCGAAGAAGCCGGTGCGGCAGTAGACGTCGATGTAGTTCACGCCGATCGCCGTCTGGCGGAGCCGCACCTCGCCCGGCCCCGGCGGCGGCACGCTCACCGTCGCCGGCACCAGCACCTCCGGCCCGCCGTGGCGCGAGACGACGATCGCCTGCGCCTCGATGGCGCCGGCGACGGGGCGACCGGCGGTCGGCACCGCCCGCGCCTGCCCCGCCGTCGTGTCCGCGGAGCGCGCGACGGCCAGCACCGGCGAGCCGTCGGCCGTTTCACGGCGGCCACCCTCCGCCGTCGCCTCGATTTCCGCGCGGCGCACCACGGTGAAGACGTCCATGGAATCCTCCTCGCGCGCCGGGCGCGTTCCCCAGTCGCGCGTCGCTTCACCGTCATCCCACCGGCGCACCGCACCGCCGGTCGCGACCGGCGCCAATGGCGGTGCCGTCTCCGTCCGCACCGTCTCGAACGCCGGCGCTTGCGGCGCCGCTGCCGTCGGCGGGCGAGGCACCGGCGGGGGGGCGTTGGCCGGCCGGTTTGCCGCCGGCACCGGCCGCGCCGTCCCGCCCGGCGGTGCGAACCGCCGCTGCAGCGCCGTGAGCCCGGCCTCGTAGATCTCCTCGGCGACCAGCCGCGTCAGCCGCCCCGCCTCGGCCGCGGGCGGCTCGAAGCGGGACTCCCACTCCACGAACGTCCGGTCGCCGTCGGTGATGGTCCGCGCCGAGAGCGTCGCGACGTAGCCGTCGAGGCGCAGCGGCGCCTCGAGGATGCAGTAGGTGAGCCGGCGGGCGCGGTCGTCGAGGCCGATCAGCCTTTCGCGCAGGAACGCCCCGTCCTTCAGCCGGAACGCCCGGACGCCGCCGACCTGGTCGACCGGCCGGCTGCCCTCCATGCGGCTCGTGACGACGGCCGGATGCCAGCGGTCGTGGCCGTTGAAGTCGCGCAGGAGCGCCCACACGGTGGCCACCGGCGCGTCGACGACGGCGCTGCGCCGGACGGTGACGATGCTCAAGCAGCCCTCTCGGTCACGCAGACCTCTCGGGTCACGATGCGCTCACGGTCACGAGGCACTCCCGGTCACGATGCCTCAGCCGCCGAAACGCTGCTTCAGCGCCTGCAGGGCGGCGTGAAAGACGTTCTCACCGATGAAGGTGATGAGTTCCTGATCGTTTCCGGCCGGAGCGCGGAACTTCGCCGTCCACTCGATGTAGGTGCGGTCGCCGTCGGTGACCGGCTTCAGCGACAGCGTCGCGACATAGTCCTCGACGCCCATCGGGCTTTCGAGGATCGAGTAGGTCATCGAGAAGTCGTAGTCCGACAGGGCGAGCAGTCGCTCGCGCAGCCGCGCGCCGTCCTTCAGCGAGAAGTTGCGGACGCAGCCGATCTGGTCGGCCGGCGCGCCCATCTCGATCCGGCTCTCCGCCGCGAACGGCGTCCACGCCGGCAGGCCGTTGAAGTCCCGCACCACCGGCCACACCTGGCCGACCGGCGCGCCGATCACCGTCGACACGAACACCTTCGCCATCGTCTCTCTCCCCGCCCGGCCGGTGCGATCCGGCTCAGTTCTGGTCGCGATCGCGGTCGCGATCGTCGTCGTCCTTGCGCGCGGCGGCCTTGCCGTTGCCCTTGCGCGCCCGCGTCAGGCTGTCGATGTCCTTGGCGTCGCGCAACACGTCGGTCATCCGACCGACCGAGCCGCCCTCGATGCCGACCTCCTTCATCAGGCTGTCGATCATCGGCGCCTGCACGCGGTAGCGCAGCGCCGAATCGATCACCTCGTCGGTGACGTTCTTGCCCGAGCCGCCGCCGCCACCGCCGCCGGTGAGGCCGTCGACGTGCAGGATCTTGATCGCCTCGATCTTCTCCATCGGCTTGACGCTCTCGCGGACGATGCCCTCGATGCGCTCGAGCAGGGCCTGCTTGAGCCGCCCGGCGCGGGCCTCCTCGGACAAGAGGTTCTCCGCCTCGTTGAGCTGGCGGGCCCCCTCGGCATCGACCTTGTACTGGGCGGCGGTGGCGCCGGTGCGGATGAGGGCGGCGTCGGCCTCGGCCTTGGCGGCGATCGTCTGGGCTTCCGCGAACGCCTTGGCGGAGTCCTTCTCGGCCTCGGCCTTGGAGACGAGCCGCATCCGCTCGCGCTCGGCGTCGCGGGCCGTGCCGATCAGGTCGATGACCTTGCGGCGCTCGGCGATCTCGCGCTCGCGGACGGTGAACGACTGCTCCTCGGCGAGCACCGCCTTGGCGCGGGCGGCTTCGGCGGCGGCCACCGCGGCGGAGCGGGCCTGCGACTTCTCGGCGAGCTCGATCGCCTTGTCGATCTCGGCACCCTCGACCGCCTTGTCGCGATCGATGGCGAGCTTGCGCAGGTCGCGGTCTCGCACGAGCCGCGCTTCCTCGAGGCCGCGGTCGGTGGCGATGCGGGCGCGCTCGACCTCCTCGCCGGCGACGATCTCGGCCTCCTCGAACGCCTGCCGGCGGGAGATCTCCAGCCCCTGCAGGGCCTTCTCGCGGTCGATGCGCACCTCGTCGAGCTTGCGCTCCTGGGCGATGCGCGAGCGGTCGAGCTCGATGCGGGCGACCACCTCGGCGCGCCGCGCCTCGGTGTCGGCCTCCACCACCTCCAGCGACTTGCGGGCGAGCGCGATCTCGCGCTCCCGCTCGGCGAGCTCGAGCGACTTGCGGCGATCGACCTCGAGCGCCTCCTGCTCGCGCCGCTGGGCGATGCGGTCGGTCTCCAGCACCAGCGCGGCGGCGATCTGCTCGCGCTCGACGTCGCGCTCGGCGACGATCCGCGAGCGCTCGACGGCGTCGCGGGCGACGATCTCGGCCTGCTGCGACGCCTGCCGGTTTTCGATCTCCAGCGCCTCCAGCTGCCGCTCGCGCTGCAGCCGCGCCTGGTCGAGGGCACGGTCGCGGTCGAGCCGGGCGGTCTCCAGCTGCAGCTCGACGGCGATCTCGGCCTGGCGGCGCTCGCCTTCGGCCTGGGTCACCACCATCTGCTTGGCCGACAGCGCGATCTCGCGCTCACGCTCGGCGAGTTCCACCGCCTTGCGACGGCCGACCTCGAGCTCCTCCTGCTCGCGCTGGCGGTTGATGCGCTCGCGCTCGACGGCGAGCCCGGTGGCGATCTCCTCTCGCTCGGTCAGCTCGCGGCTCTTCAGTTCCGCCTCCTGCAGGGCGCGGCGACGGGCGATCTCGCGGGTCTGGATCTCCTGCTCGCTGGCGATGCGGCTCTCGGCGAGCGCGCGCTCCTGGGCGATGCGCGCCTTCTCGACGAGCTCGTTCGAGGAGATCTGCGCCTGCTGCGCCTCCTGCTCGCGGCTCGCCCGCTCGCGCGTGAGATCCGCGCGCTGGATCGCCCGGCGGACCTCGACCTCGCGCTCCTGCTCGAGGCGCGCGTACTCGCCCTCGCGGTCGATCTCCAGCACGCGCCGCTCGCTGTCGAGGTTCTGCGTGCGGATCTCCACCATCGTCTGCTGCTCGATGAGGTTGCGCATCTTGCGGCGCACCTCGATCATCTCGGTCAGCTGCGTCAGGCCCTCGGCGTCGAAGGCGTTCGACGGGTCGAAGAACTCGAGCGCCGTCTGGTCGAGGTCGACCAGAGCGACGCTCTCGAGCTCCAGGCCGTTGTTGGCGAGCGCATCGGCGGCGCTCTGCTTGACCCGCTCGGAGAATGCGCCGCGCTGCTCGTGCATCTCCTCGAGCGTCATCTCGGCGGCGACGGTGCGGAGCGCGGCGGCGAACTTGCCCTCGAACAGGTCGCGGATGCCTTCCGGCTGCATCGCCCGGCGGCCGAGCGTCTGGGCGGCGAGGCCGACGGCCTGGCGGTTCGGCTGCACCCGCACGAAGAACTCGGCGATCAGGTCGACGCGCATGCGGTTCTTGGTGATCAGCGCCGTCTGCTGGCCGCGCCGGACCTCGATGCGCATGACGTTCATGTTGACCGGCGTCACCTCGTGGACGACCGGGATCACCAGCGCGCCGCCGTTGATCACCACCTTCTCGCCGCCGAAGCCGGTGCGCACGAACGCCGTCTCCTTGGTGGAGCGGCGATAGAGCCAGCGCAGAAGATACACGGCGATCACCACGACGATCGCCAGCACGATCAGCCAGAGGATCACGGCTCCGAACACATCCGCCGTCATGGTCTTGCTCTCCCCAATCGTCCGGTCCGAAGCGGCGGCCGGGCGTCTCGTTCATTCAAGGGCGATCGGCGCGCCGCGGCGCGCCTCAGGCCCTCATCTTCAAGGGCGTCGCGATCTCCTCGAAGGCGCGCGCCAGCGCCTCGGAGACGGACGAGTCGTTGATGTTGCCGGGCACGCGGATGACGCGGCGGTTGCCGGTCTGGGTGACCGTCTTCTCGATCGTCTCGAACAGGGCGGCGTCGGCGGCGGGATCGTGGAAGGGCTTGCCCGGCGCATCGAGCAGCGAGACGCCGCCCTCCGGCAGGAGGAAGCGCACCGGCCCCTGCATGGCGTTCAGCCGCTCGCCGATGAAGCGGCCGAAGGCGACGTTCTCGTCGCGCGTCGTCCGCATCAGCGTCACCTGCGGATTGTGGATGACGAAGTTGCGCCGCCGGAACGCCTCCGGCACGCTGTCGCGCGGGCCGAAGTTGACCATGTCCAGCGCGCCGACCGAGCCGACATAGGGCAGCGGCCGGCGGATGAAGGCGCCGAAGCGGTCCTCCGTCGCCGCGAACACGCCGCCGACGATCATGTCGGCCACCTCGGTGGTGGTGGTGTCGATGGCGCCGGCCAGCAGCCCGGACTCCGCCAGGTTCTCCATCGCCCGGCCACCGGTCCCGGTGGCGTGGAAGACGAGGCAGTCGTAGTCGGCGGACATCCGCGCCGTCAGCGCCTGCACGCACGGCGTCGTCACGCCGAACATGGTGATGCCGAGCGCGGGCTTCGCGGTGCGGGCGGCCTTCGCCCGGTCGGCGGCGGTCGGCTGGCGGGCGATCATGCCGGCGAGCGCGAAGGCGCCGTTCGAAAGCACCCGCTCGGTGATCGAGTTGAGGCCCTGGATGTCGGCGACGGAGTGCAGCATCAGGATGTCGGAGGGGCCGACATAGCGGCCGACGTCGCCCGAGGCGACGGTCGAGATCATCACCTTCGGGATGCCCACCGGCAGCCGCCGCATCCCCGGCGTCGCGAGCGACGTTCCACCCGAGCCGCCGGCCGAGATGATGCCGCCGATGTCGCGCTGGCGGACGATCCAGTGCTCGAAGGCCACCGCCATCTCCGCCACCGCGCGGCCGCGGTCGCCATTGAAGACCGCGCTCGCCCCGCGCGGGTGGGCACCGGCGATCTGCTGCGGCGGCACGTCGGCCGAGGACGGCTTGCCGGAGGTGGACAGGTCGACCGTGCGGGTGCGAATGCCGACGGCGCGCAACTGGTCTCTCAAATAGACCAGTTCGCGGCCCTTGGTGTCGAAGGTGCCGGCGACCAGCGCCGTGCGTCCGAACCGCTCGCCGAGCGGAATGTCGAAGAGCTTGGCCGTGTCCGGCTCGGCCGAGGCGACCAGGCGCGGCGCGGAGCGCACGCTGCGGCCGAGCTCGGCGTCGGTGAGGTCCCAGCGGTTCGGCACCGAGGATGCCGTGCGCCAGTCGGAGCCGCCGGACGTCCCCTCGTCCGCACCGGGGCGGACGATGCGGTAGACCTCGGCGAGGCGCTCCTCCGCCGCCTCGACGGCGGCCGGCGCCAGGCTCTCCTCGGGGTCGTCGGCATGGCGGCCGACGCCGAGAAGGCGCTGCTGCAGATCGCGGTCGTGGGCGAGTTCGGCCGCCGGCATCAGCCGGGCGATGCGGCCGTTGACCATCACGCCGACCTCGGCGGCCACCCGCGTCGCGACGCCGATGTTCTGCTCGATGACGAGGATCGAGATCTCGCCCTCCTCGCCGAGCTCGACCAGCATGCGCTCGACCTGGTCGACGATGATCGGGGCGAGGCCTTCCGTCGGCTCGTCCATGACGAGCAGGCGCGGATTGCCGAGCAGTGCCCGGCCGATCGCCAGCATCTGCTGCTCGCCGCCCGAAAGCTGCGAGCCGCCGTTGGTCTTGCGCTCGGCGAGCCGCGGGAAGGTCTGGTAGACGCGGTCGACCGTCCAGGCGGCGTCGCGGCCGCCGCGGGCGGCGAGCCTCAAGTGCTCGTCGACGGTGAGGCTCGGCCAGACGCGGCGGCCCTGCGGCACGTAGCCGACGCCGACGCGGCTGATCTCGTGCGGCTCGAGGCTGGAGATCTCGCGGCCGGCCACCGCGATCGAGCCGGAGCGCGCCCGCTTCAGGCCGGTGATGGTGTTGCAGAGCGTCGTCTTGCCCATGCCGTTGCGGCCGACGATCGCCAGCACGCCGGACGGCAAGGTGAGGTCGATGCCCTGGATGGCGTGGCTCTCGCCATAATAGACCTGCAGGTCGCGGATCCGGAGGATCGCGCCCTTGCCGCCCTTGTCGCGCCCGCCGTTTTCTTGCCGGGACCGGCCGTTCTCAGCCATGCCCGCCCCCGAGATAGATCGCCTGCACTTCGGGATCGCGCTCGATCTCGTCGGGCGTGCCCTCTTTGAAGATGCGCCCGTTGTGCATCATCGTCACCCGCTCGGAGACGCGCAGCGCCACGTCGAGGTCGTGCTCGATGATGATGTAGCCGATGTGCGCCGGCAGCGACTTCAGGATCGCCACGAGGTCGCGCCGCTCGCTCGGCGACAGCCCGGCCGCCGGCTCGTCGAACAGGATGAAGCGCGGCGCGCCGGCGAGCGCCATGCCGATCTCGAGCTGGCGTTGCTGGCCGTGGCTGAGCTCGCCGACAGGCCGATCGCGCTCGCGCTCGAGCTTCACCGCCCGCATGATCCGCTCGGCCTGCTGGGTGGTCGCATCGTCGCGGCGCGGGCGCACCAGCGAGAAGCGCCGCCGCGACACGCCGCGGCAGGCGAGGAAGATGTTGTCGAGCACCGACAGCCCGCCGAACAGCTGCGAGATCTGGTAGGTGCGCCGCAAGCCCCGGCGGATGCGCTCGTGGGCCGGAAAGGCCGTGACGTCCTCGCCGAAGAAGCGGATCTGCCCCTCGGTCGGCGGGAAGTCGCCGGTGATGGTGTTGAACAGCGTCGTCTTGCCGGCCCCGTTGGAGCCGAGCACCGCGCGACGCTCGCCGGCACGCACCTTGAGGGTGATGTCGGCGAGCGCCACCAGGGCGCCGAAACGACGGCCGACGCCGGTGAGCTCGAGGGCGTCCGCCCCCGTGTCGCTCAACGAGGTGGCCATCGCATCGGTCATCGTCTGGTCTTTCCTTCAGGCCGGCCGCGTCACTCGCAGCTGGGGTTCTCGCGGGAGACGGCACCAAGCGCCAGGAACTCATCCACCGGAATGCCCAGCGTCTGGTTCACCTGCGGCACCACCTTGACGAGCTTGTTGTAGAGGTTGCCGTCCGGCCCCTCGCTCACTTCCGTCAGGTAGATGTCGGCGATGGCGTTGCGGTTCTCGTCGAGCGACACCTTCCCCGTCGGCGTGTCGAAGGAGAGCTTCGCCAGCGCCGCGCGGAACTTCGCGCCGTCGTCGGAGAGATCGCCGCCGACCTCGTCGAGGGCCTTCAGGGTCGCGACGGTGGCGACATAGTAGGCGTGGGCGAACAGCGACGGCGACGGGAAGGCGCCCGGCTGCTTCTTGTAGTCCTCGACGAACTTCTTCCACGCGGGCGTGTCGTTGGTGTCGGCGATCGGTCCCGCCGACGGCGTGCCGATGACGACTTCGCGGATCTTGCCCTGGGACGACAGCACCGTCTGGTCGACGGTGATCGAGCCGCCGATCAGCGGCGCCTGGCCGCCGGCCTGCTGGTACTGGGTCAGGAAGTTGACGCCGTCGGCGCCGCCGAGCGCCACGTAGATGGCGTCGACGTCATCGGGGATCGCGGCGATCACCGAGGAATAGTCCTTGTTGCCGATCGGCACCCACGACTTCGACGGCACCTTGCCGCCCGCCTTGCAGAACTCGGCCATGAAGCCGAACACCTGCGTGTACGGGAACGAGTAGTCCTCGGCGACGGTCGCGACCGTCTTGTAGCCCTTGTCGTTGAAGGCGTAGGTGCCGAGGCCGGCCATCCACTGGGCGCCGTCGGTGGAGAAGCGGAAGAAGTTCTCCGCCGGGTCGCGCAGGGTGGTGTCCTGGGCGGCCGACGAGCCGTTGATGAACGTCACGTTCGGCTTGGTCTTGGCGTAGTCCTTGACGGCGATGCCTTCATCTCCCGACAGCGGGCCGATGACGATGTCGACGCCGTCCTGCTCGACGAGCTTGCGGACGGCGCGGACCGCGCTGTCCGGCGAGGCGTCGGAGGAGCCGCGGACGAACACCACCTTCTTGCCGGCGGCCATGTCGTTGGCCTCGTCGAGCGCCGTCTGCGCGCCGCGCAGCGAGTCCTCGCCGAGCACCGTGAACGGCCCCTCGAAGGTGGCGAGCAGGCCGACGCGGATGGTGTCGTCCTGGGCGATGGCCAGCGACGGCATGGTCAGGCCGCTGGCGACGGCCAGCGCGAGGAGCGTGCGACGATGAATTCTCATTCTTTCCTCCCAGGTTGTGAAACGGCGTCTTCGTTGTCGTGTGCTCGAAGACGTTCTTCTTTTGCGGGCGAGGCCCGGGTTGCTTCTTTTGCGGGCGAGGCCCGGGTTGCCGGGATGTCGGTCAGCCCGGCGGGGTGTGGATCTGCGTCGCGCCGCGCGGCCAGTAGCGACGGAACAGCCCGAGAAGGCCGTCCGGCGAGGCGAAGACGATGACGAGGAAGAACATGCCGATCAGCGTGTTGAAGCGCTCGGCGCCGATCAGATCGATGGCGAAGGTCTGCATCAGCACGACGACGAGGGCGCCGAGGAACGGCCCGATCGGGTGCCGCATGCCGCCGATGACGGCGATGATGAGGATGTTGATCGCGGCTGCGACATTGATCGTGCCGGGCGAGATGCGGCCGTTGAACCAGACGAGCAGCACCCCCGCGAGCCCCGCGATCAGGCCGGCGAAGAAGTAGGCGACGATCTTGTGGGCGGTGACGTCGAAGCCGATCGCCCGCATCCGCCGCGGGTTGTCGCGGATCGCCTGCAAAGCGAGCCCGAAGGTCGACCGCGCGGCGTAGAGCACGGCGGCGTAGCAGAGCGCGGCGACCGCGAGCGTGACGTAGTAGAACGGCACCGGGTCTCGCCAGAACACCCCCCAGAACTCCGGCGCGCGGATGCCGGCAAAGCCCGGGAAGCCGTTGAACAGGGCGTAGTTCTGCTGGGTGAAGTAGAACGTCGCGGTGGCGATCGCGAGCGTGATCATGATCGTGTAGATGCCGTCGGTGCGCGACGAGATCGCCCCGATCAGCGCCGAGGCGATGCCGGCGACGAGCACCGCGAACGGCACGACGATCCACCACGGCCAGCCGAAGCCGTGCACGCCGGAGCTGTTCAGCCCGAAGATCGCCACCGTGTAGCCGGCCATGCCGGCGACGGAGAGCTGCGCGAGGCTGACCATGCCGCCATAGCCGGCGAGCAGCATCAGGGACAGCGCCACCATGCCGAGGATCAGCGAGTAGGCGCCGATTTGGGTCAGGAAGAAGTCCGACGCCACCGCCGGATAGAGCACCAGCAGCGCCGCCAGCACGAGGTGGCCGACGCCACCGCCGAAGGCCGGCGCCGCGGTGCGGGTGGGATCGGAGGTCGGCAGCGCGAGGCTCATCGCGCCTTCCCCATGATGCCCTGCGGCCGGATCGCCAGCGTCACCACCATGATGACGAAGGTGAGCACGATGCCGTAGGTCGGGAAGTAGACGAGGCCGACCTGCTCGGCGAGACCGATCAGGAGCGCCCCGATCGCCGCCCCGGTGATCGAGCCCATGCCACCGACGATGACGACGACGAGCGAGGCGAGCAGGTAGCGGACGTCCTCGCCGGGCGCCACCGACAAGGCCGAGCCGCCGACGACGCCGGCAAAGCCCGCGAGCCCCGCCCCGATGGCGAACACCACCGCGAACACCGCGTGGACGTTGACGCCCGAGGCCGCCAGCATCGCGCGGTCGTCGACGCCGGCGCGGATCATCATGCCGACGCGGGTGCGGTTGAGCAGCAGCCACAGCCCGACGCCGATGACAATCGCCGCCGCCAATACGACCAGACGGTAGAACGGATAGGTCAGGAACACCGCGTCGCCGCTCGAGCGGTAGGCGGTGACGACCGGCAGCTTCACCGCCCCGTCGAGCCAGGCGGGCGTGGCGATCTGGTAGGTGGCGCCGGTCCACATCCACAGCATCAGGTCGGCGGCGACGATCGAGATGCCGATCGTCACCAGCGTCTGGCGGAGGTCGTCGCCCTCCAGCCGCCGGAACACGAACACCTGCATCAGGAGCCCGAGCACCGCGAGCACGGCGAAGCCTGCGGCGACGCCGACCAGCCAGTAGCCGGTGATGCGCGTCACCTCGTAGCCAAGATAGGCGCCGAGCAGATAGAGCGAGCCGTGCGCGAGGTTGACGTTGCGCATCAGCCCGAAGACCAGCGTGAAGCCGCTCGCCACCAGGAAATACAGCCCGGCGAGCGTGATGCCGTTGAAGATCGAGGAGAAGAACGCCTTCTTGGAGATCAGGATGGCGTTCAGCCAGTCCGGCCAGACGGCGAACAGCAGCCAGGCGAAGAGCGCCGCCGCGAAGAACGCGACGATGCCCCACGCCTGGCCGCGCGTGATCACGCGCGGTGCCGCTCCCGTCTCGCCGGCGATGCTCATGCGATCAGCCGCCGCCGCTCGCTCTGCACCTGCGGCCGCTTGTGGAACTTGCCGTCCTTCATGATGGCGAGCAGCCGGTCCTTCTCCTGCAGGATGCGGACATTGGCGATCGGGTCGCCGTCGACGAGCAGCAGGTCGGCGAGGTAGCCCTCTTTGATCATGCCAAGTTCGTTGCCCATGTTCATGATCTCGCCGCCGTAGCGGGTGGCGGCGATGATCGCCTCCATCGGCGAGAAGCCGAGCAGGTCGACGAAGTACTCGATGTCCCGGGCGTTGGTGCCCTGCGGCGTCCAGGCGAAGCCGTAGTCGCCACCGATCAGCACCTTGATGCCGCGCTTGTGCATCTTGCGCATCGTCTCGACCGCCATCTCGAGCTCGCGCTCGTAGAGCAGCGTCACCGGCGAGCCCGGCTTGATGCCCCATTCGCCGGCATGGCGGGCCGTGTTGATCAGCCAGGCGAGGCCCGGCGCCACGAAGTGCTTGTGCTTGTTGGCCTCGAGCATGTCGAGCGCCTCCTCGTCGGCAAACGAGGCGTGGTAGATGTTCTGGATGCCGTGCCGCACGCACTGCTTCACCGAGCCCGACGAGCGGGCGTGCGCCGACAGCACCTTGTTGCGACAGCGCGCCTCGGAGGCGGCCATCGCCACCTCCTCCTCCGACATCGGCGTCTCCTCGGCGCCCATGCCGGTGATCTCCTCGCCGGAGAGGTTCAATTTGATCGAGTCGACGCCGTACTTGATCAGCGTCCGCACCACCCGCCGGATCTCCTCCGGCCCCGAGACGACGAGGCCGAGGTTCAGTCCCTCGTGCGGGATGTGCGAGGGCGCCGCGTCGCCGAGGCCGCCGACGGTGGTGATCTCCGGCCCGGCCGCGAGGTAGCGCGGGCCGGGGAAGCGGCCCTGGTTGATGAACTTCTTCGCCACGACGTCGAGCCGGGGCTTGGCCGCAGCCGCGCCGCGGCCGGCGGTGAAGCCGGCGTCTAGGACGAGCTTCGCCATCTCCATGGTGACGAGCATGTGCTCCTCGACCTCCATCATCTGGATGGGGTCGATGCCGGGCGCGTTGTTCCAGGAGAGGTGCAGGTGGGCGTCGATCATGCCCGGCATCAGCGTCGCGCCGGCGCCGTCGATGACGGTGGCACCGCCACCCGAAAGGCCGGAGCCGCCCATCCCCGAACCGCTCAGGCCCGAGCCCGACATGCCGCCGCCGAAGCGGGCGCCGCCACGCGTGACCTGCTTGATGCGGTTGCCCTGCACCAGCACCTCGCCGGTGTAGGGATGCTCGCCCGTCGCATCGAGGATGCGGACGTTGGTGAACAGGACGCTATCGGGCTCGCGCCCGTTCGCGCCCCAGCGGGCGCCATACATGCCGTTGTCGGCCATCGTCGATCCTCCCTGTCGGTGCCGGCCGCCGCTTGTTCTCGTCCACCCCTCGAGGGGTGGCGCGGCCGGTCACCCGCGGTCGTTCATCCTCACGAATTCGCCGAGGCGCCGCGCGCACTCGGCGGGTTTCTCGATCGTCATCCAGTGGCCGCAGCCCTCGAGCACGACGGCCTTCGCGCCGCGGATGCGGTCGGCCAGCGTCTGGCCGACGCTCACCGGGGCGACGGGGTCGTCCGAGCCGGCGACGATCAGCGTCGGCGCGGAGATCAGCCGGGCGTCGGCCGCCGTCGCCTTGGCGAGCGCCTCGCAGGTCCGAGCATAGCCCTCTCCGTCCTGGCGCATCAGGCTTTCTCGCACGAAGGCTGCGGCCGCCGGATTGGACGACCGCGTCGCCGCCGACAGCGTGTTGGCGACGATGGTGTCGGCGATCCCCTCCATGCCCTCGGCCCGCGCCGTGCGGGCGCGTACCGCCAGCCCGTCGCGCGCCGCCTGCGCCGGCTCGATCAGCGCGCCGAACAGGGTCAGCGACGTCACCAGCGCCGGATGGGCGGCGGCGAGATGCTGGCAGACGATGGTGCCGAGCGAGTGGCCGACGAAATGGGCCTGGTTGACGCCGAGCGCCCTCGCCATGCCGACCAGCGCCTCGACGTAGCCCTCGATGGAGAGCGCCCCGTGCGGCACCGGCGAGCGGCCGGAGCCCGGCAGGTCCGGCCGGATGACGCGGTGGCCGGTCAAGGCCTGCATCAGCGGCTGGAAGGTGTTCGACGTTCCGCCGAGGCCATGCACGAGGATCACCGCCGGCCCATCGCCGGCGGTTTCCACCACGAGCTGGCCGAGGCGGATGGTGGTCACGCGTGCACCTCGTGCACGGCGTTCTGCAGCGCGCCGATGCCGTCGATCTCGACGCGAACGACGTCGCCGTCCTTCAGGTATTTCGGCGGCTGGAAGCCGATGCCGACGCCGGCCGGCGTGCCGGTGGCGATGACGTCGCCCGGCTGCAGCGTCACGCCGGCCGAGATCGTCGCGATGATCGTCGGCACGTCGAAGATCAGCAGCCCGGTGTTGGAGTTCTGCCGGAGTTCGCCGTTGACGAAGCAGCGGATGCCCGTCGTCGCGAGGTCGAGGTCGTCGCGCGTCACGGCGAACGGGCCCATCGGGCAGAAGGTGTCCTGCGACTTGCCGATCAGCCACTGGCTGTAGCGGCCCTGCAGGTCGCGCGCCGTCACGTCGTTGACGATGGTGTAGCCCCAGACGTGGTCGAGGGCGTTTTCCTTGGTGATGCCGCGGCCGGCCGTGCCGATGATGACGGCGAGCTCGGCCTCGTAGTCGATCGCCGCCGACACCGCCGGGTCGATGTGGATCGGCATCTGGTCGGCGATCACGGTCTCCGGCACCTTGGAGAAGATGATCGGCTCCTTCGGCACCGCGCCGTTGGCGGCGGAGGAATCGAAGCCGGACTTGGCGAACTCGTGGGCATGGTCGAAATAGTTCTTGCCGACGCAGAAGATGTTGCGCCGCGGCCGCGGGATCGGCGCCTCGAGCGTCACCCGGTCCAGCGGGATCGGCGAGCGCGTGCCCGGCAGCGGCGAGCGCCCGATCAGCGCGGCGATGCCCTGCTCGGCCTCATCCATCGTCAGGTCGAAGGGGGCGATGGTCTGATCGGCGTCGTCGACGACGCCGACATGCCTCTCGCCAGCGAACCGGAAGGTCGCTACCTTCATTGTCTTCCTCCCGACACGACCGTCTGACGCGGCCCCTTTAGTTGAGCCACGCTAGAACCAATCTGGTTCAGCTGCAAGGGGTCGGCGCGGGATTATCGATGGGGGCGGGCAGTAGGCAGTGGGCAGTGGGCAGTGGGCAGTGGGCGGAGATCGGGCGCCCGCTCCCTGCATCCACCCCGCGACCACACCCCTACCCCGTGGTCATTCCCGGCATTGTCACGGGAACCCATGCAACGGCGCCCACAGGCGCTGAGAATGAGGGTCTAGCGCCGTGTTTGCTGAAAGGGATGGGTTCCCGGGACAAGCCCGGGAATGACTGCGGAGGCGGCGGCAAACTCTCCCTGCTGCCGATCGTCGCCTGCCGACCGCCCCTTCGCACTGCCCCCCTGCCCGTCCCACTGCCTACTGCCCCCAGCCCAATGCCTACTGCCTACTGCCCACTGCCCCTCCCCCCTAGACGCCCTCTCCCTCCAATGCTAATTGGCTCACTAACGGTTCAAAACAACAACGGACCTTCCATGCCCCGTGCCGTCGCCGAGGACCTCGCCCGCTCGCTGCGCCAACGGATCGACGCCGGCGAATGGTCCGGCCGCCGCATGCCGCCGGAGCGCGAGCTCGCAGCCGACTACGGCGTCGCCCGCAACACCGTGCGCCGTGCGGTGGAGATGCTGGCCGACACCGGCGCGATCACCCGCCACGTCGGCCGCGGCACCTTCGTCAACGGCGGCGTCGCACCCTCCGTCGCCGCCATCGTCGAGCGCATCGAGGGCACCAGCCCGTCGGACATGATGGAGATCCGCCTGCTCATCGAGCCGCAGGCAGCCGCCGTCGCCGCCCTCAACGCCTCGCTCGCCGAACTCGCGGCCGTCGAGGAGGCGCACCGCGCCGCCGAGGCGGCCTTCGACATGCCGGGCTTCGAGGCCTGCGACGCCGAGCTTCACCACCGCATCTTCGCCTGCTGCCGCAACGAGCTCCTGAAGGAGCTGCACAACCTCCTCACCGTGCTGCGCCACCAGACGCCCTGGCAGGAGATGAAGCGCCGCTCCTTCAGCGAGGCCCGCCGCCTCGCCTACTGCGTCGAGCACGGCGCCCTCGTCGAAGCCCTCAAGCGCCGCGACCCCGACGCCGCCCGCGCGGCGATGCAGGCGCACCTGAAGAGCGTCGAAGCGAACATGCTGGGACGGTGAGGGAGAGCGCTCTCCCACCGGCAACGAACGCCCCAAATCTGCCGAGACGCCGTCCTATTTCTCGGAGTCATTCCAGGCCCTGTGCCTGGAATCCATCCCTCGCAAAGACCAATATCGTCGCTAGAAACCAAACCATTGCAGCAAGCCTCGTGGATTCCAGGCACAAGGCCTGGAATGACCACAGCTTGCTTGCTGCTCCGATCAGTCGGGAGCGATGACCGACAGCGTGGGAAAGTAGCTCCGATACCGCGCCGCGTCCCGGGTCAACAAGCTGTAGCCTGCGACGGCTGCATGAGCACCAATGAAGAAGTCCGGCAACGGCGATCGCCTGACCCCGCCCCGCCTCCGGTAGATCAGGAACGCCTTCCCGGCGAGAAATGCAGCCTCGTACGGGATCGGCTCGCGCGCGAAGACAGCTTTCGGCAGCGCTGCTTCCAGATCCTCCAGCCTTGTGAAACGGACCGACACTTCCGCAAAGATTATCGGGTTGATGACCAGGCGCGATCGGCCGCCCGCCGCTCTGAGGGCCGCTCTCGACCATTCGCCCCAACTGGCATCACTCGTCATGAGGTCGAGGAGCACGTTGGAGTCGACGAGGACGGCCGACATTCAATCGTCTCGCGTCAGGGCCATTATTTCGTCCGTCGTCATGGCGACATCGCCGCGCCCCCGAAGGTGCTCGACGATCCACTCCCCGCGCCCTGGACGCGACGTGCTCTCGGCCCGCACCAGGCTCACCACCTTGCCGTCGTAACGAAACTCCACCTCGGTGTTGGGCAGCAGACCAGCCTGTTCGCGGATGTCCGCGGGGATTGTGACCTGCCCCTTCGATGTAATGCGCATATGCGCCTCCTTACTCTTACAGGTAAGAATAAGGAGGCGACCTCGCGTCCGCAAGCACCCGCACTCCCCTCACCTCACCGCGCCGCCGCCGCCATCGGCACGTCGCGCAGCCCCGCCACCTCGCCGCCGTCGATCGGGATCACCACCCCGTTCACGTAGGACGCCTCGTCCGACAGCAGCCAGACGATCGCCGCCGCCACCTCTTCCGGCTGGGCGATGCGGCCGTTCGGGATGCGGGCCTCCAGCGCCGCCTTCTTGGCGGGGTCGGCGAGCGTGCGGGCCATCATCCGCGTGTCGACCTGGCCGGGGCACACGACGTTGACGCGGACCTTGTCGCCGATCTCCAGCGCCAATGCCTTGGCGAGGCCGATCAGGGCGGCCTTCGAGGCGCAGTAGATCGCGAGCCCCGCCTCGCCGCCGTAGCCGGCGACGGAGGAGACGAACACCACCGAGCCGCGGCCGCCGGCCGAGAGCGCCCCGTGCGCCGCCGCCGTCACCGCGAAGGCGGCCCGCGCGTTCACCTCGAAGATGCGGTCCCAGTCGGCGAGCGTCGCTTTCGCGAAGTCCTGCCGGGCGCCGACGCCGGCGCAATTGACGAGGCCGTTGATGACGCCGCCGCCGAGGTCGCGGGCGGTGTCGACGAGCCGGGCGACCACGGCGTCCTCGCAGATGTCGCCGCCGACGTGGACGCTGCCCGGCACGGCCCGCGCCACCTCGGCCCCGGCCTCCGCATCGCGGCCGCTGAACACCACCGTCCAGCCGCGCGCGGCGAGCATCTCGACGGTGGCGCGGCCGATGCCGTGCGTTCCCCCGGTGACGATACCGACCCTCGAACCGCTCATTCCGCCCCGTCCTTGCCTGCGCCGCGTACCATGTCGATGATCCCCGAGAAGTCGCGGCCACCGTGGCCGGCGTTGGTGAAGAGGGCGTAGAGCTGGGCCGCCTCGGCGCCGAGCGGCGTCGTCGCGCCGGACGACAGCGCCGCCTCCTGGGCGAGGCGGAGGTCCTTCAGCATGAGAGCCGCCGCGAACCCGGGCTTGTAGCCGTGGTTCGCCGGCGAGGCCGGCACGGGGCCCGGCACCGGGCAGTAGCTCGTCAGCGACCAGCACTGGCCCGAGGCGGTGGAGGCGACATCGAACAGCGCCTGGTGCGACAGCCCGAGCTTCTCCGCCAGCACGAAGGCCTCGGCGACGGCGATCATCGAGACGCCCAGGATCATGTTGTTGCAGATCTTCGCCGCCTGCCCCGAGCCGGCCGCGCCGCACGGCACCACCCGCTTGCCCATCTGGGCGAGCAGTGGCGCGCCACGGTCGTAGGCCTCCGTCGTCCCGCCGACCATGAAGGTGAGCGTGCCAGCGGTGGCGCCGCCGACGCCGCCCGACACCGGCGCGTCGAGGGCCGGGCAGGCGGCGGCGTCCGCGATGGCGTGGACGGCCCACGCGCTGTCGACGTCGATGGTGGAGCAGTCGATCAGAAGCGTGCCGGGCGCCACGAGGCCGGTAAGCGCCTGCCAGACGGTGCGGACGTGGTGGCCGGCGGGCAGCATGGTGATGACGGCGTCGGCGCCGGCCACCGCCTCCTCCAGCGACCCCGCCACGCTTACGCCGCCGGCGCGGGCGGCCTCGGCGGCGGGGGCCGAGAGGTCGAAGCCGCGGACGGAATGGCCGGCCCTGCGCAGGTTCGCCGCCATCGGCGCACCCATGTTGCCGAGGCCGACGAAGGCGATGGTCTGGTCCGTCACGCGGGCGTCCTCCGGTTCTCGTCAGCCGCGCCCGACCAGCCCGCGGGCGATGATCAGGCGCATGATTTCGTTGGTGCCTTCGAGGATCTGGTGGACGCGCAGATCGCGCACCAGCTTCTCGATGCCGTACTCGGCGAGGTAGCCGTAGCCGCCGTGCAGCTGCAAGGCCTGGTTCGCGACGTCGAATCCGACGTCGGTGACGAAGCGCTTGGCCATGGCGCAGCGCTGCGTCACGTCGGCGTCGCCGCGGTCGAAGGCGGCCGCGGCGGCGTAGAGGAGGAGGCGGGCGGCGGAAAGCTCGGTCGCCATGTCGGCGAGGCGGAACTGCAGGGCCTGGAACTCGTCGAGCCGCTTTCCGAACGCCCTGCGCTCGCGCATGTAGGAAAGCGCCTTGTCGAGCGCCGCCTGGGCGCCGCCGAGCGAGCAGGCGCCGATGTTGAGCCGGCCGCCGTCGAGCCCGCTCATGGCGATCCTGAAGCCCTGGCCTTCCTCGCCGAGGCGGTTTTCCGCCGGCACGCGGGCGCCGTCGAGGATGACCGCGCGGGTCGGCTGGGCGTTCCAGCCCATCTTGCGCTCGTTGGCGCCGAACGAGAGGCCCGGCGTATCGCCCGGCACGAGGAAGGCGGAGATGCCCGAGGGCCCGTCGCCGCCGCTGCGCGCCATGACGAGGTAGAGGTCGCCGGCCCCGGCGCCGGAGATGAACTGCTTCGTACCATTCAGCACATAGGCGTCGCCGTCGCGCACGGCGCGGGTCTTCAGCGCCGCCGCGTCGGAGCCGGAACCGGGCTCGGTCAGGCAGTAGCAGGAGAGCCTTTCCATCGAGATCAATGAAGGCAGGAAGCGGGCGCGCTGCTCGTCGCCGCCGTAGCGGTCGACCATCCAGGCGACCATGTTGTGGATCGACAGATACGCCGACACCGCCGGGCAGCCTTCGGCCAGCGCCTCGAAGATCAGCGCCGCCTCGAGCCGGCCGAGGCCGGTTCCGCCCGACCTCTCCCGCACATAGATCGCCGCCATGCCGAGCGCCGCCGCCTCGCGGATGACGTCGACGGGGAAGTGGCGCCGCTCGTCCCAGAGGAGCGCGTGCGGGGCGATCTTCTCGGCGGCGAAGTCGCGCGCCATCGCCTGCACGGCGCGGTGATCGTCGGTCAGCTCGAACATGGCCGTCCTCCCAGGCGGGTCGTCAGCGCGTCCGCCGGCAGCAGGGCGAGGCGGGCGGAGAGGCTCACCTCCCGCCGTCCCGCTGCGGCCGGTAGGGGGCGAACCAGCCGAGCCCCTCGACCGTGCCGGCGCGCGGCCGGTATTCGCAGCCGATGAAGCCGGCATAGCCGAGCCGGTCGAGCTCGGCGAAGACGAAGGCGTCGTCGACTTCCTCGTGGGTGGGCTCGTGGCGCGACGGCACGCTCGCCACCTGCACGTGGCCGATGATCGGCAGCGCCTGCCGCAGCCCCATCACCACGTCGCCGTGCAGGACCTGGCGGTGGTAGAGGTCGAACTGCAGTTCGAGATTGGGCAGACCCAGGCGGGCGATGAGGTCTTCGGTGAAGGCGAAGTCGTTGAGGAAATAGCCCGGCATGTCGCGCGGATTGATCGGCTCCAGCGTCAGCGCCACACCTTCGGCCGCCAGCGCTTCCGCCGTCCAGGCGACCGCGCGCTCGTAGGCGGCGCGGGCCGCCGGATCGGCGCGGTCGGCATTGCCGGCCATCAGGTGGACGCGGTTCACGCCGGTCGCCCGCGCGTAGGGGATGGCGGTCCGGACGCCGGCCTTCACCTCTTCGAACCGATCGGATAGCGCCGCCAGGCCGCGCTCGCCCGCCGCCCAGTCACCCGGCGGCAGGTTGAAGAGGGCCTGCGTCAGGCGGTGGTCGGAAAGGCGCGCGGCGATCGCCTCCGGCGGGTGCTCGTAGGGGAACAGGTACTCGACCGCCTCGAAGCCCGCGTCGGCCGCCGCGGCGAAACGATCGAGGAACGGCCACTCGGTGAACATCATGCTGAGATTGGCGGAAAAACGCGGCACGCTCGGCCTCCCGAAGGCCGCGGCGGACCTTGTCGCGCCGGATGGTGCGCGGTCCCCTTCGGCCGGAGCACAAGCTATGCTCGCCGGCGGGTCGATGTCACGCCCGGGCGGAGAGATGACGATGAGGGAAGCCAAGGCCCGCGAGGCGGTGTGCCGGTTCGCCCGCTCGCTGTTCGAGCGCGGGCTGACACCGGGCTCGTCGGGCAATATCAGCCTGCGGTTGGAGGACGGCGGCCTGCTGGTGACGCCGACGAACGCCTCCCTCGGCTTCCTGGACCCGGCCCGGCTGACGCGCCTCGACGCCGATGGCCGCCTCGTCTCCGGCGATCCGCCGACGAAGGAGATGCCGCTGCACGCGGCGCTCTACGAGACGCGCAGCAAGGCCGGCGCCGTGGTGCACCTGCACTCCACCCACGCCGTCGCCGTGACGCTGCTGCCGGACATCGACCCCGCCGCCGTGCTGCCGCCGCTCACCGCCTACTCGGTGATGCGCTGCGGGCGGGTGGCGCTGCTGCCCTATTTCCGGCCCGGCGATCCGGCGGTGGCGGACGCGATCCGTGGGCTCGCCGGTCGCCATGCCGCGGTGCTGCTGGCGAACCACGGCCCGGTCGTCGCCGGCGACACGCTGGAGGCGGCGGTCTTCGCCGTGGAGGAACTCGAGGAGACGGCGAAGCTCCATCTGCTGCTGCGGGGTCTCAACCCGCGCGTGCTGACACCCGCGCAGGTCGACGATCTCGTCCGCGTGTTCGGCGACGTCGATGCCGGCGGGGCCCCGCGCTAGCGCTCTCCCAAACGAAAAAGGCCCCGGCGATGCCGGAGCCCGAATTGGGTGCCGCTGGCTGCGCAGCCACGACGACGGCCGCTTCACACCGTCGGACGGCGCCCGCGGAACAGGCCGAACAGCACGGACAGCGCGAACAGCACCAGCGCCACCACGAAGATGATCTTGGCGATCTCGACCGCGACCCCGGCGATGCCGCCGAACCCGAGAACCGCCGCGATCAGCGCCACCACCAGAAATGTCAGAGCCCACCCGAACATGCCGTCCTCCGTCGCAAGGTCGCGATCCGGCGGGTGAATGTCGCCCCGTTGGGTTTGGTTCCACCCGGGAATGGATTTCGCGCCTAGGTCGGTCCGCCCTGCCCGGCGATCACGCTGCCACGGCCTGACATCGCCGGGTCTCGCTCCGGATTGTGGCCGGCGTGAAATGACAAAATGGAACAATCGCTTGCGTGCAGAGTTGAGGGCCCATGGCGGGCCGGCGCTCGCCGTGCTCGTCCACCGGGAGGGCTGTCATGACGCTTTCGACCATTCTCATCATCATCCTCATCCTTCTGCTGATCGGTGCGATCCCGAGCTGGCCCTACAGCCGCGGGTGGGGCTACGCTCCCTCCGGCATTCTGGGTGTGATCCTCGTCGTCATCCTGGTCCTCGCCTTGATGGGCCGGCTCTGACGCTTCCCGTCGCAGTCAAAGAAAAGGCCCGGCTCATCGCGAGCCGGGCCTTCCTGCATTCGGACCGGTGTGTCGGCCGGCTCGCGGTTCGCCGGCCGTTTTGTCAGGGCGGCGTCGGGGTCGGCGTGCCGAAATAGACCGCGATGAACGCGATCACCACCAGGGCCAGGCCGATGCCGAGGATGTAGCGGACGCGGTTGTCGGCGCGGCCCTGGCGTGCCGGTGTCGGGGCCATGACTGGTGCGGCATCGTGCGTCGGAGGACGCGGATCATCCGGACTTCGAGTGTCATCCAATCGCTCAGCCGCCATGATATCTTGATCTCCAGTCGCTTCGGAAAGACTGCGCAACAGCGCGCACGGATTCTGCGTTCGATCTCCGTTGGTCGAACAACGAGCCCCACGCCCATCCGTTCCCCGCATTCGGGCAACCCCGCGGGAACGGCAGCCGACGCGGCGGCGTTCCGTGGGTTGCAGCCGCTTCTGGAGCGAGGGTCCGATGTCGATGATCAGTGAAGACGAAATCCGCGAACGCGCCCACCGGATCTGGATGGAGGAAGGGTGCCCGCACGGCCGCGACGTGGAGCATTGGGAAAAGGCGCGCCAGGAGCTCGAGCGGGAGGCGAGCGAGGGTTCCAGTGTCGGCTCCAACGATCTCGACAAGGCGCTCGCCGACAGCTTCCCGGCCAGCGATCCGATCTCCTTCACCCCCGTCGCCGGTGTCGGCGGCCCGGAGGAGGAGGACGAGGAAGACGCAAAGGTCGTCGAAGCGAAGTTCGCCGGCACCCGCTGAGAGCAGCCGAGATTTCCGGGATCGAGTTGTTCTTTGCGAGATCATCGTCTGCGAGACCATAAAGGGTCGGCCGCCCCGCGCGGCCGGCCCTTTTGATTGCGTCTGTTTGCAGCCTTGAGCGGGAGCCGGCTGAAGGCCCGTGTTGGGACCAGCCGAGCGGCTCCGCCGTATTCCTCGTCAGGCTCCGCGCCAGGGGCGCTGAACCCGGCGGCCGGCCGCGAGGCCACGGCGACTGCGCCGGCCGAAGCCGTTGCGCCGTGACAGGGCGTCCAGCAGCACCGCCGAGATCAGCAGGAGCGGCACCGCTACGAAGGCGCCCGCCGGCCCCCAGAGCCACATCCAGAAGGCGATGGCGAGGAAGATCATCAGCGGGTTCATCGTCAGGCGCTGACCGAGCACGGCCGGCGTGATCAGTTGGCCCTCCAGGGTAGTGAGAGCGAGAAAAGCGAGCGGCGGCATGATGGCCGCCGTCATCGTGTCGAGGCTCACCAGCCCGACGCCGAACAGGATCACCGTGAGAAGCGCCGGCCCGACATAGGGGGCGAAGTTGAGGACGGTGGCGAGCGCGCCCCACAGCGCCGGTGTCGGCAGCCCGAGGGCCCAGCACATCAGGCCGGTTGCGATGCCGAGGCCGACGTTCACCACGGCGATCACCGCGAAATAGCCCGACAGCGCCTCCTCGACCCGCGCCAGCGTGCCAGCGGCGAGCAGGCGCGCCGGCCGGGTGAGGCAGACGCCGAGGGCGGCGGCGCGCAGCACACGGCGGGTGGCGAGGAAGAAGAACAGCGCGCCGACGAACAGCACCGCCTGGGCGATCACGACCGGGGCCAGCGCCGCCGCCGACAACAGCATGCCGAGGCTGCCACCGCTCGAGGCTTCGCCGTCTCCCCCCATCCCCGATGCGGTCTCGACGGCATCGGTGATCTGCTGGACCTGCGCCATCAGCATGCGCAGCGGCGCGAGCTTCTCGCGCATCGTCGCGACGATCTCCGGCGCCCGGTCGATCCAGGCGATCAGCGGCAGCGCGAAGGCGGCGAGGGTCAGGTGCACCACCAGCAGCACCGCTAGCACGAGGAGGCCGGCGGCGGCATAGGCCGGAACGCGGCGCTTGATCAGCCAGTCGACCATCGGTCCGAGCGCGAGCCCGAGGACGATCGCCGCCGTGGTCGGGACGACGATCGCCGCCGCCGCCCATAGGGCGAACAGGAAGACGACGATGAAGATGCCGATGCCGGCGGCACGCGACAGCGTATCGAAGGAAAAGGGGTGACGTCGCACGGCCGCGGCGGACGGCGCGCCCGGAACATCGCGGATGCCGATGCGCTCCGGCACCTTCTCGGGCGACGGCACCGGCGATCCGAGGATTTGGGCGGACATGATGCTCCGGCGGGCTCGGGTTCAAGGGCGGACGCCCGAAGCCGGCTCCTCAGCCGCACTCGTCGCCGGTCGGTCGCCGGGGTCCCCGATGGTTCCGCCCCGTGACGCACCCCCGTCGCGGATTCCCGGCACCATCCCTCAACGCGCGAGCGGACCGTCGGGTTGCGCCGGCGGTCAGAACACCAGGCTCGAGGCGAAGCGGGCGGCGACGGTGAGCAGGAACAGGCCGAAGCCGATCTCCAGCCGGCGTCGCGGCCAGCTGTGGGCGAGGCTGACGCCGATCGGCGTCGTCAGCAGGGCGGCCGGGATGATGAGTGCGACGCCGAGCAGGCTGACGAAGCCGATCGACAGCGGCGGCAGGCCGGGCGCGCCCCAGCCGGCGGCCATGTAGCCGATCGTCCCCGGCACGGCGATGAGCACGCCGACGCCGGCCGACGTCGAGATCGCCTGCAGCAGCGTGCGTCCGTAGAGGGTCATGTAGACGGTGGACATGACACCGCCGCCGATGCCCATCAGCGTCGAGATGAAGCCGATGACGGCGCCCAGGATCGCATTCGGAATGCCGCCCGGCAGCGTCTCTCCGAGGCGCCAGTCGGCGCGGCCAAACAGCATCTTGGCGGCGAACAGCGTGGCCAGTACCGCGAAGATGGCGCGCAGGCCGGCGCCCGAGAGGCTCGCGACCGTGACCGAGCCGAGGACGACGCCGACGGGAATGGCGATCAGCCAGGGCCGCAGCACCGCCATGTCGACGCTGCCGCGTTTCCAGTGGCCGCGGAAGGATCTGACCGCCGTCGGCACCACCACGCCGAGCGAGGTGCCGAGGGCGACGTGCATGCGGATGCTCTCGTCGACGCCGGCGACGGCGAAGATCTCGTAGAGCACCGGCACGATGATGGCGCCGCCGCCGATGCCGAACAGGCCGGCGAGAACGCCGACGACGGCGCCGGTGACGAGCACGGCAAGCGCGAGTTCGGCGAGCGTCCAGAGGTCGCCGCCGGGGCCGACGAAGTCGGCGAGGGAAAGGCTCATGCGCTCAGCGTCACTCGCCGAGGCCGAGGTCGGCGAGCATCGCCTCGACCCAGCCGGTGTCCTCGCCCGACAGGATCGAGCGGCGGACCGCCTCCTCGCGCGCGAACTTCTCGCCGGCGCGGGCAACGATGTCGGCCGCCTCAGCGGCGGGGAAGCTGACGATGCCGTCGGCGTCGCCGACGATGACGTCGCCCGGCGCGATCACCTGGCCGGCGATCGACACAGGCACGTCGAGCAGGCCGGGCATCGACTTGTAGGGGCCACGCAGCGACTGGCCGCGGGCGTAGGTGGGCAGGTCGATCTCGAAGATCTCGCCGACGTCGCGGATCGCCCCGTCGATGACGATGCCGGCGCAGCCGCGGCGCCTGGCTTCGAGCGTCATCAGCTCGCCCATCAGCGCGTTGGTGACCTCGCCGCCGCCGTCGACGACCAGCACGTCGCCCGGCCGCAGCCGGGCGATCATGCGGTAGATGGCGAGGTTGTCGCCCGGCCGCGTCCGGACCGTGCGGGCGACGCCGACCAGGCCCGCCGCACGGCTGTAGCGCCTAAGCCCGACCGGTCCGGAGAGGCGGTCGAGGCAATCGCCGAGCACCGGCGTCGGCAACGCCGCGAGGGCTGCCGCCAAGGCCGGGTCGAGAGACGGCGGCGCCGTGGCAGGGAGGGTCGCGTCAGTCATGGGGGGTCCGATCGGCTCAGAGCCTCAGCGCTGTGGGCCGATCCTTACGGTGAGTGAGCCGAGCTTGTCGATGGTGCCAATGAGCACGTCGCCCGGATTGACCGGTCCGACCCCATGCGGCGTGCCGGTGAGGATGATGTCGCCCGGGAACAGCTCGTAGGCCTGCGAGAGGTTGGCGATGATCTCGGGGATCTTCCAGATCAGCAGCGAAACGTCGGAATCCTGCCGCGTCTCGTCATTGACGGTGAGGCGGATGGTGCCCGACGCGATGTGGCCGACATCCTCGACCGGGTGGATGGGCCCGCACGGGCAGGAGTGGTCGAAGGACTTCGAATCCTCCCACGGCAGGCCGGCGTCGGACAGCCGCTTCTGCAGGTCGCGCCGGGTCATGTCGAGGCCGATGCCGTAGCCGTAGATATGGTCGAGCGCCTCCGCCGCCGGGATGTCGCTGCCGCCGGACTTCAGCGCGACGACCAGCTCGAGCTCGTGGTGGTAGTTCTGCGACAGCGACGGATAGGGGATCGTCGCACCGTCGTGGACGATGGAATCGGCCGGCTTCTGGAAGAACACCGGCGGGTCGCGCGCCTCGTCGCCGCCCATCTCGCGGATGTGGGCGACGTAGTTGCGGCCGACGCAATAAACGCGGCGCACCGGGAAAGCGAGGTCCGAGCCGACGACCGGCAGGACCACCGGCTCCGGCGCCGGGATGACGAAGCGATCGATCTTGTTCATGGGCGTTCCTCCCCTGTCGGGCCGTCTCCGCGACCGGACGAGACGCGATCAAGCACGCTTCATACATTTTTGACAAGGCTGCGATGGATCGTACATACTCTAGTCATGGGTAAGCGATCGTCCACGAAGACGCCGCGCCCGGGAGCGAACGAACAACGCGCCGTTGGGCGCAGGGAGGGATGCATGAACGCCGCATTGCGTCTGGGGGCGGCCGTCGGGCTCGCCGTGCTGGTGGGAAGCTTCGGGGTCGGACGGGCCGACGCGCAGGCCGTCGACGTCGTCGTCGCGGTGCCGAACCCGTCGGCGATCAACAACTTCGCCCTGCACACCGCCATCGGCGAGGGCATCTTCGAGAAGAACGGCCTCAACGTCACGGTGGAGGCGGTCGACGGCTCCTCCCAGGTGCTGCAGGCGATGGCCGCGGGCCAGGCGCAGATCGGCCAGCCGGGGCCGGCACCGCTGCTCGCGGCGCGGGCGCGCGGCGAGGACGTGGTGTTCATCTTCAACCACTTCGCCAAGAGCGTCTTCGGCGTGCTGGTGAAGGCGGATTCGCCGATCCAGTCGCCGGCCGACCTGAAGGGCACGGTGATCGGCGTCGGCACGGCGGACGGCGCCGAGGTCGGCTTCACCCGCGCCATCCTCAACGATCTCGGCATGAAGGAAGGGGCGGACTACACCTTCCTGCCGGTCGGCGACGGCGGCCTGGCCGCGGCCGCCTTCCTGCGCGGCGACATCGCCGCCTATGCCGGCGCCGTCAGCGACGCCGCGATCATGGAATCGAAGGGCCTGCCGCTGCGCGAGATCACGCCGCCGGAATACCTCGCCTACTTCGGCAACGGCTATGCCGTGATGGCGAGCTACGTGAAGGAGCACCCGGACGTCATCGAGAAGTTCGGCAAGTCGATCGTCGAGGCGACCCGCTTCGCCCTCGAGCCGGGCAACCGCGACAAGGTGCTCGCCCACACCACCACCGGCAACCCGCAGGAGGGCGAGGACCCGGCCTTCGCCAACGCGCTGTTCGACGCCATCGTCGTGCGCATCGAGCCGAACGACCGGGCGAACGGCTGGGGCTACCAGCCGCCGGAGGACTGGCAGAAATGGCACGACAGCCAGGTCTCCTCGGGCTCGCTGAAGGCGCCGCTGCCGAACCTCACCGACGCCTACACCAACGACTTCGTCGCCGTCTGGAACGAGGCCCCGCAGTAATGGGGGCGCCGATGTCCGCCACGGTCCCGGTCGGCCTCGTCGGCCGGCCGGTCTATGAGCTGCGGGGCGTCAGCAAGACCTTCGTGCGGCGCAACGTGCACGCCCTCGACAAGGTCGACCTGACGCTCACCGAGGGCAGCTTCTCCTCGGTGATCGGGGCGAGCGGCTGCGGCAAGTCCACGCTGCTCAAGATCATGGCCGGCCTGCTGCCGCCATCGGAGGGCAGCGTCATCCTCTCCGGCAAGCCGGTGGTGGGGGCGCGGCGCGACATCGGCATGATGTTCCAGCAGGCGACGCTGTTTCCCTGGCGCACGGCGATCGAGAACGTCGTGCTGCCGATCGAGATCCGCGACGGGCGGTCCGCCGCCCGCGCCAAGCACGACGAGGCGCGCAAGCTGCTCGAGCTCGTCGGCCTGAAGGGCTTCGAGGACGTCTACCCGAGCGAGCTCTCCGGCGGCATGGCGCAGCGGGCGGCGATCTGCCGGATGCTGATCACCGAGCCGACGGTGCTCCTGCTCGACGAGCCGTTCTCCGCCCTCGACGAGCTGTCGCGCGACTTCATGAACATGGAGCTGCAGCGCATCTGCCTGGAGCGCAACGCCACGACCTTCCTCGTCACCCACTCGATCGCCGAGGCGGTGATCCTGTCGGACGTCGTCTACGTGATGTCGCCGCGGCCCGGCCGCTTCGTCGAGACGGTGACGGTCGACCTGCCGCGGCCGCGCACGCTCGAGATGATGACCGACCCGCGCTTCGGCGCCCTCGTCCACCGCATCCGCGCCCACCTCGACAAGGGAGCCTTCCTGTGACGCACGCGACGGATACGACGCCCGCCCCGGCGTCGACGGTGTGGGTCGAGCACGTCTCCTGGCTCGACCGCGTACCACGCTCGGTGTCGATGATCGTGCTGATGATCGGCTTCCTGGCGGTGTGGCAGCTGTTCTACATGAGCGGCCTGATCTCGCCGATCATCATGCCGGGGCCGTGGGAGACGATCGTCGACCTCGTCTTCGTCGGCAAGAACCTGATCACCGGCGACTACATGCTGAAGGCGCTGTGGGTGACCACCCAGGAGGTCATCATCGGCTTCGCCATCGCCGTCGTGCTCGGCTTCTTCCTCGGCGTGCTGGTGGGCGAGACGGCGTTCGGCGAGAAGGCGGTGATGCCCTACCTCGTCGCCATCAACGCCATGCCGAAGGTCGCCTTCGCGCCGCTGTTCGTCTCGTGGCTTGGCTTCGGCATCATGTCGAAGGTGGCGCTCGCCGCTTTCGTGGCGCTGTTCCCGGTGATCGTCGGCACCGCCGCCGGCCTGCACGCCGCCGACCAGAACGCCCGCATGCTGTTCCAGACGATGGGAGCGAGCCGGCTGCAGACGCTGATCAAGCTGAAGCTGCCGATCGGCATGCCGCACTTCTTCGCGGGCCTGAAGAATGCGGCGGTGCTCGTCGTGGTCGGTGCCGTCGTCGGCGAGTTCCTCGGCGGTGGCAAGGGCTTCGGCGAACTCATCCGCATCGCCGCCTCGCAGTTGCAGACGCCGCGTGTGTTCTCGCTGATCATCTACTTGAGCCTGCTCGGCCTCGCGACCTTCTGGCTCGTGGTCATCGTGCAGCGCCGGCTCGTATTCTGGCACAAGGAATCGGTGATGCAGGAGGGGGGCCCGCGGTAGTCGGTCGGCGGCGAGGGGCGACGGCGGGCGACCACGCCGCCGGCTTCCCGTCCGCCGCGCCCGATGGGCCGTACCGGTGTCGATGAGCAAGCCTGAAAAGACCACCGCGGCGACACTCGTCTATGCGCAGCTTCGCCGCGACATCCTGAACGGCCAGCTGGTGCCTGGCCAAAAGCTGCAGATCGAGGCCGTCACCGCCCGCTATGGCGCGGGCGGCAACCCGGTCCGCGAGGCGCTGAGCCGGCTGTCGTCGGAGGGCCTCGTCGACCGCAAGGAGCAGCGCGGCTTCTTCGTCGCGCCGATCGGCATCGAAACCTGGCGGGCGCTGGTGAAGACGCGCTGCTGGGCCGAGGGCAAGGCGCTGGAGGAATCCATCCTCGCCCGCGAGCAGGCCTGGGAGGAGCGCGTCGTGCTCGCCTTCCACCGGCTGTCGCGCTCCAACTGGACGCTCTCGACCGACACCTTCGTCGTCAATCCCGAGTGGCAGAAGCTGCACCGGGCCTATCACCTCGCCCTGATCTCGGGCTGCGGCTCGCCGTTCCTCGTGCAGTTCTGCGAGAACATGATGGACCAGGCGCAGCGCTACTGGTTCATCTCCGCCTCCACCGCCTTCCTCGCCCGCGATTCCGAGGCGGAACACCGCGCCATCCTGCAGGCGACGCTCGACGGCGACGCCCCCGCGGCGACCCGGCGCCTCACCGACCACTACACGCTGACGCTCGACATCATCGAGCAGGAAGTGGCGTCGCGAAACCTTGACCAGGTGGGGTGAGACGCGGGCGTGAGGCCTCGTCACTGCTCGGGATTGCCCGAAGAGGGTGACAAGCCAAATATATGTTCACTCTTTGTTCGGATCCCGATAGGGTCCTCCCGTCGGGAGGAGAGACATGGCGAGCCAGCATGAGAAGCACCGGGCCTTTCAGGACCTGCATCGGCGCATCGGCGCCTTCGTCATTCCGAACCCGTGGGACGCCGGCTCGGCGCGCATCCTGACGGCGCTCGGGTTCGAGGCGCTGGCGACCACCAGCGCGGGGTTCGCCTATTCGATCGGGCGGCGCGATTCGGCGGCGGCGTTGTCCCGCGAGGCGTTGCTCGAGAACGCCCGCGCCATCGTCGAGGCGACCCACCTGCCCGTCTCCGCCGACCTCGAGGACGGTTTCGGGACGACGCCGGACGCCTGCGCCGAGACGATCGCCATGGCATCCGCCGTCGGCCTCGTCGGCGGCTCGATCGAGGACGCGACGGGCGACGCGGCCAGTCCGATCTTCGAGTTCGGCCTCGCCGTGGAGCGGGTGACGGCGGCGGCCGAGGCGGCGCGCGGGCTGCCGTTCGTGCTCACCGCCCGCGCCGAGAACTTCCTCCACGGCCGACCAGACCTCGATGACACCATCCGCCGCCTGCAGGCCTTCGAGGCGGCCGGCGCCGAGGTGCTCTACGCCCCGGGCCTGCCCGACATCGAGGCGATCCGCACCGTCTGCGCGGCGGTGACGAAGCCGGTCAACGTCGTCATGGGGCTCGCCGGCAAGGCGTTCAGCGTCTCCGAGTTGCAGGCCGCCGGCGTCAAGCGCATCAGCGTCGGCGGCTCGTTCGCCCGTGCGGCCCTCGGCGCGCTCGTGCGGGCGGCGCTGGAGGTGAAGGACCACGGCACCTTCGGCTATGCCGCGAGCGCCATGCCCGCCCGCGAGGCGGAGGCCTACATGCCGGAGGAGCAGCGGTGAGCGGACGGCCGAACGTCCGTCAGGCTCACGCGGCCGGAACCCGCAAATCGCCGAGATCGATCGGGGCGTCGTCGACGAAGGCGCGCAGGACCGTCGACAGGGCGCCCCGTTCGCGCAGGTGCATCGCCGTGTTGTGGCCGCCGCGGACGAGGTGAACGGTGACGCCGGCGACGTGCGCCAGCCGGTTCGCATAGACGATATCGTGCGGCACGCGGCGGCCGACGATGATCTCGCAGCCGCCGGCCGGCGGCGCCGCTTCGAGCGCCGGCAGCACGTCGAGGAGGTCCGTCGGCCGCCGCCGGTCGAGCATCTTGAGCCAGCGCGTCTCGCCGATGGCACGCAGCACGGACGTGTCAATCGTCGTCTGCGGCGCGAAGGCGAGCACCCGTCTGGCGGCGAGCGGCGCGGCAAAAGCAAGCGCGGCGAAGCCGCCGGACGAGGTGCCGAGAAGGTAGAGAGGGCCACCGCCGGCCTCCGCCGCCAGGGCGCCGATCTGCCCGGCGATCTCGCCCGCCGAGCGGCCGAGACCGGCGATCGGGCCGTTGTACCAAGTGCGCCGCGGGTCGCGGACGAAGACGACGTTCGCCGCGATGCCGGCCAGGCTGTGCAGGAAGTTGAACGGCGTCATGCCGCCGACGAGTTGCCCGAGGCCGGCGAAGGCGACGATGGTGCGGGTCGCGCCGGGCGCGCGGACGATGCGGACGTTCGGCTCGTCGGCGCCGGGCGCCTCGGCTGCTTCCGCCGGGACCGACGGCCCCGGTGGCCGGGCGCCGCGGACCAGCCGGGCGACGGGGAGATGGTCGTCCACGCGTCCCCCTCCGCCACCGTGACCGGATCGCGGAACATCATCCCGTCGGGCCGGCCGACCGTCAACCGGGCCCGGGGCCCGCCGGCTGCCGGTTGTCGGCCGCGGCCGCCGCCGTTACAAGCGGCAGCGGACAGCGTGGAGGACACTCGACCCGCCATGACATCCGCCGGTCCCCTTCCCGAGGACGCCCCCGCCCCGCGGCAGGGGTCGTCGGGCCCGCGACACGGGTCGCAGGCACCACCGCTCGAGCCCGTCCCCGTCCGCGCCTATGCGGCTCCGGCCTCTGGCCGGCGGCTCGCCGTGCGGCACGTCGAGGGTGAGAGCGGCATCTACCCGCCCCACAAGCACGACTACTTCCAGATCCTCGTTTTCCTCGGGCCGTCGCCGGCCGGGCGCATCGGCCTGAAGGCGGTCGAACCGGGGCGCGGCAGTGTCTGGTGCATCGCCCCGATGACGCCGCACCAGGTGCGCTTCGAACCCGAGACCCGCTGCTGGGTGGTCGCCTTCGACCTCGGCGTGCTGCGCCCCGGCCTCGGCGCCGCGGCGCCGCTCGCCGACCTCGTGCGGCGGGCGCCGGAGCTGACGCCGTTCCTGCACCAGGGCCTGCTCGACTACCGGCTCGACGCGAACGGGCTCGCCGAGGTCGAGCGCCTGCTGCGGGGCGTCGAGGCCGACTGCCGGCGCACGGGGCTCGCCGCGCGGGAGGCTGCCGGCGCCGGCCTGACGCTGCTGCTCGCCACCCTCTGCCGGACGTTCGAGGATCGCTTCGCCGGCCTCGCCGGCGATGGCGCGCCGGCCCAGGCGGAGCGGCGGCTCGCCCGCGTCGCCGCCTATCTCGCCGACGCCTACCGGAGCGAAGTGACGCTCGCCGCCGCGGCAGAGGCCGCCCACGTCACCCCCACCCACCTCTGCCATCTCCTGAAGGCGCACACCGGCAGGACGCTCGGCGAGATCGTCACCGAGATGCGGCTCGACGAGGCCCGCCAGCGGCTCGTCTACACCGACGCGACCATCGCCGAGATCGCCTTTGCGGTCGGCTACGCCGACGACAAGTACTTTCAGCGCCGCTTCAAGCGCGCCACCGGCACGACGCCGGGACAGTTCCGCAGCGCCCGGAGGGTCGGTCCGGCGGCACCGTAGGATCGCGCCCGCCGGCGGCAGACGATCGCAAGATCGTCCACCACCTGCGCAGCCCGCGACCGTTCCGGGCGAGCGGGTGCGCGGCTAGGGTCCGCCCCTGAAGCCGGCAACCGGCGGCGCCCGCGCGCCACGGCAAACGAGCCGGCCCTGCCCCCGGAGGACGCCCCGATGATTCTCACCAGCGACCGCGGACTTTCCGAAGAACAGCGCCTGATGCGCGAGAGCTGCCGCGCCTTCGTCGATGGCGTGGTCACCCCCTACATCCGCGCCAACTGGAAGCGCGAGTGGGACATGGACCCCGAGGGCCGGCTACCGCCGCAGATCCTCAAGACGGCCGACGAGATCGGCATCCGCACGCTCGGCGTGCCGGAGGAGTTCGGCGGCATCGAGCTCGAGAAGGGCACCGAGGTGCGCACCTTCGCGCTGATCTCCGAGGAGATCGCCCGCGGCGACTCAGGCCTCGCCGACAAGCTCGTGCAGAACTGGAAGGTGTCGGTGCTGCTGCGAGCCTTCGCGCCGCGCCACCTGCAGGAGGCGTGGTTTCCGAAGCTCGTCGCCGACCCGAACTTCCTGCTCGCCCACTGCCTGACCGAGCCGCGCGGCGCCTCCGACCGCTGGCTGCCCTACAACGTGCCGGAGGCCTCGATGACCACCCGCGCCGTCAAGGATGGCGACCACTGGGTGATCAACGGCCGCAAGCAGTTCATCTCGAACGGCTATGACGCCAGCCTCTACGTCGTCTACGCCAACGTCGACCCGTCCGTCGGCATGCTCGACGGCACCTCGAGCTTCCTGGTGCCGCGCAACACGCCCGGCCTCACGGTCGCCAAGTGCAACGAGACGCTGGGCTGCCGCTACATGAACAACGGCGAGCTCGTCTTCGAGGACATGCGCATTCCCGCCGACCACATGATGGTGGAGCGCAAGGCGCTGGCCACCGCCGGGCTCTACTTCCGCCCCGGCAAGATCATCCAGGCGGCCAAGAACCTCGGCGTTGGCATGGCCTGCTTCGAGCGCACGGCCGACTATGTGCAGAACTACGTCCAGGGCGGGCGCATCCTGATCAAGCACCAGGCGGTCGCCGTCCGCTTCGCCGACATGGCGACCAGGCTCGAGGGCGTGCGGGCGCTGCTCGAGCGGGCTTCGCTGTCGGTCGACGCCAACGATGCCTCCGCCGACGCCCTCTGCAACATGGCGAAGGTCTATGCGTCCGAGGAGATCATGAAGGTCGCCCAGCACGCGCTCGAGCTGCACGGCGGCAACGGCTGCATGTTGGAGTTCGGCATCGAGAAGCTGTTCCGCGACGCGGCGATCTTCCTGCACATGGATGCCTCCGTCGACATCAGCCACATGAAGATCATCAAGAGCCTGTTCCCGGCGACCGCCGGCAAGTACGCCGGCCCGGAGGCCTGAGCGGCGAGGAGCCCGCGGGGGAACGGTGTCCGGCGGGCTCAGGCGCCGCCGGGCAGCGGCACCGACATCACGGTACGGCGCGCCGCCTCGTCGCGGGTGAGAGTCGCACCGAGCTGTCGCGTGAAGGCGCCGACGAGGCGCTCGGAGAGGGCGTTGCGGTCGCCGCCTTCGCCCTCCAGCGTCACCACGAGACGGTCCTCCACGCGGTCCACCGAAAGTTTCAGAAGCTCGTTGCGGACGGCCGCCTCCAGCGCCGGGCGCAGAAGCTCGGTGACGAGCAGTGCAACCGGCACAGCGGTGTCGAGCGAGACGCTCGGACCGTCGGCGGGAATGTCGACCCGCGCCGTCTTCTCAACTGGCTCGACACCGTGGCTGAGGCTCGCCGCCACCTCGCGGATGAGCTCCATCAGCGGCACCTCGCCGATGTCGCCGCTGGCATAGGCGAGGCGGTGGGCGATGGCGAGGGCGTGGACGCGCCCCTGCTGGATGCGGAGCACCGCCGCGCGCTCGTCCTGGGCGGCGCTCGCCTCGAGGCTGAGGAGGCTCGCCACCAGCTGGAAATTGTTCTTCACGCGGTGGTGCAGTTCACGCAGCAGCGTCGACTTCTGGTCGACCGCCGACTTCAGTTCGTTCGAACGCCGCTCCACCCGGTCGGCCATGGCATCGAAGGCGTCGGCGAGCGCCCGCAGCTCGCGCGGCGCGCCGTCGAAGCTGCCGGCACGAACCGAGCTGCGGCCGGCACCATAGAGCGCGGCGAGGCGGCCGAGCCGGTCAACCCAGCGCACCACCAACTGGTCGATGCCGTACCAGGCGACGGCGACGGCGATCACCAGAAAGGCGAGCGGCAGACCGACGGCGATGGCGAGGTCGCGGTTGGCGGCCGCCTGGATCATCGCCAGCGGCGCCAGCGCGATGGCGGTCAAATTGGCGCCCGCCACCGATTCCGCGGCGGCGAACATCACCTGGCCGTTCGGCATCCGCACCTCGAAGCGCTGGTTCGGCGACTGCAAGGTGGCGACCAGCGCATCGGCCCCGTCGAAGGCGCGGATGTCGCCGGCAGCCGTCACGATCCGCCCGGCGCGGTCGAGAATGGCGACCGCCTGGCCCCTGTCCAGCTGCAGGTCGGCGAGGACGCCGGCGCCGGTGGCGGTGGCGAGCTCGACCTCCAGCGTCGTCCCCGCCTGGAAGGCGAAGGAGACCGTGTAGGTGTCGGCTCCGACGACGACCTCACCCTGCCGGGTGGTGAGCGCGGTGAGGGCTCCCGGCGCGGCGGACGGCTCGACGCGGGCGTCCTGCCGCTGTTCCGTGCAGACGAGGGTTCGCCCGTCGTCCCCCTTGATCCGCACGGCGCGGACGGAGGGTTGCAGCACCGTCAGAGCGTCGGCGACGCGCGCGCAGGCGACGCGCAGATCCTGGGCGGGCGTCACCTCGACAGCATCGACGGCACCGCGCAGGTGCGCGATCAGCACCGCCTCCCGGCTCGCCGCCAGCGCGGCGACGCGCTCGATCAGGCGCTTGCCCTCGGCGATCCGGTCTTCGCTGACGGCGAGACCGGAGCCGAGGGCCAGCACCGTGATCGGCAGATTGGCGAGAACCAGGAGAAGGACGAGCCAAACCCCGAGCCGCCGAGACCGGAGACGAAAGGGTCCGCTTTCCGTCACGACACTCCCGCCGGAGGCTCCACGGCGGCGAGCACGCGGCTCCGTGCGTCGGGGCCGAATTCATCGTCCGCCTCGAGGCCGAGCAAGTCCGACAACCGGCGTCTCGCCCGGTTGACCCGGCTCTTCATCGTGCCGATGGCGCACCCCGCGATCTCGGCGGCCTCCTCATAGGAGAAGCCGGACGCACCAACGAGGATCACCGCCTCGCGCTGGTCGGGTGCGAGCTTGTTCAGCGCATCGACGAGATCTTCGTAGTGCATGTGCCCGAGTTGCTCGCCATGAACCGACAGGCGGGCCGCGAAGGCGCCGTCGCCGTCTTCAACCTCCCGTCGCCGCTTGCGCAACTCGGAGAAGTAGACATTGCGCAGGATGGTGAAGAGCCACGCCTTCAGATTGGTGCCGACGGTGAACGAACCGAGGTTAGTCCACGCCTTCACCAGGGTTTCCTGCACGAGGTCGTCGGCGAGAGCCGGCTGGCCGCACAGGGAGTTGGCGAACGCGCGCAGGCTCGGGATCGACGCAATCAAATCATTGCGCAGATTGCCCCTGTCCGCCGCCGCGTTCATGGCGCCTTCCTCGGCATCGGGCTCGCCGGATCCGGTTCCGCCGCGGCGGCATCGGGCGACACGCCGCCACTGGCAGGCTTTTCCACCTGGTCCAGTTGATTGAGGAGGTCGAGGAAGCGATCCGGGACGGGCTCGCTGACGAGCCCGTCATACATCTCCTTCAGCCGGCGGCTGACCGCCGCGTCCGCGCCGCTCGCAAAGCGCACGTCGAGCCCGCGCGGCTTGGCTGCACCCGCCTCGCCAGCCCGTGGCTCGCCGCCGGAGCGACCGACAACGCCCTTGGGATCTCTCATGTGATCGTCCGTCTTACTCAAACGGCCCCCCGCTTGCGTTTGAAACTGCGTGACACTACGAGCATGAGATTGACAAACCCAGCCGGCCTGATGCTCGCGCCGAAGAACGTGTCGGCTGGCTAAATGGTTCCGCCGGAATGTGGGGGCCCGCGCTCTGGGGGCTGATTTTTTCACGCTCTCCGAGGGAACGAACTTCCGGGAAGCGACGTTTGGTGGCGCCGGGTGCCGCGCGTCGGGCGGTTCGCATCACGCGAAACAGCGTCGAGTATCCGTTATCGTGCCAGGAGGCCGCATGTCGATTTCGAGCGCCATCGCTCCCCATCTACCCTATCTCAGGCGCTTTGCCCGCATGCTGTCCGGCAGCCAGAAGGCCGGTGACGCCTACGTGGTGGCGACGCTCGAATCGCTGGTCGCCGCGCCGGACGCCTTCGATCGCAGCGTTTCTCCGCCGATCGCGCTCTATCGGCAATTCCTCGGCATCTGGAACTCGGTCAACGGCGATGGGCCGGCAAGCCTCGGCGACGACGACGGCGTCGAGCGGACGCTGGGTGCCATAACACCCCGCCCGCGGCAGGCGTTCCTCCTCGCCACCGTCGAATCCTTCAGTGTCGACGAGATCGCCAAGGTCCTGCGGGAAACCCCGGAGCACGTGCGCGACCTGCTCACCGAGGCGAGCCGCGAGATCGCCTCGACCATCGCCACCGACGTCCTCATCATCGAGGACGAGCCGATCATCGCGATGGATCTCGAAAGCCTGGTCGAATCGCTCGGTCACCGCGTCTCCGCGGTGGCGCGCACCCACCGGGAAGCGATTGCAGCGGTCGAGCAGAAGAAACCCGGTCTGGTGCTGGCGGACGTCCAGCTCGCCGACGGCAGCTCGGGCCTCGACGCGGTGAACGAGATCCTGGCGGCCTACGATGTGCCCGTGATTTTCGTCACCGCCTATCCGGAGCGCCTCCTCACCGGCGAGCGACCGGAGCCGACCTATCTCATTACCAAGCCGTTCCAGACCGAGACGCTGCGCGCGGTCATCGACCAGGCGCTGTTCTTCGATTCCCGCGCCCAGATCGTCGGGGCCGCCACCGGCTGACCTCCCCTCTCCGGCACCGAGGTCGTTCGGCCTCGGTGCCGGGGGATATGAGCATCGCGCCGTGCTGCGGACCTCCGCGCCGGCGATGTTCGGTATCCACGACGGGATGGGCCTTCCATCCGACGGCTTCCACGGCCCTCTGTCTCGCACACACCGCGGCCGCCGCGCCGCCCTCGAGCGATAACCGGCTTCGCGCGGCAACGACGGCGCCCAGCTGCTGCCGCCTGGTTCCTCTCGCATAACGACCTTTCTGTCGAAGACGCTTGAGAGCGCGGAGACATCTCGGCGCGCTCATCGCGAAACACTTTGTTCACCGTGTCGCAGCGGCTCTTCGGAACCAAACAGTTGCTCTGCCGTTGGACTGCCGAATACCGGCCGAAATCCTGGTCGTCGACACAAAATGAAGAGAGCTGCTGTGACGATAGACAGCGACATTGACCGGCAGTCGGCTGCCGATCCGCGCCGACGGGCCAATGCCGGTCGGCAGCGGCTAACCGACACGCGCTACCCCTACAAGACAAACGGCGCTGACCGCGCCTATGCCCCCGTCCCTCTGGAGCGTGAGCAGGCCTGGAAGGCCGAGGGAGACGGCATGGTCCTCGAGCGACTGTACCAGAGTTCGCGTACCGGCGGCCGTGCCAGGGCAGCGATGCTGATCATCATCGCCGTCGTCGCCCTGTCGGCGATCGCCGCCATCGGATGGATGCAGTACCAGTCTTCCGCCGACCGGCAGGACCCGCAGTACGAGATCACGCAGCCCAGCCGTTCCGTGCCGGCGCTGGCGGACTCCGCCGGGCGTTGAGCCTCCGCCGCGACTGCGGCGCGCGACGGAAGCAGAGCGAAGGCGCCCCCAGCGGGCGCCTTTTTCGTTCCCGCATGCCGCAGACAAAATCGCCGGTCCGCGTCAAGCGAATTTTCGCGAAAATTGGAACCTCCCGCTTATGGGCACGTTAACCAGACGAGCCACCGGGGCGGACAGCCCGCTCCCGGAAAGAGACCTGAAGCAGCGGATGATGACTGGTCGCCTCGCCCACTGAGAGAAGGTCTTGCGGATACCGCAAATGATCTTCGCCAACTGAGCGATCGACGATCGGTCCACCCAATTTACGACACGAGGAGAGCAATCATGGCCTATGCAAGCAAAGCCACGACAGCCCTGGTCGCCGCAGCGCTTGGGTTCGCCACCGTAACGGCCGCCTTCGTCACCGTCTCGTCCGCGACGTCTGTCGCCGATCCGGCCCCTCTGAAGATCCAGGATCGGCTGCAGTCCGATGTCCGCATGATCTCCATCGATGATCCGACCGAGACGGTCGTGGTCTCCGATGTCGAGGCCGGCATCACCGTCGCCACCCGCGCCGCTCCGGTCCCGGCGCCCGCGCCGCGCTCGGCCGAACTCTCGCCGTTGCCGACAAACGTCCCGCTGCCCCGTGCGAAGCCGGTCGAACTCGCCGGCTTGGGCGATGTCCCGCTGCCGCAGCCGCGCCCGCAGGCCGAGGTGGTGATCGGCTCGCTCGACGCCGGCACCCAGATGGCGATGCGCTGAGACGGCGACGAGCGCAACGCCACCCCGTCTCGAGCGGCACGCCCGCACCCACGCTTTCCATCCAAAGGAGACACACATGCGCGATACCGCCGCCCATGAGGCGTTAAACACTCAGGAAACCGTGTCGCTGATCGGCAGCGACAAGGTCGAAGGCACCGCCGTGTACGGCCTCGACGGCAACCACATCGGCTCGATCGAGCGCATCATGCTCGACAAGCGCTCCGGCAAGGTCGCCTACGCGGTGATGAGCTTCGGCGGCTTCCTCGGCATCGGCGCGGACTACTACCCGCTGCCGTGGGCCAAGCTCGACTACAACGACGCGCTCGACGGCTATCAGGTCGACATCACCGAAGACCAGGTGAAGGGCGCGCCGAAGTACTCCCGCGAGGACGAGTACGACTGGGCCGACCGCGAGAGCGACCGTCGTATCTCGAGCTACTACGGCGTGCCGCCCTACTGGATGTGACGCCAGCATCCATCGGCTGACGAACGAGCCCCGTCGCACACCGTGCGGCGGGGCTTTTCGCATCGAGGCGCCCCTCGTCGCTGCTGCCGCGGAACTTGCGACGCCTTCGGCGGTTTCGGCTCGGCGGGGAGCCGTCGGCGATGGAGTGAACGATGCCCAGAGGCGACAAGTCGGCCTACACCGACAAGCAGAAGCGCAAGGCCGCCCACATCGAGCAAGGCTACGAGGAGCGCGGCGTCTCGAAGGACGAAGCGGAAAGCCGCGCCTGGGCCACCGTCAACAAGGACAGTGGCGGCGGCAACAAGAGCGGCTCCGGCCGCGGCAAGCCCGACACCAACGCGGCGGCCAAGAAGGGTGGCAAGCGGGGCGGCGAAGCCTCTGCCAACCGGTCGACGGCCGCCCGATCGGCTTCAGCCAAGCGCGCAGCCGCGGCGCGCTCGCCGTCCGACCGCTCGGCCGCAGCCCGGAAAGCTGCCGCCACCCGCAAGCGCAACGCCGCGGCGAAAGAGAACGCCTGACCGGCGGGGCGATCCACGGCCGTAGCGACGCGCCGCCGGAGAATGCTACCACGTTGCCCTGACGCGGCCGCCGGCTGGGCGGCCGCGCGACGGCGTGGACGGCAGCAGCGATGGCCCTCGGCACCACAGAGCATCTCGGCAGCTGGGACTATGTGGTGGTCGGTGCCGGCACCGCCGGCTGCGTGCTCGCCAACCGGCTGACCGAGGACGGCCGCACCCGCGTGCTGCTGCTGGAGGCCGGCGGCAAGGACGACTGGATCTGGTTCCAGATCCCGGTCGGCTACCTCTATTGCATGGGCAACCCGCGGGCCGACTGGGGCTTCAAGACGACGGCGCAGCCCGGCCTCGCCGGCCGCGCCCTCAACTATCCGCGCGGCCGGGTGCTCGGCGGGTCGTCGTCGATCAACGGCATGATCTACATGCGCGGCCAGGCGGCCGATTACGACCACTGGCGCCAGCTCGGCAACACCGGCTGGGGCTGGGACGACGTGCTGCCGTACTTCCTGAAGTCCGAGGATCACTTCGCTCCAGAGGCTGGCATGCACGGCGGCGGCGGGCCGCTGCGCGTCGAGCGCCAGCGGCTGAAGTGGCCGATCCTGGAGGCGGTTCGCGATGCCGCCGCCGAGATCGGCATCGCCAAGGTCGACGACTTCAACCGCGGCGACAACGAGGGCTCCTCTTACTTCCAGGTGACCCAGAAGCGCGGCGTGCGCTGGAACGCGGCGAAGGCCTTTCTCCGCCCGGCCCTGAAGCGCGGCAACCTGCGCGTCGTCACCGGCGCGATCGTCCGGCGCCTCGTCCTCGAGGGCCGCCGCGTCACCGGGCTGGAGCTCGAGGTGAACGGGCAGCCGACGGCGGCCACCGTCGGCGCCGAGGTGCTGCTGTCGGCCGGGGCCGTCGGCTCGCCGCACATTCTGGAGCTCTCCGGCATCGGCGACCCCGATCGGCTTTCCGCCGTCGGTATCGAGCCGCGCCAGGCGCTGGCGGGCGTGGGGGAGAACCTGCAGGACCACCTGCAGATCCGCACCGTCTTCGGCATCGCCAATGCGCTGACGCTGAACACGCTGTCGGCGAGCCTCTACGGCAAGGGCCGGATCGCGGCGGAATATGCGCTGCTGCGCACCGGGCCGATGACGATGGCGCCGAGCCAGCTCGGCATCTTCGCCCGCTCCGACCCGGCCTATGCGACCGCGAACATCCAGTATCACGTGCAGCCCTTGTCGCTGGACGCCTTCGCCGAGCCGCTGCACCCCTACCCCGCCATCACGCTGTCGGTGTGCAATCTCCGGCCCGAGAGCCGCGGCGGCGTCCACGCCGCCTCGCCGGACCCGAAGGCGCCACCGGCGATCGACCCGAACTATCTCGACGCCGAGGCCGACCGCCGTGTGGCGAGCGACGCCATCCGCCACGCCCGCCGCCTGATGGCGGCCCGCGCGATGCAGCCCTACACGCCGAAGGAGCTGAAGCCGGGCCCGGATGTGGATGGGGACGAGGCGCTCGCCGAGGCCGCCGGACGCATCGCCACGACGATCTTCCACCCCGTCGGCACCGCGAAGATGGGCAGCGACGAACGCGCCGTCGTCGACGTCCGGCTGAAGGTGCGCGGCCTCGCGGGCCTGCGCGTCGTCGACGCCTCGGTGATGCCGACGATCACCTCGGGCAACACCAACGCCCCGGTGACGATGATCGCCGAGAAGGCGGCCGAGATGATCCGCGAGGATGCGCGAAACGGGCGGGCTTGAAGAACGCGGCGCCCCCTTGGCGGGGCGCAGGCGTTAGCCGCGGATCTCGTCGCTCGGCCGGTAGACGCCCGTCGACGGGTCGCGCTCCAGCCGCTGGCCGCGCTCGACGCGCGCCGGCTGCCGCTGGTCGGCCCGGACCTCGGCGAGGTGGCCCTCGACGCGGTTCATCTCGCGCTTGAGGAATTTCCAGCCGGCGTAGGCGGCGGCGGCCGCGACGCCGAGGACGATGAAGTGGGGCATGCTGCTCTCCTGGCGAGGCGGTCTCTGGCGAGGCGGTCTCAAAGGCCGTAGCGGTTCCACAAGGCACGCGTCTCGAGGGCCGAGACGGCGTCGTCGGCGAGCGAGGCCGCCCCGCCGCCGAATATACCGACGCCGCCGCCGCGCTTCCACGGCCACGCGCGCTCGCCGGCGATCAGTCTCACTTTGACGTCCGGCCCGTAGCGGTCGCGCAGCACCCCGCGCAGGTCGCCGATGGTGTCGACGAGGCCGAGGCCGATGCCCGCCTTGCCGGTCCAGAACAGCCCGGAGAACAGCTGCGGGTCGTCCGACAAAAGCGCGCCGCGGCGCTCGCGCACGAGGTCGGCGAAGGTGTCGTGCACCTCCTGCTGCAGGGACAGCAGGTGCTCGACGTCTTCCGGCTTCTCCGGGCGGAACGGGTCGAGGATCGCCTTGCGGCCGCCGGCGGTGTGGACGCGCCGCTCGATGCCGAGCTTGTGGATCGCCTCGACGAAGCCGAAGCCGGAGCTCACCACGCCGATCGAGCCGACCACCGACGACGGGTCGGCGACGATCTCGTCGGCCGCGCACGCGATCATGTAGCCGCCCGACGCCGCCACGTCCTCGACGAAGCAGACGACCTTGCGGCCCTTCTCCTCGGCGAGCGCGCGAATGCGGCGAAAAATCAGGTGCGACTGCACCGGCGAGCCGCCCGGCGAGTTGATGACGATGGCCACCGCCGGCGCGCCCTTGACGGCGAACGCCCGCTCGAGCGGACCGGCGAGGGTCGCCAGCGTCACGCCCGGGCGCAGTGGCGTCACGAGACCGATCGGACCGGAGATGCGGACGACGGGAACGACGGGTTTGCTGACGCCGAGCTTGCCGGGGAGAAGGCCGCGAAGGCGGTCGAGCATGAAGGACTCCGTCGTTGCGGGCGGGCGCCAGAGGCCCGTCCGGCACAGGGATATTGGAGCGGCGGGGCCCGACTGCAAGACGACGGCCACCGTGCCGCTTGCTCAGCGCCCGGCGACGGCACAAGGTTCCCGGGTGTCGGCGGCGCCGGGGGACCCGATGATCACGCTCTATTCGTACCCGCCGCTCTGCGGCGTGGCCGACAACAACGGCTACGGGCTGAAGGTGTTCGCCGTCCTGCGCCTCGCCGGCGTGCCGTTCCTGCACGAGCACATCTTCGACGCCTCGCAGGCGCCGCGCGGGCAGTTGCCCTACATCGTCGACGACGGCGAGGCGATCGGCGACAGCGACACCATCATCGCCCACCTGGCGAGCCGTCACGGCGCCGACCTCGACGCGGCACTGACACAGGCGCAGCGCGACACCGCGCTGATGGTCGCCCGGACGCTGGACGACCTCTACTGGGTGATGTCGTACTCGCGCTGGAAGGACGAGGCGTTTTGGCCGGCCTTCCGTACCCTGATGATCGGCGAGCACCCGCAGCTGACCGCGGACGGCATGGAGAAAGCGCGCGCCTACAACGCCCAGCGCTACCACTTCCAGGGCATCGGCCGCTTCGCGCCGGAAGCCGCCTACGCGCGGGGGCTGGCCGACCTCAGGGTGCTGGCCAACCTCTTACCGGACGCGGGCTACGTCTTCGGGCCAAGGCCGACGAGCGTCGACGCGGCGCTCTACGGCTTCCTCGCCAACATCCTGTTTTCACCCATCGAGACTCCGCTGAAGCGGTTCGGCGAGGAGCGGCACAACCTGGTGCGCCACTGCCGGGCGATCCATGCGGCAGTGGGCGGGGCGGGCAGCTGAGCGGAGCAGCAATCGCAAGTGCGGGTCTGCTGGCAGCGACACGCATCAACACATTCGGGGTCATCCTAGGCCTTGTGCCTAGGATCCATGCCTCTCGGCGACTTTCGGCAGTTCGGTCTTTGCAATTGAGACTGTGGAGGTGAGTGGATCCTAGGCACAAGGCCTAGGATGACTACGGAAGGGGAAGCGAAAGCACCGAATGAGGCGCCTCCCTTTTCCGGCCTCCCGTCCGCCCCCTCAGTGATACCCCTCGCCGGGCTTCAGCTTGCCGCGGAAGATCCAGTACACGAAGCCGGTGTAGATCAGGATGATCGGCACGAGGGGCACGGCGCCCAGGAGCAGGAAGAGCTGGCTCTCGGGGGCGGCGGCGGCCTCCCAGATGGTGATCGTCGGCGGCACCAGATAGGGGAACACCGAGATCGCCAGGCCGGCGAAGCAGAGCAGGAACAGCGCCACCGAGGAGGCGAAGGTCTGCAGGCCGCGACCACGGTCGATGCCGCGGATGGCCGTCCAGGCGAACAGCGCCGTCAACAGCGGCACCGGCCAGAGATAGTAGATCTCCGGCGTGGTGAACCAGCGGTCGGCGATGCCGGGGATGGCGAGGGGCGTCCAGATCGACACGGCGACGATGAAGACGACGAGCGCGCCGAGCAGCGGCGCCGCCCACTGGCGCGCCTTGCCGTAGAGCGGCCCCTCGATGCGCATCATCGGCCAGCCGCAGCCGAGCAGCGCGTATCCGGCGACGAGGCCGAGGCCGCACATGAGCGCGAACGGGTGTAGCCAGTCGAACGGGCCGCCGGCGAACTGGCCGTTCGCCACCGTCACGCCGTAGACGACGGCACCGAGGATGACGCCCTGGAAGAAGGCGGCGACCGTCGAGCCGGCGGCAAACGCGATGTCCCACCAGTGGTGGTTGGGCTTGGAAACGAAGCGGAACTCGAAGGCGACGCCGCGGAAGACGAGCGCCAGCAGCATGAAGATCACCGGCAGGTAGACCGCCGGCATGATCACCGCATAGGCCTTCGGGAAGGCCACCCACAGGCCGCCGCCGCCGAGCACCAGCCAGGTCTCGTTGCCGTCCCAGAACGGGGCGACCGAGTTCATCATCTGGTCGCGGTCGGCCTCGTGGCGCGTCCACGGGAAGAGGATGCCGACGCCGAGGTCGAAGCCGTCGAGCACCACGTAGAGGACGATCGCCGTGCCGATCAGGAGCGCCCAGATCAGCGGCAGGTAGTAGTCGAACCAGAGGCCGTCGGCACCCATGCTGCTCACTCCCCCGCCTGGATGGCCTTGCGGCCGGCATCATGGGCGGCCGAGATCGGCCGCATGGCGGTAGCGTCCTCGTCCTCGTGGCCGCGGGCGGTCTGCGGACCCTTCGCGAGCAGCCGGTTGATGTAGTAGATGCCGGCCGAGAAGACGATGCCGTAGACCAGCACGAACAGCACCAGCGTCGTGAACACCGCCCCGCCGACCACCGGCGAGATGGCGTCGACGGTGCGCAGGATGCCCGTCGCCACCCATGGCTGGCGGCCGACCTCGGTGGTGAACCAGCCCGCCAGCACGGCGACGAAGCCGATCGGCCACGTCCAGGCGACGAAGCGCAGGTAGCGCCCCTCGGAGAACAGCCGCCCGCGCTTCCACTGCACGGCGCCGAAGACGACGGTGAGCAGCATCACCCCCCACAGGCCGATCATCACCCGGAAGGCGAAGAACGGGATCACCACCGGCGGCCGCTCGTCCTCCGGGAACTCCTTCAGGCCCTTGATGGTGCCGTCGAGGGTGTGGGTGAGGATGAGGCTGCCGACGAAGGGGATGGTGATCTGGTAGTCGTTGCGCTCCTCGGCCTCGTTCGGCCAGGCGATCAGCACCCACGGCATCGGGCCGGTGTTCTCGCCCTCGCCGCCCCAGTGCGCCTCCATCGCGGCGACCTTCACCGGCTGGTGCTCCAGCGTGTTGAGGCCGCTCGAATCACCGAAGAAGCCCTGCAGCGGCACCAGCACGACGAGCAGCCCGAGGCTCATGCGCACCGCCGTCTCCGCCTGGTCGACGGCCTTGCCGGCCAGCCACCAGCGCGCCCCCGTCGCGAAGATGACGAAGGCGGTGGTGATGTAGGCGGCCGTCAGCATGTGGGCGAAGCGGGTCGGGAAGGTCGGGCTGAAGATGATCTGCAGCCAGTCGACCGGGTAGGCGATGCCGTCGCGCACCTCGTGGCCGGCCGGGAACTGCATCCAGCTGTTGGCCGACAGGATCCAGAAGGCCGACATCGTGGTTCCGACCGCCACCGCCACGCAGGCGACGAAGTGCAGCCACGGCGGCACCTTGTTCCAGCCGAACAGCATCAGACCGAGGAACGTCGCCTCCAGGAAGAAGGCGGTCAGCACCTCGTAGCCGATCAGCGGCCCGACGACGTTGCCGACCACCTCCGAGTAGCGGCTCCAGTTGGTGCCGAACTGGTAGGACAGCACGATGCCGGAGACGACGCCCATCGCGAACGACACCGCGAACACCTTCGTCCAGAAGCGGGCGAGCAGGTGGTAGCGGTCGTTCTTGCTCCACAGCCACATGCCTTCCAGCGTAGCGATCCACGCCGCGAGGCCGATCGTGAACGACGGGAAAATGATGTGGAACGAGATCGTGAAGGCGAACTGGATGCGCGCCAGGATGACCGGATCGAAATCCATGCGACGCGGCTCCGTTCATTCCCCCGGCGCCGCGGGACCGCGGCGTCGTCTGCCGAACTGTTGCATAACTCGGAACGGATGGTTTCACTACGGCTCGAACGGATCAAGACAAATGACGAGTGACGCCGCGCCGCGCGGCATCTCGGCGCTAGGACAGCTTGGCCAATTGCTCAGCCGCCGAGTTCGTCGAGCTTGCGTTTCAGGCTGAGGAAATCGCGCCAGGCCAGGCGCTTCTGCAGCGGCTGGCGCAACAGGTAGGCCGGGTGCAGCGTCGCCAGGCACGGCACCTCGCGCTCGCCCACCCGGTAAGCCTGCCACTTGCCGCGCAGCTTCAGGATGCCATCCGCCGAGCCGGTGAGCGCCTTCGCTGCCGGCCCACCGAGGGAGACCAGCACCTTCGGATCGACGAGCTCGATCTGGCGGGTGAGGAAGGGCCGGCAGATCTCCGTCTCCTGGGCGCTCGGCGTGCGGTTGCCCGGCGGCCGCCACGGCACGACGTTGACGATGTAGACGCTCGAGCGGTCGAGGCCGATCGCCGCCAGCATGCGGTCGAGCAGCTTGCCCGAGCGGCCGACGAAGGGGCGGCCGTCGAGGTCCTCCTCGCGGCCCGGCGCCTCGCCGATCAGCATGATGCGGGCGGCGGGGTTGCCGTCGGCGAAGACGAGTTGAGTCGCCGTCTTCTTGAGGTTGCAGCCCTCGAACCGCAGCATCACCTCGCGCAACGCCTCGAGGCTACCGGCGGACGCCGCTTCGGCCCGCGCCGCGTCGATGGCGTCCTCATCGGGCAGCGT
>Ga0209902_100264_pt1 | contig 75211 bp, 63 predicted proteins | sample FECB27metaG_FD_188304 | JGI IMG/M metagenome (GOLD analysis project Ga0209902, IMG submission 188304) | Cyanobacterial communities from the Joint Genome Institute, California, USA - FECB-27 (SPAdes) (version 2) | ecosystem: Environmental > Aquatic > Thermal springs > Hot (42-90C) > Microbial mats... | reverse complement strand
GATCCCGTACTAATCAAACGTTGATTGATTATACAACAACAAACGTACAGTTTCCGCATTCCGATGGGCAATAATTCAGACATTTGCCTAGATATGCACAAAATTAACCGAGCAGCATCCAACCCTTACCTATATCAGTTACTACAATTTGGGCGTAATGTCCAACGCGTTCTAGTCGGATATTCACCCGTCCTCCCTGTTGTGTGAACTTCACCGCATTTGCCAGCAGGTTCCAAACGATTTGCTGCAATCGGCTTGAGTCACCCAGAACTTTCCCCAAATTTGGTTCAAACATTGTGTGTATTTTAATTGACTTAGCTTCAGCCGACAAACCCACTGTTTCCATTGCTGCTGAAATTACTGCTGCTAGGTCAATAGGGCAAATATTTAGACTAACTTTACCCCGTAGAATTCGGGAGACATCGAGCAAATCTTCAACCAATTGAATCTGTACTTTAGCATTGCGTTCGATAGTTTCCAAAGCGCGGTCTGTTGTCTTTTGGTCTAACTTTCCTTTGCGAAGCAGTGTTGTCCAACCCATAATCGGGTTGAGTGGCGAGCCTCCTGTCTCCTTCGGAGACGCTGCGCGAACGGAGGAGCTTCGCTAACGCAATTCATGGGAAAGGACTGCCAAAAACTCGTCTTTAATGCGATTGGCTGTTTCTGCGACTTCTCGTGCCTTTTGCTCTGCATAGTATAAACGAGCACGTACAAGTGCCTGAGCGCACTGCTGTGCCATTGTCAGCATGAAGGCACGATCATACTCGTTAAACTCCCTAGCTTCGCCGAAAGCTAGGGAGATTCCACCCACGGCTCGCCCCTCTACCAGTAACGGATCGAAATCCAAGCCTCGTAGTTATACTGAGCGTACATTTGAGTCAGATGTGGATAACGAGCGACTCTTGAGCCACTCTGCGGTCTAAAGACACGCAGATTCAGGCAGAGATGAGACTAGCTTTTCGCTCGTTATAGCTATCTGGCTAGACGTTCTGCCTTCGTTGGAGAACCGCTCTAAGGGAGAATCAGTCTTCCTGCTTTCGGACTCGCCTACTTGCTTGCGGCTTTGTGAATGTTGCTCAAACGCCTCCAATAAGACCGACTCCAGCCTTGGATACTCGTTTAGAGCATCCTGCAATGACAACTTATCCTGATTGACATACCTACTTAAAAACGCACTGAACAAATCCCGGTGATGCTCCGGAATGCCTGTTACATCGCGATGAACTCGTTGAGACAAGGACTTTTTGATACGGCTACCGTCCAAGTGGGTTTGAGACAGTGCAGTTTTTTGAGTAGAGAATTTTGTGAACGAACCGCCAGCGTTTTCAGCTTTGCGCTTCAGTTCTGATTGTACAAATCCTGGGGACTTGGCAGAAATAGCTTTACCATATCGCTTCTGCCAACCCTTAACTGAGACGTTCTCAGTTTTGATATCCTTGCCATGTCTCAAAATCTCGTTAACAACCCGACGATTCTGGGTTTTGGCATATGCAGTTTTTTTGCGTTCTAGCTCACGTTTCTTTTGTGCAGCTTTACGGTAGTTAACAGACTTGTTCCACTGACGCTTGCCCTTTTTAGCCTTGCCTTTCTTTACAACTGTTTTACGTCCTTTACGTGCTTTAAAATCCGGTTCATAGTTGTCAGAATTGTTAGCACGTTGGGAACGCTGCATCTGACGTTGTAGTACATGTATCTAAGTTTGAAAACTGGGAACGCTCTCGGCAAAGGGAAGTAGTCCAGCATGGTTATCACCAACAAATGCAATGTTTGAAACGTTGAGGTCAAGCCCAATCAATCCATCAGAAACCTGATAATATCAACGACGCACCAATCAGCGATTGGGCTTTGCCCAGTGCCAGAGGCAATCGCAGGCACTGCCAAACGAGCCACACTGGCTAAAGTTGTTTCATAATCCAATGATGAACCTAGGATATCGCTTGCTTGAGCAAGAAAGCGCAATCTCTCCTCAGCCTGCTTACGCTCCGTGATATCCCGAGAGGATGCCTGCATTTCTAAAATTTGCCCAGTTTCTGCATCGCGGATAGCTCGGACAGTGGCTTCAATCCAGATATAATGTCCGTCTTTGTGACGCGCTCGATGAGTTATGGTATATATGTCTGGTAAATCTGCATTGACTGGGTAGTTCCTAGCAATCTCAACCAAATCATCTGGGTGAACTAACTCCGCACTGGAACGACCAACCAGTTCCTCAGGTTTATACCCAAGCACTGTATAACAAGCAGGTGAAACGTAGCTAAGAATTCCACCAACTGAGTGACGCGAAATAATATCAGTTGAATTTTCAGCCATCAGCCGAAAACGCGCCTCACTCTCTCGCAATGCCGCTTCTGACAGCTTGCGCTGTGTGATGTCAACCGACACTCCAACGATCCGCAAAGGTTGCCCATCGGCTCCCCGGTGGACCACGTTTCCCTGACTCACTATCCACCGTACCTTGCCATCGGAACCTACCACTCTGTACTCTAAAATATAAGGTATTTCACTACGCAGAGCGAGGATGCTCGTTTGTAAGACTTGGGGACGGTCTTCTGGGTGAATGAATTCTACAAATTCATATGGTGTTCCGCGCTGAATTCCCCAGATTTTTAAACCACTTTCAGAGCAGACAACTTGGCGGGTTCTTATATCTAAATCCCAAGCAACCATGTCAGCCGCTGCCAAAGCGAGTTGCAACCGGTGCTCCATGTCTCGAAGTGTTGCCTCTACTTGCTTGCGTTCTGTGATGTCCATCAGAACGCCAATCAGCTTGTGTGGTTTACCAGCGTTATCATGAAGCACCTGACCGATACTAGCTGCCCAACGGATGCTACCATCTGAGTACAAGAGGCGATACTCAATATTGCAATCCAAGGATTGTTGAATAACTTGCAGACTGGTTTGGTGAACGCGCTCTCGGTCCTCTGGGTGAATGCAATTCAGAAAAGCTTCATAACTGCTGTTGTCAGTACTAGGAGTTAGCCCGAATATTTGATACACTTTGGGGGACCAATATCCTGCATCTGTTGTTAAATCTCGCTCCCATATCCCCATCTTGGCAGCTTGAAGTGCCAGATGTAAGCGTTCCTCACTTTCGCGCAAAGCTTGCTCTACTCGCTTTTGTGCATCAATATCGGTACAGGTTCCAAACCAACGAGTTATCTTGCCTGTCGCGTTCTGCTGTGGTAGCGCTCGTGCTAAATGCCACCGATACGAGCCATCTGCCATTTTCAGACGGTACTCAAGTTCATACTGAGTTCCAGCACTGACAGATTGCATCCAGCGATCGATTGTTCGCTGCAAGTCATCCGGATGCACAACCGGATGCCAACCTTCTACCAAAAGTTGCTCTAAAGTGATGCCAAATGCATCAACAGCTTGCTGGTTAAAATACTCCGCTTCACCATTGGAACGACAAGTCCAGACAATATGTGGGATGGCATCGGTGATCTCACCAAACCACTCTTCGCTGTTTTGGTGAGGCTCAGTAATGTCCGTGATCAAAATTGAAACTCCATCGCCGGAAGGATAAATGCGGTTTTCAAAGTGGCGTTGCCAAGGCGAATAGAAGTAGTCGCACTGGACAAATCTTTGCTCTGCGATCGCTCGATGCGCTTCCAAGTAGAACTGGCTCCCCACTGTATCGGGAAACACGTCCCAAATACACTTGCCTAACAGCTCTTCCTTGGGAATTCCCACGACTTCCGCGACAGTGTCATTAACGTATGTGTAGCGCCACTCCTTATCCAGTACCAAAAATTGGTCATTGATTCTAGATATGCCGTTTCCTGTGGTTACTTTGGCTACGTTCATTTTTGGCACCAGCGCCTTTACTTCGCCACCACCAGCAAACGAGTCCTCTGGTACGTCTGCCTTCACCTTAGGAGTCACCGTCTCTACTCCTCATTCTTGAAAGTATGTGGCTATCAGGTCTTTGCCGCTATTATCCACTTAGTGCAGTAGCTCCTCAATCATTTTCAAAGCTGAGAGTAAAAGTTTTGTCTGCCCATTCTTACAGAGATTGAAGCAGAAAGACCACGGCTTCTAGCCGTGCTGAATGAATGCGCTCTTTCTTTAGCCCCCGTCAGATATCTTTTTAAGAGAACGAATCCACTCACGAACTAAGTCTGTCTTGGTTCGTTTTGTCTCCTTAGCATACTTTTCTAAAGTCTCCATTTCATTTTTTGGCAGTCTAACATTTAAGCGAACTTCTTCCATCTAAGTGAGTCAAATCTACTCACATATGCTATCATTATTTTAGTGGGTAGGGTATTCAACCACTTAAAAAACCCAGAGCCGAAAAGGCGTCGCACCTTGAAAACTGTTCGCGTAGCGTGCGCGATAGCGCATAGATAGGGGGTTCTAGTAGGAAAAGCACTGCTAGGTAAAATCTTCATGCACCAAGGAAGGCGAAAACCAAGATTTATGGTTGAAACCGTACGGTGGGGCGCACCGGAACGGGCTTCTGTAATGGAGCAAAAAGCTTGTTGTCGGGAACCACCTCTGGCGCAGTCGGGTAACTGATTGTGGTAAGTGGACTCGTAGAGGCAAGAATCCCACGGCTTTAACGTAAGTGGAGCCGTGGGAGCGTCAAGAACTAACTCTGCCAACCCTCACTCCACAATCGCGGATACAGGGCGAGTCCTTTTCACTTTTAATTTTAATTTAAAGCTCAATATATCAGGCGATATCTTTTCTATTCCATCTACTAAAAGGGGTAAAATCTATTTTAGCCACAATTATTAACATATTAGACATATTAACAGTGTCTTTTAACCTGCAAGGCATATCTCGGACACAGTTAAATACTTTTGTTATCTGTCTACAGATACTAGAAGCAAACTTCATGAAAACGTTATATTTAACTTAGTTTAAAAACCGCTAGCTAGCATATAATTAAAAATCCAAAAATATCCAATTTACAAGCGCCATTTTTGAAAAATACAGAGCTTTCAAAACCACATACTAGAGGCGCATTATTGGTGTACCCCAATAGAAAATTTGTATGTTAACCAAATTGGAAACTGCTACAAATCACAACTCTTTTACATATCTTTTGACAAGATGATCAATACCAGTGATCGCAGTGCCGACAACAACAGCGTCTGCCCCTAAATCAATAGCACGACGAGCCATTTGGGGTGAAGATATGCCACCTTCACAAATTGCTGGAACGTCTAATTGCTGCACGATTTGGGTGAGGAGTTCCCAGCCAGGGGGAGAAAGATGCTTGGTTGAGTCAGTGTAACCAAAAAGAGTTGTCCCCACAATATCTGCACCAGCCGCGACAGCTGCTTTTGCTGCTTCAATCGTGTCTACATCTGCCATAACTGTTTTGCCTAATTGATGAATTCGGGCAATGATATCTGCCATTGTTTCATCTCCAGGGCGATTTCTGGTAGTCGCGTCTATGGCAATTATATCTGCTCCCGCTTTTGCCACAGCAGCAGCATGGTGAAACTGTGGTGTGATGTATACGTCATAACCAGATACGACTTGTTTCCATAATCCAATAATTGGAACTTTTACTTTTTGTTTGACAGCAACGATGTGAGCAGGAGTATCAATTCTGACTCCAACAGCACCATTCTTGACAGCAGCTTGCGCCATTGCTGCGATAACCGTTGGTTCGTGCAGTGGTGATTCAACAGGCGCTTGGCAAGATACGATCAGTCCGTGATGCAGGGCTTGAATTAAAGAGTCATTAGTCATTAGTCATTTACCCTTCAGATCCCCGACTTCTATAAGAAGTCGGGGATCTTGTTTTTCACGAATCATTTAGGATTGCTCTATCTATTAATCATACTTTTGCAAGATATTTATTAGTTATTAGTTCTTCCTATAGAAATGAATTTCTATATTTAGGTCTATTGACAAAATTAACTTGTTTTCAACTTGTTATCAATGGATCAAGCAGTTACAATACCTTAAAACTTTCTTTCCCCCTACCCCCGTTCGGGGTTCGGCGAGTTCACCCGAGCGTTCGACTGAGCTCACGCCGAAGTCCGCCTTTGCTCACGGCCGAAGCCTGCCCCCTTAATGATAAGTTTTTAGCCGGACATGATATGAGGCTAAAGCGTGACTACCTAAATTTTTTTTAGTTCAGTCCTAATTGAGATTAAGCAAATGAATTCACAACACAAGAATATGCCAGCAAAAGCAAACCAGCAAACGTATGATCTGTTTGCACCATCCGCTTTGGACAATTCCTATCCACTCTTCAAACGGATGCGTGAAGAAGACCCCGTTCACTATAGCGAATCTTTCGGATACTGGGTTTTGACACGCTATAGAGATGTTGAGGCGGCTTTACGGGATGAGCGTTTGAGTTCAGACCGGACAGCGTTGTTTATCAATCAGTTAGGAAATTTTGATGTCAAAGAGATCCAGAATTTCCTTCATCTGATATCAAAAATGTTGCTTGAGAAAAATCCACCGGAGCACACCAGACTGCGGAAGTTAGCCAATCAGGGATTTACAACACGCGCTATAGAAAGCTGGCGATCCATTATCCAGAATACCACCAATGAATTGTTGGATAACGTTCAAAATTACGGCTACATGAATGTTGTATCCGATTTGTCGGTACCACTACCAACGCTCATTCTTACTAAGATATTTGGCGTGCCAGAAACCGACAGGGCGAACTTCATCAAATGGGCTATGGATATTGGCACATTTTTTGGCGCACCGGGCGGCTCAAATATTGAAGAATTTGCACGCAAGGCAGACCTCGCTGCCGCAGAGTTTTCTGCACTAATTAGGCAACTGATTGAACAACGGCGTCGGCAACCCGGAACCGACATGATTAGCCTGCTGACCGTAGCCTACCTTGAGCAGGGATTTAATCTTGATGAACTCCCATCTCAATGTATCTTGATCTTAAATGCAGGTCTGTTGACCACCACAGACCAGATTTCCAATGGGGTGAATGCACTGCTGCGTCATCCGGATCAACTGCAAAAACTGAAACAAAATCCGACTCTGATCAATTCCGCTGTCGAAGAAATGATCCGTTTCGATACCTCCGTTCCTTTTTTCTTTCGGATTGCCAAACAAGACCTGACGATTGGCGGTAAGGACATCCCGGCGGGTAGCGTCATAGCACTGGGACTTGGGGCGGCGAATCATGACCCCGAGAAGTTTGACTCACCGTCCGTTTTCGATATTACACGATTGCCCAACGAACACCTTGGGTTTGGTGCAGGGATTCACTTTTGTCTGGGATCTGTTTTAGCTCGCATGGAGTTAACTATTTGCTTCACCACATTACTGACAAGACTACCGAATCTTAGCTTCGATCCCGATAAGCAAGCTATTCCAACAAAACATACAACTCTGATCTTCAAGGGGTTCGATTCGCTACCCGTAAAGTTCTAGCACAGGCTTAAGTTAATGCTAAAGTAGCCATCATGAACTGTATATACTAGGACAGATGAAAATTTATTTTTTCTTCTGCCTTCCTAGCTGCGGAGTTCTATTTTCAAGTCAGGCTAGGCTGGTATCCAAACAGTGAATACTGAGCCAGCGCCTACGGTGGATTCTACTTCAATTCGACCCCGGTGGAGTTCTACAAGTTGTTTCGTTAAAGCCAAACCCAGTCCGGTTCCTCCGTAACGACGGCGGTATGGTGTATCAAGTTGGTGAAATTTCTCAAACAGTAGGGACAATTGTTCTTCTGGAATGCCTATGCCAGTATCCTCTACTTGAAATACTGCGGTTTCGTCTTCTACCCAAAGACGTAAAGTGACATTGCCGCCTTCTGGTGTGAATTTTATCGCATTGGTTAACAGGTTCCAGATAATTTGTCGCACTCGCCTGACATCAGCAGTAAATATGTCTTGCTGCGGGTTGAGTTGCACATCCAGGTTGAGATTGACTCGCTGACTTGTTGCTTTTTCTTTGAGCGCGTTGACTGTGGATTGGGCTATGTTTACCAATGAAAATTCTGTAATATTTAAAACAGCCTTGCCTGCCTCAATTTGAGATAAATCGAGGATATCATTAATCATGTCTTGTAAATGTTCACCACTGTCGTGGATAGTTTGGAGATAATCGCGTTGACGCTGAGTCAATTCACCAAAAGACCAGCGTAACAAAGTGGAAGACATGCCGATAACGTAAGTCAGAGGTGTAAGCAATTCATGGCTAATGGTGGCAAGAAATTCACTTCTGAGACGGCTGGCGGCTTCTGCGGCTTCTAGGGCATCGTGAAGCGCCATTGTACGCTCAACAACTCGTTGCTCAAGAGTTTGTTTTTCTTGAGTGAGCGATCGCATTAATTCTGCTTGATGAATCGCGATCGCCAGTTGTTCAGCCACAGAACTCAGCAAATTTTTCTCACTTTCACTCCAGTGGCGAGGAGTATTGCACTGATGAGCAATCAATAGCCCCCAAAGTTTCTCCTCATACACAATTGGGGAAGCTAACTTTGCCCTGATTTTAGCTTTCCTTAAAAAATGTAACAAACACTCTTCTAGAGCATAAGTTTTTTCTACATCATCCACAGCCAACGTAAAGCCTTGGCGATACTTTTCCCAACATCGGGGTATCTGTGCAAAACAATTTTTTTCCTTATAATTCAACACTGATGGAATATCATCGTCAGCCCGGACTTCGTAGACAATGCAGCCTCCTTTGTCGGGTAATTCTTGCTGCTGTGTTTGGAAAGGTGTGGAGATGGAAAGTTGTGGAGATGGAAAGTTGTGGAGATGGAAAGGTGTGGAGATGGAAAGTTGTGGAGATGGGAATGGGGAGGTTGTTGAGTGTTGAGTCTTAACTGTTGATTCTTCAAATTTGTAAACGACAAGCCTGTCTAATTCCAAAAACTCTCGTACTTGTGCAACTGCTGTTGCCATAATCACAGGCAAATCCAGAGTTTTACGGATTTGACTTGTGACCTGATTTAACAGTCGTTCTTGAGCAATCTGTTTATTCAGAGCATGTTGCACAGGTTGACAGACAGACACCTGAGGATAAGTTGGGGGGAATGATTTTACCACCTCATGGCTTCCTTGTGGCAAAAAATACTTTAATAACAAAAGTGAGAATTGACTTTGAAGCGTGCCATCATTAGGAACGGGAATTTGACGATATTGTTCAAGCTTTTGGTACGTCTGAGAATCTCGCTCAAACAAATCTCTCAAGTTCAAAACGAAGGAGGCGATCGCTTCTGGATCAAACGTCAATTGCACATTAAGTGCTGAGAAGTTTTTCGCCTCCTCTGGTTCCCATTGAGGAGCCAGCGCTGTGGACAAGTCTGACGACTTAAGGTGAGGAGCCTGCAACTGTCCGTTGGAGTTCCCATTGTAGTCACTGGCGTTGCTGAATGCTGAGTCAAAAGTCTGCTCCCCCTGCTCCCCTCCTCCCTCGCTCCCTCGCTCCCTCACTCCCTCGCTCCCCTGCTCAAGAGCTCCCCTGCTCAAGAGCTCCTCTGGGGAACCCACAAGCAGCCCACTAAATTGTTCAGAAACCACCACAGTAAACCGTTGTGTCTGCCATTCTTGGGGTAGATCAATCGGTATCAACACAGCTTCTGTGAGTACCAAAGCCGCCTTTCCCACTGCTTGTTGAGCCATCTGCTGCAAGAATTCCCCAAGCTGATCAAAAACATTACTAGGCAAGGTTCGAGAAAAGCTCAAATCGCGAGAACTAGGCATTGTTAAAAATAAAAGTGAAAGGGGCTTTGTGCTATTGCTCAAAAATTTGTACTGTGTTCTAACCAACAGTTTAAGACGGTAATACAGGATTATGCATCGTATTAATGCCACATCGGGTGGATGGAACCCTCAATCGGAAGGCTTAATTTTTCTAGAACAAACCCCTGCTCCCATAGTGTTTCTTACGTCTGCTGATACCGATATTCAAACTTTGGCGGCGGCTGTACCCAAATTACCCACGACATTTCCTGCTTTAAGAGTTGCTAATCTACTGCAATTGCAGCAACAAGTAAGTATTGATGACTATGTCGAAAAAGTTTTAGAATTTGCTCAAGTAATAATTCTCCGGTTGTTAGGAGGGCGTTCTTACTGGGCTTATGGCTTAGAAGTTGTGCAGGAAATTGTGGAACGTAATGGTACAACCCTCATTGTAATGCCAGGGGATGACGCTATAGACCCCGATTTAATCTCTCACTCTACTCTACCTCTGAGTACTGTTAATCAGGTGTGGCGCTACTTTAACGAAGGCGGAGTAGAAAATATTCTCAATGCTCTCCAGTTTATCGCCGATACTTGCTTTTCAACTTCTTTTAATCCTTCTCCTCCCCAGGTTGTTCCGCGCGTGGGGCTTTATGGATGGCAAATGAGAGATGAGGGAGATGAGGGAGCAGGGGGAGAAATCAATTCAAAATTCAAAATTCAAAATTCAAAATTACGAGTTTCCTCCTCATCCTCCTCATCCTCCTCATCCTCCTCATCCTCCTCATCTCCTCAGCCTCTCACCCCGAAAGTAGGAATTCTTTTCTACCGTGCTCATTATTTGGCGGGAAACATCAAGGTGATAGATGCTTTGTGCGATGCTTTGGCAAAGCGAAATCTAACACCAGTACCGATTTTTGTTTCTTCTTTGCGTGATGTTGATGTTCAAACTGAATTGTGCGAGTTTTTTCAACCCAAAGACACGCAGCAAATTGCACTGCTGCTGAATACCACGAGTTTTTCTCTGGCGCGTTTGGAAACAGAAACACCCCAGGTTGATTTGTGGCAAAAATTGGATGTGCCTGTGTTGCAAGTTATCCTTAGCAGTGGTGCGGTTGAGCAGTGGGAGTTGCAATTTCAAGGGCTTTCACCTCGCGATATGGCGATGAATGTGGCGCTTCCAGAAGTAGATGGGCGAATCATCTCTCGTGCTGTGTCTTTTAAAACGGTACAAACGAACAATCCTGATTTGCAAACTGATGTGGTAGTTTATGAACCAGTAAGCTCGCGCATTGAGTTTGTCGCTTCTTTAGCCGCTAATTGGGTGCACCTGCGTTCTAAGCCTCCTGAAGAACGTCGGGTGGCGCTGATTTTGGCAAATTACCCGACTCGTAATGGACGTTTGGCTAATGGTGTGGGATTAGATACGCCAGCTAGTTGTGTGGAAATTCTTCAAGCTTTGCAGTCTGCTGGGTATCATGTGGAAAATTTACCTAGTAATGGGGATGAGTTGATTGAATGTCTCACGGCTGGGGTGACGAATGATCCGGAAGGTAGAGAGTTGCGTCCGGTGCTGCAAAGTGTTTCTTTAGAGGAGTATGAGGAGTATTTTGGTTTGTTACCGGAAGCTGTGCAGCAAGGAATTGGCGCAAGGTGGGGAAGTGTTTTTGAAACGAACCGCCAAGACGCCAAGGACGCAGAGGAAGAAAGAGAGAAAATATATTTTAATTTCCCTCCCTCCCTCACTCCCTCCTTCCCTATTTCTGGAATTCAGTTGGGTAACGTTTTTGTGGGAGTTCAACCAGCGCGGGGGTATGATGTTGATCCAAGTTTGAATTATCATGCGCCGGATTTGGAGCCAACTCATGATTATTTAGCTTTTTATTATTGGCTGCGGGAATGTTTTGGCGCTGATGCTGTGGTTCATGTGGGGAAGCATGGAAATCTGGAATGGCTTCCGGGTAAAAGTGTGGCTTTGTCGAGTCAATGTTATCCTGAGGTGGCTTTGGGAGCTCTTCCCCATTTGTATCCGTTTATTGTAAATGATCCAGGTGAAGGTTCGCAGGCTAAACGTCGCGCTCAAGCGGTGATTGTGGATCATTTGACGCCGCCTCTGACTCGTGCAGAACTTTATGGTTCTCTGCATGAGTTGGAAAATTTGATTGATGAGTATTATGAAGCGGAAAGTTTAGATCCATCTCGTTTGCCAATCATAGGCGATCGCATCCGCGAACTGGTTGTCAAAGAAAATCTTTTCTTGGATTTGGAATTAAAGTATAAAGCAAAAGGTTTAACGCGAAAACAAGATTCTTCTGATTCAACGTTTGACTTGTCAGTTTTACCTTCGCTTGATGGTTATCTTTGTGAATTGAAGGAAGCTCAAATCCGCGATGGATTGCATATTTTTGGGCAATGTCCTCAAGGGCGACAACTGCGAGATTTAATTGTGGCGATCGCCCGTCTTCCCAATCGCCATCATATTGGATTCACCCGTGCTTTAGCTCAAGATTTGGGCTTAGATTTTGACCCCCTGACGGCTGATTTCAGTACTGAACTATCAGTTCAAGATATTGAGCTTTTAGCTGACAAAACTCAACACACCTGTCGCACCGTGGGCGATGCTATCGAAATCTTAGAACAACAAGCCGCCGAAATCGTAGAAAATCTCAGAACTCAGAACTCAGAACTCAGAACTCAGAACTCAGAACTCAGAAACGTCCTCAACTGGATACGCACCCGCCTGCTTCCTTCTTTACTACAAACTCACGAAGAAATTACTAACTTGTTACGCGGACTCGATGGCGGCTATGTCCCTAGTGCTCCCGCTGGCGCACCCACGCGGGGACGTCCGGAAGTTCTGCCAACTGGTAAAAATTTTTATTCTGTAGATATCCGTGCTGTTCCTACGGAAAGTGCTTGGGATGTCGGGAGGAAAGCGGCTGAAGCGCTCATCGAACGTTACGCTCAAGAGCAAGGTGAGTATCCGAAAACACTAGGATTAACTGTGTGGGGAACTGCCACGATGCGGACTGGAGGTGATGATATTGCCCAAGCGCTGGCTTTACTTGGTGTGCAACCTGTGTGGGATGGTGCGGCGCGACGGGTAGTAGATTTTGAAATTTTGCCGCTTTCTGTTTTGGGGCGTCCGCGTGTGGATGTCACGTTGCGAATTTCTGGTTTCTTTAGGGATGCTTTTCCCAACTTGATTGATTTGTTCGACTCGGCTGTGCAAGCAGTCGCAGCTTTGGATGAACCACCAGAGGAAAATCCTCTTGCAGTACAAGTTCGACAGGAGACTGATTTTTGGACAAAACTTGGTTTAAGTTTACCAGAAGCAAGAGTGCGATCGCGCTACCGTATCTTTGGTTCTAAACCAGGTGCTTACGGCGCAGGACTCCAAGGTTTAATTGAATCACAAAACTGGACGGATGACCAAGATTTAGCTCGTGCTTACATCAACTGGAGTTCCTATGCGTACACATCAGGAAGAGTAGGGGAAGCAGAGGGAGAAATTACTTCCTCATCCCCCCCATCCCCCTCATCCCCCTCATCCCCCTCATCCCCCTCATCCCCCTCATCCCCCTCATCCCCCTCATCCCTTCAACAAGGACGTTCCGCCCCAGAAGCGTTTGAAATGCGGTTGCAACAAATGCAGATAGTGTTACAAAATCAAGACAATCGCGAACACGATTTGCTCGATTCTGATGATTACTATCAATTTCAGGGTGGTTTAACAGCTGCGATACGTGCTGTACGAGGAGAAAATCCCCAAACCTATTTTGGTGATAATTCGATTCCTGCTCAACCGCGAGTCCGCCAACTTAAAGAAGAAATCGCACGGGTGTATCGTTCTCGCGTCGTGAATCCTAAATGGATTGCGGGAGTGATGCGCCACGGTTACAAGGGTGCTTTTGAAATGGCGGCGACGGTGGATTATTTATTTGCTTACGATGCTACGGCAAAATGTGTGGAAGACTATATGTACGAAGGGATAGCCCAGGCGTATTTATTTGACCCGGTTGTGTCGGAATTCATTGAGCAAAAAAACCCCTATGCTCTGCGTGATATGGCTGAAAGATTACTAGAAGCACATAAGCGCAGTTTATGGCACGATGTAAATATGCAAACACTGGAACTTTTGCGAAACATAGTACATCAAGCCGAAGCAGCGATTGAAGAAAAATAAGTGGTGTAGAAAAAAAATATGGAGAATCTTGCGTATCTGCACGTAGCTTCTGACTACGAGGACCTACCCCCTAGTGAATTAATTTCTCTGAGCCATTTGTTTAAGAAAACAGCAGCACCTGATTGGACACGGTTGTCTGGTAGAGCCTGGAAATATATGCTGCCCCTAGCCATTGCCTTGTCTATTATCAGTAGTGTGAGCAGTGTGCTAGCACTTGAAAAAGGCGATCGCGGTCCTTCTGTGAGAAACCTACAACAACAGTTGAAAAGGACAGGCTTTTATCAAGCTCCTATAACTCAAGTCTATGACGCCTCAACAGAAGATGCTGTGCGCCGCTTCCAATCAGCTGCTGGCTTGGATGTTAACGGTGTTGCAGGATCTGTGACTGTACAAAAATTAGAGGGGTGGCGTACCTCTACTGAAGCTTCCCAACCTCGAAACACCAGTACTGAAAATCCCCAAGCGAGAACAACCAGTACTGAAAATTCTCAAGCCAGAAGAACCAGTACTGAAAATTCTCAAGCCAGAAGAACCAGTACTGAAAATTCTCAAGCCAGAAGAACCAGTACTGAAAATTCTCAAGCCAGAAGAACCAGTACTGAAAATTCAGTAGCTAGCAAGCGTCGCAGTTCTAACGTTCTCCAAAAAGGAGATGAAGGTGAAGATGTCAGAATTCTGCAAGAACGATTGCGAATAGCAGGATTTTTCACTGGTAACTCAACAGGGATATACGGTCCTATTACTGAAGAGGCTGTTAAGCGGTTCCAAGATGCTTACAACTTAGCTCCTGATGGAGTCGTCGGATCAGCAACGCTAGCAAAATTACCAGCCCTTGGTCTCGGTTATGGAGATGATGCATCCAGTAAACCACGTATTGCTGGAGACAAACTCCGCTTAGGAGACCGTGGTGAGGCTGTGAGAGTTCTTCAAGAACAATTAATTAAAGCAGGATATTTACAAGGAGAGCCAAACGCTTACTTCGGTCCTAATACCGCAGATGCTGTACGGCGCTTCCAAGAAGATAATTACCTCGCAGCAAGCGGTATTGCTGGTCCAACGACCCGAGCCAAATTGTACAGCTTAGTCAATACTGGTTCCAATAGTGATTTCAGTGTTTTGGAGATTCAAAGACGATTACGGGATCGGGGCTTCTACAAGGGTTCTCTTAACGGTGTGATGGGAAATGAAACAAAACAAGCTATTAGACAAGCCCAACAATTCTACGGTATCAGTCTGAGTGATGTCAGAAGCGGACGCTATTAGCATCCGCTCAGGTGTAGCTACCATCGATACCTAACAGTTTGTTTACCTCCCATGAGAGTAAGTTGACCGCTAGTATTTCCCAAAGTCTTTCAAGCAAAAGCTTTCCAAAATTTTAAAACCTAAGTGCTAGAGTGGCATGAGTGCCCTTTGGCACTTAGGACAAACAGCATGAATTGTCAACTGACAATCGAGCAGTTGAAAACCTTCTTTTTGAGCAGTTTTCGCTCCAATTTTTAAAATCGAGTCGTTTTTGAACTCGATTGTGGTGTTGCACCTGACACAAATCAGGTGATGGTGGTGGTGGGGGTAGGGTTGATTGAGTTCATAATGCTTATGTCCTTCTCCCAGTTCCAACTCTCGCAAGATTCCCATCCGCGCCATCAACTTGAGAGTGCGATAAATAGTCGATAGGCTAATTCCCTCGTTTTCGGTTTCTAGCCTTTCGTAAAGGTCTTCAGCACTGAGGTGTTCTCCTTGCGGAAGTTCTTGAAAAATGTGTAAAATAACCTCGCGCTGGGGTGTTAAACGCCAACCACGTTCATTAAGTTCTGCCTTGAGTGAGGCTGCTGTGTACACTGTCATACTAATTTTTCTCAACAAAGCCCATTAGTTGCGAATATAGCAAAAGTTTGGACTAATTTGCAATAATCCAAGCGTATTGAGAATAATTGCTAAATGTTTAAAGGTAGATGGTAAAACCATGACCACGCAAAAAAGTAGGATCCCCGCCCTGATAGAAGTCGTGGAAAAGGGCTAGCGAAGCTCCCTGCAATTAGATGAAAATAACTTGCCATAAGGAAGCTGCGAAGTTTTGGGAACGGGGATCAAGTTAGTCAACAGTCCAAAGTTAAAAGTCTTTGAGAACAGGTATTTTGCTCTTATGTTAAGAATGTATAATTTTCTTGACTGGTAACAATTGACTATTGACTATCGACTAACTAGCTCAAAGACTCCAAGTAGTCGCGGATGAGATTGCGCCGCTTGGGTTGGCGCAGCTTCTGCAACGCTTTGGACTCAATTTGCCGTACCCGTTCCCGTGATAAATCAAGAGCGCGTCCAATTTCTGCCAATGAGTAAGGATGACCATCAGCCAAACCAAACCGCATCAGAATGACATCGCGCTCACGGCTCGTTAAATCTGCCAGAAGATTGTGCAAGTCTCTTTGTAAAGATTCTCGCATGAGCGTTTGCTCTGGCGTGATGTTATCGGTTTCGAGTAATTCTCCTAACTCTGTGTCTTTGTCCTTACCAACTTTTGTTTCCAAAGAAACGGAACGAGGTACCCGCAAAAGAACTTCCCGCACTTGTGCAGGTGTCATGTCTAGCTCTTGAGCAAGGTCTTCTAAAGTTGGGGTACGACCTTTTTCTTGGGCAATTTTCCGCTGAGCTTTTTTGATTTTGTTCAGCTTTTCTGTAATGTGAACAGGGAGGCGGATAGTACGGCTAGAAGTTGCGATCGCCCGTGTGATTCCTTGACGAATCCACCAGTAAGCGTAAGTACTGAAGCGATAACCTTTGGTAGGGTCAAACTTCTCAACAGCTCGTTCCAAACCAAGAGTTCCTTCTTGGACTAAATCCAATAATTCCAAACCGCGATTTTGATACTTCTTAGCAACAGAGACAACGAGGCGAAGATTAGCCTTAATCATGTGTTCTTTTGCCTGGAGTCCACTGCTTTGAATTTTCTCCAGTTCTTCCACAGTGATCTTGGCAATTTCAGCCCAACGCCGTTTGCCTTGTCCTATGATCTGCTTAAGCTCGAACACCTGTACACCAGCAGTACGAGCCCACCGTTCAAGAGAAGGACGATGTCCTAAGGCGGATGCCAAACGCTCTTGAGTTTCAATCAGCCTCAGATATGGTGCAACGACTTGATCTCCTTGCTCAGCGGCGTCAGACAGAACTATCCGCATCCGCAAGTAGCGCTGGACTTTTTGAGCTTCTGCAACTTCTTCATCCCGTCCTAATAACCGAACGCGACCAATTTCCTGAAGGTATAGACGTACTAAATCTGTGCTGCGTCGGTTAGGTGTAGCTAAGCTTGCAGGGTCAACAGAAGCTATCTCCAGTTCTTCCAGTTCATAAGACGGCAACTCACTTTCATCAATTGTGAGTTCCGGGTCAAAGACCTGCTGGGACTGTTTGCTATTGTAAGCGGCATCTGCGTAAAAAGATGTTGCTGGCATAAAAATTCGTCTCAATGGCTCCAGGTAACAATAGATGACGTTCAGCTAATCAACTGTTGCTATTGTTCCCGTGATTCTTCAAGAACTAACACGGTAGAGGGTGACCTTTAGGTTTTTTTTTCAAAAAACCTTTACTGGTTTTTGTTAACACAGTGCCTCCGAAGGCTCGGTTGCAGTAGCTTTCCCATGAACCAATAGCTATTCAAATTCCCTACTGGGCGTTAAATTGCAAATGACTTAATAAAGATTTGAACCTTTACATATTTTGACTGTCGCTTAGGAAGCAAAGTATAATCATATATCAGTGAAAAGTCCTGTTTTTATATGGATAGTCATATCTACATCGCTGTCTAGGTACTTTCCTGAAGATTTACTAATTTTCCTTCAAAAATGGTTAGTTCTGCGGTGAGGTGTAGGAAAGATGAGGGAGTAAGGGAGTGAGGGAGTGAGGGAGTGAGGGAGGAAGAGACTCCTTATGCGGTACCTTATGAATGAGCGAATTTTGAATTGATTTGCTCCCCTACTCCGGCTTCTTATCTCGCAGCATCAGTTCTAAAAGCCCTTGTCGGGGTGTGATTTCACCCTGAAGTAAACGATAAACTTGTTCGGTAATTGGCATAGGAATGTTTTGCTGCTGAGCTCGCTGTACTAAAACCTGAGTCGTATTAACTCCCTCAGCAGTTCCTTCTAAATGGGCGAGAATTTCTGCTAGTGTTTTACCACCAGCCAACTGGTAGCCAACTTGGTAATTGCGACTCAAGGGACTGTTACAAGTTGCTAACAAATCGCCCAAGCCGGACAAACCGTAAAATGTTTCCATCTTCGCACCCCAATGCACACCGATGCGAACCATTTCTGTCAGCCCACGGGTGACTAAAGCAGCTTTAGCGTTGGTTCCCAACTGCAAACCATCACATACACCAGCGGCGATCGCCATCACATTCTTCAGTGTCCCCCCCAGTTCCACTCCCAAGGGGTCAAAATTGCTGTAAACCCGAAAGCGATCCGAAGAAAACACCACTTGCACAAACTCAGCCGCAGTGGCGACACTGCTAGCAACAACCGTTGCTGCTGGTAATTCCTGTTCTATTTCTTTAGATAAATTGGGACCAGAGAGAACAACCACAGCATGGGTTGGTAAAGCTTCTTGCCAAATATGTGACGGCGTACAAGTCGTTTCTGGGTCTAAGCCCTTCGTCGCCGTTACAAAAATAGTTTCTTCAGAAACGGGTAAAGACTGTATTTGGGTAGCTATAGCTCTTACGCCTTTCATCGACACAGCCGAAAGGACAATATCGGCACCTTGTATGACCTCCGCCAGCGTTTGCGAACTCTGACGCGACCACACGCGCACTTGATGACCATTTGCGATCGCCAGACTAGCAAGAGCCGTCCCCCAAGCACCTGCACCAAGAATTGTGACCAATTTTGAATTAGTCATTAGTCATTAGTCATTAGTCATTAGTTATTAGTCATTAGTTATTAGTCATTAGTCATTAGTCATTAGTCATTTGTCGTTAGTTTCTCCCTCATCTCCCTCATCTCCCTCATCTCCCTCATCTCCCTCACTCCCTCACTCCCTCACTCCGGGGGTAACGCTCCATCAATTGCCTCACTTGCTCAGCATGATATGAGCTTCTTGTCAATGGAGAGGAGACAACTTGTAAAAATCCTAGTTCTTCACCAAAGCTTCTCCAAGCAGCAAATTGCTCTGGGGTGATAAAATCATTTATCTTGAGGTGTTTTTGACTGGGTTGGAGGTATTGCCCAATCGTCAAAATATCGCAATCCACAACTCGCAAATCCCGCATAACCTGGCGGACTTCCTCATCAGTTTCGCCGAGTCCCACCATAATACCGGATTTGGTGTATACCGAAGGAGCAATTTGGCGAGAGCGCTGCAATAATTCGAGCGATCGCTCATAGTTCCCCTGCGGACGCACCCGCCGATACAAACGAGGAACCGTTTCTGTATTATGGTTGAGAACTTCTGGTTGTGCTTGGAGAATCAACTTTAGCGCTTCCCAGTTACCGCACAAGTCAGGAATGAGAACCTCAATAGTGGTTTGGGGTGAGATAGTGCGAATAGCTTCAATACATTTGACAAACTGCAAAGCCCCACCATCTGGCAAGTCATCTCGGTTCACAGAGGTAATCACCACATGATTCAGTTTCATGCGGCGTACCGCTTCTGCCAGTCGTGCTGGTTCTGTGGGGTCTAGAGGTTTGGGTTTTTTCTCAAAGTCAATATCGCAGTAGGGACAGGCACGGGTGCAAGCTGGTCCCATAATTAAAAATGTGGCTGTACCAGCGTTGAAGCACTCACCAATATTTGGACAGGACGCTTCCTCACAAACCGTATTGAGGGCTAAATCCCGCAAAATTTCTTTAACGTTACCAACACGCTCCCACTGAGGCGCTTTTACCCGCAACCAGTCTGGTTTAACAGTCACAATCCGCTTCTACCACTTTATTTGTACATAGTAAATGGTAGCAAGCTTCATCAATTGGTGGATAAATATGCAAACTACTTTCCGATTCATCACTGTTCGTGATATTGTTTATATATTGGAATAATTGTGCCGGGATGTGGCGCAGCTTGGTAGCGCACTTCGTTCGGGACGAAGGGGCCGCTGGTTCGAATCCAGTCATCCCGATTTTTTATTTGGACAGCGACAAATTATGTGTCGGGGAGGTAAGAGCGATGGCTGAAGTTCTTATCCAAGATTTAGATCCTGTAGTGCTTGAGAAGTTAGAGACGCTGGCGAAGAAACACGGGCGATCGCTACAAACTGAGTTAAAAAGCATTCTAGAGGCAGCAGTTCAAGCTGAAACGCCTAAAGCTAGCAAAACGCCGGAAGAATTGGGATGGAGTCCTGGTTTTTTTGACAGGACTGCTGGATGTTTCGAGGATGAACCTTTGGTAAGGTATCCACAGGGCGAACCGCAAGAACGGAACTGGATTGACACTCTCAGGTCTAAAGACACTGAGATTCTGCGGACAGAGTACATTTAGGTAGCGCCCAAAGTCTAACTCTCGCTACGGTTGTCAAAGACCGTCTACCCAGTAAGCCTAAGTCTATGCTTAGATTGCTGGCTACTTTTCTGAGAATATTCGCTGCACCGTTCAGGTCAGCATTAACAACTGAACCATTAGCAGACCGATACAATCCACGCTCAATTCTTTTACCTGATGCTTTCCAGCCTTCTGGCTTTTCGCCATACTTGGGTAGGGAGTCTCCATCTAGATAACTTGCTTTTGAGGTGTAAGATTCTTCGGTTTCTTGAAATCTAATACTGTGCAAATCACACAGTTGTTTTAATCGGTCTTTGAGTTTACCTAAAGGCATTTGAACAAATTTTTGGTTGTTCAGTCTACCCATATTGGCATTAGCCTTAAAACCCTCGTTCCAGCCAATTACTAGTGTTCCAATGCCGTGTTTCACGCAATGGTCAATAATCAGTTTTGCGGCTTTGTTAATTCCATCTCTCATTTGATGGTTGCGCTTACGAGTTGCGCGGTCTAACCAGTTATCCCAGTAAGCTTCCGACTTACCTTCTTTGCGTGTCGATACTTTTTTATTCCATAGTTGATTCATTGCTTTCATTGCACGAGCATCAACTAATAAAGAATTACCCAAGGTATCGACACAAGCCGCAAGGTTATCAGCAGTACCAAGGTCAATAGATAGAGCTTGATTAACATCTAGCTGATGCTTTTGTTTTTCTATCTCGTAAGACATTTCAAGGTAGAAAGCACCATTTTTTGGAAGGATGGTAAACTCTTTAACTTTTGAATAGTCAATATTTGAAGGCATTAAAAGAAAGAATTCAGAGATACCAAACCATCTGTTTACTGTTAAACCTAAAGAGAATCTAAGTTGACCATTGATAAATGTTGGTTTCTGCCCTCCAGAATTGGGGTAGGCAACTTTGAACAATTTTGAACCTTTAAGATAATTCGGCGGTTTTGGCTTAAAGTGTAATTGACCTTTAAGGTACTTCTCCTTCAATTCTTTGAAAGATTTAAACGCTTCAGTCACAGACATTAGTGTTTGTTGCATCGGCGTTGATGGCAAAGACTGAGCAACCATTGTCTTTGCAACTGTTGGTTCAAAAGCTAAATCAAACTTTCGAGTTAGCAGCTTCCCAGTTTTAAAAAAGGTTTGACGTGCGAAATAAACACCATTGTTATACAGCTTACCAGACTGTTGACACAGATACTCTAATAACGCTTTGGTTTCATTGTCAGGAGTTAGCAAAACTTGCTGAACTCCCATTGTTTTCTTTGTTTTAGCCACTGGTTCGACCTCCCAGGATTTTGTTGACTTCCCCATGCTAATCGACTAGAGTGACAGTGTCAATAGGTAGAGAGAGAACAACAGAAAAGTTATGCTAACTCAGGAAGACTACAAAACTCACAACCATGTCAAATTCTTGGTTAACTACCATTTTGTATGGATTCCGAAGCGTAGAAAAAAAGTTTTGGTAGGGGAGATAGCGACAAGGATTAGACAGATTTTTGCAGAACTGGCTATAGAGAAAGGGTGGGATATTTTAGCTTTAGAAGTAGCCCCAGACCATATACATTTATTTGTTAGCGTTAAACCGACAGATACCCCGCATCTTGTGATTAAGTCCTTCAAAGGTCGTTCTAGCTATTACTTGCGTAAAGAGTTTCCACAACTAAAAAAACTGCCGTCACTTTGGACTAGTAGTTATTTTGTAAGTACCGCAGGGAATGTCAGTAGTGAGGCGGTGAGACGTTACATTGAAGACCCACATCACGGATAATATAGAAAATACCACGGCGACTAAAGTCGTTTCTCCTGCGGAGACGCTGCGCGAACGTGTCGCTTCCCTCTCAGCACTCAAGTGACTGAGTTTCCCGCATCCCGCGAAGTCTTATGAGAGTAGCAAGCGGACAAATTGTGCTAACTACCTCATCCCCCATCTTCCACTGCGCCCAAAGCTTTGAGCGTCGCTTTCTGAGCTTCCGTTAAACCCATAACTCCAGTAATATTCATACCTTCGTAAAGTTTTGGAATTATTAAAGTTTTTAAGCACTCACCTGTTTTGACATCCCAAAGTTTGATCGTCTCATCTTCACTACCACTGGCGAGAGTTTGACCATCAGGACTGAAGGCGACTGACCATACCCGACTGGTATGCCCTTCCAAGGTGTTAAGACATTTACCATCACGAATATCCCATAAGTTCACTGTTTCGTTTTCAGTGCCACTAGCCAGAGTTCGACCGTCGGGACTGAAGGCGACTGACCTTACTCGATAGCTATGTCCTTTCCTATCTTGTTTCAAGGTATTGAAGCACGTAGCGTCACGAACATCCCATAACTTTACTGTTTGGTCATCACTGGCACTAGCCAGAGTTTGACCAATCTCCTTCGCAGACGCTGCGCGAACGGGACTGAAAGCAACTGACCATACCCAATTGGTGTGTCCTTCCAAGGTTTTGAGGCAATTACCGTTACGAACATCCCATAACTTCACTGTTTGGTCTTCACTACCGCTAGCCAGAGTTTGACCATTGGGACTGAAGGCGACTGACCGTACCGGACTGGTATGCCCTTCCAAGGTGTTAAGACACTTACCATCACGAACATCCCATAATTTGACTGTTTGGTCTTCACTGGCAGTCGCAAGAATTTGACCAAACTCCTTCAATAACTCTTCTCGAAAGGGACTGAAGGCGACTGACCGTACCCAATTGCTATGTCCTTTCAAGGTATTGAAGCACCTACCGTCACGAACATCCCATAATTTGACTGTTCGGTCGTCACTACTACTAGCCAGAGTTTGACCATCAGGACTGAAAGCAACTGACCATACCCGACTGGTATGCCCTTGCAAAGTTTTGAGGCACTTACCGTCACGAATATCCCATAACTTCACTGTTTGGTCATCACTGCCACTAGCCAAAGTTTGACCATCGGGACTGAAGGCGACTGACCATACCCGACTGGTATACCCTTGCAAGGTTTTAAGACACTTATCATCACGAATATCCCATAACTTCACTGTTTGGTTTTCAGTGCCACTAGCCAGAGTTCGACCGTCGGGACTGAAGGCAACTGACCTTACTCGATTGCTATGTCCTGGCAAGGTTTTGAAGCACCTACCGTTACGAACATCCCATAACTTCACTGTTTGGTCATCACTGCCACTAGCCAAAGTTTGACCATCGGGACTGAAGGCAACTGACCATACCCAATTGGTGTGTCCTTGCAAGGTTTTGAGGTACTTACCGTCACGAACATCCCATAACTTCACTGTTTGGTCTTCACTACCGCTAGCCAGAGTTTGACCATCGGGACTGAAGGCGACTGACCATACCCGACTGGTATGCCCTTGTAAGGTTTTTAGGCAACTCCCATCACGAACATCCCATAACTTTATTGTTTGGTCATCACTACCACTAGCCAGAGTTTGACCATCGGCACTGAAGGCGACTGACCATACCCAATCGGTATGCCCTTCTAAGGTTTTAAGACATTTACCATCACGAACATCCCATAACTTTACTGTTTTGTCGTCACTACTACTGGCTAGAGTTTGACCATTGGGACTGAAGGCAACTGACCATACCCGATTGGTGTGTCCTTGCTCTCCTTGCAAGGTTTTGAAGCACCTACCGTCACGAACATCCCATAACTTTACTGTTCGGTCATCACTGCCAATCGCCAGAGTTTGACCATCAGGACTAAAGGCGACCGACCGTACTGGACTGATATGTTCCAAGGTCAAAAACAATCTACCATGTGCGACTTGCCATAAGTGAGTTTTACCATCAACACCACCTGTAGCTAAAAGTTTTCCGTTAGGGCTAAATGCTACCGATGAAATACCAACCAATTTTTCCGAAAAAATAGATTTAGATAAATTGGCATTGGTGAAATTGGCATTCTGCAAATTTACCCCTTGTAAATAGGCTTGCCAAATACTCAGATTAGAAAAGTCATAATTATTTAAACTAGCTTGGATATGACAAAGCGTGTTCAAAACATTTCCACCTGCATACCCTGCTTCTGGTGGAGATGTTTTTTGCAGTTTCGCTAAAATTTGAGTTAGCTTGTCTTTAAGATTTTCCGAATTTCTAAAAACAGTTATTAACCTATCTGTAATTGGCTTTAGTATGATCTCGATTTGAGTATTCCTAATATAATCTTTTGCAGTTGCTTCAATCAAAGCATGACTCATGAATAATGCTAGTTCACCAGTGATTATTTCTTGACAAACTTGTTCAACGAGTAGGTCAATTATGTACTCCATAACCACTGGCTGGAGCGTAAAAAGTGCTGCACTTTTCTCAATTAAAGAACGCCGTCGCAGCGATTCTAGAGCCTCCAGTAGAGCCTCCAGTAATTTCCTTTTTGGCAATGGACGCACAATAACATCTAGCAAATCTAAAAGCGAAACTGGATCACGCTTAATTGCTAGCCAGTACATAATTTCTCTTTCTAATTCTGACAAACGCTCAAACTGCTGATCTAATAAATTTCGAGTGTCACCTAAAATGATCTCTCCTTCATTTAGAAAGGTAGCAATATCTCCGCCAAAGAACTCTCGAATTGACTCAGAGACTAACTTTAATGCCAAGGGATTGCCTGAATATTTGTTAACTAGCTCTTTCCATTCTCCCTCCAACCCAGTCAAGCCTTTATCCTTGAAAATTTCTTGTGCTTCTGTTGGTTTCAAGCCATCTAATGGAAGCGACCTGACGGGTGAGCCTTTTGCCTCCAAAAGTGCAAATTCTTTCGGTTTTTCGCGAGAGGTTAGTACCAAACAGCTTTGATGACGTTCTTCTCCTACTCGTCTTAATAACTCACCATAACCTTCATATCCTTCTCTATATTCCCCAGCGCGTTCCCCGGCTTGCAAAATCGTTTCAGCATTATCTAGTACTAAAAGGTTCCGGTGCTTGTGTAAATAATTAATCAGTAGCGTAATTCTATCGTTTACGTTTTCCGGTAAATCACTTTCCTGCTCATTAGACAAAAATCGGATCAGATTCGCCAGCATCTCTTCGATAGGTGGGGCATTGCGGAGACTTCGCCAAATAAAGTACTCAAACTTATTTTTAACCTCGTCTGCCAGCTTCACAGACAAAGTTGTTTTGCCGATTCCTCCCATACCCAATAGTGCCACTAGTAGGCAGTTATCCTTGACAATCCACTGCTTCAGCGTAGACAGTTCTATTTTCCGTCCGTAGAAGACACTATGGATACTAGGTGCTTCACCCCAATCTTGACGGCTAGTAGCGGTTATTACTTTATATTCTTCCCTAACTAGAGGTTGTGAGGGTTGGATTGCCTGCAATTGCTGGTTCCCAGTTCGCTCCAGTACACCCTGAAGAGTATTTTTAGTAACTTTTTCACCTAACACCTTGGAAAGGAGCTTCCATAACTCAGGGGCAACATTTCGCTGAATGTGGTCAAAATCACAGCGGTTATAGCAGTCCTTGTCCTTGTAAATCTCCTTGTAACTTTTACCTTGCCAAGCTCCCTTGAATATAGCCCTTTGCAGATCATTCAATCGTTTTGTTTCCTTCTCAAAAACTAAGTCATCTGCAATCCTCAGTGCTTCTTCAGCGTCCATGATTGGCAAAAGGTAAAAATTTACTTTCTATTCTAAACTGAAGTTCAGGAAAGTTCAGTTTTATTGGCTTGACTACTAATCCTTGATTTCGCTGACTTGTGGGTTCTTGGCTTGGGCAATCAGAATGTGGGTATGGGTTGAGTAAACCCACTTTGAAGTTACAAAACAACATTGAGCCAAGCAATATGCAACACAAAGCAAAATCCCAAAAGCAAGACCCTAACCATAAAGTCCCTATTTTAGACCGTATCGTAGCCGCATTTGCAATCATCGCCTCGATTGCTCAAGTAATAGGGGTGGTTGTCCAAATCGCTGAGTACATAAACAACCAATCAGAGCCGCATTCTATAGAGGTAACCCACAGCAACAGTCCAAAAATAACTCAGGCAAAGCAGTCCCGTAGATAGTCCACGTCTCCTCTTTAGTAAGCAAGCGATCGCTAATTCTTACAATCCAAGCGCAGATGCTTGCAAACAGCGATCGCCTCTAAAATATAAGTATGCTTTCAACTCAAACACAACTATTACGACTTTCGCAAGGACAACTCAACCTCTTAGAACGTTGTCCCCGTCAATTTCAACACACCTACCTAGAACAACTCCATTCTCCCGCAGATCCAGAACATGAGGAACGGCAGACTTTAGGAAGCCGCTTTCACTTGCTGATGCAACAGCGAGAAATGGGTTTACCGATTGATACTTTCCTACAAGAGGATACCCAACTGCAAAGCTGGATGACAGCTTTCGCCAATGCAGCACCAGAAATTTTAACACCTGCACCTGGTAGCCATTTCCGTGAAAGCGAACACTACCGCACTCTGCAAGTTCAAGACTATTTGCTCACGGTTATCTATGATTTATTGATTGCAGATAACCAACAAGCACAAATTCTGGATTGGAAAACTTATCCGAAACCGCCCAATAAACGCAAGTTGGAACAAAACTGGCAGACACGTCTTTACCTGTATGTATTAGCTGAAACCAGCGATTATCTGCCAGAAAATATTTCTATGACTTACTGGTTTGTCCAATCCGAAGGCAAACCGCAAAGTATTAAATTTAGTTACAACACTCTTAAGCACCAGCAAACAGCAAAGAGACTGAATCAACTCCTGAGTCAATTAACACATTGGCTGGAACGTTACTACCAAGGAGTACCATTTCCGCAAGAACCAGAAGGTAGCAAAGCCTGCGATTACTGTCAGTATACAAGGCGGTGCGATCGCTTGCAAGCCTCTCCTGAACAGATATCTACCGCAAACTCTCCGACAGCGGTAGACACGAACCTACTGAATCTAGCTAGCATTCAAGAAGTGATGCTGTAAATTGCAGATAACTTCTTGCTTATAATTTTATGCAATTTGATGATACTGAAGCGGTTTATGTCCGCGAATTAGGAATAGATGACATAGCCCCTGTCTATCACTTGGGGGAAGAGTTATTTACGAGCGATTTATACCCCTATTTATATCGTTGCTGGGACGAGTGGGAGGTGATAGGGCTTTACAACACTGATCCAGAATACTGTCTTGTTGCAGAAGTTGATGAGCAACTAGCAGGATTCATATTAGGAACTATTATTACCAAAGCAACCTGGACTTACGGATACATTCTCTGGTTAGGAGTCAGTCCTAAATTTCAGCGTTGCGGTGTGGGAGACAAGCTGGTTGATAAGGTCATTGGACGCATGATTGAAGATGGGGCGCGTTTCATGCTGGTAGACACTGATCCAGCAAATGTTCCCGCCGTAAAGTTTTTCAACCGTAAGGGTTTTGGTAATGTTCGCCAGCATGTTTTCTTGTCGATGAATTTAAGCAGACACGACTACTATGGCAGACTGATTGAATACGAACACCAAAAAGCTGAAAGGGCGGGTTACAAGCGTTCTCGTCCTGCAATGCGACCACGCAACAAGTCGGATGGAGTTGTTAGTGAAGTCGCCCTAAATACTTTGGTGAGTGATCACTCCTCGGAAGAACAAGCGCCGGTTTAATCAACTTACTGCCAAAATCATAATTTAGTATTTGGAACCGCTGATGTAGACGCCGGAGGGTGGCTTCCCGTAGGGTACGCAGGTGCACGCAGATAAATCATTTGTATTCATCTGTGTCCATCTGTACGGCAGTTGCTATCTCCTCCGGAGACGCTACGCGAACAACGGGGGGAACCCCCGCAACGCACTGCCTTGTCCATCTGTGGTTTTATTTCTCACAACTCGGTTTTTGTTCATAGATATCTTAATCTCCAATGTCAGAACAACAGTGGACTCTCGCGACAACTGAACAACCCCCAGAATGGTTCATCCAAGCTGTGAAGCAATATACACCCACATCAGGTGCACTTTTTGCTGCACAATTGTTGTGGCAACGAGGAATACGAGAAAAACCACAATTAGCGGCTTTTGTCAATACAAAAACTTATCAACCTGCAAGTCCGTTTGAGTTTGGGCAAGAAATGCATCTGGCGGTGGAACGGTTGCAACAAGCACGAGACGCTGGTGAAAAAGTTGCCATTTGGGGAGACTTTGACGCTGATGGTATCACTTCTACTGCTGTCCTGTGGGATGGTTTGGGACAATTTTTTACCCAAAACACGCAGCTAATTTACTACATTCCCAATCGACTAACAGAATCCCACGGGCTGAACTGTCAAGGAATTGAGAAGCTGGCAAAACAAGGTTTTCAGTTAATTGTGACTTGCGATACTGGCAGTACAAATATTAGTGAAATTATTTATGCGGATCAGCTAGGTATAGATGTTATAGTGACAGACCACCACACTTTACCTCCAGAACGTCCACCCGTAACGGCAATTATTAACCCCCGCTATTTGCCAGAAACACATCAGCTATTTCATCTTTCTGGGGTGGCGGTGGCTTACAAGTTGGTGGAAGCTTTTTATCAAATGCCAAATATCCCGCAACAACCGCTACAGGATTTATTAGATTTAGTGGCGGTTGGGTTAATTGCTGACTTAGTGCAGTTGAGTGGAGATTGTCGCTACTTGGCACAATTGGGAATTGGGCGACTCCAAGAGGATTTTAAAAAACCACCAGGAGAAAGACGCCGTCCGGGAGTCGGGCGATTGTTGGAATTGTGCCAGAAAAGTGGCGATCGCCCCACAGATATTTCCTTCGGTTTGGGTCCACGAATTAACGCTGTCAGCCGCATTCAAGGCGATGCTTCTTTTTGCGTGGAATTACTGACAAGCCGCGACCAAAAGCGTGTCAAGGAACTTGCAGAAGTCACAGAATTAGCAAACACCCGTCGCAAATCTTTACAAAAAGATGTTGCTTACCAAGTCGCGCAAAAGCTCTCCAAAATGGACTTATCAACCACTAGCGTCATCGTTTTGGAAGACCCTCAATGGGCTGTTGGCGTCTTGGGGTTAGTCGCTGGACAAGTCGCACAAGAGACAGGACGCCCGACGATTTTGTTAAGTACAGAGGGAGTGGGGGCTGGGGAAGAATCTTCCCAATCACCAATCCCTAATCCCCAATCCCTAGCCCGTGGTTCAGCGCGTTCGGTGAATTCGGTCGATTTATATCAATTGGTAAAAGACCAGGCACATTTGTTACATCGTTTTGGCGGACATCCCTATGCAGCAGGGTTAAGTCTCCCAGTAGAAAATATTCCATTATTTACAGAGGCGATTAACCAAAAGTTGCGCCAATCTTTGGGAGGTGCAACTTTGACACCAACTGTACAAGCAGACTTGGCTGTCACAGTCGCAGACTTGGGGAAAGAGTTATTTTTGGAACTGAAACTACTAGAACCTTGTGGAATGGGAAACCCAGTTCCAAAACTTTTGATTGAAAACTGCTGGTTTGAAAATGCTTGGCATCGCAATCAACAAGATTCGCAGGGGAAAAAGGTACAGTACATAAAAGCCGAGTTTGACATTCGGGATGATTCGACGAGAAGCCCTTTTCCTGGTGTGTGGTGGGGACATTATAAGGATGAGTTACCTCTAGGAAGATGTGATTGTATCGCTGAACTGGACTACAACACCTTTAAAAAACGCTATGAAATCCGACTGATAGCCGTCCGTTCGCGTCAGCAATCAGCAATCAACAATCAGCAAGCAGCACTTATACTAGACTGGCGCAACCCATTATTAGAAAAAGACTCAGGACTCAGTACTCAGGACTTAGCACTTGTCATTAAAGATTGTCCAACCAGTTGGGACGATTTACGGGTTTGGTTGAGGCGATCGCTTCACAACCAACAACCCTTGGCGCTGGCTTGGTCTAAACCCGCCCCCAAATCACCAGAACAAATTTGGCTTACTCTTGTGGGAATTGCCAAATATCTCAGTCGTACAAATCAGACAGTTACCCGCGTCCAGTTATTGGAAAAATTGGGTATCAGCGACCAAGCCTTACTTTTAGGGTTAAGAGGTTTAAAATATATGGGTTTCAAAATCTCACGCCAAGACCGTATGTTGGTTTTCACTCAGCATTCGATTATTGAACCAATGGCGGAAGCTGCTGTGGAAAAATTTTTAGCTGCTGTTCGGGAAGAACAATTTCAGCAACAGTATTTCGCCGATGTACCCTTATCTACAATTGAGGCGATGGCGCAAGCGTCCGCTTAAGGAGCGATCGTCTGAATATGCCCATCATTATTTCTGAATTCAAACTGTTTACATCTGATTCAAAGCTTCGATTTCGTCTTCCGTCAGCTTGATTGAAGCTGCTGCAATATTTTCTTCAAGGTGGGCAATTGTTGTCGTTCCTGGAATTAAAATGATATTCTTAGCACGATGTAACAACCACGCCAAAGCAATTTGATTTGGTTTCACACCATGACGATTGGCAATTAGAGCCAAAATCCCTTGTGCGTTTGCTAATGGTGCGCCTTGCTTGAGGGGATGTGCGCCAAGTGAACCGTAGGGGATAAATGCGATCGCGTGTTTGGTGCAGTAATCCAAAACATCTTCATTATCACGTTCGCTGATGCCAAAGCGGTTTTGCACAGAAGCAATTGGAACTATCCGCTGCGCTTGTTCAATTTGGGCGATCGTGACATTGGATAGTCCTACATGACGAATTTTACCTTCTGACTTCAAAGTCGCTAGCATTCCTACTGATTCCGTAAAAGGGACTTTAGGGTCAGGACGATGCAGTTGATACAGGTCAATTTGGTCTAACTTAAGCCTTTGCAAACTGGCTTCACAACCGCGCCGCAAATTTTCTGGTCTTCCGTCGGCGCGAATGTCATCCGGTGCAGGTTTGTTGATACCACCTTTAGTGCCAATGACTACACCATTTGTGTAGGGATGCAGTGCAGAAGCAATTAATTCTTCATTAAGACCAGGACCGTAAGCTTCGGCTGTATCGATAAAATTAATACCCAGTTTCACCGCACGACACAGGAGTTTTTGACCGCCTTCCCAATCCGAATAGGGACCAAAATTTCCAGGCTGTCCTGTCAGTCGCATCGCACCGTAACCCAGACGGTTAACCCTTAACTCGTCTCCAATTTGAAAAGTACCAATTGGTGCATCAATTTTTACAGTATTGTCCGTCATAATCTTTTACCGCTGTTTGTGTTGGTGAATGACTTGACTTATTTGAGGGAACTTGGGTGGATACTCAATCGCCCAAACCCTTAATTTTTCGGGAAGTGCTGCACGCACGCCCAAAGAAACAGAACGCCTCAGTTCAAACCGGACTTACGCATAGAGCAACTCACAGTTTTGCTGGGTTGGTAATAGCCCATGTGCTTGTTTAATCAGGTCTGAGGCGCGTTCAGCAATCATTATGATTGCTGCTTGCACGTGTCCATTAATAACTGAAGGCTGACTACGAATTAAGATTTTTTGATAGGACCAGAAAATTCAATGACGTTACCGTTGTTGTCTAGAACAAAGCCGAGACGACGCTGCAGCGGTGGATAATCATAAGCAGGGGAGAATGTTGGAACGCCACGTCGCTTGAGTTCAGCAAGTACAGCGTCCACATCGTCTACTCGGAAACACAAATGTCGCAAGCCTTGTGTCTGCGTATGCTCCGCGACAGTCTTTGGAGTAGCAACGGCTTTTTGGGGTGTACCGCCACCAAGAATCTCGATGCGAAAGGCGTTAAGTTCTAAGTAAGCAAGGTCAACACCAGGAAGAGAGGGTTCTTTCCATCGAATCACTTCTTTGAAACCGAGTTTATCTTTATACCACTGCATTGTTGATTCAAAATTGGAAACTCGCAGCATCACATGGTCAGCCTTGATGGAGTTGATTGCAGTAGTGGAACTCGGCTCTGCTGCTAGTAGACTTGTTTGAGGTGTTTTGAAATACTGGATGGAAGTTAATGAAAGACCAGCAGCGATCGCTAAAGTTACTGACACCGGATGAAAGAGATTTTTAATCATCTTTGCAATTCCTTTGGCTAATCAAAATATAGGCACAATGGCGCTAGTATGTTTTTGGTTCAATAAATTTCAATGGTTCTGAAAACTCGATAACATTCCCGTTGTTATCTTTGATGAAACCAACTCGCACACCAATATTGGGATAATCTGCGGCTGATACAAATGTCTGCACACCGCGTTGTTTTAATTCGCTAAGTGCAGCATCTACATCATCAACACGAAAACAAAAATGACCGATACCTGTTGTGCGTAGAGCTTCTTCAAAATTTGAAGGATTAGGCATTCCAGAACGTGATTGAGTACTTCCAACTATCTCAATTCGGAATCCGTAGACGTTGAGATAAGCTAATTTTAAATCTGGTAGTTGGTCTACAGTCCATTCTTTTTCAACAGTTGCATCAAGCTTTTGTTGATACCATTGCACCGTTTCTTCATAATTAGGCACAGTCAACATGATATGGTCTATACGCATAGAAGCCAGACCATTGCGGCTAGAAATATCAAGTGCTGACATAACAACCTCCTTTGCTACTAAAATCGCCTGATTATTGCTATTTATTATTTGGATAAAGCCAATTGTGAAATAATGCCATCAATCTAGGCATCACAATATAAGTCATTAAATAAACCAGTACCCCTGTGAGCAAGAGTGTCCGTATCGGTAGTGGGAGAAGACTCAGATGTTTACCAAACAACAGAAAGATACCAGTAATGAGAGGATAAATTGCCAACCAAGTCAGTAAAAATACTTTGTAGCGAGGTGGTTTGTTGTGCCCAGTTACCCGTGCGTACTTTTGTGTTTTGACCACACGGTGCTTTTTCAGTATGTACATCAAGCGATTTACCCAGTGCAACCTTTTTTGAGTCTGAAGCATAATCTTTCACCCCCCTCTAAATATTTTAACGTTACGTTTCGTAATTAATTTAAGGCGAAATAATCAGGCGTGTCAAGTAGGGGGGAAAGAAATTTTTTAGTGACTTACCAAGGTCAAACTTAGAACTGCTAATACTTTCTGGGTTTTGTCGTTATTATTGTATTAACGATACGTTGCGTAAATAAAACTATCGGGAGAGAGAGCTATGCAAAAGGTAGTAGGAAAAACAACGGCAATTCAGTCGCGAGGTAGAGGACGACCACGCTCTGACGAAGCTCATCAAAATATTTTGCACGCCGCTTATGAACTCTTGATGGAAGTGGGGTATGCTCAGTTAACGATTGAAGGGGTTGCAGCGCGTGCGGGTGTCGGGAAACCAACCATTTATCGACGATGGTCAAGCAAAGCGCGTCTTGTTATGGACGCTTTTTTGGCTGCAGTTAACCCAGAACTCTCTTTTCCCGATACGGGTTCGGTAAAGGAGGATATTAAGCAGCAAATGCACAAGTTAGTCAAAATAATGAACACTCCACGAGGACAAGTTATTGCAACGCTGATTGGTGGAGGACAAACCGACCCGGAAATCATTTCGGCGTTCCGAGCTAATTGGTTATCACCACGTCGATTAGATTGTAGTCAGGTGATTCAAAAAGGTATAGAACGCGGGGAACTACGCTCTGATATTGATATTGAAGCGGTAATTGACGCGCTTTACAGTCCCCTGTTTTATCGTCTGCTGTTGAAACACGCACCGTTAACTGAAGATTTTGTTGATGAGTTAATTAATATAGTCATGCCAGGACTGAATGGTTATGCAAAACTTTGACTTGAGTAAGGAAAAATTTACTCCCAAATTCGACCTTGACGTTCGCATTTGAAACGCCGATTCTGCCAAAAGTCCATATTCACCTCTGTTAATCTCATAACATAGGCGCATTTCGGCTGAATAATCGGACTTAACCCTGCCCATAACAAACTACGCGTGACATCTAATCCAGTTTTCAGCCAAGACTCCTGATTACCCGGAACACCTTGCTCTTGAACAATGTCTGTTTCCACCCAAATACCATGAACACCAAAAAGAATTTGTGCCATCCATTTAGCTCGCGGTACGTGTGTTGGGGAAGTAATCAGCTTCACCTTGTGTACTCCCCAACGGCGGAGGATGGGAATACTGTAGTAAAAATTACCAAAAGTAGAATCCGCGCACTTTTCCAACCAAACATTTTGCATGAAATCTGGCGCTTGCCGTTGAAAAATCAGCCAAATACAGGGGTCGGGAGAACCTCGAGAAATTAAAATAGGCGTTTGCGGGTATTGTTTTGCCAAATCGGCAACATAAATTTCCCGACTAATGCTACCACCTAGGACAAAAAAGGCATCTATCTGTTTGGAAGATGCAGAAATAATGGTTATAGTGTTAACAATCAGGCAGACAACTACCACAAAACACAGCCCAAAAGTTAATCTTTGTAAAAATTGCCACCTTCTTCGCAATTGCTTTGACACTGAACTGGGTTGAGTGTTTGTCACTTTAGGTTTCATAAGGTACTCAATACAAGCTTTTTTTCCGAAAGTTGGCAACACTAGTTGAGCCAGCTAAGTGCTATCTTAGAAAGTAATATTGAATGCTTAGATGGCACTGATGAAAGCGCCACAAGGTGGCAGTAAGCTTGCGGGAGAAGTAAGCTAGAGTTAAAAAGCTGCCTCTTGGAGTATGCAGTATTCTCAAGAAACATCAAGGAAAAATGATGCAAAAAGTCTAGTTGAGAAGAAAAACCTATAAATTCCTGGAAAGCCACATTGCTACACTGTCAACAACACTATTATTCCAGCTAATATACATGAATCGATCTGCGAAACGTTACTCGCCGCTCCAAGTAGCCTTTCTTAGCGGAGCAATCGCCTCAACCGCTACATTGTCCGCTCTTGGTCCAGTTTGGTGTCGCTCTGTACGTGCAGCTCTGCAAGATAGCCCGAAAGCAACACTTGACCAAGTCTGGCAACTAGTGAATCGTGAATATGTAGATGGCTCATTTAACAAACAAGATTGGCTAGCAGTGAGGCAGACTCTGCTCAGTAAAGACTACACTTCCCGTGAAGAAGCATACACTGCTATCCGCCAAGCCTTAGAAAAGTTGGGAGACCCTTACACTCGGTTTATGGATCCCAAACAGTTTGAGGCTCTAACCAACCAAACATCTGGTGAAGTCACTGGAATTGGCATTCGGATGGAATTGAACGAGCAAACTAAAAAGCTCACGATTATCGAAGCTATAGAAAATTCCCCTGCATTAAAAGCAGGTATTAAAGCTGGGGATTGGATTGAGGCGATTGACGGCAAACCCACGAGCCAAATGAAAGTGGAAGATGCGTCAAAGCTGATTCGCGGCAAAGCAGGTACTAAGTTGAATTTGCGGCTAGGAAGAAATGGGCAGAGTGCTTTTGATGTGAATCTGACACGGGCAAGTATTGAAGTGCCAACAGTGCGTTACAGCTTGAAGCAAGAAGGCGATCGCCGCATTGGTTATATCCGCCTGCGTGAGTTCAGTGCCCATGCTGCAACTCAAATGCGACGAGCTATCAGCGATTTGAATGCTAAGCAAGTCGATGGGTTTGTATTGGATCTGCGTAGCAACCCAGGCGGTTTGTTGCAGTCGAGCATTGAAATTGCCCGGATGTGGATGGATAACGGTGCAATTGTCAAGACAGTGGATCGTAAGGGAGGAAGTGAAGAAACCAAGGCAAATCGCACTGCCCTTACAAAACGCCCCTTGGCAATACTAGTAGATAACAATTCAGCGAGTGCTAGCGAAATCCTCACAGGCGCACTTAAAGATAATAACCGAGCAGTCGTTGTTGGCGGTCAAACCTTTGGCAAAGCTTTAGTACAGTCAGTTCATGAACTGCCAGATGGTTCCGGCGTCGCAATCACCATTGCCCATTACTACACTCCTAAGGGAACAGATATCAATCATAAAGGAATTGCGCCAGATATCAAATTAGAACTGACACAGGCACAACAGCGTCAACTCGCCGCAAATCAAAATTTGCTGGGAACTCAGAATGATCCTCAATACGCACGTGCGCTAGCAGCTCTATCTAGCAACAACTTTGCTCAACCCCCTCAGCAAAATCGACCGTTGCAACAACCGATGAGCAATAGCTCAGTAGATTTAAAATTTTAAGATTTAAAATTTTAGCTGAGCTTCCAGATATTGGATTGGGAATGCTGGACAGAAATTAGGAATTATCAATCATGAATGCTGAATCATAAAAAATTCATAATTTATAATTCATAATTCATAATTTTTATTCATCTATCCCTAATCCAAAATCTTAAACATATGAATAATGAATCGATTGAGATAACCACCGCCAACAGCTTCTTACCAAAGGTATCCGTGGTTGTCCCTATTTATAACGGTGAGGCAGATTTACCAGAGTTAATCTCTTGTCTATCGGCTCAAACTTACCCAAAACACCAGGTAGAGTATTTGCTGGTGGACAATAATAGTGGCGATCGCACTTTTGCCTTACTTCAACAAGCTGCTGAAAATAGCGAAATCACAATTCGTCCCCAGAGCGAAAACCAAATCCAAAGCTCCTATGCCGCCCGCAACGCTGGCATTCGTGCCGCAACTGGTGAGATACTTGCCTTTACCGATGCAGATTGTCGTCCACAGCCCGAATGGTTAAATGCATTAATCGCACCTTTTGTCAAGCAACATGTGGTGATTGTCGCCGGTGAGATTGTGGCACTACCAGGAAAAACACTGCTAGAACAACATGCAGACCGTCAAGACACCCTATCGCAAAAACACACTCTTGCCCATCCTTTCTGTCCTTACGGTCAAACAGCGAATTTAGCCATACGACGGCAAGCTTTGGAACAAGCAGGTTTGTTTCGTCCTTACCTAACCAGCGGTGGGGATGCTGATATCTGTTGGCGAATTTTGCAGCAAAACATGGGACGTTTGGAATTTGCCCCTAATGCAGTTGTCAAGCACCGCCACCGCGCCACACTCAAAGAACTAGAAAGTCAATGGCGGCGCTACGGGCGCTCAAATCGCTATTTGCATGAACTCCACGGTGTGGATTTGATGCGCGACACTACGCTCACCGAATGCTTCTACCGCTTAGGACGCTGGGTGTTGAAGGAATTGCCAAGGGACAGTGTCAAAGCATTAGCAGGTAAAGCCAGCCTTGTAGATTTATTGAGTACCCCTATCGGATTGTACAATGCTCGGGCGCGTACTGCTGGGCAACGCGAAGCCAAATTGCCAGAGAACGCCAAAATAATTGAATGGCTGTGCTGAGTGTCACTCAAGTTCGCTAAATTGGAGAAAAGTCGCGCAAAGGGAAACGGTAAATGGCAGCACAATTGTTACTGGTAGATGATGAGCCGGGATTGCGTGAAGCCGTAAAAGACTATTTGCAAGAAAGCGGTTTTAGCGTTCAAGTTGCCAGTAACGCCCGAGAGGGGTGGGAGTTGGTGCAGCAAAACACACCAGACTTAGTGATTTCTGATATTATGATGCCACAGGTGGATGGCTACCAGTTCCTCAAGCAACTGCGAGACGATCCCCGCTTCCGATCGCTACCAGTGATATTTCTCACTGCAAAGGGCATGACGACTGATCGCATCCAAGGTTATCAAGCTGGTGTTGATGCCTATATACCCAAGCCCTTCGATCCAGATGAACTGGTGGCTGTTGTGGGAAATTTACTCGAACGCCGCGCCGCTAGAACTCCAGCGCCAACTGAAGAAGGTGAAGCGCCAGATATTACTGAACTCGCGAATCAGATTGCCCAAATTAAAGCTTTGTTAACTCAAAAAAATGCAATAAATCAATCTCCAGCGCCGTTTGCGATTGACTTGACGCCCAGAGAACAAAGTGTTTTAAACTTGGTGGCTGAGGGGTTGATGAATAAAGAAATCGCTCGTCGTTTAGAGACAAGCGTTCGTAATGTAGAAAAGTATGTCAGCCGTTTGTTCAGTAAAACGGGTACCAATAGCCGTACAGAGTTAGTTCGCTTTGCTTTAGAACACGGTCTAGCAAAGTAGTTATGAACAAATAAGGCACAAGTGAATCATCGCTTTGCTTGTGCCTTGTACCTTTCTATTTTGTTCTTCTTTCTATTTTCTTGTTTAAGGTCTCGGATCACCTATAACGACTTTGATGTCTAGTTTTTCCCACTGCTACCCTGACAGACGAAGCTCAACATTTCCACGGAATCAGTTCAGGGTTAGCTAACCATACTTAAGTGATTCAAAAATGGCAAAATTTACTGTCTACGCTGACGCTCTCTGTTTTTGCTGAACTTACTCAGCCTCGTGGAAGTATACGTCCAAGTCTACCAAAAAAATTTCGGTCTTATTCAAGCTCCTTCAATTTGACGAGGAATAATGTGGATAGAGCAATGACCGCTCAAAATTTTCTGGTGAAGTCTATAGATAATATTTTGCCTAACATTTCAGTTATTTTTGTTCACAGCAGTCAACGTACTACAGGGAGAAACGGGAATTTTTCGATTTCCTCAATCAATAGGGAATCACTTTTGATACAGTAAACAAAGTTTGTTACCTTACAAATTCACCTTGTAAAACTGTTTTGGTAATAAAAACTTATTTCTAGATTACTGTATTAACCAGTTAAACACAAGATTTCTCTAGATTTTTGTTTGAGTGTCAATAAACCCCGCTTAGAAGCAAGGCATAAATGCAACATTTAGTAGGCACCCATTTGTTTGGGTAATGCTAAGGACTAATGCAAGCCCCAGCGCTATGGTTCGGTTAGTTAAGCAAGCCAAGTCATTATTAGAACAAATCACCAAATCGGCAAACGAACACTAAATCTGATACTCTATGCTCGACACACTCTTTGCCACTGCTAGGGTGACAACAATTTTAACTATTGACTAACTTCAGCTGAGTTGCGTAAGCGCATGAGCTGACGTCTCATTTGCGGTGATGCTTTTAACTCAGAAACTTCTTGCGCCTTAACACTCGCTTGTAAAGTCTCTAAAAAGTCGTCAGACCCCTCGGTCAAAGCGTCTAGCAGTACCTGCAAAAGTTGGTCGCGATCGCTCAACAGACTTTTTTCCTCTATCAACCGGAATTTTAGATGTATTTCGCACTCATAAACACCTACATCGACACTATTCACCTGCCGTGGTAATGCTTCAAAGTTCATAGTATTTTGGCTTCCTTGTACTAGGTGGTAATTTGGTTGAGGAACTATCTTTCAAGCAAGAATTCTTTATATCTTTTCGACTCTCACAGTTTTTGAATTAACAATTCCTGTTTGTCAACAATCAATTTAATTGCATTTTACTCTCCCGTGTCTTTTCATGCTTGGCTTTATCGTCTAGCTTCTGTTGGTTCAGTGCAATAGGTCTGGTTCAAGTAAACCATAACTATTATTCAGTTTTTAAGATTCCATAGAATAAAGTTTCTGTAAGAAGTTGTTCGAGCTTTTTAAAGGTTTTTACATCAACTTTATCTAAACGTCAATAACAGTTTGAGTTTTTACTAAAAAACTGGTGGTAGTACGTAAGTAAATCCGCTGAAGATTTTCTATCTAATGATAGCCAGGCATTGCTGTACCACAATTCCGTAAAATTACTAAATGTACAATTTATTCATTTAAAAAGGCAGGAGACCTCAATGACCAAAGTAATTAGGGGTAAGATTTTTGTTCTTGATGACAATATAGACACCGATCAAATCATTCCAGCCGAATATCTCACCTTAGTTCCTTCCAAAGCGGATGAGTACGAAAAGCTTGGAAGTTATGCTTTAGCTGGTTTACCCGACCGCTACGGCAAATTTATAGTCTCTGGGGAAATGAAAACAGCCTACCCTATCATTGTGGCAGGAGAAAACTTTGGCTGCGGTTCCTCACGCGAACACGCCCCCATAGCTTTGGGTGCGTCGGGCGTTAAAGCAGTCGTTGCCCAGTCTTATGCTCGCATCTTCTTCCGCAATTGCGCTGCCACAGGAGAACTTTATCCTTGGGAGTCAGTCGAAAGGCTGTGTGACCATTTTGAGACTGGTCAAGAGGTGTCAATAGATTTTGAAAGCAATCAATTGATCAACCATACTCTTGGTCAGATATATAACCTCAAACCTTTAGGAGAAGTTGGACCGGTGATTGATGCAGGTGGCATTTTTGCCTATGCTCGTCAGACAGGCATGATTCCTTCTCGTTAGGGATTGGGTCTACAATAATTGAGAGCGCGATTAACCCATTTATCGAACCGCCTATGGACAACCCGATGCTGCTTAAGTCGACAACCCGGCACATACGGATTTTTGCCGCTGAAATAGACCGGGATGGAGAGCTAGTTCCCAGTAGTCAAGTTTTAACCTTGGATATTGACCCAGACAACGAATTCAACTGGGATGAAGATGCTCTACAAAAGGTTTATCACAAGTTTGATGAACAGGTAGAAGCATATAGCGGCGCAGACCTGACCGATTATAACTTACGCCGCATTGGCTCTGATCTGGAGCATTTTGTGCGAGGACTCCTGCACAAAGGCGAAATTAGCTACAATCTCTCCGCACGCGTCACTAACTACAGCATGGGACTTCCTCAAGTTGCATCCGACGAAAATCAAGAGACTTATGGAATTATGAGTAAAGAATGAAGATGCCCCAGCGCGAATGACGGTGAGTAAACGCGCTGCAGGAGGAGCTAGAGCCATGCAGTGAGGCAGCGCTCTTAGTAGGGTTTTCCGACCTAGGTGAGTCAGCGCGCAGAACAGGGGGTTTCCCCCATGAGCGACTGACGAACCCCGAAGGGGCGACTGCCGTTCACCGTTCGGCGTTGCAAGAGCGTGTGCGTCCCTTGCGCGTGTCCGAAGGACTCAGCACTCAGCCGTGGCGTCAGCCATAGGTGTGCCGAAGGCATAAGGGTCTCCCAACCTAGGTGACTGGCGTTGGTTTCGGTGAACTCACAGCGACTGGCGTGCCTCCTGCGGAGCGAACCACGCGTAGCGTCTGCGTTACTGAGAAGGGCTTTTCCTCTCTAGGCGACTGGCGTTCAAGAGTAAGAATGAAGAAATTGTTCTATCTTCTCTCTTGTTTCTTCTTTGTCTAAATTGTCAGTTCCAATGCTTAAACTCTCAAAATGACCGAACAAGAAAGGGATACAAGCCCCCAACTTCAGTCATGGAGAGGAAAAGAAACCAGAGCTAATTATTCAAGCCCCCGTCAAAACAAGCGAAGGGGTTGACTGGCCGGTCTGCTGTTACTGCAGCCTGCCTTTCTTTTCCTAGTTATCGTCAATCAGTCCGACGCTACCCAACAAAGGAAGGACCTGCTGTCTTGAGTACCAATACCTTTTTAGTCCATTTTTGCTTTATATGGAATAAAAGGGTGAACTTCTGGTTCCTACTCCTGTTTTGAAATTGCTTGGCATTGGTTTATTGATTTGGTTTATTGATTGCGATGCACCCCACCCCCCAACGCCAAAGCATACAAGCGAGGAGGCGCAAGATATGAATTTCGTTAAATTTTGTGAACTTAAAAATCGAATTTAGATGAAAAACGCCCCAACTTTGTTGACTATTGACCGTTCAACCTTGACAGGAATTTTAGTCAACTATCCACGCGCTCATCCGCCATATTTATGCCGACGGATGAGTTGAAAAAACAGTGGCGTTCACTAAATGTAATATTTGTCTATAAAATTTATAATTATTACAAAGATTTATAACTATTACAGATAAATAGCAGAAGACTGCTATTGATTAACAACAATGATGCAAATTTTGTTAGTCGTACTCCAAGAGTATTTTATCATGCAGAATTCATAACTATTCAACGAGAGAAACCTGATAGATTGGCTCAATAGAAAACGGTCAGCAGTGATGTACCTGAAAGCTAATTCTAAAAGCTCATTGCTGACTGCTGACCGCTAAATATCTACCACCAAACCCTATTTCCTTCTTCGTCAACTCGTGCTTGTCGAATCACATCAGAAATTTCTTCTGCATCTTTCACATGATGTAGAGCTTTTTGTTCGCCATCGGGTTCGTCAACGACAAAATAAGTCGGAACTTCAATATGATCACCCGTGATATCGGGAGAATCAACGGCAAGTTGTTGTGCCTTCTCTTCAACTGCTTGTGGTTCTTCAGAAATGACATCACCAGGGTTAACAGCACGATGAATATCTTTTTGTTTGTTATCTTCCATTATTGTCTCACCAACAATTAAGTGTGCTAAATGCTGTTTAAAGTGGGGATGTTATCAATAAGCTAAAATAAGGTTCATCGTTAAGACTTAATAGCAACGAGCAAGCGCTAGCTATAACTTGCCTTGGGTCTTAACTAAAAGCTGAATTGATTCCCACATACATATAAACTAGAGAAAAAGTAAACTTATCTCCTCTTTCTGATGGAATAACTTGTTTTTCCAAAAGTGTAAAGTGTAGGGTAAAGTTAGTTCACACTAAGCGCCCTATCTGGAGATACATGACAAGAAAAATAAAACAAAGGAAAAAACTTGTGATTGAAAAGACAGTTTCTGATCAGGCAAGCTTTGAACAAGGGAGGTGATGAAGCTTTCACAAAGTTATCTGAAATTTTAGGTAGAGGTATGAATTTTTGGTGAAGTGCGCTCTTGTTTGAATATCTGTTCTCTTAAGATACAGCTGCAATAACCAGAGGACTGTATGCGTTACTTAACAATGCCTTCTCATCTTTGTGGTTTAGTGCGTGCCATATTGATAAAAGGACAGTGGAAGCGGCTTGATGCCTGCTCAAGCGGGAAGTATGTATGAGTACATCCAGTGGGTCGCGTTGCGTACCAACTGAAAAATCTCCCTCCTTGATCATTGAGCAAATTTTTCAAAACTCTTAGCATCTTAAGTTTCGTCCGCAAGTTAAAATCGTGATCCAAAATTGGATATATCAGATATGAGCGGTCAACAGTGCCGCTGCCAATGCTGTTGAAAACAAAGCCAATCTGCTGATCGGTGCGAAGACTATGGAAAATGATGCGCCAACGCTCTACTGCCCCAATGAACTCTGTCAAGCTCCAAATCCCTTGACACACAAGTTTTGCCTGCGATGTTCCACACCCCTACCCAAACGTTTCCTCTGGGCTGTGGCAGACGGGCAGAGCGTGGCTAACGCTGGAGAATTATTAGCCGATCGCTATCTGGTTATCAGCAAAGGGCTTGTTTTAGATACCAAGCCTGCGTTCTTACCTCAAACACCAAATGTAGAACATTTACAGGGAATCAGACCTTACTTGCGGCTATTTGCCTACCGCTTGCACGTACCGCAGGTGTATGGAGTGCTGGCGCTGACGGACAGCAGTTCTGGCAAAGAAATATTACTTTTAGAAAAACCTCCACTTTCTGTGCTAGAGAATACAGCGCTAGAAAGTACAGCTTCGTTGGAAGTGGAGCTGGCGAGCGAGCTAACCACTGCTTGGAGTTCTGCAACATCAATGCGCCAACTCAATTGGCTGTGGCAAATAGCTCATCTGTGGCAACCTCTTTCCAGTGAAGGCGTAAGCTCTAGCTTACTCAACCCAAAGTTAGTCAGAGTAGAAGGACCGTTAGTACGTTTACTGGAATTGCAGCATGACAATCAAACTTCCCCTGGTTTACCTCAACTTGGGGAATTTTGGCAGCAGTTACAGGTAAATGCCAAAGGAGCGATCGCGGAATTTTTGAGTGAAATTTGTCGTTCTCTGATTGCCGGAGACATACAATCAGGTGAGCAACTTATTGCCGTTCTAGATAGAGGATTGGCACAATTAGGTCAACACCAAACACCAGTCATCAAAATTGCCACCAAGAGTGATACCGGACCGAGCCGCCAACGTAATGAAGATGCTTGTTATCCGCCTAGTGGCAGCGTTATCAGCAAACCTCCTCAGCCGACAGCCCTGGCTATTGTATGTGACGGCATTGGCGGACACGAGGGAGGCAATGTTGCATCCAATTTAGCGATTGAAACCATCCAGCAGCAGCTGCAGGACCTGACAAAAGCGTTCTCTGAGCACACAGACCCCGCAACTCTACTTGCGGACTTAGAAAGCGCAGCAGCTGCTGCTAACGACAAAATCAGCCAGCGCAACGACAACGAACATCGACAGGGGCGTCAACGCATGGGCACTACCCTAGTGATGGCATTGCCCATTGCCCACGAAATGTACATTGCCCACGTTGGTGATAGTCGTGCTTACTGGATCACACGCCACGGTTGCTATCAAGTCACCCTAGATGATGATGTAGCCTCGCGTGAGGTACGCTTAGGGTATGCCACATACCGGGATGCCGTCCAACAGGGAGCATCCGGTTCCTTGGTGCAGGCGTTAGGCATGAGTGCTAGCAATTCATTGCATCCGACGTCACAACGGTTTATTCTCGACGAAGACTGTATTTTCCTGCTGTGTTCCGACGGTTTGAGTGACTTTGACCGGGTGGAGCAATATTGGGAAACAGAAATTTTACCCATTATTACTGAAAAAGGTAATGTATCAAAAGTAACAGATAAATTATTGGAAATAGCGAATAATCAAAATGGACATGATAATGTGACTATCGCTGTCGTACACTGCCAAGTTAAATACTCAGAACCAAAATCAAGCCTCAAAACCGTGCTTGCTGACCTCTCCACAATACCAGCAGCCACAGCCCCGCAAAGCCAGCTAAGAACAGCACTCACACCAGAGTACAGCCAAAACCAGAAAACTCACGTCATCTCAACAAACAAGCCTGCTAAAGGTATAAAAGTACCGCTACAGTTGATGGTTATTCTGCTGCTGTTTTTAGCAAGTGGTATAGTAGGATACTTGTGGCTACAGGGATTGCTTGCTATGCCGAAAATACCTCAATCTTCACCGGTGGCAAATCCTACGGATGCCGCACCATTACCACCAGCGGTGACAAGTGGTTCTCAAGGCAGTTCGGGCAATTCCAGTGTGAATGCCAAAGGGGTGATTCAGACTAACAGCGAAATAGAATTCATGAGGACGAGCGGATCCCCAACCCAAGCTATTGCCCCAAACGGTAGTGTTTTGCAAATTTTCAAGACGCAAAAAACAGACAAAGACACTTGGGTCTATTTGCGAGTCTGCTCAATTGTTGCCAAAGCAAGCCCATCAAACTCACAATCAACTTCTGTTGCCAAAAAACCTTTGCTCACCCCAGGGGACGAAGTCAGAATTTTATTCTCCAAACTCAAATCGTTCAATTTCCCCAATGCTAAACCAGAAGTGGTAAGCCTATGTCAGCCGCAAGATGCTTCTCTCCCGACTGTTGAAGAATCAGCAACTGAGCCTAAGCCAGCCGTGCCCAAACAGTGAGGTATTAAAATAGGTGACACCTGCTAGTCGAAGAGCAGCATAGCGTCAAAAACTCGATAAACTGGTAGAAGACTGAAATATTACAGGTGATAACTTTAAATAAAAAAGTTTAAAGGCGAAAATTTTTGTCTTTTAAAATTGTTATTTGATATTTAATTTTACCTTTTAGATTAACGAATCCATGCCATCCCTTAACCTGGCGATCGCGCGTCTCGTGAACACCGGCACTGACAGTTTCGCCATTTGGGTGGTGAACGCTCCCTATCCCAGTGGCTATGTTTTGCGTGATTGCGTGTGGCTTCCACATCTGTCTCAAGCTTGGCTTGAGTGGCAGCAAATGTTTGCCGAACACAGCCGCTTGGAGATTTCCCCAAAAGCAACGCCCAAAGCGGCAAATCCTCTACCTCTGGATTTTGTTGTCCCAACTTCTGGTCAAACGACCAGTTACAGCAGCCGTCTGATGCAATACTTGGGCATCAGCCTGTGGAATTGGGTATTTGACGGACAAATTCTTAATAGCTTTGAACGCAGTCGCGGGATTGCTATGGGTCAACATACGCGTTTGCGCGTGCTGCTAGAAATTCGTGATCCGGATTTGATTGCCCTGCCTTGGGAAATTATGCAGCGCGAACCAGGTCAATCTGCCATTTCTCTGTCGCAACACATACTCTTTAGTCGTACGACGAGCGAAGTCGAACCCCTACCTTATCTACGCTCAGAGCAAGCGTTAAACATACTGCTGGTTTTGGGTGAAGATCAACAGCGGCTACAACTTGAAGAAGAAGCCGCTATCCTAGAACAAACCCTTTCCAATGGATCGCTTGTAGCAAGCAGTTACAATGGTTATGCACCCTGCATGGTGACAACACTCCTGCAACCCACTCCACAGGAGTTGATTCAACAGCTAGAAACAAAGGCATACAACGTCTTATTTTACGCCGGTCACGGTCAGAAAGGACCAGACGGAGGGTTACTGTTTTTGGCAGCAGGTATGACCCTCAACGGAATGGAATTAGCCCAAGTTTTGACTCATACTGGTGTGAAACTGGCGGTTTTCAATTCTTGTTGGGGAGCACAACCGGCTGCTATTGCACACCAAGCTATGCCCCACAGCAGCTTGGCAGAAGTGCTGATCCGTCAAGGTGTGCCTGCGGTTTTGGCAATGCGTGATGAAATAGCACCTCACGAAAGCCACACTTTTATTCAAGCTTTTGCTGCTGCTTTGCGATCGCGCAAACCAATTGATGAAGCGGTGGCGGAAGCAAGACAAAAGCTATTGACAACTTACAGGTTCAATCAACCTGCTTGGACATTGCCAATTCTTTACCTGCATCCAGACTATAATGGTGAACTTATAAAGAGTTTTGATGAGGGGATTACAGAACTACCAGAAACTTCTATTCCTGGCATAGCTTCGATGCTTCCCAATGCTTGTTTGCGATCGCTCTCACCAGGAGGTAGAACTTGGTCACTGCGACCAGGTGTCACCCGCATTGGTCGCACGGCAGACAATGATATTGTGCTTCCAGAACCTTCAGTTTCCAAACGCCATGCCGAAATCTTATCTCGCAATACTCTGACAGGATCTACCCCAGTGCGAACCTATTACCTGCAAGATTTGTCCACCTACGGTACTACCTGGGTTTTACTTGCTAATGGTTGGCAACAAATCCATCGTCAGGAAGTCCCTTTACAATCTGGTATGCAGTTAAAGTTTGGTAGTACGAAAAGTCAACCTTGGGAGTTCATCATTGATAATGTTTGAGCTTAAGGATTGGAAACATGAATTTTCAAACCACCTGAACATAGCCAAGTCAACCAACACTTTTCGGTGAAATTGCATTCTTTTTGCGGAAATGAGATTCTGGCAGTTGTAGCTGTCAATACCGATAAATAATTCAACAGGAGCGACACATGGCTAACAAAATTAACGGTTCAAATGCTTTTCATTCCATGCCACCTCAAGTCGATTTAGAGCTTTTAGAAGCACTCTTGGAACCAGAGGATGCTACATATCCTTGGAATCCAGCAGACGAAGAATCAGAAAACTATTTTGCACAACTAGAACAGCAGTTCCAGTTAGAGGATCTCCTCGATGAGGAACTGACAACACGCTCACAAAATTTTTACAATCGCTTAGACACGCTTTGGTCTAATAATTTCAATTCCAAGAGCTACAAGTATAATACAAAATCTTCTTTGGTGGCGAATCTTCAAAAAAATTTACAAGCTGGTTTTGCCGCCACTGTGCCTCAAGATTGGATAACAGTTATTGCGCAAAAAGCTGCTGAGATTTTTAATTCCGGGCAATCGATGGGTGAAAAACTGGTTGAGTGCGTTGAATCTGTCTTACCTAGTTGGGAAACAGATGACCTTTTGGTTATGGCGCGTCCTTTTGCCTACGCTATGAGAAGCGGCGAACAGCAAAACGTAAATTCCGTGGTAGAAAACGTAAAAAATCGTGAGTGGACAAATCTCTCAGAAGTTGAAAAGGCAAAAGTCAGTCTAGCAGTTGCTTATCAAGCCCTCAATCAGCTCAACAAGTCTCCAGATGAAGCCTAATTTCAACTTTCTCTTTTCTGCTTTCATTTCATTGAAGCCACAAGTTGCTCTGATTCCAAGCGGCAATTTTGTAGCACACCTCAAAATGCATAAATTTTCATCTCTCTTCAGACAGAAATGCCCAATGTAACCTAACCTTAGCTAGCCCCAAAACGACCATCATCTATCCAAAGACATAAAAATTATTTGCCCTCTTCTCTCCCTCATTTTTCTCATCTCCTCGCACTGCTTTATTTAGGCCCAAGAAAACGGGTAGCGAAATTTTGCGATCGCGTTGGTGAAAGCGCCCTAGCTTTGAGAATAGCTGCCATCAAAAAGGCGTAAGACAATACTCCAACAACCACCAACAGCAAACCGTTGATAACTCCTGTTGCATTCCACAAAGCGTGCAGCCCAGAGGCTGTTAGATAACCAACTGGCAGAATTTGTAAACATTTGCTGGGCTTGAGTACAGCTAACCCAATAAAATACCCAAAATAACCACTATAAGCCATATGCCCGGCAACGGAGCCTAAAGTTCGAGCAATTACCAGTTGCAAACCTGCTAGATCACCAGCCCCTGTGCCGAACTGGGCTGAAACAGCTTGAGTAATATTAGGTACATATTGTCCGAGAGTTTCCAACAAGGTAAAACCCACAGCAGAAGCCGTTCCCAGGAGAATACCATCAAGAGGTTCAGCAACACCGATACGTTCCCGCCACGGCGATGGTAGTCGTCTAGCAATGAGAAATGCTGCTAGTACAGGTATTGCCTTGAGTAATTCCTCCATCAAGCCAGCGCCGAAAAGCATCCGCACCAGCAACTCTGTGAAAGTGATGGACTCTTGTTCTGAGGGCAAGTTACCAGGTAAGAGACCGCGAAACACAAAGATAAACAAATCTAACACGGGAGTGAGCAAAACCACTGTCGTTGTTAACGCCGAAGCAAGCAGCACCCACCAAGGCTTTGGTTTACCACACAACTGGTAAATAAAGTAGTAAGCAGCGGAAGCTATATAAATCGCGACTATGACTTGATTTGCGCTTGGTTGACCTACCGTGGCAAACATCAGTACCACGAAGACAACTGTAAGAATTCCGGGTATCAGGTAAGCTTTACGAGTTAAATCTTTGCCAGTAGAAATAATCGGAAACAGTTGGGTGAAGCTGATGGAGTCTGCTGGCTTTGGGGGGTTTGGAGGAGGTTGGTAAAACGTTGAGGTCGCTGTTGGGTAACTATTTGCTGGAGGAAGCGGTGTCGCTGCTGCTGGAGCGATCGCAGTGGCTTGTTGTTCTTTGAGTTCATACTCAAAAACGAATTCTGGACCATCATGACCTAGAGTAATGCGATCTCCGTTGATCAATTGCTGACAACCCTGCAACCGTTGTCCGTTCAGGTACGTGCCATTGGCACTATTCAAATCACAGATTATCCAGCTAGGTTGTGCATCTGGGGATGAAGCAAGAGGACGAAGCGCCGCATGACGACGAGATACCATGCGGTACAACATGGCATCTAATACAACTTGGGAACTGGGATCACGTCCAATGACTACCTCTTGACTCGAAAGCAGCGAGTAGCGAGTTTCCGATCCAAAAGACGCTCCCATACCAGACACTTGCCGCAGGATTGCATTCTGTCTTGCGTTTTTGCCTGTCATCGAGTTACAGGGTGTTTCTAAACTATTTATTGTAGGAATTGGCAGTAGGACTTAACCCAAGCCACAACAGCAAAATTGCTAAATCCACTATAGCTTCAGTCACTGCTTATCAATGAGAAATTAAAAAAATCAAAATAAACATAGTCTTGGTCAGTATGACTGTTGACAGTTAACCGTTAACAGCCAGCACTATCTGTAAATTCTCTGCCACCATCAAAAGCCTATTTGCCTGACTTTCCCTTTTTTAGAAGAATTATGCTGCTTTCTACTGGACAGTAAAACCGCCATCAATGACTAACTTGTGCCCTGTGATATAGGACGCAGCATCAGAACATAACCAAATAACTGCATTTGCGACTTCTGCTGCTTCCCCGATTCTTTTAAGTGGAATTGCGTTACTCACTTGTTGAAGCCTATCTTCTGGAACATTGGATAGGATATCCGTTGCAATCACCCCTGGACTGACAGCATTGATCCGAATTCCCTGTCCTGCATATTCTATCGCTGCCGAGCGCGTTAACCCAATAACTCCTGCTTTAGCGGCTTCGTAGGCAGAGAAATCAGATGTACCGATAACAGCACCTCCTATAGACGCCATGTTGACGATAGCTTTGCTGCTGCGCTCCGCGCAGATCGCACCAGTTCCAGTTTCGAGCATCGCCGGAATTTGATACTTCAGACACAGCCAGACCGCTTTCAGGTTAACATTTGTCTCAGCATCCCATTCCTCCTCTGAACGTTCAGTAAGCGGAATAAATTTTCCAATGCCAGCATTATTAAAGGCACAATCTAATCGACCAAATGCTTCTAGCGTTTTCGCGACTAGTGCTTCCACATCCCCAGCTTTTGTCACGTCAGTTTGCACAAATAGAGCTTCACCACCTGCATCTTTGGCGAGACGAACGGTTTCTTCCCCCTCTTGAGTACGCCGCGCTGCTACAACAACCTTTGCCCCCGCTTGAGCAAACGCAACTGCGGTCGCTCGACCAATCCCGGAACTACCACCTGTGACGATAGCAACTTTTCCACTCAGTCCTAAATTCATGCTTCAAATACCTTTCATAAGGTTGCTCCAAGATCAGTTTGGAGAAAGTGTTTATTGCACTATAACTGAGCGAGCGCCGTGTTCAATTCCCTGTTGACCACACCCCTAAACAGCAGCCAGTTCTAGATGCTCAATTTTAGTACCAAGTACCTTGAGGAATTCTGCCAACCAACGGGGATGAGCAGGCCAAGCTGGTGCTGTTACTAAATTACCATCAACGACAACCTCATCAGCTGGAACATCCACATAAGTACCACCAGCACGCCACACATCGGGACCGCAAGCAGGGTAAGCTGTACAGTTCTTCCCTTGCAGCACATCAGCTGCAGCCAACAATTGCAAGCCGTGGCAAATAGCAGCAATAGGCTTGTTTGCTTGGGCAAAGTGGCGGGTAATTTCTAGCACCTGCTTATTGAGGCGGATATATTCAGGTGCGCGTCCTCCAGGAATGACCAAGGCATCATAGGTTTCGGCTTGTACCTCAGCAAAAGAGGCATTGAGAGCGAAGTTGTGACCGGGTTTTTCACTATAAGTTTGGTCACCTTCAAAATCGTGGACAGCAGTTCTAACTTTTTCTCCAGCTTTTTTGTCCGGACAAACTGCATGAACGGTATGTCCGACCATTTGCAAAGCTTGGAAGGGAACCATCACTTCGTAGTCTTCTACATAGTCCCCAACAAGCATCAAAATTTTTTTAGCTGCCATTGCTTTGATATCCTCTGTCTTTAGTAATTCGTCATTAGTTATTTGTCAATACTAATTTATTGTAGAGTGGAATGGCACTGACTTAAGCCAGTAAAAAAAATGACCCCTTAGCTAAAACCTGTTAAATCTGGTTAAAACTCATTGTCTTTTGAGGGTTCTTCAGATCCCCGACTTCTTAAAGAAGTCGGGGATCTTGTTTATCCAACTTAAAGCAAATGAAATTCCTTCAAAGCTTTGGGAAAATTTTGATTTTCATGACTAGGACGGCTGAGTTTAATCAGGGCAAAACGTTGTAGGGGAGTTAATTCTGCCCACTGTTGAGGCGAAAGCGTCACACCAAATTCTTTAGCTTTTTCTTGAAGGTTTATTGGTATGTTAGTATCCAACCACGCGGGATGCGGTTCAATTGGCAATTCGGCAGCCGATGTACCAGTACGTTGTAGAATCAGGTTTTGGAGATATTCTCTGTAAGCTTGAATTTCGGTTTCTGTAGAGCAAGGTAATTCAACCAAAGCTTCACGATCAGCTTTTGTCAGATGGCTCCAATCAGATAACTTTAACTTAATGCCACAGGTATCAAGTTTACAGCGTACCTGCATGGGAATACAACGCAGAGAATCAACAAAATCTGCTTCAAATTCAAAGAAATCAGGCATATTTTTTTGTTGAGATTTAATAATTTTGTTTATTGCTAATGCGAATTATTAAATAACTGATTGATAAGGCAAGGATGGCAACACCTAACCCTATTATATCAATACCTGATACTTTTCCTAAATCAAGAATGATAATTTTTCTAGCAACAGCAATGAGGGATGTAACAATAACTAATTCAACTTGCAAAACGTGTTTTTTGAGATAACCAGTGATATTTTCTAAAATTTCTAAAGCAATTAAAATATTCAAAAATAAACCAAAAATTTTATATAATGTTGTATTAAACTTACCGTAAGGTGTGTCAAATAATTCTTTAAGCAGAAAAACCGCTAAATCCGCAATTGTTGTAAAAATAACCAGTACCATCAACAAAGATAAAACTTTGGAAACGATCACCTCTATGTTTTCAATAAGGTGCATGAAGCTTTCATCTTTGAGGCTTTCTTTAACTTGCTTGAGTAGTTTCCTCATGTGCTGCACTCCCCTATGAATTAAAAAGTCAACAGCAAAAAGAAAAAAGAAAAACCCCATAGATAAATCTATAGGATGGAAAAAGGATGTTTTGTCGATTTGCCCTTTCTGTTTAAAGGGCACTTTTTTCTTTTGCATAGCTAAAGCTAAGAGACAATCAAGAAAGAATAGTCAAGAATTAGAAACACTATTAAGTAGATAGGTAGAAATAAACCGAACTATGTTAAGAAATGTAAAACCCTCTAAAACCCTTACTAATGACCAATGACTAATGACTAAGGACTGCTTTAACGAGTTAACTTTATTTGTACCGACCTACTTAACTATTGACTAATTCTTCTTCCAAAAATACTGTATGTCTAGCAGCTTAACATTATCAGGGTGACAGTTGATAATAATTCTTTCAATGCATAGTATAATATTGATTAATTGATTGATACCTTGCACCTATCCGTATAAACCACGATTCGCTATAAAGGGTCGAAAGAAATATACATTTTATTACGTTGTTTTTGTCGGAAATCAGGCACTTCAGGCTTAATACTTAATAGTTAAATAACATTCAAACTTTTAGGTACAAGATGTAAGTGAATACAGAACGGCTGCCGCAACTGAAGACTATACACTCTCCTATTCGAGCCGCCCTGTTTTTTAACTGGTAACTCCACAGATTGTATTATTACCAAAGGTAGTAATAATGTGATATCTATCAGTTAACAGATCCAGTAGTCAATGACACTTGGTTACGCAACTCAATATCAACAGTAATTGGCACTAGCTGTACCGCACAAGCTTTTAACTCTGGTTGCAGTGAGTCGGGGCAAGATTCTGGATGAGTTAGGGCATTGGCTTCGGCATTGTCTGCCCACAGTGCGCCCCAATGCATAGGGACAAACACCGTACCAGGTGCGATCGCTCTTGTGACTTTCGCTGGAAATTTAGCTTTTCCCCGGCGCGATCGCACTTCCACCAAGTGATTTTCTGTAATACCTAACTGTGCAGCATCACGAGGATGAATCTCAATAAACGGTTCAGGATGTAAGGAACGAGTTTTTTCTATTCGACCAGTGCGTGTTTGAGTGTGCCAATGTCCGTAAAGTCGCCCAGTTGTCAAGACAAAGGGATAATTCGGGTCTGGTGGTTCTGCCAATCCCCGCGAGTGATATGCTGCAAACCGCGCACGTCCATCTGGGGTGTGGAAACGGAGGTTGGTGTAGAGTCGCTTCGCTGAAGAGGAGGGAGAGAGGGAGGGAGGGAGAGAGTGAGGGAAAAAAGAATTATCTTCTGTCCCCGCATCCCCGTGTCCCCCCGTTTCCGTGTCCTCTTTCGGGTGGGGCCATTGTGTGGGACCTTGCGCCTGTAATTGCTGGTGACTGATCCCGGTCATATTGCAAGGGCGATCGCCAGTCAGTTGGACAAACTCAGCGTAAACTTCAGCAGAGTTGGTAAAGGCGAACTTGTCCACAAAACCTAGCCTACGTCCAACTTCTGCAAAAATTTCCCAATCTGCTTTCGCTTCTCCTGGAGGTTGGCGGAATGCTGGACACAGCGTGACCATTCGTTCCGAATTTGTCATCACGCCAGTTTTCTCACTCCATTGGGCAGCTGGTAGCAGAACATGAGCGTAAGCAGCGGTTTCTGTGGGGTAGTAGGCGTCTTGGTAGATTGTAAAGGGCGATCGCAACAAAGCCTTCTTAGTCCGCTCCAAATCCGGCATACTTACAGCAGGATTCGTTGCAGCAACCCATAATAACCCTACAGTGCCATTTTCTAACCCAGTAATCATATCCCAAGCTGTCAGACCAGGATTGGGTGAAATTTGCCCTGGCTTCAGCCCCCAAAAAGCCTCAACTTCTGCGCGGTGCTGGGGATTTTTCACGACCCGATAACCAGGTAACAAGTGCGCCAAACCTCCGGCTTCCCGTCCTCCCATTGCGTTTGGCTGACCTGTAAGCGAGAAAGGTCCTGCTCCTGGTTTGCCAATCTGCCCAGTCATCAGGTGCAGGTTAATGATAGTTCTGACCTTAGCGGTACCTTCTGAAGATTGATTTACACCCATTGACCACAAAGACAGCACCCGCCCAGATTGACCCCAGTATTTGGCTGCTGTTTCTAAATCTTCAATGCTGATCCCACATTGATGAGCTACCACTTCTGGGGAATAGTGGCGAATCACCTCAGCATAGGCGGGAAAGTTGCTGGTGCAGTCATCGATGAACCCAGCCTCAATGTAGCCCCAGCGCATCAACAAGTGAGCGATACCGTTTAACAGGTCGATATCTGTACCAGGACGAATGGCTAAATGTAGATCAGCGGCTTCTGCGGTCGGTGTGCGCCGGGGATCAACCACAATCATTTTGACTTTGCGGTTCTTTTTGTGGTATTTTTCGAGCCTGTTGAAAACAATCGGGTGACATTCCGCTGTGTTGGTACCAATTAAAAACGCACAGTCGGTTAACTCCAAGTCTTCATAACAGCATGGGGGACCATCCGAACCAAAACTTTGAATGTAGCCAGCCACAGCACTCGACATGCATAAGCGCGAGTTGGCATCAAAATTATTGCTTCCCAGACACCCTTTAAGGAGTTTCTGAGCTGTGTAGTAGTCCTCGGTTTGAAACTGACCGGAACCATACATACATATAGCTTCTGGTCCAGTGGTGAAGCGCACGGTTTGAATGCGCTTGGTGATGATATCAAAAGCTTCATCCCAACTGACGCGCCGAAACTCCTGATCCAAAGAGTCTCGTACCATTGGGTAATGCAGTCTGTTTTTGTCTAACGACTCTGCGATCGTCGCGCCTTTAACGCAAACCATACCCTGACTTGAAGGGTGCGCTTTATCGCCTCGCACCCGCCAAATTGGATTTCCTTGGCTATCTCGATGAGTTGCTTTGCCATGTTGTGCTGGTGGAGAAACTTCCAGTCCACAGCCAACACCACAGTATGGACAGAGGGTTTTGGTAAATTCTGTCATGGTAATAGCACCATGTATGTTTATAAATTGTTTAAATGTTTAGTTTGTAGAAGAGCAATTTCATCAAATTGCTCTGTTTTCAAACCTTTTCTATTCAGTTGACAGCAAGGACACAATTATCGAATTTTGATTGATAAAACCTGAAATTTTAGTGAGCAAGCTTTACTTCATCTGGTTTACTTATTCTCAGTAACCGTTTGCGGAAGTATTTCTACTTAATTAAATATGATTTGATAAAAAGAAAATGTTATTACAGATACATTTTGTTCTTTTTTTGGCTTATTAAATAGATTTTCATGACGCAAATTCTGCCATTCACGAAATTTCTTAAAAAATCTATTTTTGAGAAATTTAAACCACAGATGGGCACAGATGGACACAGATGATTTATCTGCTTTTATCTGCTTTTATCTGCGGTTTAAAAGTCTCTTCAACCAGGGTTATGTAAAGAATTTGTTCAAAAAATGCAGGTTAAGGCATTAATTTTTTTTGTCTTATTCCTTAGCTAAGATGCCAGTATTTTGAGGTGCGACTTCTGGCGATTCACCTTCATAAGCAGCAGCAAAGGAACCCTTTGGTTCTTTGAGGAAGAAGGCACACATAAAAGCGCAGATTAGAGCAGCTACACCCATTGTGGTAAAGAGTGTTGGCGCATCGGTTAAGCTGAAAATTGTCAGATAAACAACGCCTCCAAAGTTACCGTAAGCTCCCACATTTCCGGCAATTTGTCCAGTAGCTTCCTTTTTAATCAAAGGTACAATACCGTAAGTTGCACCACAGCCAGCTTGAGCAAAGTAAGCGGCAACCATAGTAACTACAATTGCCACTGGAAGCGCCCAACTGCCGTTAATATAATGTGCCGTCAAATAGCTCACACCAATGCCAGCACTGATAATTGTCATTGTCCATTTGCGAGAGCCAAATTTATCAGAAATTAAACCACCGCTGGGACGAGAAATTAAATTCAAGAAGGGATAAGTGGCGGCAATCATACCAGCTACCACGTGTTCTAAACCAAAAGTTTTTTCAAAAAACGCAGGCAACATCGAAACGACAGCAAGTTCAGAACCAAAGTTAGTTATGTAAGTGAATTCGAGTAAAGCGACTTGACTAAACTGATAACGTTCAGAGGGAGCGTAAGTTTTCTTGCCAATAAGAAGTTCTTTGTTAACCTGCCAAGCTTTGTATGTTTGGTAAGCAAATAATCCTGCCAACAGTACCCAAACCAGATACATTTGGCTCTGATTTAAAAAGTGAATGTTCTTTTGAGCCAAGCGCCAAGCTAATAAACCCAAGGCAAAAATCAAACCAAAATTCGAGATAATCATTGCCCAGAAACTTTTGACGCTGGTTACTTCCAGGGCACCATTTTTTTTAGGTCTTTTGTAAGCTTTGCCAGGAGGTGTGTCTTGGACGCTATTCAAATAAATCACACCGTAGATAGCAGAGATGATCCCGGTGAGGGCGATCGCAAACCGCCAGTTAGAAGCGCCACCACTCATAAAGCTAGCAGCAACTGCAATCAGAGGTAGCGTAAACTCTGCCCCAAAAGCACCAAAGTTACCCCAACCACCATAAATACCTTGGGCAATTCCAATCTCCTTTGGGGGGAACCATTCCGACACGAGCCGAATACCCACCACAAATCCAGCGCCCACAATGCCCATTAGCAGGCGGCTGATTACGAGATGGTTAAAATTCTGTGACAGCGCCGTTGCAAAACAGGGAACAGCAGCAAACATCAGCAGCATTGAGTAGGTAATCCTCGGACCAAAACGATCCAGAAGCATACCGATGATGATTCGCGCCGGAATTGTCAGGGCTAGGTTGCAGATGCCCAAAGTTTTAACTTGCTCTGGCGCTAGATGAAGCTGCTTGCCAATGGTTGTTGCAAAAGGAGCAAAGTTAAACCAACAAACAAACGTGAGAAAGAAGGCTAACCAAGAGAGATGCAGGATGCGATAGCGACCGTTGAATGACAATAAGCCTTTGAGCATTGAACTTTCCCAAGTACACAACAGAAAAATTGCATAGAGAAATCTAGGGGCAATGGTTGCAATTGCCCTAAACGAATGGCACTAAGCTGTGATGCATAAAGCTAGCAGCTAGTAGGATGCTTGAAAGCATTCAGCTTCACCATTTTGAATTTTGAATTTTGAATTTTGAATTTTTTTATACTGTGGCTGGTTCTGGCAAGCGTGCGCCAAAGTGTTCAATCAGCAGCTCGCGCAACACTGGCTGCAAGTCCTCGCAGGGAACGCCTTTGGTAACACAACTTCCCAGTTGTGCCTCCTTGCCAACTTTGCCGCCCATATAAATGTCAACTCCATCCACGGCTTTACCATTTTTGCGAGCTTTGGTGCCCATCAAGCCGATATCTGCTACTTGCGGTTGTCCGCAGGAGTTCGGGCAACCAGTCCAATGAATTCGCACAGGACGAGTCAGTTCTAACTCCGCTTCCAATGCTTTAATCATTGCCAAAGCGCGGTTTTTGGTTTCAATGAGAGCAAAGTTACAAAATTGTGCGCCTGTACAAGAAACGAGCGATCGCGTCAGCGGTTTGGGGTTTATTGTAAACCTATTCAGTAAATCTTCTGTTAAAAATACTTCCAAACGTGAATCAGGAATGTTGGGGATCACAAAGTTTTGTTCAACCGTCATCCGGATTTCACCGCTGCCGTAAACTTCTGCCAAACGGGCTATTTCAAACATATCCTCGGCATACAACCGCCCTACAGGAACGTGCAGTCCTACGTAGTTCAAGCCTGGTTGCTTTTGTTTGTATACCCCAATGTGGTCGCGTTTTTCCCAGTCGATTTCATCATGCGCTGCTGCGCTGATCAATGACTTACCTAGCTGCTTTTCAACTTCTGCACGGAACTTTTCAAGACCCCATTCGTCAATTAACCACATGAGGCGGGCTTTTTGCCGATTGGCGCGTAAGCCGCGATCGCGAAAAACTTCCAAAACAGCTCTACACAAAGCGACGACATCCTCTGGAGGAACCCAAGCATTCAGGGGAATAGCCGCGTCACAACGCTTGGCAGAGAAAAAGCCCCCGACGAGGACATTGAAGCCAAATATTGGGGATGAGGAGCCAGCGCCCTTCGGGTATGCCTTCGGCACACCTTCGGTGAACGCAGTCGCCTGCGGAGGGAGACCCTCCTGCAGCGCTGGCTCACCGTGCGGGGGTTCCCCCCGTTGAGGCGACTGGCGTGGAGATGAGGGGGATGAGGAGGATGAGGGAGAAATTTCTCCCCCTACTTTCCCTACTTCCCTAAAGGCGGGAACGAAAGCCAAATCATTAATTTCGGCGTGAACGGAATTATCGCGTCCACCAGTAATCGCAATGTTAAACTTCCGTGGCAGGTTACTAAACTCAGGGTTGCCTTCACCTTGGTTGGTGATCATGTCTTGAATTTGTTGCACCAACTCTCGCGTGTCGAACAATTCATCCGCATCCAACCCAGCGAGTGGATCACCTGTAATATTGCGGACGTTATCCATCCCTGACTGCACACTGGTTAAGCCAACTGCACGAAATTTATCAAAGATATTTGGTAAATCCTCAATTCGGATACCCCGTAGTTGGATATTCTGTCTGGTTGTAATGTCAGCGCTACCGTCATCACCGTAACGCTGAATCACTTCAGCGAGTACACGCATTTGCTCGCAACTGAGAATACCATTAGGCATCCGCAACCGTATCATAAACTTGCCGGGAGTGACTGGGCGAAAAAACACGCCCATCCACTTCAGCCGATGATCCCGGTCAGTTTCATCCATCGCCTCCCAGCCAAGAGAGGCAAATTTTTCTATTTCTGCCTTGATGGCAAGTCCATCTTTTTCTGCCTTGAATTTCTCAAACTTGTTTAAGCTGGGTGTGGTGGTAGTTGCTGCTTCTGTCATGAGTTAAACTCAATTGCAAATTGCTAGTTCTAGAAAACTTCTGGTGGTCGTTGCTCAACATCAACTTGTCACCTCATAACATCCCGCTTTTATAGGTTTATGAGGTTTATAGTGGAAGAAAGTGTATTTTATGGTGTTTACATACTTGCTAGAAACAATTTGCCTCTACACCGTTTAGATGCAGATTGTGTAATTGCTCCGATACACATACCTTACTGTTACAAAGCTATTCAATTCGTATATTTTGTTACGAAAAATTATATATATTGTTCAAAATGTATCGATTTGATGCATTTTTTGCATAATATCTACGAACTCAAGTGCCAAGTAAAATCAATTTGGTATGCCTATTTGGAAATTTGCAGATTGTGGATAACATCAACCAGCTTTTGGTGCAGGCGCAAGCAGCATACAATGCGTCTAACTGGTCATCGCTGATTCAATGCTTGCAACAGTTGACTCTGGCAAAGCACTTAGAACATCCAGAGGTAGTTAAAAATCAAGAACATCTGCTGGAATTAGCACTCTCGGTTTTAGAAACAGGCGATTTTCAGCAACGCTGGGAGATTGCTAAGGTGATAATTAGCCTAGGAAGTATTGCCATCCCCCCATTGATAGATATTTTAAAAGATGACGCAGATGAAGAACTGCGCGCTTATGCAGCAAGAATTTTGGGGGATTTGAAAAATCCAGATGCAATAGCACCTTTGGTGGAATTACTGAAAACCAATGAAAGTCAGGAACTCAAGGAAATAGCAGCCACTGCTTTAGGGCAAATGGGCGCTGTTGCGATCGCCCCCTTAACGGAACTTTTAGCAGAGGAAGAAACACGGTTGTTAGCAACTCAAATGCTTTCCTTCATCCGACAAAAAGAAACTATCACACCTTTGTTGAGCGTCGTGCAAGATCCACAAGTAGCTGTGCGTGTTGTGGCGATTGAAGCACTCAGCAGCTTTCACGATCAGCGCGTGCAAACAGTGCTTCTTAATGCTTTGAACGATGTCGCCGCCCCAGTGAGGCGGGAAGCAGTGCTTGGTTTAGGTTTTCGCCCTGAGTTACGCGAAACATTCGATTTGGTGGGGAAATTGCAACCGAGGCTTTATGACATTGACCAAGACGTTTGTTGTGCCGCAGCAGTCGCCCTTTCTAGAATGGGTTGTGACGCAGCGGCACAGGCATTATTTCAGGTTTTGATATCGCCAAATACACCGAGAAAGCTGCAACTAGAAACTATCCGCGCTTTAAGTTGGGTGGGGACACTATCCGGGTTAGAGTATCTACAAACAGCACTTGATCAACTACAAACAGCCGTTGTATGGCAGGAAATTGTTACCGTTTTGGGGCGAGTCAGTGGTTCTTTAACCGACAAAGCCGCAGAAATTTTGCTGGGAATGTTGCAACACAAGCATCCAGGAGTTGAGATTCCTAGCATCAAAAGTGCGATCGCCTTATCTTTAGGGCAGTTAGGGAAAATGCAGGCAATGAGTGCATTAACCGAGATGTTAACAGATAAGGATGTTCAAGTTAGACTACACGCCAGCGCTGCAATCAAGAAACTAGATCCAGCAAACCCAATCAAGTGAGTAAAAAAATTTCTTGGCAAACATTGAGCTGTAACAAGCAGTACTAATTTACGCCGGAAACTAAGTTAACTTAATGAAACCATAAGTGTAATTCAGGCTACATCAACATGCGATTAGAGCAGTTGCAAGCCTTTCTGGCGATCGCAGAAACTGGCAGCTTTCAGGGGGCAGCAAGAAAATGTGGTGTAACCCAATCGACTATCAGTCGCCAAATTCAGGCAATGGAAGAAGATTTGGGGTTGGAATTATTCCACAGAACAAGTCAGGCAAAGTTGACATTGGCAGGTGAACGCTTGCTACCTCGCGCCCGAAAAATTTGCCAAGAGTGGCACAGCGCCACGCAGGAAATAGCTGATCTCTTGGCAGGAAAACAGCCAGAACTTTGTGTAGCAGCAATTCACTCGTTATGTGCTTATTATCTGCCACCAGTTTTGCAAAAATTTTGTCATAATTATCCAGAGATACAATTGCGCGTGACCTCATTAGGTAGCGATCGCGCCTTAAAAGTCCTCAAAGATGGACTCGTAGATCTGGCAATAGTCATGAATAATCGCTTCTTAACCGCTGGAAAAGAAATGGTGGTAGAAGTACTGTATGATGAACCGATAGAAGTTTTAGTGGCGAACAATCACCCGCTAGCGCAATATGAACGCATCCCTTGGTCGGAACTGATTCGTTATCCGCAAGTAGTGTTTAAGGATGGTTATGGGATGCAACGCCTGGTACAAGATAAATTTGATCGCTTAGAAGCCACACTACAAGCTGCTTTAGAAGTTAATACCCTGGATGCTTTCCGGGGAGTCGTGCGCCAAGGAGAACTCGTAGCCATGCTGCCGTATTCCGCATTAGTCGAAGCACGTATTGACCCCAGCCTTGCAGTTCGTCCTTTAGCTAGTAACAGTCATAGTTCTTTACCCGACAATTCTAGTTTGACTCGACAGGTGGTTATGGTCACGACTCAAGACCGACTTCAAATTCCTCCAATTAAGCACTTTTGGCACTTGGTTAAGGACAATGTACCACCACTATTTGACTCTGTTGCATCATCGGCTTGTTAGCAGTTGTTAGTTATTAGTCATTTGTCATTTCTCATTTGTTAAAAATTATAAACTTTTGACAAAAGACAAAAAATAAAAATATGAGCAAAGTATTTAGGGATTTACTCAAAAAGGTAGGTGGTGGGGAGCATACTGCACAGAACTTAACTCGTGCTGAAGCCGCTACAGCCACCAAGATGATGTTGCTAGGAGAAGCGACACCAGCCCAAATCGGGGCTTTTTTAATTGCTCACCGCATCAAACGTCCTACAGCGGATGAGTTAGCAGGAATGCTGGATGCATATGATGAACTAGGGCCCTCACTGCAACCAGTCTCCTCCGAAAAACCAGTAATAGTTTTAGGCATACCTTATGATGGCAGAACTCGCACTGCACCCATTAGCCCCGTAACGGCTTTGGTTCTAGCAGCAAGTGGACAACCAGTGGTTATGCATGGTGGAGATTGTTTGCCCACAAAATACGGAGTACCGCTGGTAGATATTTGGCAGGGGTTAGGAGTTGATTGGACTAGACTATCCCTGGAGAAAACCCAGGAGGTGTTTGAAAAAACTGGAATTTGCCTTGTTTATACTCCTAAGCATTTTCCCTTAACAAATAGTCTCTGGGAGTATCGTGACCAACTAGGCAAGCGTCCGCCTTTGGCAACAATGGAACTCATTTGGTGTCCTTATGCGGGGGATGCTCATATAATCACTGGGTTTGTTCATCCTCCCACGGAAACCTTGTTCCAAACCACCTTGGCTTTGCGAGGAGTGACGAAGTTTACAACAGTGAAGGGGTTGGAGGGTAGCTGCGACTTACCACGCGATCGCACTGCTATCATCGGCTTAGCAACAACTCCCAAGCCAGATGACATAGGGATTATACCCATAGAACGCTTACACCTAACCCCTCGTGATTATGGGTTTACAACCAAGAATGTACCCCTCGGTACCACTCAAGAATTGATTGCGGATATGCAAGGGGTATTGAATGGCAAACCCTCCGAACTTATGCAAACAGCCTTGTGGAATGGAGGGTTTTACCTGTGGCGTTGTGGAATTTGTTCAGATATCCGTGAGGGTATAGCCAAGGTAGAGGAATTGTTAACTCGTGGTGTGATTGCTCAGAAACTACAAGAACTTTCTGGGGCAGTCAATTCAGTTTCCACAGTGTTTCAGCCTGTCTAAGAGGTTCATCTTCCTCATGGCATTGCGCTCATATGACTTTCCCTTGGTTAATGTCAACATGACACACCGAGTGCGAAGCCATCAGAACAAAACACACAAGCTTTCAGTTGTCTTGATTAGCGGAAACGGCTCTTACGCTGCTTTGATCTGGCGACTGCTTTACGCTTGAGTTTTTGCAGAGGTGTTTCAAAGTGACGATGTTTCTTTAAATCTGGAAAAATTCCCGCCTTGGAAACTTGTCGCTTAAATCGACGTAAGGCTGACTCAATTCCTTCATTTTCGCCCACAACTATTTGGGTCATTCTCTCTCCTACTAAATTGACTTAATTGGTACTTGGGTACAAATAATATAGTAACGTGTGAGCAAAAAGGGCAGAGCCCTTCTCTGCCCTTGCGACTTGAGAGTTAAATCCTTTAGTTTAGGATAAAACAATTGGAGAAGGAGCCTGGCAGCGTATAGCGAGTCTCCTTCTCCACGAGTAATAGTGAGGGGCTAGTGTGATAACCCAAAAAAACCTGGCTCCTTCTCAAAGTACTTGACACTGCTACACAGAACATGACTAAACTTATTTAAAGCTTATGATTCAACTAAAGTTTCCTTTAGAGGGTCTGTTTCCCGCTTCAATCAAGGGAGTCGGCTCCAACAGTCCACGGGCGTAAATTCGGATGTAGCCCATCCTACATATCGAACTGTTTAAAGTTTGAAGCTTTTAGCCATTTGTCACCCGTTATTTTCAGCTAATTTAACAAACCGTGGACTTCCCGTTTGACCTTTTTACAGGCTTGCTAGTAATGACCGCGACTGTGGTTTACAAACCAGATTTTTTTAGCCTTGGTTTTCGGCATTAAGTCAATTTTATAATACAATGCCTGCTTCTTACATCAAAAACTTACTCATACTAAATAAGTACGAATAAGTTTAATAATGTTTTTGGCTATTTAATTTTGCTCTCTGTTCTAAAGGAGCAGAGATTCTTAAGACATTTCTGCCTTAATATCCCCATCGCTGGGGTTCCCAGGCTCACCACGGAAAGCCCATAGGGCGTAGTGATATCTCCTCAAGGTTGTTTCGGGCGTCTACTTTCGGTGCAGTCCACAGGTAGGATTTTTAAATCTTTTCTAATGTTGCGACTGTATCACGGCAGCCCTTTTGGCTGCAACTAGCCTTCATCCTCCGCCTAAAGTACGGCATACAGCGCTATGCGCCTCTAGCTCGGAGGTTTTCGGCATTTCTCTTATAACTTATCTCAAAGCTTAGTAGCGTCCACCACGAGAAGAGTATCCTCCTCCTCCTCCTCCTCTATTGTTTCCCCCGCGTCTATTACCACCCGAACCTCCTTCAGTCTTGGGCTTAGCTTTATTAACTTTGAGGTTACGACCCATCCATTCAGCGCCATCTAGGGCATCAATCGCCGCTGCCTCTTCAGCCTCGGTTCCCATTTCTACAAAAGCAAAACCTCTCTTTTGACCAGTTTCCCGGTCTGTCGCTACTTGAACTCTCTTAACAGTTCCATATTCTAAAAAGACCTCTTTGAGGTCTTCTTCTTCTACATCATAAGATAGATTGCCGACAAAAATTGACATAGAACCTCTCCAGAATCAGGGGTGTAGAGATTTAGATTCGGAGAGACGACTATAATACTAGTCACACAGCCGAAAATAATTCTCACTTTTTTAAAGATAACATAGAAAACGTGATTACACTTGCGCAACAAGAGTCAAATATAGTAAAGTTATCATAAACTGTGTGCTATTATCAAATACAATTTGAAGCTAAAAATTCTATGAGATAAGGGTTTGTGAACCAACTTCTTTGCAGATGCTGAAATCCTTGCTATAGTTGCCCTACAACCTAGTGCCGTAGTTAAAAAACTGCAACCACCAACTCAATTAGTGAAGGCGGTTTCAGAATTAGTTAATATGTATAAGCGATTATTTATTATTCATTAGAAACCATTAACTATTAACAATTAACAATCAATTAAACAATAGGGAAAACTAAACCTTCTTGGGCTAGTAATGCTTTAGGAAAGATAGATTGAACTTCTAACTGAACTTGATCGAGAAAATCATCATTGTCATCTGGATGATGATGAGAAATGATTAACCATTTCACTTCAGCAGTTTTAGCCAAATCCACAGCAGTATCCCAGTCAAAGTCAGGTTCATGGTGATTACGTGCTGCTGGAGGAGCGTAAGTTGCATTAGCAATCAGCAAATCAACGCCTTTTGTGATCTGTGCTATGCGTCCTCGATCCACTTCATTTGAACTTTTCGGCAAATCTGTAACATAAGCAACACTGTACTCTTTCCAACTGACTCGATAGCCAACTGATTTTTGGTGGTGATTAATGATTGCCGTTGTAATCGTAACATCATCTATCTTCACCACCTTACCAGATGTCAAATTATGGAAGTGCAAGTCAGATTGCATGAGCTGTAAAGGGTAAGGGAAGTGCGGCTGGAGCATTTGATCACACAGGCATTGTTTGATCGAGGCTCCATTTAAGGCGGCTGTCCCGTAAACGTGGAGGCAATTTTCGCTGACAAATGCGGGGGCAAAAAAGGGAAATCCTTGGATACGATTCGATTGGGAGTTGGTAAAAAATAAATGAACTTCTAGCGGCGATTGCAGTTGCAAGCAACTTTTTCCAAGTAGCCGTAAACCAGTACCCCCATCAAAAATCAAGTGTTTTCCGGCTACCTGCATTTCTACACAAGCAGTATTGCCACCATATCGGCTGGTGTGGCTGCCTGGTGTCGGAATTAAACCCCGCACACCCCAAAATTGCACCACAAATTCCGACCTTGGGCCTAGATGCTGTAGGCGTTGCTCTGAAATTAAGTGGTTATAGGAAGGCGACAGCTCAAAATTTGACATCTTTGCTCGAAACTAAGTCTGACTAAGCAGGTCATCGTAGCGTCGCACTTCCAACAGTCGATTTCTGTCGTCTACAATGACTACTGTGGGAGAGTATGTTTTTAACTCTTCCGAAGTGAACTGCCCGTAAGACATTATAATCAAGCGATCGCCAATCATGCCTAAACGTGCTGCTGCTCCATTCAGTTCAATTGCTCCTGAATCAGCTGCCGCCGGGATCGCATAAGTGATGAAGCGCTCGCCATTGGTAACATTCACTACCTGCACTTGCTCGTAGGGTAAGATACCCGCTTTATCCAATAAAACTTGGTCTACGCTGATACTTCCTACATAGTTGATGTTTGCCGCACTGAGCGTGCAGTTGTGAATTTTTGCCAAAAGAAGCGTGCGCTGCATTGAGTTTGAGTTTGAGTTATCAGTTATCAGATACCAGTCTAGACAATAATTAACTGATTACTGTGAGTGTGTTATTGTCAGCGTATTTACTGGTTCTAGGAACGTGAAAAAGTTTCAGGTCATTTTTTCGCGCCAGCTTGAACGCACTTTTCTACTAAAGGCAAGACTTGATCAACATCTTGCCACCCACGAATTTCCGTCACCTTTTTCTCTAAATTTTTATATGTGCGGAAAAATTCGGCTATTTCTTCTAGTCGGTGTGGTGCGAGGTCTTTCAAAGATTTGACAGAAGCGTAACGCGGGTCTTTGTCAGGAACGCAAAGGATTTTCTCATCGCGATCGCCACCGTCTATCATCTCTAGCATACCGATTGGTCTTGCTGCTATGACACATCCTGGGAAAGTTGGCTCATCGATAATTACCATACCATCCAATGGATCGCCATCATCCGCCAAGGTGTTGGGTACAAAGCCGTAGTCATATGGGTATTGTACTGACGAGTAAAGTACCCGGTCTAGGGCAAAAGCTTGCAGTTCTTTGTCAAATTCGTATTTGTTTTTACTCCCGCCTGGAATTTCAATCAGAACGTTAATCAGACCTGGTTTCGGTTGGGCAGGAATACGCGATAAGTCCACAACAAAACTCCTCAGATAACAGTGAATTATGGTAGCTCCATCCTTAGCTCCCCGTGTAGAATTTTAGGCTAAGATGGACTACTGCTATGTAAAACTTATACAAACGCCCTACATTATTGCATTTTTTGAACGTTAAATTGACGTTTATGCCAATTAGCCCCGCTTTTTAGTTGCTTCGGTAGTACTAAATTACCTATTTTCTTCCTTTCTTCCTTCTCTTCTCCTGTCTACGTGGTCTAGAGGACACGCTGCTTTGAACGTGGTTCATTTAATCGGTATTCTTCTAGCGGTTCGGGAGTAAGCAACGCTGGGGGGATCAAATCTTATCCAAACCGTATTCAGAGATTTCCCCGAAGCGGAAGCAAAGTGTCCATCGTTTCGCCAAAGACGCAAAAAAATGAGAAAACAAGAGAAAAAGAAAATGACACCAGTCCTGCTCGGATTTTTGTCTCTTATTTCCCTTGTTTTCCTTTGTCCTGTTTATTTTCCCGAATTAATTAAGCCTGTGCAACTTTACTTCATCGAAAATTCTTGGGTCTCTTACCCCGTCCTTCGTTTGACGGCTTTACAATTAATTTTTAAAGAATGGTGTAGCCTTGCCTGACTTAATCCAACGTCTTGCCCTGCTAGGGGTTGTTGGCATCAAGGGTCGATTGTTTGAATCTACGACTGGTACGAACATTTACGATAAGTCCCAATTGGGTGTATGTATCCCTTCGACACTGACCAACGGAGTGGAGAAGAACTAGGGAGGCATTCTTCCGTCCTACGAGCTACCATGCTAGTTGGTTCAGTCCCAACCCATCGTAAGCGCAAGCGCACACTACGTGAACGCAACCTGTGGGCTAGTTGTCTAGACACTGGCTTGGTCTTGAATTAAGAAAGTGGTGAGTTTTCTTTTTTCAAGCCCCATCCCGAGTAGGGTGGGGTCAGTGACGTAAAGTCCTACTTTTAACGCAAAACAAAATTTCACATTGGATTATTCCTGATTATCTCTCTACAAGCTCTTTGGCAGAAAATTCTGTTTTCTGTTTTTGTTTTCAATAGCTTCCTTGCTAAGACTTCATCTTTTCAATTTTTCTTTAATCCGCATTTGTTTTTACATTATATGTAATGGGTAGGTGGTCATTCTGAACGCTGCTTGAAGAGTAGTGTCCAATGACAAACAAGGGTAGCGTCAGAGTTAAAAGACCAATTGCAGTTCCCACAATCTCTGCCAATCTATGGGAATATGTATCAGCAGAGTCGGCAGATTGGGTATTTGAATGCATAGAAAATCGAATTTCGTTCCCTGAATTTTAGTTTGGCTCTTTTTAAAAGAGTCTTGCTACTATTTTAGCTATTTTTTCACCGGATACTGTTTATTAATAAATAATATCAATCATTTTTTCAGCAAATTATACTATTTTTTTTATACATGAAACACTTGATACAAAGTTGCTATCAAACATTTGATTTTTCAGTTTGTCATTAATTTTGCAAGCTACTTTACTTTCCAAAGTCATGATGGTTTTACGCATTGAAGAATTAAGTAGTATTAAAGTATACAAAAATATTTTTGAGATTATATTTGTAGTGGAACTAGATGTAGGTCATATTTGCGCATTTTAATATCCTCAAAGTCTTATATAAAACCAGCTTTTATATCATCAATTGTTGTTTTATACCTTAAATTTTTACCCAAGACTTACTATGTAAATATAAGTAAAATAAAGTGCAAGTAATTTTATTTACAACGATTTGAGACTTTGGGAGAACGAAGCTATTAATCAGTTTTTTGACCGCATATCCACACAGAATAAGTACAAATAAATGAGCGAGCAGGTAAACTATTTGTCAGTGATTACACTCAAAAAATGTTTTTAACTGTGGGTGAAAAAATTTGATAGTTCGTCACACAAACATTGATAGATCAACACTAAAATGTACGAGGTAGTGAGAAAAGTTGATGATTTCCCCTGCACTCCACGCCCTACATCTAGAAAATCACTCCAGCCTTATATGGGAGAGGAATGGAAGCGAGTTAAGAAGAACGCAGAACACAGAACCGCAGCTAGGAATATCCCCACGGATGGAATCCGGGGGAAATAAGTGCGGAAAAACTTTCGCGCGTCTCCAAAGGATATTGACGGGGGCACCAGACCAATACGAGCGCAACCTTACTCTTAATTCCTACCCAAAAACGCGTTTAATATTCTGATTTCTGAGTTCCTACTCTGCGGTTTTTCTTGGTCAAATTAAATTCATCGAACTCACGTCATGATTAATAACTCATGAAAAAAACCGCCACTTAATTAGGGCGGTCTGGTTAAGCAATCGGAGGGTATTTACAGCTTACTCTGCCAATGCATGGAATTGTTGTAACAGAGTTTGCACTTGTTGCTAGCATCAAGCACTAAATTCAACTATCGTCTGGCATATGCACTCATGCGTTCTTTGATAAATCTTATGTAAAGATGTTTAAACGTAGACTTAATAACGCGAGGCATTCCAAAATCGATGGGTAAAAACTTATCTGGTAGCTGCCAATCATCTATTTTTAGTAAATCGGGATGCAGTTGAGGAAAGTGGATGGTGTCTAGCGCATCAATTAACCCGAGCCGTATTGATGCAGCAACGGTGGGTACTTGTTCTGGTCGAACATTAAGGATTTCTACCATTGCCCGATCCAAAGCAAAAACATCTGGTGATGCTGCCAAAACGCCCAGTGCGCGAGGTTCACCGCCACTAGGACCATTGCCTTCATGACCAATGATCCCGTCAGTGATGGTTAAGTCGGGATCAATTGCCCTAGCGGTTTCCACTAACATTTCACCAAATCGGTTCGCGTCTTTTCCTACTTCCATGTGCCACCAAGCTTTCATCTTGCCTGGAACGCAACCAAACAAGTTTTTTACCCCCAAAGTTAGCACCAGTTGGGTATGGGATTTCACCTTCGGTAAGTTAATTACCACATCCGCTTCCATCGCCTCTTTGCACAGCAGCAGATGGTTAAAGGCTTCGTTGACTGTTTGGTAACGCTGACCGTGAAAATCGATGATGGGGAGATTAAGTTCTTCTAAAATAGGCAGATAACCATTTGCCACTGCAACTCCCTTGGCACTACCAAAAGCGGGACTATCCCCCAAAAATGGCTTGCCACCTGCTTCCATAACCATCTGGGCGACTGCGTAAACGAGTTCTGGGCGAGTGGTACACTCTTTGCCAGGACGTGCGCCTGTCAGCAGATTTGGTTTGAGTAGAACGCGGTTTCCTGGTTTGACAAACGCCGCCATTCCTCCCAAAGGTTCCAGCAGCGTTTCTAAAGATTCCCTAAGTGCTTCCCGTTCGTAGGAAGTAGCGCGAATAAGACTAACCGACGGTGTTTGGGTTTGCATGATTAAGTAAAGAACAAAGAAGAAAAATAAAGAAGGAAGAATTCTTTCTTATATCTTCCTTCTTTGTTCTTTAATCCGATATGCCGTCGTCTATACTTAGAGGCAAAATCGTACTCATTTGTTCCAGGTTTAACACTTGAGCTAATTGGGCTTCACTCATCAGTCCGCGTTCCAAGACAATCTGCCGTAGAGATTTGCCTGTTTCCAAAGATTCTTTGGCGACAGCCGCCGCATTCAAATAACCAATGTGCGGATTTAATGCTGTTACCAAAGCTAAACTGCCTTCAGCGTATGCCAAACAACGTTCCTGGTTAGCAGTAATTCCCTGAATACAGCGTTCGGTGAGTGCAGCAATGGTATTGCCTAGAATTTCGATACTGTGAATCAGGTTATAGGCAATCAGGGGCATCATCACATTCAGTTCTAGTTGTCCTGCTTGTGCGGCAAGGGCGATCGCACTATCGTAACCCATCACCTGAAAGCATACCATTGATGTCATCTCTGCCATCACTGGGTTGTACTTCCCTGGCATAATCGAGGAACCTGGTTGCACTGGCGGTAGTTGAATTTCCTTTAAGCCAGTTTTTGGTCCCGAATCCATCAGACGCAAGTCATGAGATATTTTGACTAGGTCTTGAGCTAAGTTGCGTAAAGCACCGGAAACATTAACAAACGGTGCCATACTCTGCATTGCTGCCATAAGATGGGGTGCAGGTTCTAGAGGCAAATTAATTAACTCTGATATAGTTTTTACCACAAGCGCACGATACTGAGGGTGGGTGTTTAACCCCGTACCGGCTGCACTCCCTCCCAAACCCAGCACCATTAAATCAGAAGAGGCTGTGTAGATGCGGTTTTGGTGTTCTGTGAGGATGTACGCCCAAGCGCGAAAATTCTCACCCAAACGCACGGGTACCGCATCTTGCATATGGGTTCTACCGGATCTAACGACATCTTTGAATTCTTCAGCTTTTTCTTCTAGTGCTGCTATTGCCTTCTCTAAAGCTGGGTGTAGCGTTTTTGATAAAGCCAATAAGCCACCAATACGAATTGCTGTCGGAATCACATCATTGGTAGACTGCCCATAGTTTACATGGTCGTTGGGGCTCACGCGCTGGTAATTGCCTTTTTCTTCCCCCAGAATTTCTAAAGCGCGATTTGCCAAGACTTCGTTAACATTCATGTGATGGGAAGTACCAGCACCAGCTTGATAGACATCTACCACAAATTGGTCGCGGAACTTTCCAGCAAGCACTTCATCCGCAGCTTGGACAATTGCCTTACTTATATCTTGGGGGATACAGCCCAGTTCACCATTGACAATAGCTGTAGCTTTTTTAATTATTACGCACGCGTCCACGTAAGTAGACAAAGGCTTGATTCCGCTGATTGGAAAATTTTCTGTAGCCCGCAGCGTTTGGATACCGTAGTAAGCACTACTCAGTAGTTGGCGATCGCCCATCGAATCGCGTTCTATTCTTACGCCAGAATCTGTTTGTTGTGTCATGCTATTTGTTGAAATTAGTCATTAGTCATTAGTCATTAGTCATTAGTCATTAGTCAAGAGGTGTGGTCATAAGTAGTGGGTTAAAGAAGACTTCCTTGTCCGCCCTTGTCCCCTTATCCCCCTGTTCCTAACCTCTTACACCTATAGTTAGCAATTAGACGCATTATCAGCATTGGGTTTTCTAATTTTGAATTTTGAATTTTGAATTTTGAATTGCTTATGACCTTACCTAACTGGATTACTTTCTCTCGCCTTTTGGGTATACCATTTCTGCTGTATGGTTTACACAACCCGGCACCCGAAGCTAGATGGATTTGTTTGGCGATTTTTCTCGTCGCCTCGCTGACTGATTGGTTAGATGGCTATTTAGCACGGAAACTTAACCAAATCACCGACTTGGGCAAGTTTCTTGACCCTTTAGTTGATAAATTACTGGTGCTTGCGCCGTTACTGGTTTTAATAGAACTAGGACAAGTCCCTGCTTGGGGAGTGTTTCTGATTTTGGCGCGGGAGTTAGCAATTGCAGGTTGGCGCGTCAGTCAAACCAAGATTACGGGAGCAAATATTTGGGGTAAGCTCAAAACTGTGAGTCAAATTGTGGCGATCGCACTTTTGATTGCACCATTACCTCAAGCGTGGCAATTACCTTCTGTGGTTGCCTTCTGGATTTCTGTGAGCCTCACTTTAATTTCTGGGGCAATTTACCTTTTGCCTGAAAAAGGTAACATGACTAGCCCAAAAGAAGAAAAAATTTAACGGTATCGCGTAGCTAAAATCTTTCCCTCTCCTTATTAAGGAGAGTTTGTCCCAAGTAGCCGTAATCGTAGACAAGCCTAGTCACCTACTGACAACTATCCCCCGCACTTTCAATCAACTCGTCAACGAATTCTCTTAGCCGTTCTTGCCAGCCAGGAACGGTTTTAAGCTTCTCTCTAACACCCTCGCGTACTTTGAAACACACTGGTGACTTATCAAAGGGTTCCTCATTGAAAGGAAGCGCCCCAAGCTTATGTTTTTTCTGGAAAGGCATTGACGCAAATTTTATATATCAGTATACTAATATTTATAACACAAACATTGAGGTCGATCAATGCTTTTATCCATCAAGACTAAGCTGAAACTAACGGCGGAACAAAAAACTATAATGAGTAAACACGCAGGTATAGCGCGATTTACCTACAATTGGGGTTTGGCAACTTGGAAAAGCTTGTATGAAGATGGACTTAAGCCTAACAAATACCTTCTCAAGAAGTTCTTTAACAACTCAGTTAAGACACAGTTGGAATGGATAAAAGAGAAAGGAATTTGTCAGAAGATTACTCAATACGCTTTTGAGCAACTAGGTGCAGCTTACGACCGATTCTTTAAAGGACTGGGCGGCTATCCAAAGTTCAAAAAGAAAGGTCAGAACGATGCTTTCACTATTGACGCTAGCGGAAAGCCTATACCTGTGGGTGGTGTGCGCGTCAAACTACCAACCATTGGATGGGTTAAAACTTACGAGGGATTGCCTCACACAACGACTACCAAACTAACAATATCTCGGATAGCTGATGACTGGTATATTGCGTTCGCGTATGAAGTTGAAACCAAGGTTACGCCAAAGCCCGTAGAGGTTGTAGGAGTGGATTTGGGAATAAAAGAACTGGCTACACTTAGTACTGGTATTGTGTTTCCAAACCCTAAAGCCTACAAGAAAAACATTCAAAAGTTAAAGCGACTGTCGGCATCTTTGGCACGGAAGACCAAAGGCAGTAACAATCGCCATAAGTCAAAAATCAAGTTAGCAAAGCATCACCAGAGCGTTTCAAACATTCGCAAAGATTCGCTCCACAAAGTAACCAATCACTTATGCAAAAACCACGCTGTGATAGTGATTGAGGACTTGAATGTTTCAGGCATGATGCAAAACCATAAGCTTGCCCAATCCATAGCTGATTGCGGATTTCATGAATTCAAAAGACAGCTTGAATACAAGTGCAAGAAGTTTGGAAGCAAGCTAGTTTTGGCGTCTAGGTGGTATCCATCCTCTAAAACCTGTAGCAGATGCGGTTGCAAAAAAGAAACCCTGTTGTTAAGTCAACGTATTTACGAGTGTGAACATTGTAGGTACGTAATAGACAGGGATTTGAATGCCGCAATTAACTTATCGCGTCTGGCTAAGGCGTGAATGCTTTCTGAGGGCTAACCGCTCCCATGCTCCCGATGAAGAAAGAAGTAAATGTCTAGACAAGTCTAGGTTTTATATAGCAGGGATACCCGACAGGGCAAGGTGAAGTTCCGTGCGTGTAGGGAAGAAATTTTGAGTCATTTGATGATTTGTGTGTACACCATAGCTCTTGTAGGGGAAAATGAGGGGGGTGCACACAGATAAATTATCTGTATTTGTCTGCGTCTATCTACTTCGGTGTCCATCTGCGGTTTTCAAATATTCTTCATCTGCCTTTACCCAATAACACCACGCGGATGGTTTTGAACACAATAGCTAAATCTAACCACAAAGAATAATTCTTAATGTAGTACAGGTCGTAAGCTAACTTTTCGTAGGCATCCTCAACAGACGCGCCGTAGGGATACATCACCTGCGCCCAACCGGTGATTCCCGGTTTGACCAAATAACGCAGGTCATAGTAAGGAATTTCTTGTCTCAGTTTGAGATCAAATTCTGGTCGTTCTGGACGAGGACCGATCAGGCTCATCTCTCCCCGTAAGATATTGAGAATCTGGGGTAGTTCATCGATGCGGGTGAGACGTAGCCAGCGTCCTACTCTGGTGATCCGAGGATCGCGTTCATTAGCCCATTGCGCCCCTCGTTTTTCAGCATCCTGATACATAGAGCGGAATTTGTAAACTCTAAAAGGTTTACCTTCTAAGCCTGTTCGTATTTGAGTGTAGAAGACTGAACCTGGACTATCTAACTTAATTGCCAGTGCCGCAAGCAGCATAAGTGGAGACAGAAACAGCATTAAGAAGGCAGAAGTACGAAGGCAGAAGGCAGAAGGCGTCCCCACGAATGAATTCGGGGGATTTAATAAAGTTGCTACGCGTTTATTTTTCTCCATAAATAAATTCAGGGGCTTTAAACCTTATGGCAGAGAACAGAGGACTTATTTTTGTATCAAAGCTTACCTTCTTTCCTTCTGCCCTCTGCCCTCTGCCCTCTGCCTTTCTTCGGTAA
>Ga0209902_100262_pt1 | contig 76264 bp, 74 predicted proteins | sample FECB27metaG_FD_188304 | JGI IMG/M metagenome (GOLD analysis project Ga0209902, IMG submission 188304) | Cyanobacterial communities from the Joint Genome Institute, California, USA - FECB-27 (SPAdes) (version 2) | ecosystem: Environmental > Aquatic > Thermal springs > Hot (42-90C) > Microbial mats... | reverse complement strand
GCTGCGCGCCACCTTCTCCCGCCGAGGCGGGAGAAGGGAGAAACGGCCGTCGTTCTGGGAAGCCCTTCGATCACCGTCCCTTCTCGCCCTCCGCCACCTCGGCCGCCGCCGCCAGCACGAACGCCACGCGCTCCGCGACCGTCACCCTTGGCAGTTCCACGACCTCGTAGCCGTACTCACCGTAGACCGCCCGCATCGCCTCGCAGGTGCGCACCGCCTCGGCGAAGTCTTGTTTCCGCTCGGCGTCGGCGTGGAAGATCTCCTGCCACGGCGGGGCCAGGAAGACGCGGCGGTGGTAGCGCAGCCGGCGGGCGGCCCGGTCGAGGGCGGCGGGCACCGGCAGGCCGGCGAGGCGGCGATAGCCGATGACGTCCGGCACGCCGCGGTCGAAGAAGACGGGGCCGCCGCGGACGGACGCGCGGTCGCGCGCGGCCTCGTGCGAACGCCTCTCCCAGTCGAGCATGCGATCGGCGAAGGCTTCCCGGTCGGCAGAGGGCAGGGAGGTGCCGCCGGCGGCGACCTCGGCCTGGATGATCGCGCGGCCCGCCTCGACAGTCCGGCCGAAGCCGGCCGCCTCCAGCGCTTCGATCAGCGTCGTCTTGCCCGCGCCGGGGCCACCGGTGACGACGACGAAGCGGTCGGTAATCTGGTGGTTCACGGCCGCATGCTCCGACAGGGTGCCGCCGGCCGGAACTGTTCGTCCCCGCGGCGGACCGGCGCGCCGCGGATGCGTTCGTCCGTCCCCCGACCGAAGGCCTCGCCCGCGACCCACCGGACGTGCGACAAGCGCCGCGCTGCACACGCCCTTGCCCACCGTCGTCGCGACAACGATCGCACCTGCCGCCCTCCCGCGGCCAGAGACCCCTTCATGCTTTCCGCCGAAGCCCTCATTGCGCTCTCCGCCTTCGCCTTCGTCGCCTCGATCACACCGGGGCCGAACAACCTGATGCTGCTCGCCTCGGGCGTGAACTTCGGTCTCGCCCGCACAGTGCCGCACATGCTGGGGATCGCCATCGGCTTCGTGCTGATGATCGTCCTCGTCGGCCTCGGCTTCGTGCAGCTGTTCGTGCTCCTGCCGTGGCTGCATCCGGCGATGAAGGTCGCCGGCATCCTCTACATGCTGTGGCTCGCCTGGCGGATCGCCAACAGCGGCGCGGTCGGCTCGGGCGCGGCGCCGGGCAAGCCGTTCACCTTCCTGCAGGCGGCCGCCTTTCAGTGGGTGAACCCGAAGGCCTGGGCGATGGCGCTGACGGCGATCGCCACCTATTCCGACCCCTCGCACCTGTTGACGGGCGTACTGGTGGTCGCCGCCGTGTTCGGTGTCGTCGGGACGCCGAGCATCGCCGTGTGGGCGCTCTTCGGCGTCGGCCTCCGCCGCTTCCTGTCGAGCCGGCGGACGGTGCGGGTGTTCAACATCGTGATGGCGCTGCTGCTCGTCGCGAGCCTCTGGCCGGTGGTGGCGGACCTCGTGCCGGCGTGATGTCGCCGCCGCCGGCGTTCTGTGAGCCGCCGCGGGCGGGCGTGACGACGGGCGGGCACCGGCCTATTGTCCGCCCCGCCGGCGCCGCCCGCAGACGAGTCGGGTGGCGCGCAGTCCGGAGCCCTCCATCATGCTCGACGCCGTCCTCGCCCGTGCCGACGCCAACCTCGAGGCGAGCCTCGACCGGCTGTCGGCGCTGATCCGCATCCCGTCGATCTCCACCGACGCCGCCTATGCGGCCGAGTGCGCGAAGGCGGCGGAGTGGTGCCGGATGGAGCTCGCCGCGCTCGGCTTCGAGGCCACGGTCAGGCCGACGGCGGGACGGCCGATGGTGGTTGGCCACCGTACCGATCCCGGCGCCAAGGGGCCGCGGGTGCTCTTCTACGGCCACTACGACGTGCAGCCCGTCGATCCGCTATCGCTGTGGAAGACCGATCCGTTCGAGCCGACCCTTCTGACGCGCCCGGACGGCTCGCGCGAGATCGTCGCCCGCGGCTCCTCCGACGACAAGGGGCAACTGCTCACCTTCGTCGAGGCCTGCCGGGCCTGGATCGAGGCGACCGGCGGCCTGCCGGTGCCGGTCAGTGTGCTGTTCGAGGGCGAGGAGGAATCCGGCAGCCCGTCGCTCGGCGCCTTCCTCGACGCCAACGCGGACGAGCTGAAGAAGGACGTGGCGCTCGTCTGCGACACCAACATGTTCGACGCCGACACCCCGGCGATCGCCATCTCGCTGCGCGGCCTCGTCGGCGAGGAGATCGAGATCCGCGCCGCCGACAAGGACCTGCACTCCGGCTACTTCGGCGGTGCGGCGCGCAATCCGATCCATGTCCTCGCCGACATCCTCGCCGCCCTGCACGATGCCGACAACCGCGTCACCGTGCCGGGCTTCTATGCCGGCGCCGAGGAGCCGCCGCCGGAAGTGGCCGAGCAGTGGGCGTCGCTGCCGTTCTCGGCCGAGAAGTTCCTCGGCGGCGTCGGCCTGAAGATCCCGGCGACCGAGCGCGGCCGCAGCGTGCTGGAGGCGATCTGGTCGCGGCCGACCTGCGAGGTGAACGGCATCTTCGGCGGCTATACCGGCGCCGGCTTCAAGACGGTGCTGCCGGCGGTGGCCTCCGCCAAGGTGTCGTTCCGGCTTGTCGGCACCCAGGATCCCGCGGCAATCCGCGAGGCGTTCCGCGCCTTCGTGCGGGCGCGGGTGCCGGAGGACTGCTCGGTTACCTTCCACCCGCACGGCGGCAGCCCGGCCTTGACCATCCCGATCGACAGCCCGTCGCTTTCGAGCGGCCGGCGGGCGCTGGAAGCCGAGTGGGGCAGGCCGGCGGTGATGATGGGCATGGGCGGCTCGATCCCGATCGTCGGCGACTTCAAGCGCCGGCTCGGCATGGATACGCTGCTCGTCGGCTTCGCATTGGAGGACGACCGCATCCACTCGCCGAACGAGAAGTACGACCTGAAAAGCTTCCACAAGGGCATCCGCTCGTGGGCGCGCATCCTCGGCGAGCTCGCGTCCTGATGCGCGCGGTCTGCGTCTACTGCGGCTCGAACGCCGGCGTCCGCGAGGACTATGGCGTGCTCGCCCGCGCGCTGGGCACAGAGATCGCCCGCCGCGACATGGCGCTCGTCTATGGCGGTGCGCGTGTCGGGCTGATGGGGCAGGTGGCGGATGCGGCGCTCGCCGCCGGCGGCCGCGTCGTCGGCATCATCCCGCAGTCGCTGGTCGACAAGGAGATCGCCCACGCGGGCCTGACGGAGAGCCACATTGTCGGCTCGATGCACGAGCGCAAGAAGATGATGGCCGATCTCTCCGACGGCTTCGTGGCGCTGCCCGGCGGCATCGGCACGCTCGAAGAGATCTTCGAGATGTGGACGTGGGCGCAGCTCGGCTACCACGCCAAGCCCTGCGCCGTGATCGACACCGCCGGCTACTGGACGGGTCTCGCCGCCTTCCTCGACCATCAGGTCCAGGAAGGCTTCGTGCGCGCGCCGCACCGCGACATGCTGCTGCTCGACGACGACCCGGCGCGGCTCATCGATCGGATGGAGGCGTATGAGCCGCCGGTGGTGACGAAGTGGATCAAGGCCGGGGAGCGGTGAGGGCGGGCGTTGCGGCTCCCCGAGCGCACCCTTTTCCAAGCGCTGTTTTGCACTTTTCCACCCCTGCAGTAGGCATCCCAGGCCTTGTGCCTGGGATCCATTCCTTCCAGCAAAGACTATCGTCGAAGGCGTGCGCGTTGGTCGCGGCAACTGTTGCGTGGATCTCAGGCACAAGGCCTGGGATGACTACAAAATGACTGATTGAGTGGCATGGGGACGATTACCGCGTCGTCGATCTAATGGCCGGTGAGCGATCAATGGTCCTGAACTTGAGGCCCCAAGGTTTGTCCCCCCTCACGTCGGCAAAGCACTCAGCCTCGCGGAACCCCTCAACAACTCGAAGGCTGCATTGTCCGTCCGCGTCGAAATCTATCGGCGGGCCGCCACTGGCGTGCATTTGGACATTAGTCAAAGCCATTCGCATCGAACCATCGGCCTCGTCCTTCAGAGGAGAACCAGAGAAAACGATCGTCGCGTCCTGCCAGTTCACGGCGATCTCCGTCTTGCCGTCCTTGCGAACGGTGATGAATAATTCCCCCGAGCATCCAGCGGCGGGTTCAGGGGCGCCGATCTCCACCTCCAAACATTTTCCCCAGAAAGTATGAATTCTGCTGTCCTTCAGGCCAAACGCCTTCGACGCCTCGTTGAAGGCTGAGGCGCTGGTTGTCTGGAGGGAAATGATCAGTCCCATGCTGCAGACCGCGAACGCTGCAGCCCTTGTGCGACGCGTGGTAGACCTGCTCCGGCGCACAAGTCGCCGCCCTCGTAGCGAATGGGCTGTAGGGCCATGCGTACAGTCGGGGCGACTCACTTTTCCCCGTCCGCCGTCATCGCCGCGCGGAGAATGGCGTTCAGCCTCGTCTGCCAGCCCTTGCCGGAACTCCGCAGCCAGACCAGGACATCGGCGTCGAGACGGACGGTGGTCTGCTTCTTGACGGGGCGGTAGAGGCCGCTGTCGCCGATCTCCTGCCAGAAGAACGGGTTGCGCTTGGCGTTTTTCCAGAATTTCTCGTCGAGCGGCGGAATGTCGGAATAGTCGATCGCATCGTCCGGCAATTCGGCGAGCCGTTCCAACGCCACTTGTTCCTCCACAGTCAGCGGCGGAGGGTTGTAGACATCGAAGTCAAACGTCACCATTCGTTCGCTCTCGATAGCGGCGTCGCTCGCGACGATCCGCCGGTCGTGCCGAGATGATGCGGATGACTTCGATTTCATCTTCATCCCTGAACGTATGAACCACCAGCAAGAGGCGGAGAGCGGCGACGGCTCCGATCGTCCGCCAGCGCGGCTCTCCTTCGACGAAGCCTTCGAACTCCAGGATCGCAACCGGATCCTGGAACGCTCGAACTGCAACCTCGAACGGAACGCCATGCTTGCGCTGGTTGGCGGCAGCTTTTGTCGGATTCCACTCGAACCGCCTCCTCAAGAATGTAACCCCATTCCTGTAGCTACACCAGCGTTGTGCCGCCTCCGCCTCCCGCACTCACCCCAGCCCCAGCAGCCCCTCCAAGTTCGGCAGTACCGCCGCCGGTGGCAGGTCGGTGTACTCGTCGGGCTGGCCGGTGCGGTTGAGCCAGACAGTCCGGAAGCCGGCGACGGTGGCGCCGGCGACGTCCCAGCGGTTCGACGACTGGAAGGAGACCGCTTGCGGGAAGACGCGGAAGCGCGTCGCGACCAGTTCGTAGACGGCCGGCGCGGTCTTGAAGGTGCGCACCTCGTCGACGGAGATGATCTCGTCGAGGATGTCGTCGATCTTGGCCGAGGCGGCGGCGGTCGCGAGCATCTTCGGCGAGCCGTTCGACAGGATGGCGAGGCGGACGCCCGTCGCCTTCAGGGCGGCGAGCACCTTTGGCACCTCGGGATAGACGTCGAGGGTGCGGTAGGCGTCGAGCAGCGTCTCGCGCATGCCGCGGTCGGCGGAGGGGACGGCGGCGAGGGCGTAGTCGAGCGCCTCGTCGGTGAGGGCCCAGAAATCGCGGTAGCGCCCCATCAGACTGCGCACCCAGGAATATTCGAGCTGCTTCTGACGCCAGAGGTCCGAGAGGCGCGCTGCGTCCGGCCCGACCGCGGCGGCGTGGCGGCGCACGGCGGCGTGCACGTCGAACAGCGTGCCGTAGGCGTCGAAGACATAGACCGAGCAGCTCATCGCCCCACTCCTGTCGCCGAGGCTCCCCGGCATTGCCGGCCCTCGCGCGTGCGCACAGCTTCCCGCACCCGGGCGCGGCTGCATAGGGGCCGCCGTCCCCGCGGCCCGCGAGCGGCGATGGTTGACGCGCGCGACGTTCGGCGCGAGTGATCGGCTCGCACCGCGGACGCCCGCGGCCGTGGCGGCGGTCAGCCGCCGGTGATCGAGGGAGTGCCGAGATGGCGGAAGGTTCGACGACGCTGCGCCTGCCCGAGGGCTTCGGCCAGCAGCGGCCGGAGACGGACACCTGGTCGTGGATCGACGGTGGCTGGCACGCCGGCAACGTCGCCATCATGGGCGTGCGCAGCCACGGCGCCTGGCTCGGCAGCACGGTGTTCGACGGCGCCCGCGCCTTCGAGGGGGTGATGCCGGACCTCGACCGCCACTGCGAGCGCGTCAACCGCTCCGCGGAGGCCCTCGGCCTCGCGCCGACGATGCGGCCGGAGGAGATCGCCGAGCTCGCAACCGAAGGGCTCGACCGCTTTCCCGCCGGCACCGCCCTCTACATCCGGCCGATGTACTGGGCGGAGAACGACGGCCTCAGCGTCGTCATGCCGGACCACGAATCGACCCGCTTCTGCCTGACGATGTACGTCGCCTCGATGCCGCACCCGACGGGTGGCTCACTGACGCTGTCGCGCTACCGCCGCCCGACGCTCGAGTGCATGCCGACGAACGCCAAGGCGGGCTGCCTGTACCCCAACAACGCCCGCGCCCTGCGCGAGGCGAAGGAGAAGGGCTTCGACAACGCCATCGTGCTCGACATGCTCGGCAATGTGGCGGAGACGGCGGCCTCCAACATCTTCCTCGTCAAGGACGGCGTGGTAGCGACGCCGGTTCCGAACGGCACCTTCCTCGCCGGCATCACCCGCACGCGGGTGATCGAGCTCCTGCGCGGCGCCGGCCGGCGCGTCGAGGAGAAGGTGCTGACCTACGCCGACTTCCTGGCCGCCGACGAGGTGTTCACCAGCGGGAACTACTCGAAGGTGGCGCCCGTTACCCGCATCGACGGGCAGTCCTACCAGCCGGGACCCGTGGCTCAGCTCGCCCGTGGTCTCTACTGGGAGTTCGCCCACCAGTGAGGCGAACGGTCGGGAGCGGCGCGTTCCGGCGCGACCGGCCCGTGTGTCCGGCGTCGGCTTGACCGCGCTGCTGTCCGTTGCCGCGGCCACGCTCTCCCCCTATGTTGCCGCGCGAGACACGACTGCCGGCGTCCGCCAGGGCGCCGTGACCGAACCGAACGAGAAGGAGACCCCCATGGCCTTCGAACTGCCGCCGCTCCCCTACGCCTACGATTCCCTGCAGCCGTACATGTCGGCGGAGACGCTCGAGTACCACCACGACAAGCACCATCAGGCTTACGTCACCAACGGCAACAACCTGCTGAAGGGGACGGAGTGGGAAGGCAAGAGCCTCGAAGAGATCGTCAAGGGCTCCTACGGCAAGAACGCCGGCCTGTTCAACAACGCCGGCCAGCATTACAACCACATCCACTTCTGGAAGTGGATGAAGAAGGGCGGCGGCGGCAACAAGCTGCCGGGCAAGCTGCAGGCGGCGGTGGATTCCGACCTCGGCGGCTACGACAAGTTCCGCGCCGACTTCGTCGCCGCCGGCACCACGCAGTTCGGCTCCGGCTGGGCGTGGCTCGCGGTGAAGGACGGCAAGCTGACGATCACCAAGACCCCGAACGGCGAGAACCCGCTGGTGCACGGCGCCAGCCCGATCCTCGGCGTCGACGTCTGGGAGCATTCCTACTACATCGACTACCGCAATGCGCGGCCGAAGTATCTGGAAGCCTTCGTCGACAGCCTGATCGACTGGGACTACGTCCTGGAGATGTACGAGAAGGCCGCCTGAGCGACCTTTTCTCTACAGCTGCCTGAAACGGAAAGGGCGCCGCATGGCGCCCTTTCTGCTTTCTGTGGGACGGAGCCCGCAGCGGGCGGGTCCCTGGAAACGATCTCGACTACTGCCGCTGCTCGCAGACGTTCTCGACGATGCGGTCGTCGATGAGACCGCTGCCGCGCTCGCGCCAGGCGTCGCACTCGGCCTTGGTGGCGAAGCAACCGACGAACGACACCGGCTCGGTGTTGTCGGTCGGATCCTCGTCGCTCTCGCCGGAGACGCGCCCGATCCATGGCAGCGTGGGGTTGGCGTCGCACGAGGGCGAGGCCTCACGGAAGGCGTTGACGTTCTCCTGGGCGAGGGCCGGCACGGGCAGCAGGACGGCCCCGGCAGGCAGGGCGAGGGCGGCTGCGAGGACGGCGGCGGCGATCCGACGCGAGAAGGTCATGGCTCAGGCTCCCTTGTGAGCGGGTCCGGCACCGTTTGCGGGGCCAGCGTCACCTTAGCCCGACGACCGACCGCTGGCATCCCGCGGGTGGCCATCCGGGCGGGCGCTCCGGGAACGTGACCGACCAGCGTTGGCCGTGGGATCAGCGCGGTGCGCAGGAGTTCTGGAAGATGCGTCCGGTGATCAGTCCGATGCCGTGGCCGAGCCACTTGCGGCACTCGGCCTCGGTGCGAAAGCAGCCGACGAACGACACGGGGACTTCAAAGTCGCTCATCAGCGCCTGGGTCTGTCCGGAGGCGCGGCCGATCCACGGCAGATCGGGATTGGCCTCGCATTTCGGCGTGTTGGCGCGGAAGGCGATGACCTGGTTGTAGTCGGCCAGGGCCGGGCCGGCGGTGAAGGCCGCGGCAATGGCGGTCGCGGCGAGGGCAGTGGCAGCGCGCCGCAGACGGGTCGAAGGGGCGGACATGAGCGGGCTCCTCGCGGCGCCTTGGTCCCTCGGGGGGCGGCCGGCGCCGGCACACGGGAGGCTCCGGCCTGCGGCCGGCGCCGATCGAGCCGAAATGGGGTGCGCGGCGCGCGCTGCAACCGCTGCGGCCCTCACGACTGCGTCAGACCGTGGCGTCAGGCCGTGCGGCACTCGTTGTAGATGATGCGGCCGCTGACGGCGATGAGGGCGTAGCTGCGCCAGGCGTTGCACTGCTCCTGGGTGGGGAAGCAGCCGACCAGCGAGACCACCTTCGTCCCCGGCATCAGCAGCATCTGGCCGGAAACGCGGCCGACCCACGGGCCCGGGTTGTCGGCGGTGCAGGCGGGTGTCTGGCCCTGGATGCGCGCGAGCGTGAACGGGCTGGCGTCCAGCACCGGTGCGCAGGAGGCGGTCAACATCGCACCGGCGGCGGCGATCGCGGCGACCCCCGTGAACCGTCGCACCTTCGACACGCGTTGCAACATTGGCCCGAACCTCTCGCGAATCACGCTCGCCACGCCTCGCCCGCCCCCGCTCAAACTAGGGGCAAACGCGGTAACGGAAAAGGCGGCGCGGCCCGGCGCCGCGTCACCGCTCATCGACATTGCCGGCGCAACGAGAAAGGGCGGCCCGTCGGAGCCGCCCCGTCATCGTTCCGCCGCCACATCGCCGGCCGGCGGCCGGCGCGTCGGTCGCCGCAGCGAGGCGGCAACGACCAACGGTGCCGCAGCTTACTTGCTTCGGCGGCGCTGCTGGCCGAGGCCCATCTTCTTGGCGAGGTCCGAGCGGGCCGCCGCGTAGTTCGGGGCAACCATCGGATAGTCCGCCGGCAGGCCCCACTTCTCGCGGTAATCTTCCGGCGTGAGGTCGTAGTGGGTGCGAAGGTGCCGCTTCAGCGACTTGAACTTCTTCCCGTCCTCCAGGCAGATGATGTAGTCGGGCGTGACCGACTTCTTCACCGGCACCGCGGGCTTCAGCGGCTCCGGCGCCGCCTCGACCTCGCCCGTGCTCGTCTTCTGCAGCGCGGCGAAGACGTCCGCGATGAGGGACGGCAGATCGGCCGACGGGACGGTGTTGTTGCTCACATAAGCCGAGACGATGTCGGCCGCGAGATCGATCAGGTCGGCATTATCGTTCAGTTCGTTCATCGCAGGTTCGCTACGTTCGCTGTTTCTGATCGGATGGGATGGATTCGCGCCGCAGTCGTGATCGCGTCGTCCGCGTCAGGGATGAAGCATCGTCCGGCTGCGACTGGCCCGATAAGTGGCCACCGAGGTTCGGTAGTCGCGGCAAACGTATAAATGTATTCCGCGAGAAAACAAGTCTTCTCACGATCGCCTCGCCGATGGGTGATGCCAAGGCAGATGCCAGCGCAATTGGGCCGCGGCAGGCGTGGCAGTTCGGCGCAGACCTTCGGCATCCTGCCGGCGGGGCAATCAACCACCAGCGGGCGAATCGGCGACCTTGGAGCGTTGGTCCCCCGCCGCCTCGCCACTCGCGCAGGTCGCCCCGGAGGCGATATCGGCGGCGAGCGCATCGACGTGGGTGGCGGCACACGGCCGGTAGCCGACCTGATAGGCGGCGCGGGCGAGCAGGTGGGCGGAGATCGGCGCCGTCAGCATGAAGAAGACGACGCCGGAGATCGCCCGCGTCACCACGTCGAGCTCGAGCGAATGCACGGCGACGGCGATCAGTGCCATGCCGGATCCCAGTGTGCCGGCCTTGCTGGCGGCGTGCATGCGCATGTAGACGTCGTCGAGCCGCAGGATGCCGATGGCGGCCACCAGCGTGAACAGCGCGCCGCCGATCAGCAGCAGGCCGACGACGACATTGAGGACGTCCGTCACGGTGCGCCTCCCTCGACCCGCCGGTCGTCGCCTTCGGGACGGCCGCTCGCGCCCTCGCCACCTTCCTCGCCGGCGCGGCCGCGGGAGAGCACGAAGCGGGCGAGCGCCACCGTCGACAGGAAGCCGACGAGGCCGAGCGCGATGGCGATGTCGACATAGAGCGTGAAGCCCGTCTTCACGCCCATCGTCGCGATGAAGCCGATCACGGCCGCGATCAGCATGTCGAGCGCCAGGATGCGGTCGGGCAGGGTGGGGCCGCGGATGATGCGCACGACGATGAGCACCAGGGCGGCCGACAGCACCAGCAGCGACGCGTCGGTGGCCATCGACAGGAAGTCCGCGCTCCAGCTCACCGGAACACCTCGCGGATGCGCCGCTCGAAGCCGTCGCGGATGTCGGCGATCGCCGCGTCGACGTCGGGAACGTCGATGCAGTGGACGTAGAGGGTCTTGCGGTCGTCGGAGACGTCGATCGACAGCGTGCCGGGCGTCAGGGTGATGAGGTTGGCGAGCAGCGTGATCTCGATGTCGCGCTCGAGGGTGAGCGGGAAGGCGATGATGCCGGGCTTCAGGTCGAGGCGCGGCGTCAGCACCGTGACGGCCACCTTGACCGCCGACTTCACGAGCTCCTTGAGGAACAGCCAGACGAGGCCGATCACCCGGTAGCCGCGGCCGAAATAGCCGTCCGTCCCCAGCTGCTCGCGGATCAGCGCCAGCGCGAAGGCGCCGAGCACGAAGCCGAAGGTGAGGTTGAAGACGTCGAACGAGCCGGTCATCGCCCCCCAGGCGATGGCGAGCAGGATGTTGGCGAGGAACAGCGTCATGGCCGAACCCCCGGGAACACGGAGCCGATGTAGGCGGCGGGATCCACCAGTCCCCTTGCCCCCTCCGAGGCGATGGCGACCAGCGGCTGCGGCAGGATGCCGAGGGCGGCGACGACGGCCGCCATGCCGATGCCGACCAGCGGCCCGAGCACGCCGGCGGACGCCGGGGCGGGGCGGCCGGCGGGCGCATCGCGCCAGATCGCGAACAGGAAGACGCGGCCGAGGGCCAGCGTCACCAGGAAGCCGGAGACGAGGATGGCGCCGGCGATCCAGCCGGCATCCGCCGACAGCGCCGCCCGCACCAGCATCGCCTTCGGCCAGAAGCCGGAGAACGGCGGCAGCCCGGAGGCGGTCAGCACCATGACGAGGAACAGCGCCGCGACGAGCGGGCTCGCCCGCCAGATGCCGCCGGCCTCGTGCAGCGAGGAGGTGCCGGCGATGCGCTCGACGAGGCCGAGCGTCAGGTAGATCGCCGTCATCGCTAGCATCGAGTGGACGGCGTAGGCGATGGCGCCGGCGTAGCCGGCCTCGGTGCCGAGCGCCAGGCCGGCCAGCATGTTGCCGATGCCGGCGATGACCACCCAGCCGAGGGTGCGGCGGATCTCGCTCTCGGCGAGCGCGGCAAGCGCCGGCAGCAGCAGCGTCAGCGCCGCCACCCAGGTGATGATGTCGGCGAGTCCGAGCCGCTCGCCCGGCATCAGCATGGCGAGGACGCGGATCAGCGCGTAGACGCCGACCTTGGTCAAGAGGCCGGCGAAGATGGCGCCGACGACGATCTTGGGCGTGTGGTAGGAGGCCGGCAGCCAGAAGCCGAGCGGGAAGGCGGCCGCCTTCATGGCGAAGGCGAGCAGGAACAGCAGCGCGATCGTGGTGATCGGCGCGCTGTCCGGCAAGGCCGCCACGCGGGCGGTGATGTCGGCCATGTTGAGGGTGCCGACGAGGCCGTAGAGATAGCCGGTGGTGATCAGGAACAGCGTCGTCGCGATCAGGTTGAGGACGCCGTACTTCACGGCACCATCGAGCTGGCGGGGCTCGCCGCCGAGCACGATCAGCCCGAACGACGAGATCAGCAGCACCTCGAACCAGACGTAGAGGTTGAACAGGTCGCCGGTGCAGAAGGCGCCGGAAACGCCGGCGACGAGCAGCAGCAGCAGCGGGTAGAAGCCGAAGCGCCGGTCGCCCGCCGTCAGGTCGGTGGCGGAATAGAGCGCCACCGCGAGCCCTGCGACGCCCGCCGTCAGCGCCAGCAGGGCGCCCAGCGCATCGACGGTGAAGGCGATGCCGAAGGGCGGCAGCCAGCGCCCCATCATCATCGTCAGCGGGCCCTCGGCGAGGACGCGCGACAGCAGTGCCGCCTCGCAGACGACGAGCAGGGCCAGCACGGCAACGGCGATCGCCGGCTGCAAACGCGGCTGGTTGCGCAGAAACAGCGCCACCGTGCCGCCGATCAGCGGCAGCACCACCGGGGCGACGATCAGGTAGTCGGCCGGGTGCGTCGGCGCCATCACCAGGGCGCTGGCGAGATCGACCGTGGTGGAGGCGACGGCCATCAGTAGCCTCCCGGGGGCGGCGGCTCGTGCGCCGGTTCGGCGAGGCGCATCTCGTCGACCTCGTCGGTGCCGAGTTCCTGGTAGGCGCGGTAGGCGAGCACCAGCAGGAAGGTGAAGAACGAGAACGAGATGACGATGGCGGTCAGGATCAAGGCCTGCGGCAGCGGGTTGGCCGTCTCGACGAGCGGCACCATCGCCTCTTCGGGCACCACCGGCGGCACCTCGCGCACCAGCCGCCCGGCGGTGAAGATCAACGGGTTGACCGCGTTGCCGAGGATGGCGATGCCGAGCAGGATGCGGATGATCTGCCGCGACAGCATCAGGTAGATCGCAGCGGTGAAGAACAGCCCGATCAGGAGGGCGAGGACGTCTTCCATCAGCGGTCCTCCCCCGGCGTGGCGTCGTGGTCCTCGAGGCCGAGCAGGATCGAGGTGATGGCGCCGAGGACGACGAGATAGACGCCGATGTCGAAGAGCAGGACGGTCGACAGCGGCAGCTCGGTGCCGAGCACCGTCGGGTAGGTCCACAGCGCCGTCAGGTAGGGCAGGCCGGCCGCCATCGCCGGCAGGCCCGACAGCGCCGAGCAGAGCAGGCCGAGAGCCGAGATCGCCACCGGGTGCAGCACCAGCGCGCGCCGCACCGGTGCGACGCCGCAGGCGATGCCGTAGATGGCGAGCGCTGAGGCGCCGATCAGGCCGCCGATGAAGCCACCGCCCGGCTCGTTGTGGCCGCGCAGCAGCACGAACACCGAGAAGACCATCATCAGCGCCGTCAGGAACGGCGCGACGGTGCGGAAGATCAGCGTGTTCACGGGCGACCCTCCGTCAGAGCGGCGACCGGTGCCGGCGAGGGTGTCGCCGCGACGGGCCGGCGGCGCGGGCGCAGGCCGATCAGCGCCAGCACCGCGAGCCCCGTCACCATCACCACGGCGATCTCGCCGAGCGTGTCCAGGCCGCGGAAGTCGACGATGATGACGTTAACGATGTTGCGCCCGTGGGCGATCGCCCGGCTGTTCTCGGCGAAGAAGTCCGACAGCGCGCTGTTGAACGGCTGACCGACGACGGCCAGCAGCAGCAGCGTGAAGCCGACGCCGGCGGCGCCGGCGATGACGAGGTCACGCACGGCCACCAGCGGCGGCCGGTGGTCGCTCGGCGTCAAATTGAGGCGCACCATCACCAGCGCCAGGATGACGACCGACAGCGTCTCCACCATGAACTGGGTGAACGACAGGTCCGGGGCGCCGAACAGGAGGAAGATGACGGCCACCGCGAAACCCTGGACGCCGAGGGCGATGATCGAGACGAGGCGGCTCGCCGCCGTCGTCACGACGATCAGCCCGAGCACGGCGATGCCGAGGATCGTCCATTCGTAGATCGCCACGTGCGGCCAGACGGGGGCGCGCACCGCGACGCCGAGCAGCAGCGGCGGGACGAGCAGGGCGGCGACGATGAACAGGATGGTGGTGGTGATGTAAACCTCGAGGCCGCCCGGCTGCACGAGCCGGCGTACCACGGTGGCCAGCCGGACGAGGCCGGAGACGGCCTGGTCGAAGCCGCGGTCGGGGCCCCAGCCGACCGCCGTGGTGACGGCGGCGACGGCGCCGCGCAGGCGGGCGAGGCCGAGATAGGCGGCGATGCCGAGCGCAATCGTCACCAGCGACAGGATCAGCGCGACGCTCACATAGGTCGGGATCAGGTGCAGGTCGGCCTCGAAGGGCCGGCCGAGGATGCTCGAAACGATCGGGCCGGCGATGAACTGCCCCGTCCACGCGGTGGCGATGGCGAGCGTCGGCGCGGCGAGCGACAGCACCAACGGTCCTAGCCACAGCGACGGCGGCGCCTCGTGGGCGTGCTTCGGCGTGTGCACCTCCGGGCCGGCAAACGGCTTCAGGGCGACGGCGAAGGCGATGGCGAACATCAGCACGTTACCGATCACCGCGGCGGCGACGAGGATCGTCGCGCCGTCCAGGTGGGCGAGGCCGTCATAGAGCACTTCCTTGGCGAGGAAGCCGATGAAGGGCGGCAACCCGCCCATCGACAGGGCCGCCAGCATCGCCGCCACGAAGGTGATCGGCATCGCCTTGCGCAGGCCGCCGAGCTTCGTCACGTCGCGGGTGCCGGCCTCGTGGTCGATGCCGCCGGCGACCATGAACAGCGCGCCCTTGAACAGCGAGTGGGCGACGAGATAGAGCGCCGCGCCCTCGATGACGCGCTCGTTGCTGGTGCCGATCAGCATCACCAGCAGCCCGAGGGAGGCGACCGTCGTCTGCGCCAGCATCAGCTTGAGGTCGGTCTGCCGGACGGCGAGAAGCGCCCCGGTGAGGAGCGTCAGGCCGCCGAACAGCGGCAGCACAGTCGTCCACAGGGTCGTGTCGCCGAGCGCCGGCTGCATGCGCATGAGGAGGTAGACGCCGGCCTTCACCATCGTCGCCGAATGGAGATAGGCCGACACCGGCGTCGGCGCTTCCATGGCGTTCGGCAGCCAGAAATGGAACGGCACCTGCGCCGACTTGGTGAAGGCGCCGGCCAGCACCAGCACGAAGATCGCCGTGTAGTAGGGGCTGTCCTTCAGCCCGCCACCGAGCGCCAGCAGCCCCGACATCGAGGTGACGCCGCCGACCCAGCCGGCGAGCAGAAGCCCGGCGAGCAGCGCCAGCCCGCCGCCGCCCGTCACCACCAGCGCCTGTAGCGCGGCGCGGCGCGCCGCCGGCCGCGCATGGTCGAAGCCGATCAGCAGGAACGACGTGATCGACGTCAGCTCCCAGAACACGAACAGCGACAGGAGATCGTCGGCGAGCACGAGGCCGAGCATCGCGCCCATGAACATCAGCATGAACGAGAAGAACCGCCCCTGCTGCGGGTGCCCCTTCAGGTAGCCGCCGGCGTAGATGATGATGAACGTGCCGATGCCGGTGATCAGCAGGGCGAAGACGAGCGACAGCCCGTCGATCAGCATCTGGTAGCGGACGCCGAGCGACGGCACCCAGTCGACGCCGAAGACGAAGCGCTGGCCCTCGGACACCGGGCCGAGATAGCCGAGGAAGTGGACGAACATCGCCGCCGGCACGGCGGCGAGCAGCCAGCCGGCGTTGTGGCGCAGCACCGCCGTCAAAAGCGGCGCGAGGAGGGCTGCGACGAACGGCAGGAGCGCGACCGCGAGCGTTGAGGCGTTCGCGGCAAACTGCATGTCCGGTCGGCTCCGTCACTGGGGGCGGCAGGTCACGGGGCCCTTTTCCCGCGGCACGTTCGGGTCATAGCGGCGTCGTCCGGCGGTCGCAAGCGTGCAACCCGTCGCGCCCCCCGGTTATCGCCAGGACTGTGGCGGTTGCCGCAAGTCGATCGGAAGCCTATCTCTGGCGGCGAAGGCTTTGTTCCCGTCACCAGTGGAGAACGTGTGATGACCACGTCCGCATCGTCCGCGCCCAAGGTCGTGAAGTCCGACGACGAGTGGCGCTCCCAGCTGACACCGGAGCAGTTCTACGTCACCCGGCAGCACGGCACCGAGCGGGCTTTCACCGGCCCGCATCTCGACGAGAAGCGCAGCGGCACCTATGCCTGCATCGCCTGCGGCACGCCGCTGTTCTCGTCGGAGACGAAGTACGATTCCGGCTCCGGCTGGCCGAGCTTCTTCTCGCCGCTGAACGACCATTCCGTGCGCGAGATCGAGGACGTCTCGCACGGCATGCGTCGCGTCGAGATCCGCTGCGCCACCTGCGACGCCCACCTCGGCCACGTCTTCCCGGACGGTCCGGGGCCGTCGGGGCTGCGCTACTGCATGAACGGCACGGCGCTCGACTTCGGCCCCGAGAAGGGCTGAAGCGGCGCTCCCATGCTCGTTCGCAACACGCCCGGCCGTCCGCCCTTCGCGTCCGCTCCCGTCGACCCGCGCCCCCCGATCGCCGAGCCGCGGCCGGTGGAACTGACCGTCCACGGCGATACCCGCATCGACCCCTATGGCTGGCTGCGCGCCGAAGACTGGCGCGCCGTCATGCGCGATCCGGCGGCGCTGGAAGGCGACATCCGCAGCTATCTCGAAGCGGAGAACGCCTATTCCGACGCGATCCTGGCCGACCGTGCCGGCCTGCGGACGACGCTCCTGGCCGAGCTGCGCGGGCGCATCAAGGAGGACGATTCCTCCGTTCCCGTGCCCGACGGCCCGTTCGCCTATGCGATGAAGCACCGGGAGGGCGGCGAGCATCCGCTTCTGGCGCGCACCGCGCGCGAGGGCGGCGTCGAGGAGATCCTGCTCGACGGCGACGCGCTGGCGAAGGGGCGGGCCTATTTCCGCCTCGCCGCCGCCGAGCACGCGCCGAACCATGCATTCGTCGCCTATGCCGTCGACGAAACCGGCGGCGAGGCGTTCACCCTGCGCATCCGCGATGCCGCCCTGGGATTGGACCTCGACGACGTCGTTCCCGACACCTCGGGCCGTGTCGTCTGGTCGGCCGATTCGAGCTTCGTCTTCTATGTCCGCCTCGACGAAGAACACCGGCCGGCCCGCGTCTACCGCCACCGTGTCGGCACGCCGGCGAGCGAGGACACGCTCGTCTACGCCGAGGCCGATCCGGGCTTCTTCGTCTCGGTATCGCGCACCCAGTCCGGCCGCTTCGTCCTCGTCGACGTGCACGACCACGAGACCTCGGAGGCCCACCTCATCCCCGCCGCCGCGCCGGAGACGGCGCCGCAGCTGGTGGCGCCGCGCCAGACGGCGGTGCAGTACTCGGTCGACCATGGCGGCGGCGACGCCGACGACAGGCTGTTCATCCTCACCAACGCCGACGGCGCCGAGGACTTCAAGGTGGTGACGGCGCCCGTCGCGACACCGGGCCGTGCCCAGTGGACCGACCTCGCGGCGCACGAGCCGGGGCGGCTGATCCTGTCGATCACCGCGCTCGCCGGCCACCTCGTCCGTCTCGAGCGGCGGGACGGCCTGCCGCACATCGTCGTGCGCCGGCTGTCGGATGGCGCCGAACACGAGATCCGCTTCGACGAGGAGGCCTACTCGCTCGCCGTCATGGACGGCTACGAGGCCGACACCACGACGCTGCGCTTCAGCTACTCGTCGATGACGACCCCGGCGCGGGTCTACGACTACGACATGGAGAGCCGCGAGCGGGTGCTGCGCAAGGAGCAGGAGGTGCCGTCGGGGCACGATCCGTCGCTCTATGTGACGCGCCGCCTGCACGCCGTCGCCCCGGACGGCGAGGAGGTGCCGGTGTCGCTGCTGCACCGACGCGACACGCCCCTCGACGGCACCGCGCCGATGCTTCTGTACGGCTACGGCTCCTACGGCATCTCGGTGCCGGCGGCCTTCCTGACCAACGCGCTGTCGCTGGTCGACCGCGGCTTCGTTTACGCCATCGCCCACGTGCGCGGCGGCAAGGACAAGGGCTGGCGCTGGTACCGGGAGGGGCGGCGCGAGGGCAAGGAGAACACCTTCACCGACTTCATCGCCGTTGCCGAGCACCTCGTCGACGCCGGCTATACCGCGCCGGGCCGCATCGTCGCCCAGGGCGGCTCGGCCGGCGGCATGCTGATGGGGGCGGTGGCGACGATGCGGCCGGACCTGTTCGCCGGCGTCGTCGCCGAGGTGCCGTTCGTCGACGTGCTGAACACCATGCTCGACCCGACGCTGCCGCTGACGCCGCCGGAATGGCCCGAGTGGGGCAACCCGATCGAGGACGTCGAGGCCTACCGGCGCATGAAGCGCTATGCGCCCTACGAGAGCGTCGGCGCGCAGTCCTATCCGCCGCTGCTGGTGCTCGCCGGTCTCACCGACCCGCGCGTCACCTACTGGGAGCCGGCGAAGTGGGTGGCGCGCATCCGCGCCGAGCGCACCGACGACGCCGTGCTGCTGCTGCGCACCAACATGGAGGCCGGCCACGGCGGCGCTGCCGGGCGCTTCGGCCGGCTCGAGGAGATCGCGCTCATCCAATCGTTCGCCCTCGGCGTAACCGGAGTGGCCTGACCCGAGCATCCGCACCGATACGGCGGGCGCTTGGCCGGCCGGCTTCGACGACACCGCCGAGGAGGACAGCATGCGTCACCCCCGCCTTGCCGCCGCATCCGCCGCTCTCGCCGCCTGCCTGTTCGGCGTCGGTCTCACCGCTTTGCCGGCCGCAGCCGAGCAAGTGGACGTCGAACTCGTGCTGGCCGCCGACGGCTCGGGCTCGATCGACGATGACGAGCTCGCCTTCCAGCGCCGCGGCTATGCCGAGGCGGTGCTGAGCGCCGAGGTGCTGAACGCCATCCGCGACGGCATCCACGGCTCGATCGCTGTCGCCTACATCGAATGGGGCGGCCCGGCGTCGCAGCACACGATCGTCGACTGGATGGTGATCCGCGACGAGGCGTCGGCCTCCGCCTTCGCTGAGGCGCTGGTGACGCGGCCGCGGGCGGCGTGGGGCTACAATTCGATCTCGGCGGCGATCGACTATTCCGTCCACAAGCTCGAGACCAACGCTCACGAGGGCATCCGCCGCGTCATCGACGTCTCCGGCGACGGGCCGAACATCGGTGGCCGCTCCATCCACGCCGCCCGCGACGAAGCGGTGGCAAAGGGCATCGTCATCAACGGCCTCGTCATCCAGCGCCCGGGCGGGCAGCCGCGCATCGTCGGCGGCCGGCCGCTGTCGCTGGTCTACGAGCAGGACGTCATCGGCGGCCCGGCGTCGTTCGTCATGGTCGCCGACGAGAACGTCTCTTTCGCCGACGCGGTCCGGCGTAAGATGGTGCTGGAGATCGCCGGCTTGACGCCGCCCGTGCCGACGCTGGCGGCCGAGGCGCAACAAGAGGGCGCTCCGACGATTAGGTAGCGGGCCTGCCGGCGTGCGCCGGGGAGGGCACGCAGGGAGTGCGTCGAATGTCTCGCAGTGATTTCCGGGTCCGCGGCCGGCGGGCCGTCTCGATGGCCCTCGCGCTCGCCCTCGCGCTCGCGCTCGCGGCCGCTCCGGTCGGCATCGGCGGAGCGCTCGCCGCCAATGCGCCGCCGCCGATCAAGCCGCGTCCGACGCCGCTCGAGTGCAAGGCCGCCGCCGCCGAGTTCGGCGCCGGCAATCTCTGGTGGGGTCGCTTCGCCGGCCGCCGCGAGACGCTGTTCGAGATGTTCAACACGACGTCGCAGTGGGCCTGCTTCCGCACCGAGACGGACTGCCGCAACTGGCTCTACTGGATGAATTCGGAGTGGCAGGACTGGCAGTGGGTCAGCCGCTGCGACAAGGGCTACACGCCGTAGGACGTGGCCGTCCGTCGCCCGCCCCGAAGGGGGCCCGCCGGGCTCCCCGTTCGGGTGAGCCCGGCCTGAAGCGCCTCAGCGCTCGGCGCCGATGACGCGCTGGTAGTCGACGACGAACAGCTTCGGGTCCGCCTTTACGCCGGTCTTGACGTTGTAGATCGCGACCGTGGTGTCGAGTCCCTGGGCATCGGTGACGATCCACTGCTTCAGCTCGCTGGTGACGCTGTCGAAGAACAGCGTCAGCTTGCCGTCGCCGAACACCGTCGATTCCTGGATGACGATGACCGTGGTGTCGCCCTCGGTGCGCACGTCGGTGACGTTGGCGTCCTTCAGGAGGTCGATCTTGTCGGCGAGCAGGAAGCGCAGCGGCGTCTTCGACAGCGGCCAGACGTCCTGGGTGGCGCGCTTGCGGTCGCGCACCACCACCGACTTGCCGTCGGCGACGATGTCGATGCGCGCCGGCGGCGCGTAGTCGAAGCGCACCCGGCCCGGCCGAGCGATGACGAACGAGCCCTCGGCGCGGCCGCCGGTCGGCCCGAACTGGATGAACTCGCCCGACATCGTGCGGATGCCGTTGAAGTAGTCGTTAATGCGCGCCAGCGCCTCGCCGCTCGTCTCGGTGCTCGCCTGGGCGAGGGCCGGCTGCGGCGCGAGCGACGTCAGTCCGCCGGCGGCGACGGCAACCGCCGCCACAGCCGCCAGTGCGGTCCGGCGGACGGCGGCGCGGCGGAATGAATGGGCCATCTGCAGTCTCCTTCTAGCGACGCGCCGGCATTCCGGCGCGTCCGGCGCATCTGTCACTGGCTCCGGCGATAGCGCGTGCCTGTGGCCGGGAGAAGGCGCCGGGTGGACCGCGGCGGGGCCGCGGCAGGGCGGATCGTGGATGCCGACGCGGCGGTCCGGTCCGGTGCGCCGCTGCGGGTCAGGCCGCCTCGCTGTCGCCGCCGACGAGGATCTCGCGCTTGCCGGCGTGGTTGGCCGGGCCGACGATGCCCTCGCGCTCCATCCGCTCGACGATCGAGGCGGCGCGGTTGTAGCCGATCTGCAGGCGGCGCTGGACGTAGGACGTCGAGGCCTTGCGGTCGCGCAGCACCACGGCGACGGCACGGTCGTAGAGGTCGGCCGACTCCTCCAGGCCGTCGAGGCCGCTCGCGCCGCCACCCGCCTCGCCATCGTCCTCGTCGTCGCCGACGGTGATCTGCTCGAGATAGTCGGGCGACCCTTGCGTCTTCAGGTGGGCGACGATCGCCTCGACCTCCTGGTCGCTGATGAACGGCCCGTGGACGCGCTGGATGCGGCCGCCACCGGCCATGTAGAGCATGTCGCCCTGGCCGAGCAGTTGCTCGGCGCCCATCTCGCCGAGGATGGTGCGGCTGTCGATCTTCGACGTCACCTGGAAGGAGATGCGGGTCGGGAAGTTCGCCTTGATGGTGCCGGTGATGACGTCCACCGACGGGCGCTGCGTCGCCGTGATGATGTGGATGCCGGCGGCGCGCGCCATCTGCGCGAGGCGCTGCACCGCGCCCTCGATGTCCTTGCCGGCGACCATCATCAGGTCGGCCATCTCGTCGATGATGACGACGATGAACGGCATCGGCTCGGAGGCGATCTCCTCCTCCTCGAAGATCGGCTCGCCGGAATTGCGGTCGAAGCCGGTCTGGACGATGCGCGACAGCACCTCGCCCTTCTCCGCCGCCTCGGCGACGCGGGCGTTGAAGCCGTCGATGTTGCGCACGCCGAGCTTCGACATCTTGCGATAGCGCTCCTCCATCTCGCGCACCGTCCACTTCAGCGCCACGACCGCCTTCTTCGGATCGGTGACGACGGGGGCGAGCAGATGCGGGATGCCGTCATAGACGGAGAGCTCCAGCATCTTCGGGTCGACCATGATCAGCCGGCACTGGTCCGGCGTCATGCGGTAGAGCAGCGAGACGAGGAAGGTGTTGATCGCCACCGACTTGCCCGAGCCGGTGGTGCCGGCGACGAGCAGATGCGGCATGCGGGCGAGGTCGGCGATCACCGGCTCGCCGCCGATCGTCTTGCCGAGGCAGAGGGCGAGCTTCTGCTTGGTCTTCTCGAACTCGGCCGAGGCGACGAGTTCGCGCAGGAACACCGTCTCGCGCTTCAGGTTCGGCAGCTCGATGCCGATGGCGTTCTTGCCGGGGATGACGGCGACGCGCGCCGACACCGCGCTCATCGAGCGGGCGATGTCGTCGGCGAGCCCGATGACGCGGGACGACTTGATGCCGGGGGCCGGCTCGAGTTCGTAGAGAGTGACGACCGGGCCGGGGCGGACGTTGACGATCTGGCCGCGCACCCCGAAGTCCTCGAGCACGCCTTCGAGCATGCGGGCGTTGTTCTCGAGGGCGGCGGTGTCGATCTGCGGGTTCTTCGCCGCCGGCTTCGGCTCGGCCAGCAGGCGCACCGGCGGCAGCTCGAACGGTCCGTCCTTGAGGAGAGAGGGCTGCGCCTCCTGGGTGATCCGGCGGCCGGGCTTCGGCGGCGCAGCCGGGGGGGTGACGCGGCTGCCCGCCGTCGGCGTCGGCGCTTGGACGGCGGCGGCCGGCGCTGTCCGCCGGACGATCGCCGGCTGCGGCGCCGGCTCGAAGTCGCCCGGGTCCATCTCGTCGATCAGCGCGTCGTCGAACGGGGCCTCGTCGTCCTCCTCCTCCGGCGGCTCGTCGGCCGTGCCGTAGGCGGGCTCGATGCGCAGCGGCGGGCGCTCGCCACCGCCGCCGAAGCGCGGCTCGGTGCGGGCGCGTTCCATCGCCGGCTCGCGGCGGCGACCGGCGGTGGCGGCCACCTCGATGCCCATGTCGTCGAAGCCGTCGTCCTCGTCGTCGCGCCGCTTGCGGGCGAGCAGCCGCGACAGCCAGGCGGTGATGGTGAGGCGCCAGTGGGCGGCCGCGCCGTGCAGGATCGCCAGAAGTCCGGGCTTGTCGTCCTCGTCGTCCTCCTCCTCGGCGAGCGGCACGCGCGGATCGGCGCTGCGGCGCAGCGTGCGGCGGACCGCCAGCGGATCGGGCACCGCCTCCGGCGTCGGCTCTGCGGGGGCGGGCCAGCCGGCCGCGAAGACGAGCAGCGACAGCCCGAGGGCGCCGAGGATCACCTCCGCCACCACCGATCCGGCGCCGAACAGCGAGCCTGCGACGGCATGCGGCAAGAGGGCGACGCGGTCGCCGGCGACGCCACCGAGGCCGGTCGGCAGCGGCCAGGTCGCTGGCGCCGTCAGGCCCGTGGCGGCGGCGCAGAGCAGGGCGGCGGCCACCAGCCAGGCGATCAGGCGGCGACGCGTCAGCCGGGCCGGCTGCGCCGCCGACAGGCGGATCGCCCACAGCGCCGGCGGCGCCAGCAAGCCGACGACGGCAACGCCGAACATCTGGATCAGGAAATCGGCGAGCGAGGCGCCGGCATAGCCCATCAGGTTGTGCACGTCGCCGAACGAGGCATGGCCGAGGCTCGGGTCCTCCACCGTCCAGGTGGCGAGCGCGACGACGGTCGCCGTCAGCCCCGCGAGCAAGGTAAGGCCGAGCAGCCGTCGCAGGTTGCGGCGCAGGAAGCCCGCTTCCGAGGAAGCCGGGGCGGAAGTCGGGGCGGTCGCGAGGGTGCGCATGGCGCCGCTCTCTCCTTCAGCCGTGCACGCGGGCGAGACGGTCGAGGGCCGTCCCGGTGGTGGCGAGGTCGTCGACGAGGGCGAGGCGGACGAACGCCTCGCCGGGATTGCGTCCGTCCGGTCCCGGAACGGCGAGATAGCTGCCCGGCACGGTCCGGAGCCCCGCCTCGCGCCAGAGACGTAAGGCGGTCGCCTCGCCGCCGCCCCAGGCGGCGACGTCGAGCCAGAGGAAGAAGCCGGCCGGCGGCACCACGTCACCGAACCGCGCGGAAAGGTGCTCGCGGGCGAGGCCGTACTTGGCGTCGTAGAGGCGGCGGTTCTCGGCGACGTGGCGCTCGTCGCCGTAGGCGGCGACCGCGACTGCCTGCAGCGGCGTCGGCACCTGCGGCGCGGCGGTATTCCTCAGCCGCGTCCAGCGGGCGAGAAAATCCGGGTCGCCGGCGGCGAAGCCGCAGCGCAGCCCCGGCAGGTTCGACCGCTTCGACAGCGAGTTGAAGGTGACGATGCCGTCGAGCCCGAGGCCGTCGCGGGCCGCCTCCAGCACGCCGGGCGGCGGCGCGACGGCGCCGCGGTAGAGCTCGGAATAGCACTCGTCGGCGAACACCATGAAGCGGTGGCGGCGGGCGAGCTCGATCAGCCGCCGCCAGTCGTCGAGGGTCATCACCGTGCCCTGCGGGTTCGACGGCGAGGCGAGGTAGATGGCGACGGTGCGCTCCAGCAGCGCCGGGTCGAGCGCGGCGAGATCCGGCAGCACGCCCCCGGCATCCGCCGGCGACAGCGCCACCGCCTCGGCGCCGGCGGCGTCCGCTCCGGCGGCGTAGGCCTGGTAGAGCGGGTTCGGCATCAGGATGACCGGCCGCCCCGGCTTGGCTGCCGCGGTGTCGCGCGCCTCGAGGGCGGCGAAGAACAGCCCCTCGCGGCTGCCGTTTAGCGGCAGCACCGAGGTCTCGGGGTCGATCAGGCCGTCGAGGGCATAGCGCCGGTCGAGCCAGTCGGCGACGGCGCAGCGGAAGGCGTCGGTGCCGCGGATCGCCGGATAGCGGCCGAAGCCGTCGAGGTTGGCGGCAAGCGCCGGCCCGACGAAGGACGGGATCGGGTGACGCGGCTCGCCGACCGCGAGGTCGATCGGGCTCGCCCCCGGCGCGATCCCGGAGATCAGCCGGGCGAGCCGTTGGAACGGAGACTGGAACCGGGCCGGCGACAGGGCGGCGGACATGCGAACGCGACGGCCTCGTAGCAGAGGGAAATCCGCAGCGAGGCTAGCGCGGCTATGGTTAAGCCGCGCTTAACCCGTGCCGCCCCACGACCGCCCGTCCTCAGCCTTCGGTGCCTGCCACGCCGGCAGCGATCAGCCGGTCGAGACGGCGGGCGAAGTCGGCCGGATCTTCCGGCAGCTCGCCGTCGAGAATGCGCGCCTGGGCGTAGAGGAGGTGCGCCGCGTCGGTCACCGCCTCGCCGGCACCACCGGCTGCCGCCCGCTTCGCCAGCGCCTTGACGAGGCCGTTGCGTGGGTTGAGCTCCAGCACTGGCTTCACCGTGCAGGCCTGCGAGCGGCCACGGGCGAGCAGCTTCTCGAGCTGGCGGTCGGGCCCGAACTCCGGGGCGACGAGGCAGACCGGGCTCTCGGCGAGGCGCGCCGAGGGGCGCACGTCGCTGACGCGCTCGCCGAGCCGCTCTTTCAGCAGCGCCACCAGCACCGCCACGTCGGCCGGCCGGGCGGGATCGTCGTCCTCCGCCGCCGCCTCGGTGAGCGGGATGAGCTCGAGATCGGCCGCCCCCTGGGTCACCGAGCGGAACGGCTTGCCGTCGTAGCCGAGGGCCGTCTGCACCCAGAAGGCGTCGACGGGGTCGGTGAGCAGCAGCACCTCGATGCCGCGCGCCCGGTAGCCTTCCAGGTGCGGGCTCGCCTTGACGCCCTCGGCGCTGTCGCCGAGCAGGTAGTAGATCGCCGTCTGGTTCTCGCGCGCCCCGGCGAGAACCTCGCCGAGGCTGCGCCAGCCGTCCGGCGTCGTGCTGGTGTGGAAGCGGGCGATCTTGAACAGCCCGTCGCGCCGATCCGGCTCCTCGTAGAGTCCTTCCTTGATGACGGCGCCGAAGGCTTCCCAGATGCCGGCGAAGCGCTCCGGCTCCTTGTCGGCGAGCTTCTCGAGGTCGGAGAGGATGCGGCCGGTGAGCCCGCGCCGGATCGCCTCCAGCACCGGGTTCGACTGCAGCATCTCGCGCGACAGATTGAGCGGCAGGTCCTCCGAGTCGACGACACCCCGCACGAACCGCAGCCACGCCGGCAAAAGCGGCGCCTCGTCGGTGATGAAGACGCGCCGGACATAGAGCTTGATGCGGCCGCGCCGGTCGGGATCGAACAGGTCGAACGGCTTCTGCGACGGCACGAAGGCGAGCACGGAATATTCGGTGCGGCCCTCGGCGCGGAAGTGCACGGTCAGCGCCGGCTCGGCCGGGTCGCCGGAGACGTAGGTGTAGAAGTCGCGGTACTCCGCCTCGGTGACGGAGGCCTTGGCCTTCGTCCACAAGGCGGAGCCGTCGACCAGCGTGCGGCGGGCGTCGGCGCCGGCCTTCATCACGGCGATCGGCACGGGGATGTGGGCGCAGTGGGCGCGGACGATGCGCTCGATCTCGGCCTCGTCGGCGAACTCGCGGGCGTCGTCGGCGAGCGCCAGCACGATGCGGCTGCCGCGCGCCGGCGCGTCCTCGCCCGCCGGGGCGACGGTGAAGGAGCCGGAGCCGTCCGACGACCACGTCCACGCCTCGTCGGAGCCGGCGCGCCGGCTCGTCACCGTCACCGTCTTCGCCACCATGAAGGCCGAGTAGAAGCCGACGCCGAACTGGCCGATCAGCGCGCTGCTCTCGCTCTTCTCGGCGGCCTTGTCGGCGATCGCCTCGACGAAGGCGCGCGTGCCGGAGCGGGCGATGGTGCCGAGATTGTCGACGAGCTCGTCGCGGGTCATGCCGATGCCGTTGTCCGACACCGTCAGCGTGCCGGCGGCGGGGTCGACCTCGACGACAATTTCGAAGGCGGCGTCGTCGCCGAGAAGGCCCGCATCGGTGAGGGCGGCATAGCGCAGCTTCTCGCAGGCGTCGGCGGCGTTCGAGACGAGTTCCCGCAGGAAGACGTCGCGGTTCGAGTAGACCGAGTGCACCATCAACCGCAAAAGCTGGGCGACGTCGGCGGAGAACGGGCGGGTTTCGGATGAGGCGGCCGCGGCGGCCGGTTCGGCTTCGACGGTCATGGCGAGCTTCCGGGCGTCGATTGCAGGGTGTGCCGGCGGGCGGGGGCGCCGGACCGGCTGGCCGCTATATCGGCGTACCGGACGCGGTGATCAAGGCGGTGACGCCCTGCTCAGGCGGCGGATCGTGCAAAGGGCGGGCGAATTCTGCAAAGGCCGGAGGATGCCATGCCGGGAGAGCCGGAAAAGAGGCGCGTGCCGGGGCTGAAAAGAAAACGGGCCGACCCCGGAGGGTCGGCCCGAATATCGCCTCGGATGGGACTTGCGTCCGTGCGCACGACCAGACCTCGGGGGGCTGGGGGGCTGACTGAAACCAAAGGCCGGATCAGCGCTCCGTCATCAGCGACACCGTTGATCATAAGGCCCAAAGTGACGCTGACAGGGCCGCAATAGGGCAACTTCGTGATGCCCGTCGTTTGGTCTTTCGGCTGCGAAAGCGGCCGCGTGGCCTGCCCGAACGTCAGGCATTTCCGTGTAATTGCATGCAACGCTGCCCTCAGCGGGGCTTTCCGCTGCGGGCGTAGGCAGGCAGGTCGCCATAGTCGCACGGACCCCATCCGGCCTTCGCCGCATCCGCCAGAAGCGCCTGGGTGGCGGCGGCGACGGGGAGTGCCGCGCGGTGCTGGGCGGCGAGAATCAGGGCCGCGCTGGCGTCCTTCAGGAAGAGGTCGATGTCCGAGGCGGGGATGGCGTTGGGGTCGCCCTGGCCCTTCAGCACGGCCATCTTGCCCTTCAGGATCGGCGTCGCCATCGGCCCCTCGGCGATGACGTCGTAGACGGAGTTGGGGTCGACGCCTTCGAGCGCGCAGAGCCGCGTCGCCTCGCCGAGGAAGGCGGCGTAGGTGGCGATGCCGGTGTTGACGGCGAGCTTCAGCGCCGCCGACGAGCCGACCGGGCCGAGGTGGAAGAGCTTGCGGGTGAACGCCTCGATGACGGGCCGTGCCTTGTCGAGCGCCGCCGCGTCACCGCCGACCATCGCGAGCAACTGGCCCTTGCGGGCGGCGTCGGCGGAGCCCTGCACCGGGCAGTCGAGCATGACGGCGCCGGCCTTGGCGACGGCTTCGGCGAGCGCGCGGGCGGTGCCGGGGCTGGTGGTGGTCGTCTCGACGAACAGCGTCTTCGCCGACGCGCCGGCGAGCAAGCCGTCGGCGCGGTGGAAGCACTCTGTCGCAGCCTTGTCGTCGGTGAGCGAGGTGATGACGACGTCGGACGCCTCGACCAGTGCCTTCGGCGTGGCGGCGACGGTGGCGCCGGCGGCCTTCAGCGGCTCGGCCTTGGCGCCGGAGCGGTTCCAGACGACGACGGTGTAGCCCTGCTCGAGGAGATGCAGGCCCATCGCGCCGCCCATGCGGCCGAGCCCGGCGATGCCGACAGTGGTCATGGTGATCCTCCCGGATTGATGTCTGTTGGGCTCAGCCGCGGCGCGCCGGTCGCAGCACCTCGAAGACGGCGGCGGTGTCGTTCTCCGGCCCGACCTGGTCGATCGCGGCCTCGTAGACGGGCAGGCTGGCGGCGAACAGCGGCGCCTCGACGCCGCCCTCGGCCAGCAGTTCGCCGATCACCTTCATGTCCTTCATCCAGACGTCGAGCTTCATCGTCGCCGGCGTGTAGCGCGTCTCGGCCATCAGCGGTGCCCGCAGCGAGAAGATGCGCGAGCCGCCGGCGCCGTCGGAGACGACGTCGATGACGTCGGTGAGCGACAGGCCGCAGCTTTCGGCCAGCGCCATCGCCTCGGCGGTCGCGACATTGTGGATGGCGACCAGCAGGTTGGCGACGAGCTTCATGCGCGTGCCGTTGCCGAAGGCGCCGACGTGCACCACCCGCCGCGAGAAGTCGCGGAGCGCCGGCTCGGCGATCTCGAAGCCGGCGCGGTCGCCGCTCGCATAGACGACGAGGTCGCGCGTCACCGCCTGGGCGCCGGTGCCCGACAGCGGGCAATCGAGCACGACGGCGCCGGCGGCCTCCAGCCGCGCTCGCGCCGCCTCCTTGGCGGGGATCGGCATGGTGGAAAGCTCGCACACCACCGTGCGCGTGCCAGCCTTGGCAATCGCCTCGGCGAGCTCGGCCGATACCGCTGCGAGAGCGGCCTCGGACGGCAGGCTCGTCAGCACCACCGCGCAGTCGCCGACGAGGGCCGCCGGCGTCTCGACCAGCCGCCCGCCGACGGCTGAGAAGGCGTCGCGTCGTGCCGGGTCGAGATCGACGCCGGCGACGGCATGGCCGCGCTCGAGAAGGTTGCGGGCGATCGAGCCGCCCATGATGCCGAGACCGACGATGCCGACGTCCATGCTGTCCTCTCCCCGGCGGGCGTCCGCAGGCACCGCCGTCAGTCTGTCGCGTCTTGTTGTTTCAGGCTTTCGCGGGTGCCGGCTCGTGGCCGGGCAGGCGGAAGCAGCGGATGGCGATGGCGAGCATCGAGTAGTAGCCGACGACCGCCGAGAGCTCGACGAGCGTCTGCCGGCCGAAGCGGTCGAGTGCCGCGGCGAACAGCGCATCCGGCACGTCGTGATCCTGCAGCAGCGCGTGCGCGACGTCGTGGACGAGGCGCACGTCGGTGTCGTCCGTCTCCGGGCCGCGTCCGGCGGCGATGGCGTCGATGACATCGGCCGGCAGCCCCGCCTTCGCCGCCTCCGGCGCGTGGATCGCCCACTCGTAGGTGGCACCCCAGTGATGCGCCGTCACCAGGATCGCGAGTTCGGAGAGCTTCGGGCCGAGGCTCGTGCGGTAGCGCAGCTCGGCGCCGAGCTTCTGCGCCGCGCCCGCCACGGCGGGGGCCTCCAGCAGCAGATGGAAGATCGCCGGCACGGAGCCGCGCGGGCCGGCGGCGATGGCGTCATAGATCGCCCGCCGCTCGGCATCGAGGGTGGCGGGATCGTGGATGCGGTAGCGTTCGGTCATCGGGAGGGCCGGGTCTGGCGGCCTGCCGCGGCGATCTCGGCGAGAAACTCCTCGACGGCGGCGCGGAAGGCGGCGGGCTGTTCGAGATTGGCGAGGTGGGCGGCACCGGCGAGGGTGACGAGCCGGCAGTCTGGCACGAGCGCCGCCATCGCCGCCATCTCCGGCGGATGCACGCCGTCCTCTGCGCCGACGATCATCCGGCACGGCACGGTGATCTCAGAAAGCCGCCGCTTGTAGTCGAGGCTTTCGATGAGTTCGGTGATCGCCCGGTAGCCGGCGGGCGGCGTCGAGACGATCATCGACCGGGCTGCCTCGACGAGGTCGGGCCGGTCCGCCCGCGAGGCGGTGGTCAGCCAGCTCGGCATCGTGCCCTCGGCCACCGCCGCCATGCCGTCGTTGGCGAGCATCGCCCGCCGCGCCGCCCACATCTGCCGGAACGGCGCCGGCGCGTCGGCGCGGCAGTCGGCGGCGACGATTCCGGTAACGCGCTCCGGGTGGGCGAGGGCGAGCCCGAACGCCGTCATGCCGCCGAGCGACAGCCCGACGACGGCGGAACGCTCGATGCCGAGCGCGTCCCAGACGGCGACGACGTCGGCGACGAGGTCGTCGAAGCTGCCGGCCGGTTCGACGACGTCGCTCGCCCCGTGGCCGCGCGCGTCGATCGAGACCACCCGATAGCGGTCCGCCAGCGCCGCGGCGTCGCCGCGCCAGAGGTCGGCATTGGCGCCGAGGGCGTGCAGGAAGGTGACGACGGGGGCGTCGCGCCGCCCCTCGTCGATCACGCCGATGCGCCGGCCGTCGATCTCGACGGGCCGGCGGGCGACGGCGAGCCCGCTCACGCGACGGCGGCCCGCGGCTCGGACGCGCCGCTGTTGACCTGCGGCAGCACCTTCTCGGCGAGGAGCTCCATCGAGCGGATGGCGAGGCCGCGGTCGGCCCAGTCGTGGCCGGCATAGAGCAGCGTGCCGAATTCGCCGACGTTTTCACGGAACGCCATCAGCTCGTCGGCGACCTTGTCGGGCGTTCCCCAGATGACCAGCTGGTCGACGACGCTCTCCGCCGTCACCGACGAGTCCGGCGCCGACTGGTCGGCCTTGAACAGGTTGGCGCGGCCGTTCTTGACGAGCTTGTGGGCGAGCGAGCGGTAGTAGGAGAAGTACGGGCCGGACGGGTCGGTGGCGTAGCGCTTGGCGGTCGCGAGGTCGTCGGCGACGAAGATGCTTTTGGCGACGCGCCAGTTGGCCGGATCGGCCGGACGGTTGCCCGCCGCGCAGCCCTCGATGTACTTCGGCCAGTGCGACTTCACCCACTGCGGCAGCAGGAAGTTCGCCGAGATCGGCTCCCAGCCGCGCGCCGCCGCCTCCGTCACGCCCTTCGAGAAAGGCGCCACCGCGGTGACGACGATCGGCGGGTGCGGCGTCTGGTAGGGCTTGTGGATGGTGCCCTGGCCGAGCTCGGAGATGGTCGTGCGCTCGGTCGAGACGGTCCAGTACTTGCCCTTCAGGTTGTACGGCGCCTCGCCCGCCCAGATGTCCAGCACCATGTTGATGCCTTCGAGGAACATCGCGGTGCGGTCTTGGTCGAGATTGCCGTAGAGCTCGGCGTCCGAGAGCAGGCCGCCCGGGCTGATGCCGAAGATGAAGCGGCCCTTCGCCATCTGGTCGACCATCGCCACCTCGGCCGCGACGGTGGCCGGATGCCGGTTCGGGATGTTCACCGTGCCGGTGCCGAGCTTGATGTTTTTCGTTTCCTCGAGCAGCCAGGCGATGAAGATCAGACTGGACGTGATCGTCTCGGCGGCGTCGGTGACGTGCTCCCCGAAATAGCCCTCGACGAAGCCCAGCCGGTCGGCGACCAGCGTCAGTTCGCGATCTTCCCGCAGCGTCTCGTGCAGCGGCCGGTGCAGCGGGTGGATCGGCATCGTGAAGAAGCCGAGCTTCAGGGGAACGGGCACGGACGGTTCCTCGAGGTTGCGCGACGCCGGGCGCCGGACGTGATGAGCGGGGAGGGGGTCAGGCGGCCGCGGCGAGCGCGTCGGCGATGCACAGCCGCCCATGCGAGAACAGCAGCGGCGGGCCGTCGCGGTGGGCCGCCCATTCCACCAGGCCGACGAGGATGACGTGGTCGCCACCGTCGACGGCCTGGGTCACGTGTCCCTCGAAGCGGGCGAGGCAACCGGCGAACAGCGGGCAGCCGCCGCGGCCGATCTCGTAGGGCACGCCGTCGAACTTGTCGGCGGCCGGCCGGGCGAAGCGCATGGCGAGCTCGCTCTGGTCGGCCGCGAGGATGTTGACGGCGTACTTGGCGCCGACGCGGAAGGCCTTCAGCGAGGGCAGGTGGCGCTGCATGCTCCACAGCACCAGCGGCGGCGCCAGCGACAGCGCGGAGAACGAGTTGGCGGTGAACCCCGAGGGTCGCCCCGCTTCGTCGGTGGTGGTGATCACCGTCACACCGGTGGTGAAGCGTCCGAGGGCGGTTCGGAATTCGCGCATCCCGCCCTCCGAGCCGAGGTCGACATGGCGTTCCGTCATCGCGCTCTCCTGCCTCCCCCGACCCGTGCACCCTTATCTAGGTCGACTGTAGGGGCTGGGTAGCCTATCAAGGAAATGATGAGTATTTATGCTTCCAAGATGATTTCCTAATGAGGGGCTGCCCGCCGTGACCCTGCGCGCCGATGCCAGCCTTCAGGACATCCGCCTGTTCGTCGCCGTCTACGAGGAGCGCTCGTTTACGCGCGCGGCGGAGCGGGAACACGCCACCCAGTCCGGCGTCTCCCAGCACGTCCGAAAGCTCGAGAGCCGCTACGGCGTCCGCCTGTTCGAGCGCGGCGCCAACGCCGTGGTGCCGACGCCGGCGGGCGACCGCTTCTACCGCTCGTCGATCGACGTGCTGCGCCGCTACATCGCCGCCGACCGCGAGCTGCGCCAGCACGGCCGCGGGCTCGAGGGCACGGTCAGCGTCGGGCTGATGCCGTCTATGACGCGCTGCATCCTGGCGCCGGCGCTGGTGCGCTTCATGGAGGCGCACCCGAACGTCTCCGTCCACACCTTCGAGGCCTACAGCCGCGTGCTCGCCGACCGGGTGATGGCGGGCGAGCTCGACTTCGCCGTCGTGCCGGCGCTCGAAAGTGCCGTCGGCCTGCGCGGCCGGCTGTTGCTGCGCACGCCCGAGACGATCGCGCTGAAGGCCGGCTCCGGCCGCCTCCAGCACCTCGGGCCGGCGCGGCTGGCCGACCTCGGTCCGCTGAAGGTGGTGGTGCCCGGCCTCGCCAACGCCCGCCGGCGCTCGCTCGACGCCTATTTCGCCGCCTGCGGTGCCGAGATCGTACAGGTGCTGGAGCTCGACGCGATGCTGGCGACGCTCGATTTCGTCGAGCGCACCGACTGGGTGGCGATCCTGCCGGGCGTGCTGACGGCGCCCGACATCGACGGCCAGCGACTGTCGATCGCGCCGCTCACCGACCCGCCGCTGTGGCTCGACCTCGTCCTCATCGAGCCGCTGCGCACGCCGATGTCGCCGGCCGCCGAGGCCTTCCTCGAGGTGCTGTCGGAGGAATCGGCGCGGGTGAACCGCGTCTGGCTCGACGTCGTCGCCGAGACGGCGCGCTAAGCGCGTCCACGTCAGGCCGGAATGCGAAGCGGCGACCCGGGTGCCGGGCCGCCGCGACGTCTCGGGTCCGTGAAGGACCTCAGCGGATCTGCGCGACCGCCTCCTTCAGGATCGGCGTCAGCGCCGCGGCGCCTTCGCCGATCTGCTTGGCCTTCTCCTGGTCGCTCTCGCCGGACACCCAGACGATCGGCCGCTGCTGCTGCTTGGCGACCTCCTGGAGCTCCGGGTCCTTCAGCGCCGCCTCGATGCCGGCGCGCATCGCCTCGACGGCCTTCGGGTCCATGCCGGGGGGGCCGATGAAGGCGCGACCGGACAGCTGCACGTTCATGATCGTGCGCAGCGCCGTGGTGTCGGTGCCTTCCGGCACGAGGCTGAGCACGCTCGGCGCGTTCGGCACCTGCGGGATCGGCTCCGGCGCCATGGCGAGCAGCATGTTGATCTCGCCGTTCTCCATCGCCTGGCGCTGATTGGTGTAGGACGACATGTAGCCGTCGCTGTCACCCTTCATCGTCGCCAGCATGATGTCGGCTTCGCCCTCGTAGCCGGTGATGAACTTGATCGGGAAGTTCAGCGTCTTGGCGATGACGTTCATGGCGTAGAAGTCGTCGTCGGTGCCCTGCGAGGCCGAGCGGAACTCCTCCTTGGAGTTCGTCAGCGCCTTGGCGTCCTGCCACTTCGAGTCCTTGCCGACCCAGACCGCCTTCGGCTCCTGGATGGCGTTGCCGAGGAAGACGAACTCGGGGAAGTTGTACTGCACGCCCGGGCTCTCGGCGAGCTGCGCCATCGCCGGGGCGGCGGCGACGACGAAGCCGATGGTCGAGCCATCCGGCCGTGCCTTCCAGATCAGGTTGGTGCCGAGCAGGCTGCCGGCGCCGGGATGGAACTCGAGGCGGACCTCCTTCGCCTTCAGGTGCTTCTGCAGGAAGGGCTGGATCATCCGCGAGTACTGGCCGTGCCCGCCGGCCGGCGTGTGCGGCAGGATCACCGTCACCACCTTGCCTTCGTAGAAGTCCTGCGCCATCGCGGCCGGCACGAGTGCCGACATCGACAACGCCGCGCCGAGCGCGAGGGCGCCGTAGAGCGTCTTCATGGTCGCTTCCTCCTGTTCAACTCTTATGGTTGGTCGGTTGAACTACTGCAGATTGAACATGTACATCAGGCCGTAGCCGAACATCGTCCGGTCGAGCTGCACGCCGAGCAACTCTCCGAAGAGGATCCAGATGCTGCCGGTCACCGCGGCCGTCACCAGGATGGTATTGCGCCAGCTGTATTCGGCGAAGGCGCGGAAATAGATGAGGCCGAAGACGATCGATGACGGGATCGGCCCGACCACCATGCACGAGATGATCAGCAGCACGACCATCGTGAGGCCGATCCACTCGCGCCGGCGCAGCGTCGACGGGTCCGTCCGCGACTTCGTCTTGCCGGAGGCGACGAGGTCCTCGACCGTCTCCTCCTTGCGGCCGGTGAGGAACTCGAAAACGTCGATGTTGAGGTCGTCGGCCGGCCGGCTGTTCTGCCAGTAGAGCTGGAACATCAGAAGCAGGATGCCGATGGTGGCGATCGGCACCGGCACCAGCCGGGCGCGGGGGCCGAAGTTGAAGCTCTCCCAGATCACCGCGACGAGCACGGCGATGAGGATCAGGACGAGGAGGTTCTCCTGGAGGCGGCGTGTCATGGTCGGAGCTCCTGCGCCGGATCAGCGGGTGGCCGGGGTCGAGGCGGACCGCCCGGCCCGCCACTTCTTGTAGAACGGCCAGCCCGTCGTGAAGACGATGAGGGCGAACATGATCGTGGTGATCGGCCGGGTGAACAGGAACCACTCGCCATAGAGCGTCAGCGAAAGATGCAGGTTCCGCTCGATCATCGTCGCCAGCACCATGCCGATGACGAAGGTCGCCCGCGAATACTTATACTTCTCCATGAAGTAGCCGAGGATGCCGAAGAAGCCGGCGATCGCCACGTCGTCCATGCGGCTGTCGGTGGCGTAGGCGGCGACGAAGCAGATCATCAGCACGACCGGGATGATCAGGTTCGGATCGAGCCGCGTCAGCTTCGAGAGGTAGGGGGCGATGAGCAGGCCGATGACCGTGATCAGCAGGTTCGCCAGGATGATGATCCAGACGAGGCCGAACACCAGGTCGAGCTGGGTGGTCAGCATCTGCGGGCCCGGCACGATGCCGATCGAGACGAAGGCGACGAGCAGGATCGCCATCGCCTCGCCGCCGGGAATGCCGAAGGCGAGCGTCGGCAACAGACCGCCGCCCTCATTGGCGCCGAGCGTCGCGTCGGGGGCGATGACGCCCTCCACCGTGCCCTTGCCGAAGCGCTCGGGATGCTTCGACGTCTGCACCGCCTGGGCGTAGGCGGCGATGCCGCCGACATTGGCGCCGATGCCGGGTAGCACGCCGATCCAGACGCCGAGAATGCTGGCGCGGATCAGCAGCCCCCAGTGGATGAAGACGTCCTTGACGCCCTGCCAGACCATGCCGGGCTTCTCGACCACGCCGGTGGTGGCGATCGGTGTCTGCTGCACGAACAGCTTCAGCATCTCCGGAATCGCGAACATGCCGATCATCGCGACGGGGAAGGAGAAGCCGTCGAGGAGCGTGTCCATGCCGAAGGTGTAGCGCGGCGTCGCCGTCACCGGGTCCATGCCGACGAAGGCGAAGAGGATGCCGAAACAGGCCGCGATCAATCCCTTGACGACGGAGCCGTCGCTGAACGAGGCGATGATCGTCAGCCCCCACAGCGCCATCATCAGATATTCGCTCGGGCCGAGGGCGAAGATGATCGGCCGCACGAACGGGATCGAGATGGCGAGGAAGATCGCGCCGATGATGCCGCCCATCAGCGAGGCGACGGCGGAGGCGGAGAGGGCGCGCGTCGCCTCGCCCTTCTGCGCCATCGGATAGCCGTCGAAGACGGAGGCGAGGTTCTTGCCGGAGCCCGGCACCTTGAACAGGATCGCCGTGACGGTGCCGCCCCAGATCGTGCCGATATGCGCGCCGAGCAGCAGCGACAGGATGGCGGCCGGTTCATAGCCGAAGGCGAACGGCAGCAGCAGCGCCATCGCGACGATGCCGCCGAGGCCCGGCAGGAAGCCGATCAGCAGCCCGTAGAGCGTGCCGATCGTCATGAACATCAGCGATTGGACGGTCAGGACGGACATCAGTCCGTCGTAGATGGCCTGCAGCATAAGCATTCACCCTGGAGCCGGTAGATCCGCATCGCTGGGCGCGCGCACGCGCCCTCGAAACCGCGCGACCGCGTCGCCGATGAGACTTCGGCGTCGGGCAGCAGCGGTCGCTGTCGGTCGGCGGCCCATGCAGGCCGCGCCGGTGGTCAATGTCGCGCGGGCACCAATACGCTGGATGGCATCGGCGTTTCCTCCGTTTGTCTTCTTCTTCGCGGCAGCGCATCTTCGGCGCCGCTGTAGAGGCCTCGTCTGAACTAGAAATCCATTTCGAGGATGTAGAGGCCGCCGACGTGGCGATCGACGGTGTAGACGATGCCGCGCTCGTCGATGAAGACGTCGTTGAGCTGGCAGGCGCCGGAGGGCGCGTTCGGTTCGGCCGGTGGCGCGAAGTGGGCGACCTCCACCGGCGCATAGGGATTGCGGATGTCGTAGGCGCGCAGGCCGCCGCCGAAGAACGAGCCGACGACGAAGTCCTCGGAGTTCCAGGCGGTCGGCACCGGCACGTTCTCATGCAGGTTGTGGGCGCCGTAGCGGCCGCGCACGGGGCCGTACTGCTCGCGCGTCGGCGTCGGGCAGGTGGCGATCGGCACCGGGTGGCGCTCGTCGCGGTAGTCGACGATCCAGATCAGCTTCGGCCAGTCGGCCGCCTCGTCGTGGATCGATTCATCCGTGACGACCAGCAGGTTCCGCTCGAACAGCGGCAGCACGGTGTGGGTGAAGCCCTTGTAGGGGGGCGAGTTGTCCCACTGGCAGAGCGGCTTCGGGTTCGCCTTGTCGGCGATGTCGAGCACGAACATGCCGGCGTCGAGATAGCCGAGATAGCAGCGGTCCGGCCGGCGGGCGTAGACGTTGGTGTTGTGAGCGCGGAAGCCGCCGTCCCACTGCGGATCGTGGCGCACCGGGGGAGGGGCCTCGTCGCCCTCGTGGGTGCCCGGCAGCCACCAGCGGCCGACCTCCTCGGGCTTCGACGGATTGCGCACGTCGATGATGCGGTAGAACTGGTCGTCCAGCGGATGGGTCGGCACGAAGTCGCCGGAGCCCGCCGCCATGTGGACATACTCGCCGTCGCAGAACCACAGCTGGTGCACGCCGCGCGAATGCGGGCCGGAGGCGTCGAAGAAGCCGATCGATTTCGGCGTCTCCGGCACCGAGACGTCGAACAGCTCGAAGCCCGCCGGCTGCATGCCGACCTTGGTGCACTGGTAGGCCACCGCCAGGATGTTGCCGGAGCACTCGAGCGAATTCGACCGCATCGAGCCGTGCGGCAGCTCGGTCTGCACCACCACCTTCGGGTTCTTCGGATCGGTGACGTCGACGCCGGTGAAGTTCTTCGGTGCGCTCTCGTGGGCGCACCACAGGATGCGCCGGCCGTCCTTGGCGATCGAGATCGACAGCCCCTCGCCCATGCCGCCGAAGCCGGCGAGCAAATCGTGCGAGAGAAGTCGGAAGTTCTTGATTTTCATGAAGCGTCGCCAGGCTTGATGGGCGGACGAGGCGGCCCGCAGAGCGCACCGGGCACGGCGCGGGCATCGACCAGTTCATACGAGCGTACAACGAGGGGGCAGCGCATCAAATTATAAGAGGCGATCCCAACCATTACGCCGAGTGATGGGCGGGCAGCCGAGGCGCCCGCCGCACCGTCATCGCTTCGGGACCGCCGGCAGCAGCAGCGACGGCGACCGGCCCGCGCCGAAGTGGATCGTGGTCTTGCCGCCGAACACGTCGGCCGGCCGATCCTCCGGGTCGTCGTGCAGGAACGGTCCGCAGCCGAGCAACTCGTTCTTGAAGTTCGACAGCCGGCCGCCGCTCTTGCCGTTGTACTCGTAGTCCTTGCCGCGCACCGTGAGGCCGATGCGGTAACCGGCCGGGATGACGAGGCAGGTCGGCCAGATCTCGACGTCGCAGTCGACCGGCTCGCCCGGCGTCAGCGGCTGCTTCTCGTCGTGGGTGTGGTAGGGGCGGTAGGGCTGCGACAGCGCCGGGTCGAGTTTGCGGTGCGAGGCGCGCAGCCAGCCCTGGCCGACCGGCGTGTGGGGGTCGATGGCGCCCTGGAACACCACCTCGTCGAGGTCGGGCGAGAATACCCGCAGCACGACGAAGAGGTCGGCGTCGGTGGTCGAGGACGAGATGGTGAGCTTCACCGCCGACGGGCCGGTGATCTCGGTCTCCTCCGTCAGCGGAGCGCTGAGGAAGGTGACGCCTTCGCCGAGGGCGTCGAAGGTCACCGAGCCGTCGCCACCGCCGGCCTTGGAAAGTGCGCCGTCCGGCGTCAGGTGCAGCGTCGTCCACTGCGTGCGGGCGAGCGGCCACTCGTTCTCGCCGCGCTCGACGAACGTGCCGTCGACGTGGCGGACCTGCAGGCGCACGCGCGGCTCGCGGTCCCAGCCGTTGTCCTCGCCCTTCAGGAAGTGGTCGAAGAAGCGCAGCTGCAGCTCGCGGCCGTAGTCGGTGTAGAAGTGCGTCCAGTGCTCGATGCCGTGGATCTCGAGCCACTTGTCCTTCGAGGGGGCGCGCACGAAGCCCTCGACATTGCCGCGCAAATGCAGCCCCTGGCCGCCCCAGTTGCCGGCGGAGAAGAACGGCACGTCCGTCTTCGCCCAGTCGACGCTGCGGGCCCGGTAATAGTCGCCGTCAATCGGGTGGGAGGCGATCTCGCCGCCGAAGTCGACGCGGTTTGCCGTCAGTTCGTCGTCGGTCAGGAGCTCCGGTCCGCAGACGAGCTGCCCGTGCACCGGGCTGCGCTTGCCGCGCTCGCCCGCGCCGAACTGCACCGTCTTCACCTGCATGTCGTACCAGTTCTTCCAGAACGTCGACAGGATGCCGCCATGGTGGGTCATGTCGCGGTAGAAGTCGGCCGCCCCCTCCCAGATGCACATCGCCGCGAGATGCTTCGGCTTGTGCTTGGCGACGTGCCACTGGTTGGTGGCAAAATAGGAGATGCCGTTGAGGCCGACCTTGCCGTTGCTCCACGGCTGCTCGCCCGCCCACTCGATGGCGGTGACGAAATCGCTCTGCTCGTCCGGCGAGTAGGGGTCGACGACACCCGGCGTGGTGCCGCAGCCGCGGCCGTCGACGCGCACGCAGACATAGCCCTCGCGCACCCACTTCTCCGGGTCGACGACTTCCCACGCCTGGTACTTGTTGGACGAGCCGGCGGCGACGTTCGGGTGCAACTGCACCATCCGCTGCCAGGCGCTCGGATAGCCCTCCTGGAAGGACAGGCCCTTGGCGTAGGGGCCGTAGGTGAGGATGACCGGGTAGCGGCCCTCGGCCTCGGGGCGGAAGACGTCGGCACGCATCACCAGGCCGTCCTTGGCCGTGATCGGCACGTCCCAGTCGATGCGCATGGCGTCGCGCACTTCGCTGCGGCTCCTGATGCTCGAATCCAGCTGCCGGCGCGGTGCGATCCCACCCGTCATGTCGCTCATCCCTTGTTGTCGCTGTCCGGCGCTGCCCACTGTGAAACGGCGCGGGCGCGCCTCTCCCTCGTCGCCCAGGCCGAGGCGACGCTTGTCTCACAGGAGCGTAGTGTGGGGCGCTACACGACGGAAATTATTCGCGGCGATGAAGTGCAGTAGCCGAGGTGATGCTTGCCGAAACCAAGATCACTCGCGGCGGGGGCGGAGCGGCGGCCTCGGGGGTGATGACCGGGCCGGCCGGAGAGTTCCCCTGCCGGCCCGGTCACGGCCGACGAAACGTCAGGCCGCCGACGCCTTGGCGGGAGCCGCCGCGAGCTGGCGGTGCGCGTCCGCCGCGATCTCGTAGGACCGCAGCCGCGCCACGTGGTCGTAGATGTGGCCGGCGATGATGAGTTCGTCGGCGCCGGTGCGGTCGATGAAGGCGGAAAGCCCGCGCCGCACCGTCTCCGGCGCGCCGACGACGGCGCAGGCGAGCGCCTGATCGATGCCGGCGCGCTCCATCGGCGAGGCGTAGTCGTCGATATCGTCGATCGGCGGCGGCAACTGGCCAGGCGTGCCGCGCCTGAGGTTGACGAACTGCTGCTGCGCCGAGGTGAAGATCCGCCGCGCCTCGGCGTCCGTCTCCGCCGCGACGACGTTGACGCCGACCATCGCATGCGGCCGGTCGAGCTGGTCGGACGGCTGGAAGCGGGTGCGGTAGATCTCGACGGCCTGCATCATCATCTCGGGCGCGAAGTGCGAGGCGAAGGCGAACGGCAGCCCCAGCATCGCCGCGAGCTGCGCGCTGTAGAGGCTCGAGCCGAGCAGCCACAGCGGCACGTTGGTGCCGGCGCCCGGCACCGCGCGCACCACCTGGCCCGGCTGCACGGGACCGAGCAGGGCCTGCAGCTCGAGCACGTCCTGCGGGAAGCTGTCGCCGCTGGAGGCGAGGTTGCGGCGCAGTGCCTGGGCGGTGCGCTGGTCGGTGCCCGGCGCGCGCCCCAAGCCGAGGTCAATGCGGCCCGGATAGAGCGATGCCAGCGTGCCGAACTGCTCCGCGATGACAAGCGGCGCGTGGTTCGGCAGCATGATGCCGCCCGAGCCGACGCGGATGGTCTTGGTGCCGCCGGCGACGTGACCGATGACGACGGCGGTGGCCGCGCTGGCGATGCCGGGCATGTTGTGGTGCTCGGCCAGCCAGTAGCGGTTGTAGCCCCAGGCTTCCGCATGGCGGGCGAGGTCGAGGGTGTTGCGGAAGGAATCGGATGCCGTCGAGCCCTGCGGGATCGGCGAAAGGTCGAGTACGGAGAACGGGATCATCGGCTTCCTCGTCGGCTCGCGGCCCCGGCGTCGACGCGCCTCCGCTCCGCCGATGTGGGGACCGGGGGCGGACGCGGCAAGGTCGGCGGTGCTCCGCCGCGGCTGCGTTGGCGAGCGGATCGTCCGGAGGGCGGCGGCCACGCCATCGCGTCGCGCCCCGAGGCGGCGGTAGGATCGGGGGCGGAGCGAGTCGCCCGGAAGCCGCCGGCCGTCCGCCGGGCCGCCACGTTGTCGGGAACCGCCATGACCGCCGCTCCCTCGCCGTTCCCCGATTTCGGGCTCAACTCCGCCGAGCGCCGCGAGGCGGTGTTCGGGCACTGGTTCGAGACGCCCGGCATGGACGGCGGCCGCGGCGAGCTCTGGTGCTACTCCGACCGCCTCTCCTACCGGCCGCGTGATACCGTCACTCTGTTCGTCTCCTCGACCGCCCCGCGCTGGCAGCTCGACGTCGTGCGCGACGGTGGCGCCGAGACGCCGGTGTTGTCGCTCGCAGGGGAGGGGGCGCGCTGGCAGGAGACGCCGGACCAGTGCTCCGTCACCGGCTGCGGCTGGGAGGCGAGCCACGCCTTCGCGATCCCCGCCGACTGGCCCTCCGGCGCCTACCGCCTGACGCTCACCGCCGACGGCCGCGATGGTGGCTCCATCCGCTGCCACCACCTGATCGTCGTCCGCCCGCCACCCGGCCGGCGGCCGGGGCGCATCCTGCAGATCGCCGCCACCGGCTCGTGGACCGCCTACAACACCTGGGGCGGCTCCAACCACTACCAGGGCATCACTGGTCCCAACCGGGACCAGTTCGCCCCCGTCGTCAGCCTGGAGCGGCCGTGGGCGCGCGGCTTCGTTGTCCAACCGCCGGAGGCGCCGCGCGTGCCGCTGACGGTGACGATGCCGCCGGCCACCGTGCCGCGCTACCCGCACATGGAATGGGCCTACGCCACCGGCCACAGCAAGAAGTACGCGTCCGCCGGCTGGGCGTCCTATGACAGCCACTTCTTCCGCTGGGCGGAGCGGGCGGGCTTTGCTGTCGACCTCGCCACCCAGCACGAGCTGCATTTCGAACCGGGGCTGCTGTCCGGCTACGACTGCGTCGTCATGGTCGGCCACGACGAGTACTGGACGTGGGAGATGCGCGACGCCGTCGACGCCTATGTCGAGGCCGGCGGCCGCATCGCCCGCTTCGCCGGCAACTTCATGTGGCAGACGCGCCTCGAGGATGGGGGCCGCCGGCAGGTCTGCTACAAGTACCGCGCCCGCGGCGAGGACCCGGTCTACCGATCCGCCGACCCCTCCCGCACCACCACCTCGTGGGAAGCGGCGGAGGTCGGCCGCCCGGGCGCCGCCACCTTCGGGCTCAACGCCACCCGTGGCCTCTATGCCGGCTGGGGCGGCTGCGCGCCGCGCGGCGTCCGCGGCTTCCCGGTCTACCGGCCGGAGCACTGGGCGTTTTCCGGCACCGGCCTCTTCTACGGCGACGTGCTCGGAAGCGAGGGCCACGTCTTCGGCTACGAGGTCGACGGTCTCGACTACGTCATCCGCGACGGCTTGCCGGAGCCGACGGGCATCGAGGGAACGCCGGACGGCCTCACCATCCTTGCGCTCGGCCTGTCGTCACTGGTGGAGGAGAGCGCCGACCTGCCGGCCGAGGGTCGCTTCCTCTCCGACGAGGACGGCCGCTTCTGCGCCGAGGTGCTGATCGGCCGCGACGACGCGGCGGCACTCGAGAAGGTCAAGCGCGGCGCCGGCATGATCGTCACGTTCCCGCGCGGCCGCGGCGAGGTCTTCCACGCCGGCAGCTGCGAGTGGGTCGCCGGCCTCTTGCGCCGCGACGCGATGGTGGAAAAGGTGACGGAGACCGTGCTGCGGCGGTACCTCGCGCGCACCTGATCCCCGCCAAGGGCGCCGGCCGGCGGCTCAGGCGTTGCGCGGGCCGTAGGCGGCGAAGAACACGTCGACGGCACCCTTGGCGACGGCGGCGAAGTCGGCTTCTTCCGCCTTCTCGCCGCTCGAGAACAGCAGTGCCTTCGCGCAGCGGCCATGGGCGAGGTTGAGGAACTGCCAGGCGGCGCGGTCGACGTCGTCGATGACGAGCCGGCCGGCCGCCACCTGCACGGCGAGATAGGCGGCGAGGCGGCGACTGCCGTAGTCCGGGCCGGCGAGGAAGAAGCGCTGGCCGACGGTCGGAAACTTCTCCGCCGCGCCGATCACCATGCGGATCATCGCGATGTGCTCGGGGCGGGTCATCGTCTGCTGGAACGACACCGCCAGACGGTAGAGGACGCTGGCGACGTCGGGATCCGCCTCGTCCACCGTGAAGAGGCGCTCGGCGGTCTCGTGACGATCGGTCTCGACCAGCGCGGCGAACAGCGAGACCTTGCTGTCGAAGTAGACGTAGAGCGTCGCCTTCGACACCCCCGCCGCCTTGGCGATCTCGCCCATGCTGGCGCCGTCGAAGCCGTTGGCGCGGAACACCAGACGGGCGCCGTCCAAAATCTCGCGGCGCTTGGCGTGGTCGTCGCGACCCTCTGTGGATTTGTCGACGGCCGCTTCGGTCACTGTCACGTCTCGTCGTCCTCTCCAGAACTCATTGTCGTGCCCACGTGCGTCCCGTCGAACGGGCGCGGCGATCCTTGTTCCGCGCAGTCTGCCTGACGCGCAAGGGATCGGCCATACGCCCGACGTGGCCCGCTCAGGCTGCTCCGCTCCCGAACCCGCTCCCGGACCCTCCGCCCAGAGCCCGTGGCCGGGAACCGGCTGCACACGAACCGGGACCGTCACGCCGATCTGCAACTTTGGCGCCGACGATGCGTTGACTGAACGGTTTAGTCAAGGCAGGATGGCCTCCGGACTAAACGGTTCAGTCAGCCGCCGCCACCCCCCGCGGCGGCTGAACTGGTCTGCCCGCCAGACCACCGGAAGTCATCGCCGGAGCACCCTATGAGTGAGAACAGCGAGTCCGGCCCGTTCCCGACAGCGGTCGCGGAGCCCCCGGCGCCGACATCCTCCGCAGTTGGCCCCACCCACGGCGCCATGGAGCGCGTGCAGGCGCGTGACCTCGCGTCGGCCCGCCCGACCACGCCGGCGAGCAGCCCGGCGATGCCGCCGCTGCGGCCCGTTCGCAAGCGCCGCCTCCGCAAGCTCGTGCTCGCCGTCGTCGCCCTCGCCGCCCTGTCGGGGGGAGGCTACGAGGGCTGGCGCTGGTGGACGGTGGGGCGCTTCATGGTGTCGACGGACGACGCCTATGTCAGCGCCGACACGACCATTCTCGCCGCCAAGGTGGCCGGCTACGTCACCGAGGTCGCCGTCGACGCCAACCAGCGCGTCAAGGCCGGCGACCTGATCGTCCGCATCGACGACGGCGACTACCGCCTCGCCGTGCAGGCGGACGAGGACCGCGTCGCCACCCAGCGCTCGACGATCGACCGCATCGGCCAGCAGATCGTCGCCGCCGGCGCCTCGGTCGACCAGGCCGAGGCGGAACTCGATTCCGCCGAGGCCGAGCTCACCCGCACCGTCCAGGTGCTGGAGCGCCAGCAGAAGCTCGCCACCTCCCACTTCGCCAGCCAGCAGGCCGTTGACACCGCCAACGCCGAGCACGACCGCGCCGTCGCCGGGATCGCCGGCGGCAAGGCGGCGCTGGCCGCGGCAGAGGCCAACGTCGCCGTCCTGCGGGCGCAGAGGACGGAAGCCGAGCGCACGCTCGCCGAACTGCAGACGACGCTGGCCCAGGCCGAGCGCGACCTGTCGTTCGCCGAGGTGCGCGCGCCGGTCGACGGCGTCGTCGGCAATCGCGCCGTGCAGGTCGGCTCCTACGTCCAGACCGGCACCCGCCTTGCCGCCATCGTGCCGCTCGACGGCGTCTACGTCGACGCGAACTTCAAGGAGACGCAACTGGGCGACCTGCACCCGGGCCAGAGCGTCGCCCTCGAGGTCGACGCCTTCCCCGACCAGAGCTTTGCGGGCATCGTCGACAGCATCGCGCCGGCGTCCGGCTCAGTGTTCAGCCTGCTGCCGCCCGAAAACGCCACCGGCAACTTCACCAAGATCGTCCAGCGCGTGCCGGTGCGCATTCGCCTCGCCGCCGACGCCGAGGCCGTGCTCCGGCCGGGCATGTCAGTCGAGGCCATCGTCGACACCCGCACGGAGGCCGCGCCGAAGCCGGCGGGCCTGGCTGCGGCGCGCTGACGGCGCGGACGGGAGCCCTCGCGATGTCCACTGCGGTCGTCGAACGGACGCCGGTGCCGGCCGTGCTGCCGGCCGCTGCCCGCGCGGCGCCGGCGCCGCTCGATGCGCGGCGCTTCATCGCCTTCCTGTGCATGGTCTTCGGCATGTTCATGGCGATCCTGGACATCCAGATCGTCTCGGCCTCGCTCACCGAGATCCAGGCCGGCCTCGCCACCTCCGCCGACGAGATCTCCTGGGTGCAGACGAGCTACCTCATCGCCGAGGTGGTGATGATCCCGCTGTCGGGGTTCCTGTCCCGGGCGCTGTCGACGCGCTGGCTGTTCACCATCGCGGCCGGAGGTTTTACGGCGGCGAGCCTCTTGTGCGCGACGGCGACTTCCATCGAGCAGATGATCGTCTACCGGGCGCTGCAGGGCTTCATCGGCGGCGGCATGATCCCGACGGTGTTCGCGGCCGCCTTCACCGTCTTCCCGCATGACAAGCAGCCGATCGTCGTGCCGATGATCGGTCTCGTCGCGACGATGGCGCCGACCATCGGCCCGACGATCGGCGGCTATCTCACCGAGCTGTTCTCCTGGCACTGGCTGTTCCTGATCAACGTCGTGCCGGGCATCCTCGTCACCACCGCGACGGCACTCCTCGTCGACTTCGACGAGCCGGACTTCTCGCTCCTGAAGAAGTTCGACGCGATCGGCCTCGTGCTGATGGCGGCCTTCCTCGGCAGCCTCGAATATGTGCTCGAGGACGGCGCCAAGAACGACTGGTTCGACGACGGCCGCATCGTCGCCTTCACGGTGCTGGGAGCGCTGTCGGCCGTCGCCTTCTTCTGGCGGGTGTTGACCATCCCGGAGCCCGTGGTCCGGCTCGACGCCTTCCGCAACCGCAACTTCGCCGCCGGGGCCGCCTTCTCGTTCGTGATGGGCATCGGCCTCTACGGCCTCACCTACCTTTACCCGCTCTATCTCGCGCGCATCCGCGGCTACTCCGCCCTGATGATCGGCGAGACGATGTTCGTCACCGGCATCGCGATGTTCCTGACGGCGCCGATCGCCGGCCGGCTAATGTCGAAACTCGACCCGCGGGTGATGATGGGGCTCGGCTTCGCCGGCTTCGGCCTCGGCACCTGGATCGTCTCCGGCATCACCAAGGACTGGGACTTCTGGGAGCTGTTGCTGCCGCAGGTGCTGCGCGGCTGCTCGCTGATGATCGCCATGGTGCCGATCTCCAACGTGTCGCTGGGCACCCTGCCGGCGTCGATGATGAAGAACGCCTCGGGCCTGTTCAATCTCACCCGCAACCTCGGCGGCGCCGTCGGCCTCGCCATCATCAACACGGTGCTGAATAACCGCACCGACCTGCACCTCGCCCGGCTGCACGAGCAGGTGACGTGGGCGAGCGTCGCCGCCGTCGAGCGCCTCGACGACATGACCCGCGGCTTCTCGGCGCTCGGCTCCGATGCCGATCGCGCCGCCCTCAAGCAACTCGCCGCGATGGTCCGCCGCGAGGCGACGGTGATGGCCTTCGCCGACGTCTTCTACCTGCTCACCTTCCTGTTCGCCGGCATGCTGCTCGCCCTGCCGCTGATGACGCGTCCGTCGCAGATGGGCGGCGGCGGGGGCGGGCACTAGGCGGGTGAACGGCCGAGGGGGCGCCGTCCGAAGGCTCTCGTCGTCTCGCCCTGCAGCGGCCGCCCTAAAGCGGCGTCACCGGCGCGACGCCCCTGTCACGGGCGACCACGCCGAGCTTGGCGAACAGCGGCGCCGCCACGGGTACGCCCGCCGCGAGGTTCGCCTCCCGCAAGGACAGGCTGCGCTCGCCGGGGATGCGCACCGCGTCGAAGCCCGGGCGGGGCGGCGAGCTCTTCATCTGGTCGATGACGTCGTCGACCTCACCGCGGATCACGTCCGGGTCGCCGAAGGCGGCGAGATCGATGGCGCAGATGAACTGGCCGGTGTTCGACGCCGCCGACGGGTCGTTCGGGCTGCTCGACTTCGGCCCGTTGAAGGCAGCACCGTTCAGCGTGCCGGCGATCAGCCCGATGGCGAGCGCCAGGCCGTAGCCCTTGGCGCCGCCGATCGGCAGCAGCGAGGCGCCCGCCATCTTCGTCGGGTCGGTGAGCGGCATCCCGTCCGGGCCGATCGCCCAGCCCTCGGGGATCGCCTCGCCGCGATCGGCCGCCACCTTGATCTTGCCGAACGCCGCCGTGCTCGTCGCCATGTCGAGCAGCACCGGCGGCCGCGCGCCTGCGGGCACGCCGATCGCCAGTGGGTTGGTGCCGATGAACGGCGTGATGCCGCCCCACGGCGCCATATGGCGCACCGGCCCGACCGCTGCATAGAGCCCGACCATGCCCTCGCGCACCGGCATCATCGCGTAGATGCCGGCGGCACCGGCGTGGTTGCCGTGGTGGCAGCCGACCCAGCCGATGCCGAACTCGCGGGCAATCGCGATCGCCTCCTCGGCGCAGCGCTTCATCACGAGGTGGCCCATGGCGTTGTCGCCGTCGACGAGCGCCACCGCGCCCTTGCGCCGCTCGACGCGGATCATCGGCGCCTTGTTGATGGCGCCAGCGGCGAGCCAGTCGAGATATTGCGTCAGGCGGAAGACGCCGTGGGTGTCGACGCCGAGCAGGTCCGCCTCGACCATCAGTTCCGCCGTGGTCCGCGCATCGTCTGCCGGCAGGCCCGCATCCGCGAGGACGGCGGCGGTGAAGCGGACGAGGTCGTCGGCGGCGACGCGCACGAAGGAGCCGGTGGTGGTCATGGCGCAGGGTCCTTCGGCAGAGTAGCGGGTCCGGCGGTGCCTTGTGGGGGCAGCCGGCGAGGGGAGCGCCGAGAGTGTCGGTCCAGTGGTCCGAGATCAAGCCTGCATACGAGCGTATGATCCCGCGGACGTCCGGCGGCCGGTCTCGGCGGAACGAACGGTCAGCACCCCCGGCGCATTCTGCGGTGGACGGGCGGCGGGGTTGGCGCTCCGGCCGTTGCGCGACGGTACGGCCGGCGGCGATGCTGCCGCCGGGACGAGGAGACGGATCATGGCGAAACGGGCGGCGGCAGCGGGCGACATCCGCGTCGGCATCGGCGGGTGGACCTTCGAGCCCTGGCGCGACAATTTCTATCCGAAGGGCCTGAAGCAGGCGCGTGAGCTCGAATATGCGAGTCGCCAGGTGACGGCCATCGAGATCAACGGCACCTATTACGGCTCGCAGAAACCGGAGAGCTTCGCCCGCTGGCACGACGAGGCGCCGGACGATTTCATCTTTGCGGTCAAGGGGCCGCGCTTCGCCACCAACCGCAAGGACCTGTCGCAGTCGGCCACCTCGGTCGAGCGCTTCCTTACCGGCGGCGTGCTGGAACTGAAGGAGAAGCTCGGCCCGATCAACTGGCAGTTCCTGCCGACGAAGGCGTTCGTGCCCGACGACTTCGCGGCGTTCCTCACGCTGCTTCCGGCCGAACTCGAGGGCAGGGCGCTCCGCCACGCCGTGGAGGTTCGCCACCAAAGCTTTGTCACGCCCGACTTCGTGTCGCTCGCCCGCGCGCACGGCGTCGCCATCGTCGTCGCCGATTCCGACGAGCACCCGCAGATCGCCGATGTGACGGCCCCGTTTGTCTACGCGCGCCTGCAGCGGGCGAGCGAGGCGGAGGAACACGGCTACGCCGGAGCCGATCTCGACGCCTGGGCCGAGCGCGCCCGCGCCTGGGCCGTTGGCGGCGCTCCGGGCGATCTGCCGAGCGTCTCCGAGGGTCAGGAGAAGGGCAAGACGACGGGGAGCAAGAAGTCCGCCGGCAAAGCCGAGGCGGCCGCCCGCGACGTCTTCGTCTTCATGATCAACGGCCACAAGCCGAAGGCGCCGGCGGCGGCGAGGGCGCTGCTCGCGCGGCTTTGATCCTCGGGCCGTGGATTGCTGTTGGCGACACGACTGCCGCCACCGTCCGATCATCCACCGGAAGGTGACGTACGGCACAGAACTGCGCAGACGTCTGTGATCTCTTTCACTGTGTCGAGTGGATCGAACCGCTCGACACTGTCACTGTAGCAGGAGATCTCAAGATGAAGACCCTCGCTATTCCGGCGATCGCCGTCACCGCCATGCTGGCTTCCTCGGCGGCACACGCGGACATTCTCGCCACCTCGGTCAATGCCTCCTCTCAGGTATTCGAAGCGAGCACGGCCTTCCCTGTGGTGCTCGACGGCTTCGAGAACAAGAATACGATCAAGTTCACGACGTCGAAGGCTGGACCGGTGATCATCACCTTCTATGCCGAATGCGCGGTCGACGGGCTCCCCGAAGACTGGATGGACGTCGACATTCTCGTCGATCCGGCGGGGGCGGGTGGCTTCGCTGCGATCCCGCCGACCAGCGACGACAATGCCATGTGCACGGGGGCAGAGGCCGTGCCGGACGACACGGACGACCGCTGGGTGAGCGCCGTCGTCGCCGGCGTGGTGGACCTGCCGAAGGGGACGCACAAGATCAAGGTGCGGGCCTACCTCTATGGCGAGGGCTTCGGCCGCCTCGACGACATCCTGCTCACCGTCCAGGACTGACGGCACCGCCGCACGACGGTGCTGGGGCGCCAGGGCCATTGGCCCGGCGCTCCGACCGTCGAGCATCCGCCAGTGCCTCGGGAGCGGCGCCGCCGCGGGCGGAACCCATCCCGCCTGCCGCGGTTACGCCTCTCTGAGGCTAGCGCGAGAGGCGGACATGGCGGAGCGGGCGACCTATCGACCCTATGAGCAACCCACCGGCGGCTGGGGGTCGGTCAAGTCGCTGATCACGCACTCGACGCGGCAGCGTGCGCTCGGCGCCGTCCCCGGCCTCGTCCGCGATCACAACAAGCCCGGCGGCTACATGTGCACGAGCTGCGCCTGGGCGAAGCCGGCCGAGCCGCATGCCGCCGAATTCTGCGAGAACGGCGCGAAGGCGACGTTCTGGGACGTGACGTCGAAACGCGCGATGCCGGAGTTCTTCGCCGCCCACACGCTCGCCACCCTGCGCGGCTGGTCCGACTACGATCTCGAAAGCGCCGGCCGGCTCACCCACCCGCTGCGCTACGACGCCACCGCCGACGTCTACCGGCAGTCGACGTGGCCGGAGGCTTTTGCGGCGATAGGTGCGCGGCTGAAGACCTACGAGCCGGAGCAGGTGGTCTTCTATGCCTCCGGCCGCGCCTCGCTCGAGACCTCCTACATGTACCAGCTGCTGGCGCGCCTCTACGGCAACAACAACCTGCCCGACAGCTCCAACATGTGCCACGAGACGACCTCGGTGGCGCTGCCGCAGAGCATCGGGACGCCGGTCGGCACGGTGCTGCTCGAAGACTTCGACCACACCGACTGCATCCTGTCGTTCGGCCAGAACGTCGGCACCAACGCGCCGCGGCTGCTGCACAGCCTCCAGGGCGCGAGCGAGCGCGGGGCGGCCATCATCGTCTTCAATCCGCTGCGTGAGCGCGGCTGGGAGGAGTTCCTCAACCCCCAGCAGCCGGCGAAGATGCTGACCAACAGCCCGACCCGGATCGCCTCGCAGTACCACCAGGTGCGCGCCGGCGGCGACATCGCGGCGATGACGGGGATGGCGAAGACGCTCTTCGCGCTTGATGCGGAGGCCCGCGCCACCGGCGGCGCTCCAGTGCTCGATGACGCCTTCATCGCCGAGCACACCCACGGCTTCGACGCCTTCCGCGCTTTCGTCGAAGCAGCCGAATGGACGGACATCCTCGATGCCTCAGGCATGCCGCGCGACGTGCTGGAGGCGGCGGCCGCCACCTATGCCCGCGCCCACGCCACCATCGCCATCTACGGAATGGGCCTGACCCAGCACAAGCTCGGCGTCGACAACGTCCAGATGCTGGTCAACCTGCTTTTGATGCGCGGCCAGATCGGCAAGACGGGCGCCGGCATCTGCCCGGTGCGCGGCCACTCCAACGTGCAGGGCCAGCGCACCGTCGGCATCGCCGAGAAGGCCGAGCTGGTGCCGCTCGACCGCCTCGCCGAGCAGTACGGCTTCGAGCCGCCGCGCCAGGACGGCCTCAACACCGTCGACGCCTGCCATGCCATCGTCGCCGGCGAGATCCGCGCCTTCGTCGCCCTCGGCGGCAACTTCCTGCGCGCGATCCCCGAGCGCGAGCTGATGGAGGAGCGCTGGGGCGGGCTCGACCTCTCGGTCGAGGTGGCGACGCGGCTCAACCGCACGCACCTCTTCCCCGCCGCCGGAGAGACCTGGCTGTTGCCGACCATCGTCCGCTCCGAGATCGACCGGCAGGGCGGCGTGCCGCAGATCGTCACGATGGAGGATTCCACCACCTGCATCCACGCCTCCCGCGGCAAGTGGGAGCCGCCGGAGGGTGACTTGCTGTCGGAACCCGCCATCGTCGCGGGCATCGCCCAGGCGACCCTGCCATCGAACCCGCTGGTACCGTGGGAAGGATGGGTGGAAGACTATGGCCGTGTCCGCGACGCCATCGAGGTGACGTTCCCGGAGGATTTCCGCGACTTCAACCGGCGCATGGACACGCCCGGCGGCTTCCCGCGGCCGATCGCGGCGCGGGACCGCGTCTTCGAGACCGACACCGGCCGGGCGAACTTCAAGCTGCCGAAGGCGCTGTCGGCGAGCTTCGACGACGACGACGATGCCGCCGTGCTGCGGCTGGTGACGCTGCGCTCCAACGACCAGTTCAACACCACCGTCTACGGCTACGACGACCGCCTGCGCGGCATCCACGGCTCGCGCATGGTGCTGATGATGAACCGCGACGACCGCATCCGATTCGGCATCCCCGAAGGCGGCGATGCGCGGCTCACCACCGAGGCCGACGACGGCATCGTCCGCACCCTCGGTGGCCTGCAGGTGATCGACTACGACCTGCCCGCCGGCACCTGCGCCGGCTACTATCCCGAGCTCAACGCCCTCATCCCGCTCTGGCACCACGATCAGGAAAGCAAGACGCCGGCCGCGAAGTCGGTGCCGGTGCGCGTTGCCGCCGACGGCGCCGGACAGGCGTAGGCGCCGACCACCTCGCCGTCGCCGCACGGGCGGCTTGATCGCGGCGCGCTGCGATGCGTGGATGGCCGGCCCGCGACCGCGGGCCTCGCTAGCCCGGGGGCTTCATGCACGCCGATCTCTCCGCCACGCACATCGCCGTCCTCGGCGCCGGCCTCGTCGGTGCCGGGTGGGCCGCCCTCTTCGTCCACCACGGTGCGACCGTCACCGTCTGGGACCCGGTGGCCGGCGCCCTCGACGGCCTGGACGCACGCATGGCGGCGCCGCTCGCCGCTCTCTCCCGCCTGTCGCCGCCAGCCGGCCCACACGGGCGGCTCCTGTCCACATCCGTGCTGGCGGAGGCGGTGGCGGAGGCCGACCTCGTGCAGGAGAATGCGCCGGAGAAGGTGCCGCTGAAGCACGCGCTCTACGCCGCGGTGGAGGCCGCCGCGCCGGCGACCGCCATCATCGCCTCGTCGACGTCGTCGCTGACGTGGTCGGAACTCGCGCCGCACCTCGTCCGCCCGGAGAGCTTCATCACCGCCCACCCGTTCAACCCACCGCACCTCGTGCCGCTGGTCGAGCTCTACGGCATCGACGCCGACACGCTCGACCGCGCCGAGGCGATCTACCGGGCCGCCGGGCGGGCGCCGGTGCGGCTGAAGAAAGACGCCACCGGCCACATCGCCAACCGTCTCGCCTCCGCGCTCTGGCGCGAGGCGGTGAACATGGTCGCGGAAGGGATCGCCGACGTCGAGGCGATCGACGAGGCGCTCGTCAACGGGCCGGGCCTGCGCTGGTCGGTGGTCGGCGCCCACATGGCCTACCACCTCGGCGGCGGCCCCGGCGGCATCGAGGCCTATCTGGAGCACCTCGGCCCGAGCCAGGAGCGGCGCTGGCAGGCGCTCGGCGACCCTCGGCTGACGCCGGAGGTGCGGGCGGCGCTGATCGAAGGCGTCCGCCGCGAAGCCGCCGGCCGCGACATCGCCACGCTCGAGGCCGAGCGCGACGAGGGCCTGATCCGCGCGCTGCGTGCCCGTCGCGGGGCAGAACCGGGCTGATCCCCCCGGTCCGATCGGCGGCGCTGCCGTCGAGGCGAGGCGCCGTCCCTACGGCGCGCGGTGCCGCTGCAGCCTTTGTGCGAAGCCAGCCGGGGTGGCGCGCCAGAGGCTGTCGAGGCCGTAGTCCTCGACGGTGAAGGAGGCGGCGGCGACGCCCGTGTGGGCCGCCGCGACAGCGTCGCCGCTTCTGAGCAACTCGGCGACGAAGGCGCCGCAGAAGCTGTCGCCGGCCCCCGTGGTGTCGACGACGGTCGCCGGCAGCGCCGGGACGTGCGTCATCCGCCCGGAGGCGGCCTCGTAGACGGTGCAGCCGTCGCCGCCGCGCTTGGCGACGACGATGCGCGGCCCGAGCGCCGCGAGCGCCGGCAGGGCGGCGTCCCAGTCCTCATGGCCCAGCAATTGTCGGATCTCCACCGCACTCGGCAGGAACACGTCGGTCCGGGCGATCAGCGCCCGCACCGCCGCCTCGTTGCCGAGGATGTAGTCCTCCTGGGTGTCGAGGGCGACGAGCGCGCCGGTGTGGCGGCGGAAGTCCTCGACGAGGCGGATCTGCGCCGACAGCGTCATGGCGAGGATGAGGAAGGCCTCCGCACCACGAAAGGCCTCGGGAATGTCCGCAAAGGTCGGCGACAGGTCGTCGAAGGCCGGCTCGTCGTCGTAGATCGTCCACGTCCGGCCGCCGGCCGCGTCGTAGGCGACGCGGTTGTGCAGGGTCGGGCGGGAGCGGGGCGGCATGCCCTCGGTCGACAGGCCCGTCGCCTCGATGCGGTCCATGACCGCTGCCGGAAAGTCGGAGCCGACCGGCGCGACGAGTTCCACCTGCGGCATCAACAGCCGCGCTCCGAGCGCCGCATAGAGGGCGTCGCCGCCGAGGCAGCCGGGCCGCTCCGTGCCGTCGGGCAGCACGACGTCGTCGAACGTCATGTTGCCGAGGCAGACGAGACGGGGCGCCATCGCTCAGGCCGCCGCCTTCGCGAACTTGGCGATGGCGAGGTGGTAGGCGAAGAGCTGCACCGGCACGCACGAGACCAGCGCCGACAGCGCCTCCGGCACGGCGGGCAGCCGCAGCACGGCGTCGGAGAGGGCGTCGAGGCGGTCTTCGTCCTCGCTGACGACGCCGTAGATGCGTCCGCCCCAGCGCCGCCCCTCGAAGGCGGTGTCGCGGGCGCGGGCGACCGATGGTCCCGCCGGCGCGAGGACGAACAGCGGCTCGCCGGCCTTCTGCGAATTGTAGTGGTGGAACTCCTCCTGCGGGATGGCGAGGGCGTGGTCGGGCGTGCACTCCTTCACCTTCGCCGCCCCGAACAGGGCCGAGGCGTAGCTCGGGCCGCCGCCGGCGAAGAGATAGATCGCGCCGTCCGCCTCGCGCGCGGCGATTGCGCGCACCGCGTCCTCCTGCACCGCCGCCGTCGCGGCGATCAGCGCCGGCACGGCGTCGAGTGCCGCCTGCAGCGCCTCCACTTCCTGCGGCGACCGGCCCAGCGCGCGCGCGAGCTCCAGGCCGAGCTGCATCAAAAGCGCCATCGCCGCGGTGCTCGCCTGGGTCGGCCAGCCCTTGCGCTCGGCGTGAATGCGCAGGGCGACGTCCGACCATGTCATCAGTGCCGAGTCGGGGGTGTTCGACAGGGCGAGCGTGCGGGCGCCGCGGGCGCGGGCGATCAGCATCGCCTCCACCGTGCGCGTCGTCGTGCCGCTCGAGCTCAGCGTCACCAGCAGCGTATCCGGACCGACGGTGCGGGCGCCGTAATAGGCGAAGTCGAGTGCCTGCATCGGCTCGCAGGGCACGCCGAGCACGGTCTCCAGCAGCAGCCGCGCGCCGACCATGACGGCGAGTGAATCGCCGCAGCCGGTCATGACGATGCGGCGCGGCGGCGCCTTGGCGAGGGCGGCGGCGACCGCGGCGATGGCGTCGCGCTCGGTCGTCAGCGTCGTGCGGATGGCGTCCGGCTGGCCGAGGATCTCCGGCCGGGTGAGGTCGACGCGCCGGCGGCGCTTCTCGTCGAGCGGATCGTCCGTCGGCAGGGCGTCCATCAGGCGCGCCTCGGCGTCGAACAGGTCCTGCACCAGCGCGCGCGCCTTCGCATCGAGCGGCGAATCCGCCTCGAGCAGCGGCGTCGGCACGCCGAGGGGCCGGCCGGTCGTCGCGATCCGGGGAGGGTGGCTCATGGTCGAAAACTCCAGGCGAAAGATCAGACGGCGCGGGTGGGCTCCGCCTCGATGAAGCGGGCGATGTCGCCGGCGCGGGCGAACCAGACCCGGTCGCGATGGGCGGCGATGTGCTTGAGCGCGCGGGTGAGCGCCCTCAGCCGGAACGGCTGGCCGGAAATGAAGGAGTGCACGACGAGGCTCATCACCAGCGGCCGCTCCTCGGCGGCGGCGAGCATCTCGTCGAACTCGTCGATGATCGCCTCAGCGAAGTCGCGGGCGTCGGCCTGCCGCCCGATGATGGTCGAGCTGTCGTTGAGCTCCACCGCATAGGGGACGGCCAGCAGCGGGCGGGCGCGCGTCTTTAGCCAGACCGGCTGGTCGTCGAGCCGGAGCCCCAGCACGTAGCCGTAGCCGGCCTCGGACAGCACGTCGAAGGTGTTCTCCGTATATGCGAGCCACGGGCTCGACCAGCCGCGCGGGCGCGCGCCCTCGGCCTTCACGATCGCGGCCGCCACCGCGTCGATGTAGGCGCGCTCCTCGCCCTCGGCCATGCCCGTCAGGGTGTCGGAATTGCTGATGCCGTGCGCGACGAACTCGGCGCCGGCCCGCCGTGCCGCCTCGATCAGCGCCGGCGCGCTCTCGTAGACTTCGGTGTTGAGGAGGACGGTCGGCGCGATGCCGTGCTGGGCGAGCCGGTCGATGAGGCGGAAGGCGCCGACGCGGTTGCCGTAGTCGCGCCAGGCGGTGTTGAGGAAGTCCGGCTGCGGCGTGCCCGGCGCGATGTCCTCGACCATGCCCTCGCCGAAGGCATAGTCCTCGATGCCGAGACCGACATAGAGCGCAAGCCGCGCGCCGTTCGGCCAGACATAGTCGGGCCGGTCGGTAATCGGGGAATAGTCGTAGCGACCGTGGGTGCGCAGCATGGGACGCCTCAGTGGGGCAGGGGGCCGCCGATCCAGCGGGTGAAGCCGACGTCGACGGCGGCCGCCCGCGCGACCATCTCGCGATAGGCCGGCCACAACCGGTCCGCCGCCCGCCGCGCCTCCGCGAGGGCCGGCTGGCGCGCGGCGAAGAGAGCGCGCGCCTCGGCCCGCAGGGCCTTCTCGTCGATGCGGACGACCCGGCCGTTCTCGAACACCACGGCGCCGTCGACCATGGTGAGGCGCACCGACGAGCCATTCTCGCAATAGACGAGCTGGCGCTTCAGGTCGTTCATCGGCGTGAAGGGCAGCGTGTCGAGGTCGACGAGGATCAGGTCCGCCGTCCGGCCGACTTCGACCGCGCCGATCTCGTCCTCGAGCCGCATCGCCCGGGCGCCGCCGCGAGTTGCGCAGCCGAGCACCTCGTCGGCCGACGGCCACGCCTCGCACGTCGCACCGGCGATGTTGTGGACGAGGCCGGCCGCCTTCATCACCGCCCAGAGATTGATCGCGTCGTCGGCGATCGCCTCGTCGACGCCGAGGCAGATCGGGATGCCGCGGTCGCGCAGCGCGCGGAACGGCATGACGCCGCTGCCGAGGCGGAGGTTGCTGATCGGATTGTGCGCCACCACCGCACCGGCCTCGGCGATGAGGTCGAGGTCGTCCCCGTCCACCCAGATCGCGTGGATGATGTTCATCCGCTCCGACAGGAGCCCGAGGTCGGCGGTGTAGCGCACCAGCGAGCGCCCGGCGAAGCGCGGCTGCTCGCGCGCCAGCACGCGCTGCAGCTTCGTCTCCAGCATGTGGGCGTAGAACGGCAGGTCGTGGCGACGGCTCAAGTCGTCGAGGGCGGCGAAGTACTCCGGGCTGACGCGCTGCGGCGCCGAGCATGACACGGCGGCGCGGAGCCGGCCGTTCTCGCGCCCGTGCCAGCGGCCGATCAGGTGGTCGTAGGCCTCAAGCAGTTGGCGCTGCCCGAAGGCCGGCGGCCGCGCCGCCTCGGCGCGCAGGTCGGCGGGCAGCAGATCGGCGAGGAAGGGCAGCTTGTCGAGCTCGGCGAGCTCCGGCTGGTCGAGGGCCACGGTGGCGCGGATGCCGCAGTCGGCATAGGCCTGCATCACCGCGTCGACGATGTCGGGCTGCGGCTCCGGCACGAAGAAGGCGTCGTCCTGCACGGCGGTGACGCCGCCGCGCAGCATCTCGACGGCACCGAGGAGCGTGCGGACATAGGCTTCGCGCGGTGTCGGGCGCAGCGCCTCCAGCCCCGGCGATTCGTAGAGCATGAAGAGCTCGAGCGGCAGGCTCGGCAGCGCGCCCTTCATGTGGTTCACGGGCGAGTGGAAGTGGGCGTTGATCAGCCCGGGCATCAACAGATGGCCGCGCCCCTCGATGCGGCGGACGTCCGGCGGCGCGTCGCGCCCGGCCTCATTGCCGATGGCCGCGATGCGGCCGTCGCTGACGAGGACGTCGGTCGGCCCGATCCGCCCGTCTGGGGCGTCGAGCGAGAAAACGTCGACGCCGCAGAACAGCGTCGCCGCCACGGCGCCGCCGACCGCCGGAACTCCGCCGCTCATGGCGTCGCCCGCTCCTGAGCGCCGATCGCCGCGAGACCGGCGCGGGCGATGGCGATGTCTTCGGCGTCCGGCGCCGAGCCGATGCCGATCGCGCCGATGCAGTGGCCGTCGACGAAGATCGGCAGCCCGCCTGCCATGCCGGTGATCTGACCGCCGGAGGCGCGCGCCAGCTGCGGCGCCATCTCCGCGTCGATCTCGGTGGTCGGGCGGCGGTGCGAGGCGGCGGTCATCGCCTTGGTGGTCGCCGTCTTCATCGACAGCGTGAACGCCCCGTCCATGCGCAGGCAGGCGACGAGGTTGCCGCCCTCGTCGACGACGACGATGTCGACCGGAAAACCGATCTCGGTGGCCTTGGCGGCGCAGGCGGCGATGATCGCCTCGGCACCCGCCTGGGTCAGCCGGAGCGAGGGGGTGGTGAACGGGCTCACGACTTGATGATCTTCTTCAGGAACGAGCGGGTGCGCTCGTGCGTCGGCGCGCCGAAGATGTGTTCGGGCGGGCCGCGCTCCACCACCGACCCCTGGTCCATGAACACCACCTCGTCGGCGACGTCGCGGGCGAAGTGCATCTCGTGGGTGACGACGATCATCGTCAGCCCGCCCTCCGCGAGATCGCGCATGACGTTCAGCACCTCGTCGACGAGCTCCGGGTCGAGCGCCGACGTCGCCTCGTCGAACAGCATCACCTTCGGCTGCATCACCAGGGCGCGGGCGATAGCGACGCGCTGCTGCTGGCCGCCGGAAAGGCGCACTGGGTGTGCGTCGGCGAAGCCGGCGAGGTCGACCCGCTTCAGCATCGCGTGGGCCGCTTCGGCCGCCTCGGCGCGCGGCATCCGCTTCACCGCGATCAGCCCCTCCATGACGTTGCCCAGCGCCGTCTTGTGCGGGAACAGGTTGAAGCGCTGGAACACCATGCCGACCTGGCTGCGCATCCGGTTGAGGTGCGCCTCCTGCTGCCGCTTCGAGGCGGTGGGACCGAGCGAGATGCTCTCGCCGTCGATCTCGACGCTTCCCGACGTCGGCGGGGCGAGGTGGTTGATGCAGCGCAGCAGCGTGGACTTGCCGGAGCCGGAGGGGCCGATCACGGCGACGGTTGTGCCCTTGGCCACCTCGAGATCGATGCCGCACAGCACCTCGTGGGCGCCGAACGACTTGCGCACGTCGGCGAGCCGCACCATCGGCGAGGCCATCAGCGCAGCCCCTCGGAGCGGCGCAGCGCCCGTTCCAGCCAGAGCCCGCCCTGCGCCACAATGGCGTTGATGAGGAAGTAGGCCACCGCGATGGCGAGATAGGCCTCGATCGGGCGGAACGTCACGGACACCACCTGCTGGGCGACGCGCGTCAGCTCGGTGATCGAGATCGTCGACAAGAGCGACGTGCCCTTGACGAGGTTGGTGAACTCGCCGGCGGTGGACGGCACGACGAGACGCGCCGCCTGCGGCAGCACGATCCGCCACAGCGTCTGGGCGCGGCTCATGCCGAGCGAGCGGCCGGCCTCGACCTGGCCGGGGTCGACGCCGAGGATGCCGGCGCGGAAGATTTCCGCCAGATAGCCGCCGCTATTCAGGCCGAGGGCAATCACCGCCGAGGTCGGCGCGCCCAGGCGGATGCCGATCGCCGGGGCGCCGAAGTAGATGAAGAAGATCTGCACCAGCGCCGGCGTGCCGCGCACCACGTCGACATAGCCGCGCGCCAGCCAGCGCAGCGGGGCGATGTCGGACAGCCGGGCGAGGGCTGCGGCGAGGCCGATGACGATGGCGAGGCCCACCGACATCACCGAGTAGAGCAGCGTCGCCTGCAGGCCCCGCATGAATTCCGGGATGTAGGGCAGCAGCACGCTGAGGTCGAAGGCGGGCATGAGGCGTTACTTTCGCATGCGATGCGGGGCGGTGGGCGGGGAGGCTGGCTCCCCGCCCGCGCCATCCTAGTTCGGCAGCGCCTTCTTGGTGCCGAACCACTTCTCGCTCAGCTTGTCGAGTTCGCCGTTCGCCTTCATCTCCTCGATGAAGGCGGCGACCGCGGCGGAGAACTCGACGTCCTGCTTGCGGGTGGCGACCGCCATGAACAGGTTCGGCGGCAGCTCGTAGACGATCTTGAACTTGCCCGGCGAGGCCTTGTCCACTTCGCTGAAGGCGTCGCCCGACGTCGTCACGATGTCGAGGTTGCCGTTCTGCAGGTCGAGATAGGCCGAGGTGATGGCATCATAGAGCTTGATGTCCATGCCGAGGCCCTTCTCGTCGGACAGCTTCTGCGACTGCTCGGCGACCGAGGAGTTCAGCTGCGAGCCGAGGCGCTTGCCCTTGAAGTCCTCGACCGACTTGATCGCGGTCTCGTCGGCGCGGATCAGGAAGACCGGCCGGTCGGTGGCGTAGACCGGCGAGAAGGTGACGGCCTTTTCGCGCGCCGGGGTGATCGGCATGGCCGACCAGATCAGGTCGAACTTCTGGCTGTAGAGGGAGGGGATGACGCCCGACCACTGGGTGTCGATCACCTCGAGCTCGACGCCGAGGGATTCGGCGAACTTGCGGGAGAGGTCGATGTCGAAGCCGACGATCTCGCCGTCCTTGATGAACTCGTAGGGCGGGGTCGCCGCCTCGACGCCGTTGATGAGCTTGCCGCGCGTCTTGATCTCGGCGATGAGCCCGCCCGACGGGGTGGCGTAGTCGGGCAGGGGCTTGTCGTTCAGCGTCGGCGCGTCCTGGGCGAAGGCGGCGCTGGCGAAGAGGCTGACCAATCCGGCCAGCAGAAGGGTCTTGCACGTCTTCATGGTCGTTCCGTTCCTCGTGGGCCTCTGGCGGTGGTTAGGCGGTGAAGGCTCAGTCCGGCTGCTCCGCCGAGGGCTCGAGGATCTCGACGAGAACCTCGGTCGGGTACCAGCCGGAAATCGGGTTGAATTCCTGGGGGCAGGCCGAGATCGCCACCACGAGGTCGATCCAGGCCTTCATCACGACGTGGTCGCCCGGCTTCGACGGCGCCGGCCCGTTCGTCACCGAGCCGTCGCGGCCGACGGGGCAGTTGCCGAAGATGTTGAACGGCTGCGGGACATAGAAGCGCGTGGTGCCGAAATAGGGCTCCATCACCTCGCGCAGGTTGCCGGCGCAGCTGCGATGATGGTGCTTGAGGCCGTAGAGCCGGTATCTATGCTCGTCGCACGGGGCGGTCAGCAGATCGTGCACGCCGCAGCTGTCGGCGATGACCTGGAGGATCGGGCGACGGTGATTGGAATGGAAGCTCTCGCCCGGCACCGGGCACAGCTTGTTGACCCACACCCGGCTGTGCATCGCCGACAGGTGCTCGTCGATATCCTCGGCATTGAACGCCCAGAAATCTGCACACTGCCGCCCACGCGGGTCGGTAACGCGAACGTACTGGCCGGCTTTAACCTCGCCGGCCCATCCCATCATCGGCGCGATGACGTGGCTGGTGACCACATCGAGCCGAAGCATCTTTTTTCCGTTGAGATCAACTTCGATAGACATCAGTCTCTTCTTCGATGATATTTTGCGTACCCGAGTCCCTTGAACCCTAGCGGCGCTTGAAAATATCTTCCCATAGTGCCTTCGTTGTGAAAAGCAGTTTTCTTGGGCAGGCCGTGATGCGTTCGAGTGCAGAGTTTCAGAGTGCCGAGCTTCCGAGTCAGGTGGAGAGCAGCGACGCCGTGGCCGTCTCCCTTCATGCCCGCGTCCGGGCGCAGTACGAGCAGCTGTCCCCGGTCGAGCGGCGGCTCGCCGACGTCGTGCTGAACTTCCCCGGCGACCTCGCGAGCTATTCGGCGACGGAGCTCGCCGGCATCTCCGAGGTCTCCAACACCGCCGTCAGCCGGTTCGTCCGCCGGCTCGGCTTCAGCAATTTCGACGAGATGCGCCGGCTCGCCCGCCAGGAGCAGGAGGAGGGCTCGCCGCTCTACCTGCTCGGCCGCAGCTCGGCGGCCCCCTCGGTGCTGCTGGCGGAGCGCCACGTCGAGACCGCCACCGCCAACCTCCGCCGCACCTTCTCCGAAAACACCCCGGAGACGCTGTCGGCGATCGCCGGCGCCCTCGCGCAGGCCCGCAACGTCTGGGTCTGCGGCTTCCGCCACGGCCGCTTCCTCGCCGACTATCTGCGCTGGTCGCTCGCCCACGCCCGCCCCGGCGTCCGCCGTCTGCCCGGCGACGGCGAGACGCTCGGCGAGACCCTGATCGATGTCGGCGCCGGCGACATCGTCGTCGTCTTCGCCATGCGCCGCCGGGTCCCGGCAATCGCCGCCCTGGTGCGCGCCGCCGCCGAGCAGGGCGCCAAGGTCGCGCTGATCACCGATCCCGGTATGGTCAACACCGCCGGCGCCACCTGGGCGGTGCGCTGCCAGACGCGCACGCGTGGGCCGATCGACGACCACGCCTCGGCGCTCGCCGTTTCGCACGTGCTGACCGAGCAGGTGATCGTCGAGCTGCAGCAGGCCTCGAGCCAGCGTCTCGGCGGCATCGACGACATCCACGACCGGCTCGACGAACTCGAATAGGCGATCGCGCCGGTTGGCGCTGCGCTGCGACTGCCGCCGGCTTCAGCACGCCTGCATAAGAAATGAACTTTTCAACCCGGATGATTGGTGAAAATCTGTTGCCAGCGGGTCGCTGGTCGACCCGGCCCTCATCCGGGAGGATCTCCATGCGTCTCGTGCCGCCGCTCGCAGCCCTGATCGCCGCCTTCGCCCTCGCCGGAGTAGCCGGTTCCGCGCAGGCGCAATCTCCCTCCCTCAACGGCCAGGCGATGCCGGAGTACGCCGCGCCTGCCCCCGGCGTGCTCGCCGAGATCAAGGCGCGCGGCAAGCTCGTCGGCGGCGTCGAGGCGCAGAACCCGCCCTTCGAGTACATCGAGAACGGCAAGATCGTCGGCTACGACATCGAGCTCTCGGAGCTCTTCGCCGCCCATCTCGGCGTGACCTTCGAGCCGATCGACACCGCCTGGTCGGGCGTCATCCCCTCGCTCTACGTGCAGAAGTTCGACATGATCTGGTCGGCCATGACCATCACCGAGCCGCGCAAGCAGGCCGTCACCTTCTCGCAGCCCTATGCGAGCGACCAGGCCGAGATCATCGTGCGGGCCGGCGACACCAGCATCAAGACCATCGAGGACCTCAACGGCAAGACGCTCGCCACCCAGCTGAACTCCGCCGCCGAGCACCAGGCGAAGGAGATCATCGCGCAGTACAAGCTCAACACCGAGCTGAAGGCCTTCGACCACTTCGACGCCGCCTATCTCGACCTGAAGAACGGCAACGTCGACGCCGTCACCTCGACGAAGCTGAACGACCGGGTGCTGTTCGAGAAGATGCCGGGCGCCTTCGACGTCGCTGTGGAGCTGCCGATCTTCAACTACGTCGCCGTCGCCACCCGCAAGCAGGACACCGACCTGTCGGCCGCCGTGGACGCCTTCATCACCGAGCTGAAGACGTCCGGCAAGCTCGCCGAGCTGCAGACGAAGTGGTTCGGCTACGCGATGGTGCTGCCCGAGTAGGCTGGTCCGCTACCGCATGACGAGTGGCCGCGCGGGCCGGCCACAGGAGCACAACGGCCGGCCCCGCGGACCGGCCGCAAGAGAAGGTTTTCGAGAGCGCAATGACACGGGACCTTCTGGTGCGGGGCGGCACGGTCGTCACGCCGCACGGCCGTTTCGAGGGCGACATCGCGGTGCGCGACGGTCGCATCGCCGCCTTTGGCCAGCGCCTCGACGCGGACGCGGCGACGCCTGTCCTCGACGCCCGCGGGCTGGTGGTGCTGCCGGGCATCATCGACCCGCACTCGCATTTGTGGGAGGCGGGCTTCGTCTCGGGCCCCGACTTCACCGCTTCGACCGCCTCGGCGGCGGCCGGCGGCATCACGACGATCATCGAAATGCCTCTGACCGTTCCGGAGGTGCTCGACGAGACGGTCCTGCGGGACAAGGCGGCGCTCGGCGAGCGCACCTCGCACGTCGACTTCGCACTCTATGGCGGCGTCAGCCCGGACCGGCTCGACGACCTCGACGGGATGTGGGCGGCGGGGGCCGCCGCCTTCAAGATCTTCACCTGCGACACCGGCTGCGCCATGAAGGGCGTCATCGACGACGCCGACCTCGTCGACGCCATGTCACGCATCGCCCGCCTCGGCGGCCTCGCCTGCTTCCACGCCGAGAACGACGAACTCCTCGTCGCCAACCGTCGCCGCCTCGCGGCCGATGACCGCCGGGACAACGCCGCCTTCTGCGACTGGCACAGCGAGACGGCCGAACTCGAGGCGATCAACCGCATCCTCTTCTACGCTGGCCGCCTCGGCACGCGCGTTCACATCGTCCACGTCACCTCGCCGGAAGGCGTGCGCCTCGTCGAGCGGGCGCGCGGGGAGGGGGTGCGGGCGACGGCGGAGACCTGCCCGCACTATCTCTATCTGACGGAAGACGACATCGCCGCCCGCGGCGCCTGGGTCACCTGCGCGCCGCCGATGCGCGGCCCCGCGGCGATGGCCGGCATGCGTGCCCGCCTCGACGACGGCACCATCGCCACCATCGGCTCCGATCATGGCCCGGTCGATCCCGAACTGAAGCTGCGCGCCTCCAACGACGTCTTCGCCGGCCAGTGCGGCATGCCGGCGAACGAAACGATGGTACCCCTGATGCTCAACCTCGCCGCCGAGGGCTTCCTCGGCCTCGAGCGGCTCGCCGCCCTGATGGCGGAGGCGCCGGCGCGGCTCTACGGGCTCTATCCCCAGAAGGGCGCCATCGCCATCGGCTCGGACGGCGACTTCACCCTCGTCGATCCCGGCGAGCGCTGGACGATCCGCCAGGCCGAGCTCATCGGCGCCTGCGGCTGGACGCCGTTCGAGGGCGTTCCGGTGACCGGGCGGGTGAAGGCTACCGTCGTGCGCGGCCGCATCGTCGCCCGCGACGGCCGCGTCACCGGCGAGCCCGGCGCCGCCTACGTCCCCCGCCTGTCCTGAACGCGTCCATCTCCCCAACGAATCCCGGAACCTGCATGAGCCTGCTGACGTCGACCTCTGACGACCCGCTGATCGTCGCCGCCCTCCACCTCCCCGATTTTGCGGTGGACCGGTCCCTCTCGATGGCCTTCCTCGAGGACTACACCCTCGCGAATGCCGAAGTGTTCGTCTCGGCCGGCATCCGCCGCATCATGCTGCAGGACCAGACGCGCCAGCGCGGCCCGACGAGCCCCGAGACGATCGCGATGACTGCGGCCCTCGGGCGCGCCCTGAAGCTCGCCCATCCGGCCGTCTCGCTCGGCATCATCGTCGAGGCCCACGACGCGATCGGGCCGCTCGCCATCGCCCACGCCAGCGGCGCCGATTTCGTCCGCCTGAAGGTCTTCGTCGGCGCCGCGATGACGATGGAGGGCCACAAGGAAGCGCTCGCCGTCGACGCTGTGACCTACCGCCACCAGCTCCGCCGCGACGACATCGCCATCCTCGCCGACGTCTTCGACCGCACCTGCGTGCCCTTGATCGACGTGTCCCCGGAGCAGGCGGCGCTCGGCGCGGAACGCCTCGGTGCCGACGCCCTCGTCATCACCGGCGCAACCTTCGACGAAAGCCTGGAGCGCATCGCCAAGGCGCGGGCGGCGGGCGTCACCCGCCCGATCCTGCTCGGCGGCAGCGTCACGACGGCCAATGTCGCGCAGACCCTCACCGTGGCGGACGGCGCGATCGTCTCCACCGCGCTGATGCGGGCCGGCGCCGGCCCGCGCGACCGCCTGTACTGGGACCTCGCCAAGGCGCAGGCCTTCATGGCGGCGGCGCGCGCGTCCTGACCGTCGGCCGGACCGCGCGCGTCGCGCCGTTCAGTCGGCGTAGATGGTGGTGCCGACGGGCTCGCCGGCCAGCGCCTTCGTCAGCGACCCCGGATTCAGGCCGTTGACGATCTGGATCTCCTTGCAGAGCTTGGCGTTGCCCATCAGGTCCAGGAGGATGCGGTCGATCGGCAGCGTCGTCAGGTTGCGCGCTTGCAGGTCGGCGACGGAGATGCGCGGCAGGAATTCCGCCTCGGCGTTCCCCGACGGGTCCTCGGTGTAGAGGCCGTCGACGTCCTTCAGGAAGATCATGCGGCGGGCGCCGAACACCTCCGCCAGCAGGTAGGCGCCGCTGTCGGCGCGATGCGGGGGGATGCGTCCGATCGCCGGCGGATGCTCCCAGAGGTCGTAGGGCGGCACGCCGTTGAACACCGCCCCGCGCGCCGCCGCCAGGATCGCCGGCAAAAGCTGCACGATGAACGGCGCCTCCAGGTAGACGAAGCCGTGCTTCGCCAGCAGGCACGACACCATGTAGGCGTTCTGCGCGGCGTCCTTGGCGCTCAGCGTCGCGAGCGCCCCCGTCGGCAGGCCGAGGTCGATGCCGACGGCGAACAGGTGCCGGGTGCGGGCCCCCGCGCCGACGGCGACCACCTGCATGTGGTTCGGCTGGTTGGCGACGATCTCTTCCAGCAGCGGCAGCAGCGCCGCGCCGCGGTCCATGATCCGGCCGCCGATCTGGATGACGTTGAGGTTCGGCAGGATGCGCGTCACCGGCGCCTGGGTGGTGGCGATGACGTCACGGTCGACGAGCGATTCGCGCATCAGCCGCGACGGAATGTGGTTCTCGTGGATCGTGCTGCGCTCATTCATCGGTCGACCCCTGACGCTCGCGATAGATCACCGTCCCGACCGGCTCGCCGGCGAGGGCGCGGGTCAGCTGGCCGGGCTTCAGGCCGTTGACGAACTGGATTTCGTGCATGTGCCGCGCGGTCTTCATCAGGTCGAGCACGGCGCGCTCGACGATGAGGTCGCCGAGGTCGAGCGCGACCAACTCGTCGAGGGAGATGCGGCCGATGTGCTTGGCGGAGGCGTCCTTCTTCGGATCGGCGGTGTAGAGGCCGTCCTCGTCCTTGACGAAGATCATCTTGCGGGCGCCGAACACCTCGGAGATCAGGTAGCAGCCGGTGTCGGTGCGGTTAGGCGGGATGCGCCCGACGACCGGGTTCTCCTGCCAGAGCTTGTAGGGCGGCATGCCCTGGCAGATCACCGCGCCGGAGGCCGCCATGTAGTGCGGCAGGATGCTGAAGCCCTCCGGCTCGATGAACGGGATGCCGTGCTTGGCGAGCAGGTAGTGCAGCATCTGCGCGTTCTGCCAGGCGACCGCGGTGCCGAGCACCGTCAGCACCCCGATCGGCAGGCCGAGCTCGATCGCCAGGCTGTAGATGTGGCGGGCGCGGGTGCCGGCGCCGGTGCCGAGGATCATCTTGTGGTGCGGCAGGTTGGCGACGATCTCGTCGATCAGCGGATAAACCGCCGCCTTGCCGCGATCCATGATGCTCTGGCCGCCGATCTTCACCACGTTGGCGTGGGGCAGGATGGCGTAGTCGCCGTGGCCTTCCGTGGCGCGCAGCATCCCCGGATCGCTCAGGGATCGCTGCAGCAACTGCTGCAACAGGGGCAGCGCGGGTGCGCCGGCCTCGAGATCACTCATCGTTGCACTTCCCGTTCCAAGAGCCGGTGAGGCTCAACCAATAACGAAGCCGTCGAGGCTCGAACCAAGACAGGAGCCGGTGAGGCTCGAGACCAAAAGCGGAGCCGGTGAGGCTCAGAACCAGTAGAGCTGCAGCCGAAACCGGTGCTGCTCGGGTTGTGGCTGGTCGAGCGGGCCGAGGCTCTCTTCGGCCCACGTCGACAGGGACTGCAGCGCGGCGTCCTTGACCGGCGCCGGCAACTGGCCGAACCGGGCGGCGCTCGCCTTGCGCCGGAAGAAGTCGCGCGGCCGCCGCATCTGGCTCCAGCTCGCCGCGACGACGTCTTCGTGGCCGGCGCTGTGGGCGTCGAGCCAGTCGGCGATGGCGCGCCGCTTCGGCGGTGGCTCCGGCTTGCCGAGGTCGGCCAGCACCGCGTCGAGCCGCCGGCGCATCGCCGCGTCGATGCCGTCCGCCGGCGCCTCCGCCTTGCCGATGACGAGGACACCGCCCCCGTGCAGCACCCGGCGGGCTTCCACCAGCAGCGACCGCCAGTTGCTCGCGGTGAGGACGTGCATCATCAGCACGGCCCCGAAGCGTCCACCGGCGAAGGGCAGGGCACTCGCGTCCGCCTGCACCAGCAGCGGCGGCCGCGTGAAGGCGCGAGCCTGGAACTCCCGCAGCATCTCGGCCGAGAAGTCGACGCCCCAGAAGAGCTCGCCGGCAGTGCAGAACGCCGACCCGATCCGCCCGGTGCCGCAGCCGATCTCCAGCAACGGAAGCGCCGGATCGTGGCGCCCCCGGTCCCGGACGACGCGCCGGATGGCCTCCGGAACCTCGGCCGGCAGGGCGCGCTCGCGCTCGAAGGCGCCCGCCACGGCGTCGAAGGCGCTCACGACGGCTGGCCTGGCGGGTGGAGCGGGCGAGGCGCCTTCCCCCGACCTGTCGGAGAGGGAAAGACCGGGGAAACAGGCATCCCGCGCGACGCCTCCGGTTGTCTGGCGGTGTCGAGGTGCATCTGCTGTCTGCTCGTCCCGCGATTGGAGAAGGCGTGGGCGGGGCTCCGGCGACGCTGCCGGTGAGCCCGGGAACGAAGGCTGCCGGGGCCCGCCGGTGGCAGGCCCCGGCGTCGCCTCAGTGTTCCATCATCGCCGTCGGCCCGACCGGGCAGACGCTCGGCTGATCCTTGCCGGGCAGGATGTCCAGGCGCTGCATCATGCCGATGTCCTCGTGCGACAGGATATGGCAGTGCATCACCATGCAACCGACCGTGATCGGGTTGAAGTAGGTCCGGAACGTGATCGTCCCCCAGCGGATGTTGTTGATGTTCGGCTGCTTCGGCGGCGGCAGGGGACCCGACGGCTGCCGAACGGTTCCCGGCACGATGATCGTGTCGTGCCACTCCGGCCGGACGAGCGGCCGACCGTTGATGTGGGTGACGAGGAACGGATTCTGGTGAATGTGGAACGGATGGTCGGAGTAGGTGCGGTTGGTGATCGTCCACTCTTCGTAGTTGCCCGCCACCATGCCGTCGAAGAGCGGCTCGTTGGGGTTGAAGAGCCCGTCCTTCTTGAAGTCGACGAGCGGCATTTCCTTGTTGTCGTTGGCAACGCCCAGGTCATCGGCGTCGCGCATCATCTGCAGCATGACGAAGGGCTTGCCGCCCCAGCTGTCGGCATACTTCTCGAAGTACCAGCCGCAGCTCGGCAGGCGGTTGCGCGGGCGGGCCATGATCGTGTCCTCCTGCATTCCGCAGAGCTCGAACGCGACGTTTCGGCGGACATCCGGGGTCTTCTTCAGCATCTTGGCGACGCTCGGCAGGCTGGCCGGCACCGGCAGGTCGTCCGGCGGCAGCTTCATCGACATCGGCTTGCCATCCACCACGATCGTCACGAGCGCGAACGGGTAGGCGAGGATCGACGGCTTCTTCTTCGCGCAGGGATCCTCCTCGTTCGGGGCGGAAGCCTCCATGATCTGCGCGCGGGCGTGTCCGGCCTGGCGGTTCGGACCGGCATGTTCCATGTCGACGATCCCGACGGTCCGACCCGAGTTGGGCATCGCGCAGGGCGTCGGGAAATCGAAGCTGTGGCGCGAGTTCCGCGGCCGGATTCCGATGTCGGTGGAGGGTGTGACCGAGGTCGGGACGGCTGACGGATCCTGCGACATCAGACGGTAGGTGCCGGGATCGCCCGCCTTGACCATCACGTCCATGCGCTGGCCTGGGCCCATCACGAACGGCTGGCCGGCCTTGAGCTTCACCATCTTGCCGACGGTGATGCCGTCCATGGCGACGATGTTGAGGCCGTGGCCTTCGAGGTCGATGGTCAGGTTCTCCATCGGCGACGCGTTCAGCAGGCGCCACCGCTGCACCTCGCCGGGGCGCATCCGCAGCGTCGGATTGGTGACCCCGTTCGTGGTGAAGTAGAAGTTGCTGCGTCCCGGGGCGCCATCGAGGCCGTAGGTGCTCCAGATCCCCTGGTGCTGGGCTTCCGTCGTGAAGAAGGGGAACGTTCCGAACTGTTCCGCTGCCTGATGCACGAAAGGCTGGGTGCCGTCGATTGCGGTGCGGATCACCTGGAAGCCCATGACGATGTCTTTTGCCGCGGCGACCTCGGGCACAGCGTCGAGGGTCCCCTTCCCACCCTTGATGATCAGGAAGGCACTCATGCCACCGAGGAACTGGAACGTCGTCGCGCCGTGCTTGTGCGGGTGGTACCAGTAGGTGCCGCTCGGGTGGTCCGCTGGGATGTCGATCTTCACCCGGTGGGTGCTGCCCGGCTGCATCAGCCGGAAGGCGTTGTCGGAGTTGCCGAGCGGCGACACCGTCAGACCGTGAGCGTGAAAGTTGGTGGTGTTCTGCTCGTGCGGGAACATCCCCTCGCGCAGGCCTTCCGGGTTGGCCGGCAGGTTGTTCGTCAGGTCGATCAGCAGCCGGTCGCCCGGCTTCAGCACCAGCGTCGGACCCGGGATCGAGCCCTCGTAGGTCGTCGTCTTGATCACCCGCATCTCGCCGCTGGGCGCGTCCAGAACCTTGTTCTTGCCCATGCAGGCGACGAGGCTCGTCCGCAGCACGCCTCTGACGGACTCCCGCACTTCCGGCTGCGGGAAGCCCGATGCTGCCGTCTCGTCGGCGAACTCGCCGCATCGGCGCATCGCTTCCGGCGGTGCCGCGGCGACCTCTTCCTGCCCGTCCTCGGAGGCGGCGGCCATCCCGTGCTGCGCTCCGGCGTCGTGCGTCGCTCCTGCATTGGCGACGACCTCCTGCGCAGACAATCCGCTGAAACTGCCGGATGTCGTCGCCATCAGGCCGGCGACGAAGAGTGTCGCGGGAAATGACATCGCCTTGCCTGGAAACAATTTCGGCATTCAAATCTCCAAAATACTCTCGCAATGAAGCATTCCCGCGCGAACCTAGGCGCGAGAAGATAGAATCGCAACGTCGATTATTATTAAAAACTTTGTGAGATCAGGAGAGGAGCACAAGTCCGCTGTCGGCCCGACCGCGAGGGTCGGGCCGCCATGGCAGGGCATCGGCCGGAGCAGATGTCGTCGAGGCGGCAGAGCCCCGATTTCGGCGCCTATCCTGAGAGTGGCCCCCGCCACGTGAAGACTCTGCAGACTGTTGGGAACACTCAGAGGAAAAGTAAAGCCCAAGCGATCATGACGTTAAAGTGATGCGTTCTCCCGAATTCGCCGCGGAGAACTTCAGTGGGACCGAACTGGCTACCCGAGATGAAGGGATTCTAGACGTAATAATATTACATCGCACCGCGAAACCGATGGGCACGTCTTTCCAAGATGCAGGACGTGCGATGGGCGCGCTGCCTGCCGTGTCGCTCCGGGAAGCGCCATGGGATCGCCCGGATCGCGGCGGCCGTCCCCGGCGGGGGCGATCGACCCGGGACGGCGCCCCCGTCGCCAGACCGCCGCCTGCGCAGGCGACGAGCCGCTGCGCCCCCTGCGTCCGACGGGGCGCGCGTCAGACCGCGGTGCCGACCACGGCGCCGATGGCGGCGGTGGCGGCCATCGCGAGCGCCCCCCAGAACGCCACCCTGAGGGCCGGCTTCAGCATGCCGGCGCCCCCCGCCCGCGCGCCGACGGCGCCGAGCAGAGCCAGGAAGGCGACCGAGGCGGCGGAAACCGCCGGCGCCAGCATCCCGGCCGGAGAGAGAACCGCGACGATGATCGGGAACGCGGCGCCGACCGCGAACGTCGCCGCCGACGTCAGCGCCGCCTGCACCGGCCGCGCGCTGACGATCTCCGAAATGCCGAGCTCGTCGCGCGCGTGGGCGGCCAGCGCGTCGCCCTTCATCAGTTCCTCCGCGACCTGCCGCGCGAGTCCCGGCGACAGCCCGCGCTCGACATAGATCTGCGCGAGTTCGTCGGTCTCGAAGGCGGGCGAGGTCGCGAGCTCGAGGCGCTCGCGGGCGAGGTCGGCGCGCTCGGTATCGGACTGCGACGACACCGACACGTACTCGCCGGCGGCCATCGACATCGATCCCGCGACGAGCCCGGCGATGCCCGCCACCAGCACGTCGGATGGCGCCGTGGCCGCCGCCGCGACGCCGACGATCAGGCTGGCGGTCGAGATGATGCCGTCGTTGGCGCCCAGCACCGCCGCCCGCAGCCAGCCGATGCGTTGGATCATGTGCCCTTCGGTATGACTGCGGCCCATGCGACGTCTCCCCCTTCCACCGGGCCGGGCGATCCGGGTGCGCGGCCCGGCCGCGTCACCCGCCCACTGTGCGCCCGCCCTCACGGTTCCGGAACGATGGCCCGGAACACTCACTCACTCTTCCCGGCCCGCTTCCGTCCGGTGATCATCGCCGCAACGAGATTCTCGCCGTGCTCCAGGCTGGCGACGAGCACGCCAGCAATATGCAGCGCGACGAGCACCAGTGTGACATTGACCGCGATCTCGTGCGTCTCCTCGACCCACTCGACGCCCCAGAAGGCGTCTGTCGTCATCAGGATGCCCGTGCCGCAAATCACCGAAAGCATGACGAGCAGCGCCACCACCATCGCGCCGCCGGCCGGATTGTGGCCGAGATAGCGCCGCGCCCGCAGCCGGGCGGTGTCGGCGAGGTAGCCGATGACGACCGACGGCCGGCGGACGAAGTCCGTGAAGCGCGCGTGCGTGCTGCCGAACAGGCCCCAGAAGACGCGGAAGACGAGCAGCCCGGCGATCGTGTAGCCGGCGATCTCGTGAACCGATTTGAGTTCGTCCCCCGTCGCCCACGCCGTCACGAAGGCGGCGAGCAGCGACCAGTGGAACAGGCGAACCAGCGGGTCCCACACCTTGACGGTCCGCGGGCGGGCCGGGTGGCCGATCGAGGCCGGTGGCGTCACGCCACCGGCTCCGGCCTTCTCTGACGAGAAGGCGACCATCAGTCGTTCTCCTCGGACTTCACCACCGCGCCGGTCACCGGGTCGACGTCGGCTTCGAAGCGGTTGCCGTCCTTGTCGAGGGCATAGACTTCGTAGCCTTTGTCCTCGACCTTGACCTGGCGGACGTCGTAGCCCTGCTTGGTGAAGGTGTCGGTGATCTGCTGCACGCTCATCCACTGGTCGCGCGGCGCGGCGGGGGCGTCGCTGTCGGCGAAGGCGGCACCGGCGGAGCCGGCGAGGGCGGCCACGAGAACGGTGGCGCGGGCGGTGGCGATCAGGCGCTTGTGCATCGGGTGTCTCCTGTGGGTGTCTGTCGAACGGCACCGGCCGTCCGATGGAGCGGAGACTGCTCGAAGCGCCCTGACGGCCCGCTGACCGTCGCTGTCAGCGTTTTGTCAGGCGCCGTCTGCCAGGGAAGGAAGCCATGCGCGCCCGTCTCCCCGCACCCGTCGTCTTGCTCGCTGCCGCGTTGGCGTTGACGCTCGCGGTGGCCGCTGGCGCGCGGGCCGACGATGACGATCACGACCAGGCGCGACGGGCGCGCGAGGCGGGCGACGTGCTGCCGCTCGCGACGGTGCGCGACCGAGTGGCGGCCGATCTCGGCGGCCGGATCGTCGGCATCGAGCTGGAGCGCCAGCACGGCGCGTACGTCTATGAATTCAAGATGATCATGCCGGACGGCCGGCTCGTGGAACTGGAAGTGGACGCGCGCAACGCCGCCGTTCTCGGCCGCGAGGTGGACTGATGCGCATCCTCCTCGTCGAGGACGAGCCGCGCATCGCCGCCGACGTCACGGCGGCGCTCGCCGCCGCCGGCTTCCTCGTCGAGGGCGCCACCGACGGCGAGGACGCCTGGTTCCGCGGCGACACCGAGGACTACGACCTCGTCGTGCTCGATCTCGGCCTGCCGCGCATGGACGGGCTGGCCGTGCTGAAGCGGTGGCGGGCCGCCGGTCGCGCCATGCCGGTGCTGGTGCTGACGGCCCGCGCTGCCTGGGCCGAGCGTGTCGAGGGGATCGACGCCGGCGCCGACGACTACCTGCCGAAGCCGTTCCGCATGGAGGAACTCGTCGCCCGTGCCCGCGCCCTCGTGCGCCGCGCCGCCGGCCACGGCGGCCCGGTCATCGAGGCCGGCACGCTGCGCCTCGACGCCCGCCAGATGCGGGTGACCGCCGACGGCGTGCCGGTGCCACTGTCGCCGCTCGAATACCGCCTCGTCGCCTACCTCATGCACCACAAGGGCCGTGTCGTCCCGTCGCCGGAACTGCTGGAGCACCTCTACGGCGACGACGACGCCCGCGAAGCGAACGCGCTGGAGGCGGTGGTGACGCGGCTCCGCCGCAAGCTCGGGCCGGCCGCCATCGAGACCCGCCGCGGCTTCGGCTACGTCATCCCCGACGGGGCCGCGGGAGACGGCCTCCGATGAGCCGCGGCTCGCTCCGCCTCCGGCTGCTCGTCGCCGGGGCCCTGTCGATCCTCGTCGCGCTGGCCCTCGCCGCGTTCGGGCTGATGCTGCTGTTCGAGCGCCACGTCGAGCGGCGCGTCGCCGGCGAACTCGCCGTCCATCTCGACCAGATCACCGCGGGGCTCGACCGGACCGCCTCCGGGCAACTCGTCCTGACGCGACCGCCGGCCGACCCGCGCTTCGAGGCGCCGCTCTCGGGGCTCTACTGGCAGGTCGGCGTCGGCGACGAGCGGCTGCGGTCGCGCTCGCTCTGGGACGAGGCGCTGGCGCTGCCGCCGGACACGCTCGCCGACGGCGCCGTGCACGAGCACCGCATCGCCGGCCCGGGCGGCACCGTGCTGGTGGCGCTCGAGCGCAGCGTCATCCTGCCGGCGCGCCTCGGCGGCGGCGCCTTGCGCGCCGCCGTCGCCGTCGACGCCGCCGACATCACCGCCGCGACCCGCGCCTTCGCGGTCGACCTGCTGCCCTATCTCGCCGTGCTGGCGCTGGTTTTGATCGCCTCCGCCGCGGTGCAGGTGACGGTCGGCCTCAGACCGCTCGGTGCCGTCCGCTCGCGCCTCGCCGGCATCCGCGCCGGCACCGAGCGCCGGCTCGGCGACGCCTTCCCCGACGAGATCCGCCCGCTCGCCGCCGAGGTGGACGCGCTGATCGAGGCCCGCGAGGCGCAGCTCGAGCGCGCCCGGGCCCGCGCCGCCGATCTCGCCCACGGGCTGAAGACGCCGCTGCAGGTGCTGTCGGGCGACGTCGCGCGGCTGCGCGGCCGCGGCGAGGCGGCGATCGCCGACGACATCGAGCAGGTGGCGACGGCGATGCGCCGCCACGTCGATCGCGAGCTCGCCCGCGCGCGCCTCGCCGCCGGCGGTGGCGACGCAACGAGCGACGTGGCGGCGGTGGTCGACCGGGTGCTCGCCGTCATCGTCCGCACGCCGGCCGGGGCGGCGTTGCGGTGGACGACGGCGATTCCCGCCGGCGCCGCGGCGCGCATCGATCCCGACGATCTCGCCGAGGCGATCGGCAACCTTGTCGAGAACGCTGCCCGCCACGCCGCGCGCCGCGTCGGCGTGAACGCCGGCGTCGACGGCGACGATCTCCTGCTGGAGGTGGTGGACGACGGCGCCGGCATCGCCGCGGCCGAGATCGGCACGGTGCTGGCGCGCGGCGGCCGCCTCGATCTCGGCGGCGACGGCGCCGGCCTCGGGCTCGCGATCGTGCGCGACATCGCCGAGGCATGGGGCGGCAAGCTCACGCTCGCCAGCACGCCAGCGGGCACCGTCGCGACGCTGACGCTGCGTCGCACGCGTCCGGCCGGCGCGCCCGGCGAGGGCGCGCCACGATGAGGCACCGTCCGCTTCGCGCGGCGAGGCGGAGGCGCCTTGACACCATCGCCGGCGCCTCCGTATATGCCGCCTGCCGACCGGGGCGGAGTAGCTCAGCTGGTTAGAGCAGCGGAATCATAATCCGCGTGTCGGGGGTTCGAGTCCCTCCTCCGCTACCACCACCGTCGACGTCGTCCACTCCCTCAGCCGGCGCCGTCGTCGAGGGTGAAGCCGACCTTCAGTTTCACCTGGTAGTGATGCACCCGGCCGTCCTCGATGTGGCCGCGCACCTCGCTCACTTCGAACCAGCGCAGATTGCGCAGCGTCGTCGCGGCGCGCTCGACGGCGTTGTCGATCGCCGCCTCGATGCCGTCCGTCGATGAGCCGACCAGTTCGACGATCTTGTAGACGTGCTCGCTCATGGGTGTTCTCCGTGTAGGCGCCGCCGGCGCGTTGGTCCGTGCGGACAACGCTCGGGGCGCCGGCGCGTTCATCGGCGGGCATCGTCCGTCCGCCCCGCCGGGTGCGGACCGCCT
>Ga0209902_100261_pt1 | contig 76628 bp, 75 predicted proteins | sample FECB27metaG_FD_188304 | JGI IMG/M metagenome (GOLD analysis project Ga0209902, IMG submission 188304) | Cyanobacterial communities from the Joint Genome Institute, California, USA - FECB-27 (SPAdes) (version 2) | ecosystem: Environmental > Aquatic > Thermal springs > Hot (42-90C) > Microbial mats... | reverse complement strand
ACCCCCTCCCCTCAAGGGGGAGGGGAGCCGACAACATCGAGCACTGGAGTTTTTCAATGACCGAACCTCTCCTCCGCGTTCGCGACCTCAGCAAGTTCTACGGCAGCCGGATGGGCTGCGCCGATGTGTCGTTCGAGCTGTGGCCGGGCGAAGTGCTGGCCATTGTCGGGGAATCCGGCTCGGGCAAGACGACGCTGCTCAACTGTCTCTCGACCCGGCTGGAGCCGACCTCCGGCCTTGCCGAGTACCGGATGCGTGACGAGGTGTGGCGCAATCTCTACGACCTCAGCGAGGCCGAGCGGCGCTTCCTGATGCGCACCGACTGGGGTTTCGTGCACCAGAACCCGGCGGATGGGCTGCGGATGACCGTGTCGGCTGGCGCCAATGTCGGCGAGCGGATGATGGCGGTTGGGGACCGGCACTATGGCCGGATCCGCTCGACGGCCATCGAATGGCTCGGTCGCGTCGAGATCGCCGAGGACCGGGTCGATGACGAACCGCGCGCCTTTTCCGGCGGCATGCGGCAGCGGCTGCAGATCGCCCGCAACCTCGTTACCCATCCGCGTCTGGTCTTCATGGACGAGCCGACCGGCGGGCTCGACGTCTCGGTGCAGGCGCGCCTGCTCGACCTGATCCGCGGCCTCGTCGCCGATCTGGGGCTCTCGGCCATCATCGTCACGCACGACCTGGCGGTGGCGCGGCTGTTGTCGCACCGCATGATGGTGATGAAGGACGGCCACGTGATCGAGCAGGGCCTCACCGACCGGGTGCTGGACGACCCGCGCGAGCCGTATACGCAGCTGCTCGTCAGTTCGATTTTGCAGGTGTGATGGTGAACGTCGCGCCCTTGGCCTCCCCCCTCCCGGCCTCCCCCACAAGGGGGGAGGTGCCGTTCCGTGCGTTTGGCACGATCCCGCCACAGCCGCTCTTCACCTCCCCCTTGATGGGGGAGGCCGGGAGGGGGTGGGGCAGTCTCACTCGAGGTTCGAAATGACGGCTCTGCTTTCGGTCGCCGATGTGGCGAAGAGTTTCACCATGCACCTGCGCGACGGCATCGTGCTGCCGGTGGTTTCGGGTGTCGGGTTTGATGTCAATGCCGGCGAGTGCGTGGTGCTTGGCGGTCCCTCGGGGGCTGGCAAATCGAGCCTGCTCAAGATGGTCTATGGCAATTATGGCGTCGATGCCGGGTCGATCTCGCTGCTGCATCACGGCCAGCCTGTCGATCTCGCGACGGCCAGCCCACGCACCGTGCTTGATCTCCGCCGCGACACCATCGGCTATGTCAGCCAGTTCCTCCGCACCGTGCCGCGGGTGACCACGGTCGATGTGGTGGCGGAACCACTGGTGAGCCGTGGCGTCTCCCGGGATGAGGCCACGGCGAGGGCGCGTGAGCTGCTGGCGCGGCTCAACCTGCCCGAGCGGCTGTGGTCGTTGCCGCCGGCGACCTTCTCGGGTGGCGAACAGCAGCGGGTGAACATCGCCCGTGGCTTCATCACCCCGCATCCCGTGCTGCTGCTGGACGAGCCGACGGCCTCGCTCGATGCCACCAACCGCGCCGTGGTGGTGGAGATGATTGCCGAAAAGAAGCGAGCCGGTGTGGCGCTGCTCGGCATTTTCCATGACGAAGAGGTCCGTGCTCAGGTTGCCGACCGCATCGTCGACGTCACCCTGTTCGCCGCAAGGAAAGCCGCATGAAGCTATCGGAGGCGCCTGTCATCGATCCGACCGCCCGGGTCAAGGATTCCGTCCTCGGCAAGTACACCGAGGTCGGCGCACACTGCCACGTCAACCGCTCGAGCCTGGGGGACTACTCCTACTGCGTCGAGGGCACGCAGATCGCCTATGCCGAGATCGGCAAGTTCGCCAACATCGCGGCCAATGTGCGCATCTATGCCAGCAAGCACCCGATGCAGCGCGCCTCGCTGCATCACTTCACCTACCGCTCGAGCTGGTACTTTGAGGGCGAAGCCGATGACGCGGCGTTCTTCGAGTGGCGGGCCGAGAACGGCATCGAGATCGGCCATGACACCTGGATCGGCCACGGCGCGGTGATCATGCCGGGCGTCAAGGTCGGGCATGGGGCAATCATTGGCTCGAACGCGGTGGTGACCAAGGACGTCGCCAACTTCGCCATTGCCGTCGGCGTGCCGGCCAAGCCGATCCGCCAGCGCTTCCCCGGCCCGATCGCCGATCGCCTTCTGGCACTGGGCTGGTGGGACTGGAGCCACGACAAGCTGCATCAGGCGCTGCCGGATTTCCGTGCGCTGGAGATCGAAGCCTTCCTCGAAAAGTACGAGTAAACTGCTCGTACCCCACACACCGGTCATTGCCGCGAAAGCGGGAATCTCTGTTCTGGTGCGCGACAGGACGCTCCACAAACCGAGGTTCCCGCTTTCGCGGCAATGACCCGGTGATGGAAAGGCGTGATCAGAGAGGGGGTTAGCCCCCTGCGACAGGCGCTTTTCCACTGTCATCAAGACGTCACCCAACCTTCACGCACGCTTCGTGTAGCCGCCTTACGAGTTGGCCCCGTCGATTGGACGGGGTTTGTGCGCATGCTGAAGATTTCCAAGGTTACACGTCGCTTCGGCGCCAAGGTGGCGGTCGACAACGTCAACCTCGAAATCCCCGCCGGTCAGATGGTCGGCGTCATCGGTCGTTCCGGCGCCGGCAAATCCACCCTGCTCAGGATGATCAACCGGCTGATCGATGTCAGCGAAGGCAGCGTCGAGTTCGGCGGCCTCGAAGTTTCGTCGCTGCGCGGGCAGTCGTTGCGTGACTGGCAGCGCGACTGCGCCATGATTTTCCAGCAGTTCAACCTGGTGCCGCGCCTCGACGTCATCACCAACGTGATGCTCGGCCGGCTCAACCGCCGCAACACCATCATGAGCCTCCTCCAGATCTTCTCCGAGGAAGAGCAACTGCTGGCGCTCAGGGCGCTGGAGCGGCTCGATATCGCCCAGACCGCCAGCCAGTGGGCGCAGACGTTGTCGGGTGGCCAGCAGCAGCGCGTCGCCATTGCCCGCGCCCTGATGCAGGAGCCCAAGGTGATCCTCGCCGACGAGCCGATCGCCTCGCTCGATCCGCGCAATGCCAAGATCGTCATGGATTCGCTGCAGGCGATCAATGAGGAGCAGGGGATCACGGTGATCACCAACCTCCACACCCTCGATACCGCCCGCGCCTATTGCGAGCGGATCATCGGCATGTCGGCCGGCCGGGTGGTGTTCGATGGCACGCCCGAGCAACTGACCACCGAGGTGGCGCGTGAGCTCTATGGCGCCGACGGCCTCGAAGAAGCGTTCTCGGAGGAAATGACCTCGACCAGCCTCGAGGCCATCGTCCCCAAGAGGAAAAAGAAGAAGCACGCCGAGCTGCCGGCGGGCGCCCTCGAGGCCCCGCTCGCTTCGGCCGGCCTGCCCAACTGAGATTTCAGAGTTTCCGCTCCTGCCGGTCAGCCGCCTGCTTGCGCGGCGCGACAGGTGGCGGAAAGCCAATCGCGTCACCAAAGGAGACTTCCATGTCCGCGATCCGTAACGTCCTGATGGCGACTCTCGCCCTCACCATGACCAGCACTGCGTTCGCGCAGGATGTCTCGGTCCTCCGCATCGGTCTCGATGGTTCCGAGAACGAAGCCGACCAGATCCGCAAGACCGAATGCGTCGCCGAGGGCCTGAAGGTCGCGACCGGCGTGCCGGAAGTGCAGATCTTCCCGTCGCCCGACTATAACGGCGTGATCCAGGGCCTGCTCGGCGGCACCATCGACATCGCCTCGATGGGCGCTTCGTCCTATGCCGCCATCGTGCTGCAGGACCCGGCCGCGGTCGATCCGATCCTGACCACTGCCGGCGCCGACGGCTCGACCGGCTACTATTCGCTGCTGGTTGCCCGCAAGGACAAGGGCTACACCAAGCTCGCCGACCTCAAGGGCAAGAAGCTCGGCTTCGCCGACCCGGATTCGACCTCGGGCTACCTCGTGCCGAACGTCTCGCTGCCGGCCGATATCGGCGCTCCGGTGGCCGAGTTCTTCGGCGAGACCGGCTTCGGCGGCGGCCATGAAAACCTGGTTCTCGGCGTGCTCGACGGCACCTGGGATGCGGGCACCACCTTCGGTTCGGGCGTCGGCGAATGGGCCGAGGGCTACACCACGGGTAACCTCCACACCATGGTCGAGAAGGGCATCCTCGACACCGATGATATCGTCGAGCTGTGGCGCTCGCCGCAGATCCCGAACGGCCCGCTGATGGTCTCCAACAAGCTGCCGGAAGAGCTGAAGGCCAAGATCCAGGCGTTCTTCCTTGAGCTGCCGACCAAGGATCTCGCCTGCTTCCAGGGCTTCACCGGTGGCGAAAACACCGCCTATGTCGAAGTCGAGCCGGCCTTCTACGACACCATCGTAGCTGCCCGTAAGTCCGTGATCGGCGACTGATCCCAACACCCAATGAATGGAAACGGCGGTACCCCAGAGGTGCCGCCGTTTCGACATCAGGAGCACGGCATGGCGCATATCGCGCACGATCCAGCCGGCGGCATCAGCGACGCGACCCGGACTGTTTACGGTCACTATCGCCAGCAGATCCGCACCCGGCGCGTCTATTCCATCATCGCGCTGGTGGTGTTCGCCATCGTGCTGGCCTTGTCGCTCAATTTCGCCAATGCGGCGAACTCGGGCAAGTTCTTCGAGCGGCTGCCCTACCTGTTCGATTTTCTCCGCAGCTTCGTACCGAACGACCCGCTGGAGATTTTCCGGGCGATGTTCGACCAGCCGTCGCCCTATGCCGACGGCTCGATGAAGTACGATTTCACCTCGCAGCGGATGTATTTCACCGACACGCTGTACGTGCCGCATTTCATCTACGAACTGATGGTCACGGTGAACATCGCGATCGTTTCGACCATTATCGGCGGTGGCCTCGCTTTCTGCCTCTGCTTTTTTGCTGCCACCAACCTGGTCGGCGCCGGCGCCGTCCGCTTCGTGGTGCGCCGCATCATGGAAATCCTCCGCGCCTTCCCCGAGATCGTCATTGCTGGCCTCCTCACCGCGATCCTCTCGATCGGCCCGATCGCCGCGATCTTCGCGGTGTCGCTCCATACCATCGGGGCGCTCGGCAAACTGTTCTTCGAAGTGGTCGAGAATGCCGACATGAAGCCCGACGAGGGGCTGAGGGCAGTCGGCGCCACCTGGCTCGAGCGGGTGCGTTTCGGCATGCTGCCGCAGGTGCTGCCGAATTTCGTCTCCTACACATTGCTGCGCACCGAGATCAACGTGCGCGCCTCGACCATTATTGGCGCGGTGGGCGGCGGCGGCATCGGCGAGGCGTTCCGTCTGTCGATCGGCAACAACCATGCCGCCAAGACCTACGCCATCATCATCCTGCTGCTCGTCACCATCATCGCCGTCGACCAGTTCTCGGGCTGGCTGCGGCGCCGGCTGGTCGGCAACCAGGCCTTCGAATTCGGACGGGGAGCAGCGTGATGTCGAACGGGCTCACACTGGATGCGGCCGATCGCGCCCGGCTGAAAGCTACCCATGCCGCCGTGCTGCACAAGCCGTGGTGGCAGCGCTGGGCGCTGCTGATCGGGCTCGTCGTCACGGTGCTCTATCTCGGCTTCTGCTACGCCTTCTTCAACGTCGGTCCGGCCTTCGAGAACGGCAAATGGGACCGGGCAGCGCTCTACCTGCAGGACTGGTATTCGTGGCGGGCGCAGCCGCGGCTGAAGGTTGCCGACGGCAAAGTCACCGCCACCTGGTCGAGCCGCGGGCAGTATCCTAGGGATGCCCGGATCGACTGGCTGACACCGCACGAGGATGGCTCGATGACGGTGACCTTCGGTGGCGCCGGCGACCGGCTGGAGGTGACGCCCAACCTGGTGGTCGCCTATGTCGGCGGCAACCCGCATGAGATCGCTATCGGCGCCGACAGCGTCACCGCCCCGGCCGATGCGCCACGGGCCGTGCAGCAGGACGGCAGCAAGGTGGTCGTCGACTATGGCTTTGCCGGGCAGGCGGAGGTCCGCACCAACCAGGTCTATGTGCAGCGCCGGTTCCTCGGCTGGGCCAATTTCTGGTTCGATACGCACTCGGCCTATTGGGGGCGCAACCCGCTCGAGGTGATCCAGCTGATGTTCAGCGCCGAGCGGATCGATCCGGCGCGCTCGAACTTAGAGACGGCGGTGAAGGATTTCCTCAACAACGGCGTCTGGCAGCATGGCGACATTCTGTCAAAGCTGCTGCAGACGCTGGTGATGGCATTTGTCGGCACGCTGCTCGCAACGCTGTTTGCTTTTCCGCTGGCCTTCATCGCGGCGCGCAACATCACGCGGTCGCGGCCGGTGAACTGGGTGATGAAGCGAACCTTCGACTTCCTGCGCTCGATCGACATGCTGATCTGGGCGCTGTTCTTCACCCGCGGCTTCGGCCCTGGCCCGATCCCGGGAATCGCGGCGATCTTCTTCACCGACGCCGGGGCGCTGGGCAAGGTCTATGCCGAGGCACTGGAGAATGTCGACGATCGGCAGCGCGAAGGAGTCAAGTCGGTGGGGGCATCGCCGACGGTGGTCAACCGCTTCGGCGTGGTGCCGCAGGTGCTGCCGGTGTTCATCTCGCAGTCGCTGTATTTCTGGGAGAGCAATACCCGCTCGGCCACGGTGATCGGCGCGGTGGGCGCAGGCGGCATCGGGCTGAAACTGCTCGAGGCGATGGGCACCAATTCCGACTGGGACAAGGTGGCCTATATGGTGCTGCTGATCCTGATGGTGGTGTTTGTGTTCGACAACCTGTCGAATGCGCTGCGCTCGCGGTTGATCGGGCAGCGGGGGCATTAGGTCGGGTTCTGGTGCGTGGGGCCCACCCCCACCCAGCTTCGCTACGGCTTCGCCTAGCTGCGCTACCCTCCCCACAAGGGGGAGGGAGAGCCGACTGCAGACTCTCGGCTTCATCCTCTCCCTCCCCTTGATGGGGAGGGTAGCGCAGCTAGCCGCGTCAGCGGCTTAGCGTAGCTGGGTGGGGTGGAGCCACAGTCACCAGACAACAAAAGGCCGCCGTAGTTTCCCACGGCGGCCTTGGTGCATTCGCAGCGCTTAGTTGACGCGCTTGCCGTCCTTGTCGAACAGGTGGACGACCGACAGATCCGGCGCCACCTTGATCTTGGAACCCGGCTGCGCGGTGATGCGCTCGCGGAAGATGCCGTTGATCGACTGGGTGCCGAGACGGCCGATGACCTGGGTCTCGGAGCCGGTCGGCTCCAGCACCACGACTTCGATCTCGATACCGTTCGGATCGATGTGCAGGTGCTCAGGGCGGATGCCGTAGACGGCGGCGCTGGCCGGGACATTGACGGCCGGCAGCAGGATGCCGTCGGTGGTCTTGAAGCCGCCATCGGCAGCCGCGCCGTTGATGAAGTTCATCGAGGGCGAGCCGATAAAGCCGGCAACGAAGGTGTTGAGCGGACGATCGTAGAGATCGAGCGGGGTGCCCATCTGCTCGATGATGCCATCGCGCATCACCACGATCTTGTCGGCCATGGTCATGGCTTCGACCTGGTCGTGGGTCACGTAGATGGTGGTGGTCTTCAGGCGCTGGTGCAGCTCCTTGATTTCGGAACGCATCTGCACGCGGAGCTTGGCGTCGAGGTTGGACAGCGGCTCGTCGAACAGGAAGACCTGCGGATCACGCACGATGGCGCGGCCCATGGCGACACGCTGGCGCTGACCGCCGGAGAGCTGGCGCGGCTGGCGGTCGAGCAGTTTCTCGAGGCCGAGGATCTGCGCGGCGCGATCGACCTTGGCCTTGATCTCGGTCTTCGGCACGCCCTTGAGCTTCAGCGAGAAGCCCATGTTCTGCGCCACCGTCATGTGCGGGTAGAGCGCGTAGTTCTGGAACACCATGGCGATGTCGCGTTCCTTGGGCGGCAGGTCGTTGACCACGCGGTTGCCGATGCCGATCTCACCCGAGGTGATTTCCTCGAGGCCGGCGATCATGCGCAGCAGCGTGGACTTGCCGCAGCCCGACGGGCCGACGAGCACGACGAACTCGCCATCGGAAATGTCGACCGACACGCCCTTCAGCGCTTCGAAGCCGCCATAGTGCTTGCCGGCCTTGTTGATGGTTACTGGTGCCATGAAGGTTCCTCGTCCCTATGCGGGGAAGCCCCGCTTGTGGGCGGCACCTTCGGCGGGAGGTTATCCAGCGTCAAGGCAGGATCGGCGTTATTAGACCAAAGTCTAAGAAAAGCATAATACTAAAGTCGTATGTGGTGGTGGGCATTGCGATCGGCCCCTAATCCACCGGCCGTCATCCCGGCGAACGCCGGGACCCAGTGCTCCGGCCTGTCCGCCCGCGCGATCTGGCCAACCTTGCCGTGATGGACCGGTCGGTTTCGTGCCGATCCAACTGTTCGAGCAGTAGGTCCCGACTTTCGTCGGGATGACGGCCGGTGGGTGGGGCGAGGGCAGAGAGCACCGGATAGGTCACCCCCACACCCGCCTCGCCCAAGCCCCCATCACACCGATCAGCTCCCGCGCGGCTGGGGTGATGCCGGCCATGATCATGAAGCCGTGGGTGGTGCCGGGCCATTCGTGGAACGTCACGGCGTTGCCCGCTGCGGTGAGGCGGGCGGCGTAGGCGCGGCCTTCGTCGCGCAGCGGATCGTGGTCGGCGGTGACGAGCAGGGTGGGGCAGAGGCCGGTGAGGTCGGGGCAGAGCAGCGGCGAGGCCTCCGGATGGGTGGGGTCGGCGCCCGAGAGGTAGTTGACGATGTACCAGCGCAGCGTGGCGCGGGAGAGAAAGAAGCCTGACGCAAATTCGGCGACGCTGGGGCTCTCGTGGGCGAGGTCGGTCGCCGGGTAGATCAGCATCTGGCCACCCAGCGTGATGCCATGGTCCCGGGCCCGCAGTGCCAAAGCGGCGGCGATATTGGCGCCGGCGCTGTCGCCGGCGAGGATGATGCGTTCGCTGCTGAGGCCGAGCCCGGCACCCTCGGCGATCACCCAGCGGAGTGCCGTCTCGGCGTCGTCGAGACCGGCCGGAAACGGCTGCTCCGGCGCCTTGCGGTATTCGACCGAGAGCAGGCCGCAGCCGGCAGCCCTGGCGAGGGCGCGGGCGGCGCCGTCATGGGTGTCGAGGCTGCCGACCACCCAGCCGCCGCCGTGGAGAAACAGGATAGTGCCCGGCTCGCATCCGCCGCGATAGAGGCGGCAGCGGATGGCGGGATCGCCGAGGGTGAAGCTGAGCGGCGGGGTGAGGTCGTCCTTCAGATCCCAGTGACCGGCTAGGCTGAGCTCGGAGGCGGCACGGGCCCTCACCACGCCGAGTTGGTCGTTGCTGAGCGTGCCGGCGTGCTCGGCTGCTTCGAGCATCTCGCGCAGCTCGGGTCGTAGGCGCGACCGGTCGGGGCGCCTGTCGTCAAGATCGTCCACACGCCCCTCCCTGAGCTGCCGCGAAGGCGGCGTCATAACAGCAGAGGTGCCACGAAAGTCAACGAAAAGAATATTGCATGCGATATGCGTTAGTGTTACGGCTTGGCCAGCGTGTATGTTGCCCGGGGAGGATCGGGAGGCATCCACCGACAAAGGGAGAAGATCATGCAGGTTACCCGTATGCGCGGCGCGCTCGCCGTGGGTCTGGCCTTGGGCGTGGCGCTGTCGCCGCTCGCCGCCATGGCGTCGGACAACAAGATTGCCCTGGTGCCGGGTGGTCCGCACCCGTATTTCGCGCCCTGGGAGCAGGCGGCAGCGGATGCGCAGAAGGATTTCGGCATCGCCTCGGTCGAATACAAAGTGCCGGCCGAATGGAAGCTGGAGCTGCAGACCGAACTGTTCGAGAGCCTCGCGGCGCAGGGCTATGCCGGGTTCGGCTATTTCCCCGGCGATGCGGTGGGCGTCAACTCGACCGTCGCTGAACTGAAGGCCAATGACATTCCGGCCGTGGCGCTGGGCGGCTGTGCGCAGGACCCGACCGATACGGCGTTCTGCATGGCGACCGACGTGTATCAATCGGCCTATCTCGGCACCAAGGCGCTGATCGAGGCGATGGGCGGCACGGGCGCGGTGGTGCATCTCGCCGGGCTGCTGGTCGACCCCAACACCACGCTGCGCGTCCAGGCGGTGGAAAAGGCGGTGGCCGAGACCAATGGTGCGGTAACGCTGCTGCAGACGCTGGGCGATACCGACAACCAGGAGCAGGGCGACCAGAAGATCAACGCCTTGCTCGCCGCGCAGAAGGACCAGATCGGCGGCATGATTGCTACCGGCTACATTTCCTCGGTCGTGGCGGCGACGGCGCTGAAGAACCTCGGCGACAAGAAGATCAAGCTGATCGGCATCGACGACGACAAGATCGTGCTCGATGGCATCAAGGACGGCTTCGTTGCCGGCACCATGGCGCAGAACCCCTATGGCCAGGGCTATATCGGCGCCTATGCGGTGGACCTGTTGGCCGAAGGCTGCACGGTGAAGGCGGATGCGCCGTTCATCACCACGCCGCAGACGGCGAAGTTCATCGACTCCGGCACGCTGCTGATCAGCTCGGCCAACCTCGAGAGCTACAAGGACGACCTGAAGAAGCTGACCGGCGAGCTGCAGGCAAGCTTCAAGGACAAGTTCCTCAGCTGCCCGTGATGACTGACGCTGGATGGTGCGGTTTACCTTCTCCCCCTGTGGGAGAAGGTGGCGCGCAGCGCCGGATGAGGGGTTCGCAACACAGAGTGTTGCGCGATCGGAGCGAAGCGACGAGCGATTGAGTGCGCGGAGAGAGACCCCTCATCCGCCCTTCGGGCACCTTCTCCCACAAGGGGAGAAGGCACCGACTGAGAGACCGTGCCCCATAGAGTACCCGCAATGACCTCTGCGCTTGACGCCGAGCCTCGTCCGAGTTCAGCCTCGGCCATGGATCCGGCCCCCCGCCGAACGATTAGTTCGTTCCTGCTCCGCGGCTCGACGCAGGTCGGGTTGTTCCTGATCCTCGTGGTGCTGTGGGCGGTGTTCGCTAACCTGGCGCCGGGGTTCCTGTCGAAGTTCAATCTCAACTCGCTGCTGCGTTCGGTGGCGGTCGATATCGTCGTCGGCTTCGCCCAGATGGTGGTGCTGGCGACCGGCGGGATGAACCTCTCGGTCGGGGCGATCGGGGTCTGCGCGGTGATGTTCTCGGGCTACCTGATGCAGGTGCTGGGGCTGCCGATCCCGGTGGCGATTGCCGGTACGCTGGCGCTCGGAGCCTTCCTCGGCTGGCTCAACGGCTTTGCCATCGTCAAGACCGGGGTGAACAGTTTCGTGGTGACGCTGGCGAGCGCCAGCCTGTTTTCTGGCGGCATGCTGATCCTCACCAAGGCAGTGCCGCTCAACGGGTTGCCGCCGGAGTTCGGCGCCTTCGGCAAGAGCGCCGTCGGGCCGGCGATCGGCAGCATTCCGGCGATCCCCAGCCTCGCCGTGGTGGCGCTGGCGATCGGGCTCGGGCTTTACCTGCTGTTCAAGCATTCGACGCTGGGCCGGCAGATCCTCGCGGTGGGCGCCAATGCGCGGGCCGCCGAGATGAGCGGCATTCCGGTCGATCGGACCATCGTCTTCGTCCATGCGCTGTCCGGGGCGCTGGCCGCAGCGGCGGCGCTGATGCTGACCTCGCGGCTGGCGGCGGCGATGCCGGCGGTAGCGGGCGACGACTGGCTGCTGCCGAGCTTCCTCGCGCCGGTGATCGGCGGTACGGCGTTGTCGGGCGGCATCGTCTCGGTGGTGGGCACCATTCTCGGAGCGCTGCTGGTCTCGACCATCCGCTCGGGGCTGCTGGTGCTGGAGATCGGCAATTTCTGGCTGCCGCTGTTCCTCGGGGCGTTTCTGCTCGCGGCGATCCTGATCGAGCGCGGGCGTGCCGCCTATGTGGCGCGCGAACAGGCGAGGCGAGCGCTATGAGATCGTTCTTCCGCCTGCAATGGTCGGGCATCCTCGTCGGCATCATCGCCGGCGGCATCGCGCTGGCGCTGAGCGCGCCGGCCTTCCTTTCCGAGTTCAACCTGTTCGTGCTGCTGCGCTCGATCTGCGTGTCGCTGCTCGTCGCTTACTCGCAGATGGTGATGCTGGGCGTCGGGCAGATGAACCTGTCGGTCGGCGCGCTGGGCGGGCTGGTGGCGGTGGTCACCGGCGGGCTGATGGATGCGTTGGGCGTGCCGACACTGCCGGCGATCATGATCGGCGTGGCGGCGGGCGGAGCAGCCGGGTTCGTCAATGGCTGGCTGACGGTGAAGACCGGCATCAACGGCTTCATCGTGACGCTGGCGACAGCTTCGGCCTTCGCCGGTATCAACCTCGGGATCACCAAGGCGGTGCCGTTCTACAACCTGCCCGCCGATTTCGTGGCGTTCGGCAATGGGCGGCTCGGGCTGTTCCCGCTGCTGCTGATCGTGCCGCTGCTGGTTACGGTCATCCTGGCGCTGTTCTTTTCGCGGGCGGTGCCCGGGCGGCACATGCTGGCTGTGGGCGGCAACGCGCCGGCGGCGCAGTTGAGCGGCGTCTCGGTGCCCAGGGCGATCATTTCGGCGCATGTGCTGTCGGGGCTGCTCGCGGCAGTGGCGGGCATCCTCGCAGTAGCGCAGCTCGGCTCGGCGCAGCCCACCATTGGGTCGGACTGGCTGGTGATCTCGTTCGCCGCGCCGATCATTGGCGGGGCGAGCCTGGCCGGTGGGGCGATTTCGATCGTCGGGACGCTGCTGGCCGTGGTGCTGATCGGGCTGATCCAGAACGCCATGGTGCTGGTGAAGGTCGACCCCTACTGGGTGCAGTTCCTGCTCGGGGCGCTGATCCTCGCCGCGGTGTGGTTCAACCGCTATCGCGCCGTCCGGGTGGGAGAGAGCTGATGGCGCTGACGGTCGACAAGGCCAGCAAGTCGTTCCCCGGCGTGCGGGCGCTGAAGGATGCGGCGCTGGAGCTCAGAGCCGGCGAAGTGCATGCGCTGATGGGCGAGAACGGCGCCGGCAAATCGACGCTGATCAAGATCATCACCGGGGTGCACCGGCCGAATGGCGGACGGCTGCTGCTCGATGGAACCGAGATCTCGCTCGCTAGCCCGCGCGACGCGATCCGGCTCGGGATTTCGGCGGTGCACCAGGAGCGCAACCTGATCCCGCGCTTCTCGGTGGCGGAGAATATCCTGCTCGAGAACCTGCCGCGACGAGCCGGGCTGGTGGACTACGCCAGGGCCAATGCCGAGGCGAAGAAGTATCTCGAAATGATCGGGCTCGTGGTCGATACGCGGACCGAGGTGCGGCACCTGAGCGTCGCGCAGATGCAGATGGTGGAGATCGCCAAGGCGCTGAGCCATGAGGCGAAGGTCTTGTTGCTCGACGAGCCGACCGCCTCGCTGACCGGCGAAGAGGCCGAGGCGCTGTTCGCGCTGATCAGGCGGCTGAAGGCGGAGGGCGCGGCGATCCTGTTCGTCTCGCACAAGCTCGAGGAAGTGCTGGCGATTTCGGATCGGGTGACGGTGCTGCGCGATGGCGAGACGACGCTGATCGGCGAGCCGATCGCCAACATGAGCCGTGGCCGGCTGATCGAGGCGATGATCGGGCGGGCCGAACGCATCGCCGTGGTGCGGCCGCCCAAGCCGGCAACCGGGGCGATCAAGCTCGAGGCCAAGGGCGTCGCGACGGCGGCCGGGCACCGCGATATCTCGTTCACGGTGCGGCGCGGCGAAATCCTCGGGCTTTACGGGCTGGTGGGCGCGGGGCGGACCGAGCTGGCGCGGGCGCTGGTCGGGAAAGACAAGGTGACCGGCGGCACGCTGTCGATCGACGGCAAGCCGGCGGTGATCCGCTCGGTCGAGGAGGCGCTGAAGCGGCACCGCATCGGCTATCTCAGCGAAGACCGGAAGTATGAGGGCGTGGTGCTGCTGCACCCGATCCGCTTCAACGTAGCAATGACCGTCTGGGACCGGCTGGCAAAGGTCCTCGGCTTCCAGACGGCGGCCGGGGAGCGCAAGGCCGCCGAGCCGTTTGCGCGACAGCTGGAAATCCGCACCCCCAGCCTCGAGCAGGCAGTGGGGAACCTGTCGGGTGGCAACCAGCAGAAGGTGTCGCTGGCCAAATGGCTGGCGGCGAAGGTGGACCTGCTGGTCATCGACGAGCCGACGGTCGGCATCGATATCAAAACCAAGGCCTATATCCACGAGCTGATCGGCAAGCTGGCGGATGATGGGCTGGCGATCCTGCTGATCTCGTCGGAGCTGCCGGAAATGGTGGCTTTGGCGGACCGCATCCTGGTGATGCACGAGTTCCGCCTGGTCGATGGCTTCGACAATGATCGCAGCTACGAAGCGATGAGCCGCAAGGTGATGGGCGCCATCCACCGGCATGCGGACGAGGCGGTGGCGGCGGAGTAACCGCATGCTGCCACGATCACCGGCGGACACCCTCCCCTTGACGGGGAGGGCTGGGGTGGGGTGTGCAGCGCGCGCAGGGCCGTCGGGGCTCCCCACACCCCCTCCCAACCTCCCCCGTCGAGGGGGAGGTGCCGATCGAGTTGGTGGCGCTGCTTGCGCCAAGCGGACATCCCGCTATTGATCACGTCATGACCGACATCACCGCCCTCGACGCCGCTGACCCGTTTGCCCGCACGCGAGCCCTGTTCGACCTCCCGCCTGGCATCATCTATCTCGACGGCAATTCGCTCGGGGCGCTGCCGCGCGCGGTGAAGGGCCGGATGGCCGAGGTGGTGGCGACGCAGTGGGGCGAGGGGCTGATCCGCAGCTGGAATACGCATGACTGGATCGACCTGCCGGGGCGGGTGGGCGAGCGGATCGCGCGGCTGATCGGCGCGCCGCCGCAGACGGTGATGGTGGCCGATTCCACCTCGGTGAACCTGTTCAAGGTGCTGGTGACGGCGCTGCGGCTGCGGCCGGGACGCCAGGTGATCGTCTCGGAGCGCGGCAACTTCCCGACCGATGCCTATGTCGCGGCGGGCGTTGCGGAGCTGCTGGGTCAGGGGCATGAGCTGCGGCTGGTGGAGGCCAGTGAAGTCGAGGCGGCGCTCGGCGCGGATGTCGCGGTGCTGCTGCTGACCGAGGTGAACTACCGGACCGGAGCGCGGCTCGACATGGCCGGGCTGACGGCGGCGGCGCAGCGGGCCGGCGCGCTGACGATCTGGGATCTCTGCCACTCGGCCGGGGCGTTCCCGGTCGATCTCGGCGGAGCGGATGCCGATTTCGCCGTTGGGTGCGGCTACAAATATCTGAATGGCGGGCCGGGCGCGCCGGCCTTCGTCTATGCGGCGCCACGGCATCTCGAGAGCCTGCGGCAGCCGCTGACCGGTTGGCTGGGGCATGCGGCGCCGTTCAGCTTTGCCGAGGCCTATCGGCCGGCCGAGGGCATTGGCGCGATGCGGGTAGGGACGCCACCGGTGCTGTCGATGTCGGCGCTCGATGCGGCGCTCGACGTGTTCGATGGGGTCGACCTCGGGGCGTTGCGGGCCAAGGCCGATGCGCTGTTCGAGCTGTTCACCAGCGAGGTGCGGCGGCTGGCGCCGGAACTGCAACTGGCGACACCAAGCGATGCGGCGCGCCGCGGCACCCAGGTGTCGCTCAGGCATCCCGAGGCCTATGCGGTGATGCAGGCGCTGATCGAGCGTGGGGTGATCGGGGATTTTCGCGAGCCCGACATCCTGCGCTTCGGGCTGACGCCGCTCTACCTGAGCTTCGCCGAGGTGAAGCGCGCCGCCGAAATCCTTGGCGAGGTGATGCAGACCGGAGCGTGGGACCGGCCGCGCTACAAGGTGCGCGCCAAGGTGGTTTGAGACTTTCGATTGCTCGGGGTGAAGCAACTACCCCCCGGTGTCATCCCAGCGAAAGCTGCGATCCAACTATCCGCTGGCACGGGCTGTGAGCCGCACGAGGGCAGAGCCCTCGCCGTGGGGTCCCAGCTTTCGCTGGGATGACAGCCGGTGGATGGGGTCAGGTCGAGCCCAACTCAAGCGCGAAAGCGCTTCAGAACAGCTCGGCTTCGCCGTGCACGCCAAAGCTGGCGCTGCCGGAGAGGGCGGGGACGCGCAGCTCGTCGAGCACCAGGCTTGACCAGATCTCGTCATAGACCGATTGCGGGGCATCGGGGGGCAGGAGGGCGAACTGGCGGACGGCGAGCGCCATGTTCTGGCAGCGCTGCTCGATACGGTCCTGGCCCTGCAGGGCGTTGATGATGATCCGGGCGGCCTCGCGGCGCGCTTCGTCGGCCGAGATCGACTTGTCGGCGAGTAGTTCGAGGGCCTGTGTGACGCCTTCCACCATGCCGGCGGTCTGACGCGCGGTTTCATCGAGCTCGCGGGCGAGCCTTTGCAGAGACATGTAGAGAAAACCCCCGTAGTGCCAGCGGACCCTAGCGCGGATTTCTGAATGGCTCCTTGCGAATGCGAGGGCATCAGGGTGGACGCGAGGCTTTTGGTTAGCGCTTCACTAACGAATTGACGGTAACGATGACATGCCGCTCTATCCTGGATCTCACGTCACTATGGTCATGTCGAGTTCACTGCCTCCCGAGTTCGATCGTGGTGTGGTGACGACCGTACATCAGGGGGATTGCCTGGTGTCGAACGAGGTGGACCTGACCTTCTCGACAGTGCTCGGCAGTTGCGTGTCGGCCTGCGTGCGCGACCGGGTCGCCAATGTCGGCGGGATGAACCATTTCCTGCTCGCCGAGCAGTCGGCCTCGGCGGCGGACCGCTATGGCGCTTCGGCACGTTATGGCGCCTTCGCCATGGAGCAGCTGATCAACAAGGTGCTGACGCGCGGCACCGGCCGCAAGGCCAACCTTGAGATCAAGGTGTTCGGTGGCGGCAAGATCAACGGCGCGCTCGACGATATCGGGCTCAAGAACATCGAGTTCGTGCGCGAGTTCCTCGCCAACGAAGGCTACGAGATGGCCAAGGAAGACCTCGGCGGCACCTATGCGCGCCGGGTGATGTTCAAGCCCTATTCCGGCCGGGCCTTCATCAAGCGGCTCGACAACACCGCCAACGCTTCGATCGCCAGGGAAGAGCTGGCAGTGGCGGCGAGCCGCCGCAGCGTCATCACCAAGCCGGTGGTCGACGACATCGAGCTGTTCTGAGCCGGCTCGGCTGCTTTCCCGGCGTCGCCACACGCATCATTACCAAGTTCTTACGCCTCCCCCGGCAAGTATAGGTTTGATTAACCATTCCGGTTTTAGGGTCGCAGCGAGGGCCTGGGGAGGCCCGCCGGGGCTCGGTGATTCGTGCGGCGCTTGCGCATGGCGCTCATCGCTAATCTATGCTGGCTTGCCGCTCTGCTGATCGCGGTCGGCGGCGTGCTGCTGTTCGGCGTCGGGCTGGTGAGCGCGGTGCTGGCGGGTGTTGCGGCCGCGGCGGCGGCGACGGGCGCGGTGATCGTCGGGCTGCGCGCCGATCGGGCGTTCTCCGAGCGGCTCACCGCCATCGGCCAAGCGGTCGGGGTGCGAGCGGGCGAGGCCACCAGCCTCGAAGCGGTCGTGCAGAGCCTCTGCACGCGGCTGGATCGAGCCTACAACTTCAAGGCGGCGTTCGGCAGCATGCGGCAGCCGGCGGCACTGGTCGATGCCGATGGCGAGATCCTCGGGGTCAGCAACGGCCTGGTGCTGGTTGAACCGAAAGCCGAGGAAGGCGGGCTGATCTCCGATGTGCTGGGCGGCCGCGTGCTGCTCGAGGACATGGCGGAGGAGAGCATCGTCACCGTCGGCGACCGCCGCTTCGTGGCCGAGCGGCGCGAACTGGGCGGCGGGCGCTCGATCCTCGAGTTTACCCCGGCCGGCTACCATATCGCCGACGACGATTTCGATGCCTTCGTCACCGCGCTCTCCAACGGCCGCACCGGGTTCCGTTTCGACGACTGGGGCATGCAGCATTCGCCGGCGCTGAAGGCGCTGGGCGGGGCGCTCGAGCAGTTCGACAAATCGGTCAAGGCCATCGGCCAGCTGCTGCGCGGCGAGGAGATCGATGCGCTCTTACTGATGGGCGCCGGAGCAATGGCGCCGGAGCTCAGGCAGTTCGAGCAGGACCTCAACGCCATCCTTGTCGAGCGCGAGGAAGCGCTGATGGCGCGGGCCCATCTCGAGGCCAAGATGGAAGCGATCCTGCGCGCCATCGACCGCTACCGGGCCAGCGTCACCAGCCTCGCCGAGCTCGCCGACCAGAGCCGGGCGGGGCTCACCGTGGCGTCGCGCGCCATCGAGAAGGGGCGTGCCAAGGCGCAGGCGGTGCGGGTGCTGGAGCGGCAGGCGGTAGCGCTGGCGGCCGATGCGGCGCTCGCCGTGCAGCGCACCAGCGCCTCTGTCGGCGGGGTGGAGCACACCACGGCCGAGATCGACCGGATGGTGTCGAGCATCGAGGACGTGAGCTTCCGCACTAACCTGTTGGCGCTCAACGCGGCGGTGGAAGCGGCGCGGGCCGGCGAGAAGGGCGCCGGCTTCGCGGTGGTGGCGGCCGAGGTACGCACCCTGGCGCAGGCGACGCAGAAGGCGGCGCGCGAGATCAAATCGCTGGTCGGCACCTCGCGGCGCGAGGCCAGCGCCTCGGTCGAGGAAGCGGCATCGCTCAAAAAGATTCTCTCCGGCCTCGGCGGACATTTAGAGAATCTAAGCAATGAGACGGACATGATCGCCGGTGCACTGGATGAGGGCAGCGGCGCCATCGCCCGGCTGGACGGCAGCGTTGCTGCGGTCGGCTCGGAAGCGGCGAAAGCCCTGCAACTCCCGGCGCGCAGACGCTCGGCCTAGAATGGGCCTACAGGGGGCAGTATGGATCAGGGCGAATTTGCCCTCAGTGACCGCGAGTTCAATCGGGTCAAGGCACGCGTCTATCAGGAAGCCGGAATCTCGCTGTCGGAGGCCAAGCGCACCCTCGTGGTGTCGCGGCTCGGCAAGCTCGTTCGTGCGCTCAGGCTCAACTCGTTCGATGCCTATCTCGATTATCTCGAGCGGCAGGGCACGCCCGCCGATGCGCAGGAATTCATCAACGCGCTGACCACCAACCTGACGCGGTTCTGGCGCGAGGACCATCACTTCGAGCATCTCGAGACCTATGTGCGGCAGGTGATGGCGCAGCGGCCGCGGATGGGCGCCAACGGCCGGCCGAAACTGCGGATCTGGTCGGCTGGCTGCTCGACCGGGCAGGAGCCCTATACCATCGCGCTGAGCCTCCTCGCAGCGTTCCCGGAGCTGAAGCGCTGGGATTTCCGCATCCTTGCCACCGATATCGACACCAATGTCGTGGCGAAGGCGGCGGGCGGGGTTTACCCGGAAGCCGAGCTCAACGGGCTGTCGCGCGAGCGCGCCTCGCTGTTCGAGCGCGCTGGCGCCGGCCAGGTGCAGATCCCGATGGCGGTGCGCGAGCTGATCGCCTTCAAGCCGCTCAACCTGATGCACAACCCCTGGCCGATGAAGGGGCCGTTCGACGCGGTGTTCTGCCGGAACGTCGCCATCTATTTCGACAAGAAGACGCAGGGCGAACTGTTCGCGCGGCTGGGAGCGATCCTGGTGCCGGACGGCTTTCTCTATATCGGACACTCCGAAAACCTGGGCGCTGGCGGCGCCAATTTCCGGCTGGTCGGCAAGACCATCTATCAGGCACGCGCACAGCAGAAGGCGAGGGACGCAGCATGAGCATCAAGGTGCTGGTCGTCGATGATTCCGCACTCATTCGCGAGGTGCTGAGCCGTACGCTGGGCAAGGATGGCGATATCGTCGTCGTCGGCACGGCCGAGGATCCGATCGACGCGCGTTCCAAGGTCAAGGACCTCAACCCGGACGTGGTGACGCTCGATATCGAGATGCCCAACATGAACGGGCTGCAGTTTCTCGATAAACTGATGCGGCTCCATCCGCTGCCGGTGGTGATGGTCTCGACGCTGACCACCAAGGGGGCGAGCGAGACGCTGCTGGCGCTGGAACTGGGGGCGGTGGATTTCGTCGCCAAGCCCAACGCGTCGCTGTCGGGCGGGCTTGACGCGTTCGGCGAGAACCTGCGCCAGAAGGTGCGGGCGGCCGCCCATTCCGACGTTAAGGGCCGCGCCTTGAAGGCGCCGACGGCCAAGGTGCCGGTGCGCACCGCGGCGGCGCCGACCGGTGCGCTGATCGCCATCGGGGCATCGACCGGCGGGGTCGAGGCGATCCGCGTGGTGTTGAGCCAGATGCCGCCCGATTGCCCGCCGATCGTCATCGCGCAGCATATGCCGGCCGGGTTCACCAGCCGCTTTGCCGGGCGGCTCGACGAGCTGACCGAGCTGAAGGTGGTGGAAGCCGAGGACCGCATGCCGCTGCTGGCCGGCCACGCCTATGTGGCGCGCGGCGATTTTCATTTGCGGGTCGAGCGCAGCTCGGGCCAGCTCAAGTGCCGAGTGACGCAGGACGAACTGATGTCCGGGCACCGGCCGAGCGTCGACGTGCTGTTCGAGTCGGTGGCCAAGACTGTCGGACCGATGGCGGTGGGCGCCATCCTCACCGGCATGGGCCGTGACGGGGCGCGGGGGCTCAAGCTGATGCGCGAGGCAGGAGCCTACACCGTGGGGCAGAGCCAGGCTTCGGCGCTGGTCTATGGCATGCCGCGGGTGGCCTTCGAAGAGGGGGCGGTGATCGAGCAGGCGCCGGTCGAAGGCATCGCGGCGCGGCTCGCGGCAGCGCTCACTCGGCTCAAATCCGCAGCATAACGCGGGTTCGGATTGAAGGTTTGGTAACGGAATGTGCCTAGGGTTTTACGATACGCAACCCGGGCGTATTTCGGGCAGCTAGAAGGCGCAGCGTAACGATGCCGAAGGCAAGTGCAGTCAGTGTGATGATCGTCGATGACCAGCAGTCCATGCGGGGCATCTGTAAATACATCCTCACCCAGCTGGGGTTCACCAACATCGTCGAAGCCAAGTCGGGACGCGATGCGCTCGGCAAGCTCGAAAAGAGCAGCGTCGACCTGATCATCTCCGACTGGAACATGGACGATATCGACGGGCTGACGCTGCTGCGCGTCATCCGTAAGCACCCCAAGACGCAGGGCATGCCCTTCATCATGGCCACCGGCCGTTCCGACAAGGAGCAGGTGAAAGAAGCGATTTCGTCGGGCGTCAACAACTACATCATCAAGCCGTTCGATGCCTCGACCATGAAGAAGCGCATCGAGGCGGTGATCGGCGTGCTGTCGTAAGCTCAGCCTCCTGCTGAAGCTAGCAAGGCCGCCTCCGGGCGGCCTTTGCTTTTGGTGCAACTGGCTGTGCCGACAGGCATTTTCGGGCGGCCAATGTAATCGACTACATGCCCGGAAATGCTGGGCTCGCTACGCATCGTTCCGTAACACGAAATTAATCCGCCGCTGCCAGTCTTTGCCCAGTCGTGCACGGGCCTTGGGGGAGGGTCGACGTGATGCGGGCGCCGTAGCTGCGCTCCGCCCTCGGCATTTCCTCCCCAGACGGCCGCATCCAGGAGGAGCAGGCGCATGGGTTGGTTGCCAAAATTCAAGATCGCGCAGAAGCTGCCGCTCGCACTGGTCGGTTCGGCGCTGCTGGTCAGCGCCGGCGTCGGTATCGCCAGCTACCTGATCGGCTCGAGCACCGTCGACCAGATGAGCATCCGGCAGATGCAGATGGCGGCCGGCGACCGGGTGAAGTCGTTCGAGACCTATCTCGAAACCATCGAGGCGGACCTGGTGAACCAGGCGGCGGCGGAAAGCGTGCAGACGACGCTGCGCGATTTCGCCATCGGCTGGGGCCAGTTCGCCACCTCCAAGCCCGCCGCTGACCCCATCGCCACGTTGCGTGGCAATTACATCGACAACAACCCCAACGCGGCCGGCGCACGGCAGGCGCTCGATACGCCGCAGCAGGCGCCGGGCGCCAAGAAGTGGAACTACGATTTCCTCCACTCCAAGGTGCACCCGAACTTCCGCCGCCAGCTCGAGGCGCGTGGCTATTCGGACCTGTTCCTGTTCGATCCCAAGGGCAACCTCGTCTACTCGGTGATGAAGAACGACGATTTCGCGCGGAACTTCGCCGAGGGCGGCGAGCTCGCCGATAGCGGGCTGGGCCGGGCCTTCCGCAGTGCCGCGGCGTTCACCGAGCCGGGCAAGGTGGCATTCGAGGACCTAAGCCTTTATGCGGTGGCCGGCATGCCGGCGAGCTTTCTCGCGACGCCGGTATTCGACGCGCGCAACAAGCTGATCGGGGTGATGGCGATCGAAATGCCGATCGGGCCGATCAACCTGATGCTGCAGGACAATGCCAATCTGGGGCAGACCGGCGAGAGCATCCTGGTCGGCGCTGACAAGCTGATGCGGTCGGACTCGGTGTTCTCCACGGACAATGACACGCTGAGCGCCAGCTACGACTATCCGGTGGTCGACGCGGCCCTGGCGGGCAATCGGGCGGATGGCGTCACCACGGATTATCGCGGCATGCGGATGATCGCCACGGCGCTGCCGGTGGAGTTCAACGGCGCCAAGTGGGCGATGGTCACCACGATGAGCGAAGACGAAGCCTTCGCGCCGGTGGCCGAGATGCGCAACATGATGCTGCTGGTCGGCGCGGGCCTCCTCGCAGTGGCAGCGGTGGTGGGCCTGCTTTTCTCGCGCAGCATCTCGAAGCCGATCAGCCGGCTGACCGAGACCATGGGGGCGCTGGCCGAGGGTAAGCTCGATACCGAAGTGAAGGGCGCCGGCCGCAGCGACGAAATCGGCGACATGGCCAAGGCCGTGCAGGTGTTCAAGGAGAATGCGCTGAAGGTCACCGAGATGACCGAAGGCGAGCGTGCCGCTTCGATCCAGCGCCGGGCCGACCGGACTGAGATGATGCAGACGCTGCAGCAGGCGTTCGGCGAGGTGGTGGATGCGGCGATATCAGGCGATTTCACCAAGCGCGTCGAGGCGGAGTTCCCCGACCAGGAGCTCAATGCGCTGGCGCATGGGGTCAATGAGCTGGTGGCGACGGTCGATCGTGGCATGAGCGAGACGGCCGAGGTGCTGGCGGCGCTGGCCCATACCGACCTCACCCACCGAGTGCGCGGCGACTACCAGGGCGCGTTCCTCAGGCTCAAGACCGACACCAATGCGGTGGCCGAAAAGCTCGGCGAAATCGTCATGGGGCTGAAGCAGACCTCGCGCTCGTTGAAGACCGCGACGGGCGAGATCCTGTCGGGCGCCAATGATCTCTCGGAACGCACCACCAAGCAGGCGGCGACGATCGAGGAGACCTCGGCAGCGATGGAGCAGCTGTCGGGCACGGTGCTCGCCAATGCCGAGCGGGCCAAGGACGCGTCGAATGTCGCGGCAACGGTGACGCGGACCGCCGAAGACGGCGGGCACGTGATGCATCGGGCGACCGAGGCGATGGAGCGGATTACCCACTCGTCGGGCAAGATTTCGAACATTATCGGGATGATCGACGACATTGCCTTCCAGACGAACCTCTTGGCGCTCAACGCCTCGGTGGAAGCGGCGCGGGCCGGCGATGCTGGCAAGGGCTTTGCCGTGGTGGCCGTGGAAGTACGGCGGCTGGCGCAGTCGGCGGCCAGCGCCTCGAGCGAGGTGAAGGTGCTGATCGAGCAGTCGGGCAGCGAGGTGAAGGGTGGCTCGAAGCTGGTGGCGGAAGCCGCGGCCAAGCTCGAAGCGATGCTGGTGGCGGCGCGGTCGTCGAACGAATTGATGGATTCGATCGCCCGGGCCAGCCAGGAACAGGCCTCGGCAATCGAGGAAGTGAATGCGGCTGTCCGCACCATGGACGAGATGACCCAGCACAACGCCGCGCTGGTCGAGGAAACCAACGCGGCGATCGAGCAGACCGAAGCGCAGGCGACGGAGCTTGACCGGATCGTCGAGGTGTTCCGTATCGGCGACGCCGCGCCGGTGCGGGCGATGGAGCCGCCAGCCAAGGGCATCCGCGCCTTGCAGGACAAGGTGCGCGTAGCGGCCAAGTCGTATCTCAGCCGCGGCAACGCGGCGGTCGACAAGGATTGGGCCGAGTTCTAGGCGGCGCCCTCCAGGGGGTAACCGAGCGTCCCGCTACACCGGTGTCATCCCAGCGAAAGCTGGGACCCAACCCACCGCCTGCACCAGCGGATAGATGGGTCCCAGCTTTCGCTGGGATGACATCGAGTTTGGTGAAGCTGTGGTGGTTGATTGTCGGCAAAGAAGAAGGGCTTTTACTAGCCGCCTCTTCTTTGCGCAGACCGCCGGCTATTCGCCCGCAAGTGCTGAGCGCACTACGTGTCGTTCCGTAATCAGAAATTAAGGCGCGATGCCTAGTCTCCGCCAGGTTGTGCACGGGCCTTGGGGGATGAGGCGGCGTGAACAGCGGAAGCAGGATGCTTCCGTTTCGCTGCGGCAGGATTGCCGCTCCCCCGGACGGCCAATACTGGGGGGATATTTTAGCATGGGTTGGCTTCCGAAATTCAAGATTGCCCAGAAGCTGCCATTGGCAATGGTGGGCTCGGCGCTGCTGGTCAGTGTCGGCGTGGGGCTCGGAAGCTACGTGATCGGCTCGGGCATTGTCGCCGACATGAGCGCGCGGCAGATGCAGACGGTGGCCTCGAGCCACGCCGACAAGTTCTCCACCTATCTGAAGACCATCGAAGCGGACCTGGTGAACAGCGCCGCGACCGACAGCGCGGTGAACGCGGTGCGCGACTTCGCCATCGCCTGGAAGAGCTTCGCTAAGGCAACGCCGCCGGGTGACCCGATCGTGGTGCTGCGCGAGGCGTTCATCACCAACAACCCGCACCCGGCCGGGCAGCGGCAGCTGCTCGATATCAACGACAAGGGCCGGACCAATTACGACACCACGCACGACAAGGTGCAGGCGACATTCCGTCGGCAGCTGGAGCTGCGCGGCTACCGCGATTTCTACATGTTCGATACGGCGGGCAACCTCGTTTACTCGGTGATGAAGAACGACGATTTCACGTCGAACTTCGCCGAGGGCGGCGATATGGCCGATAGCGGCCTGGGGCGGGTCTACCGCAAGGCGCTGGCGCTGACCGAGCGCGGGCAGGTGGCCTACGAGGACGCCTCGGTCTACGCGATCGCCGGCTCGCCGGCGAGCTTCATCGCGACGCCGGTGATCGACGTGCGCGGCAAGCTGATGGGGGTGATGGCGATCCAGATGCCGGTCGCCCCGATCAACCAGATGCTGCAGGAAAACACCCAGCTCGGCCAGACCGGCGAGAGCTTCTATGTCGGCGCCGACAAGCTGATGCGCTCGGACTCGGTATTCTCCGAAGGCGATGACACGCTGAGCGCCGTCTATGACAACCCAGTGGTCGAGGCGGCTTTGGCGGGGAACGCCGCCAACGGCGTCACCACCGACTATCGCGGCATGCGGATGTTGGCCAACGCCACGCCGGTTACGTTCAACGGCACCACCTGGGCGATGGTCACCACCATTGCCGAAGACGAGGCGTTTGCGCCGGTGGCGCAGTTGAGGAACACCATGCTGGCGATCGGCGCGGGGCTGCTGGCGCTGGCCGCCGTGGTGGGCGTGCTGTTCTCGCGCAGCATTTCGAAGCCGATCAGCCGGCTGACCGAGACGATGGAGGCGCTGGCCGACGGCAAGCTCGACACCGAGGTGAAGGGCGCCGGCCGCAGCGACGAGATCGGCGACATGGCCAAGGCCGTGCAGGTGTTCAAGGAGAACGCGCTGAAGGTCACCGAAATGACCGAGGGCGAGCGGACGGCCTCGGTGCAGCGACGCGTCGAGCGCACGGCGATGATGCAGGAGTTGCAGAAGGCGTTCGGCGAAGTGGTCGAGGCGGCGATCTCGGGCGATTTCAGTAAGCGCGTCGAGGCGGAGTTTCCGGATCAGGAACTGAACGCACTGGCGCATGGCGTCAACGAACTGGTCGCGACCGTCGATCGCGGGCTGATCGAAACCGGTGACGTGCTGTCGGCGCTGGCGCAGACCGATCTGACGCAGCGGGTGAACGGCCAGTATGGCGGCGCCTTTGCGCGGCTGAAAGACGACACCAATGCGGTGGCCGAACGGCTGACCGAGATCGTCGGCCAGCTCAAGGGCACCTCGCGGTCGCTGAAGACGGCGACGGGCGAGATCCTCTCAGGCGCCAACGATCTGAGCGAGCGGACCACCAAGCAGGCGGCGACGATCGAGGAGACCTCGGCGGCGATGGAGCAGCTCTCCGGCACGGTGCTCGCCAATGCCGAACGGGCCAAGGATGCCTCCAATGTTGCGGCGACGGTGACGCGGACTGCCGAAGACGGTGGCCAGGTGATGCATCAGGCGACCGAAGCGATGGAGCGGATCACCGCGTCCTCGGGCAAGATCTCGAACATCATCGGGATGATCGACGACATCGCCTTCCAGACCAACCTGTTGGCGCTCAACGCGTCGGTGGAAGCGGCGCGGGCTGGCGATGCCGGCAAGGGCTTTGCCGTGGTGGCGGTAGAAGTGCGGCGGCTGGCGCAGTCGGCTGCCGGGGCGTCCAGCGAAGTGAAGGCGCTGATCGAGCAGTCGGGGACGGAAGTCCGGGGCGGCTCGAAGCTGGTGGCGGAAGCCGCGGCCAAGCTCGAAGCGATGCTGGTGGCGGCGCGTTCCTCGAACGAACTGATGGATTCGATCGCGCGGGCCAGCCAGGAACAAGCGTCGGCGATCGAAGAGGTCAACGCCGCCGTCCGCACCATGGACGAGATGACCCAGCACAACGCGGCGCTGGTCGAAGAAACCAACGCCGCGATCGAGCAGACCGAGGCACAAGCCACGGAACTCGACCGGATCGTCGAAGTGTTCCGCATCGAAGCGCAGCAGGCGCCGGCGCGACCCGCGGAAGCGCCGGCCAAGGGTATCCGGGCTTTGCAGGATAAGGTGCGCACCGCCGCCAAGTCATACCTGAGCCATGGCAATGCCGCGGTCGACAAGGACTGGGCGGAGTTCTAGCCGCAAAACCTGACGGTCCTCGCGAAACGTCCAGAAGGGACAACAATGCGCAAACTCACCCGGACCATAGCCGCTCTCGTCATCGGGGCCCTGCCGCTTGCCGGCGGGCTCTATCTGGGGTGGCAGACGACGGCCCAGATCGAGGCAGCGCAACGCGAGGCCGATGGGGTGCGCTATGCCGGGCTGGTGCTGCCGGAACTGGTCGGGCTCGCCCGGGACGGCGCGCTGCCGGCGGCCGATCCGGCGCTCGCCGAGGCGGCGCGGAGCGGCGATGCGCAATTTGGCACGGCCTCGCTGTCGCGGGCCTACGACGCCTTGAAGGCGGAACTGGCCGCCGGGGCGCATCCGGCCGCGGCGCGCAATGCCGCGGCGATGCTGGTGCAGCGTATCCATGACAGCTCCGGGCTCCGTGCCGATCCAGGTGCAGAGCAACTGATCGAGGTGCCGCAGGCGGCCAATGCGGCGCCACTGTCGCCGGCGCTGATAGAGGCCACCCGCTACGCGGTCGCGGTGCAGCCGGCCGAGCTGGCGCGGCTCGAAGAGGTATTGGCCGAGTTCCGCGCGGCGACCGCCGGCGGCGGGACTACGGCAGAGGGCAAGGCTTACACCGCGGCGGCGACGGCGCTGGCGGAGCGGGTGGCGGCAGGCATCACGGCGATCCCCGATGCCAGGGCGCGATTGGCTTTCGACTGGGCCGGGCTCGATGCGGCGCATGATGCGTTCCAGGATGCGGCGCTGGCGCTGGGCCGCGCTTCGGGCACCGACATGCGGCAGCTGCTGGAGCAGCGGATCGCCGAGGCGGGCGGGCGGCTCACCTGGATCGGCGGGATCAGCGCGATCCTGGCGCTGCTCGCGGGATTTGCGGCCTGGTTCGGGTTGGGGCGGTTGGGTCAACCGGCGATTAAGGAAGCTTCCCTATCGTCGGCGATGGGGATGAGCGGGGATGCCGGGCACGAAAGCCACGGCGACATGGGGGCTAGAATGGCCACGACCTCTTCGCAGAGCACAATCAATTCGAAGACTCTGGGCGGGCTGACGCTCACCACGACGATTTCGGCAATGGTGTTCCTCGCGGTCACCGTCGCCATCGCGACCGTGCTGTTCGCGGTGTGGACGATGCTTGCCGCCAATACGCGCGACACCGCCAACCAGCGGCTTGCGGCAGACCTCAGGATTGCGGCGGCGATCCTCGAGGTGAACCTGCCGAACTCCGACATCTTCTGGAACGAGGCGGGCGAGCTCGAAAAGATCGAAGCCAAGGCGATGCCGAAATTCCGCAACCACGACCTGATCGACACGATCGGGCGGGTGACCGGCGATACAGCGACGCTGTTTGTGTTCGACGCGGAAACCCAGGATTTCACCCGCAAGTCGACCACCATCCTCGATGACAAGGGCGAGCGGATCCTCGACACGCCGCTGGCGCGCGACGGCGCGGCCTATCCGGTGGTGGTTGCCGGCGGCACCTACCAGGGCGAGGCCAACGTATTGGGCGTTCCCTATTATGCCATCTACCGGCCGATCCAGAACCTCAACAACGAGGTGATCGGGCTCATCTATGTCGGCATTCCGAAAGCGGAGATCGATGCGACGGCGAGTGAGGGGCTGCGGCTGCTGGCGCTGGTCGGCGCTGTGGCGGTGCTGGTAATCGGCGCGCTCTCGGTGTTCGCGGCGTCGCGGCTGATGCGGCCGGTACCGATGCTGTCGAAAAGCATGCGGCTGGTGGCCGGCGGCGCGCTCGAGACGGCGATCCCCTATACGGGCCTTCGCAACGAGATCGGCGAGATGGCGCGCAATGTCGAGGTGTTCCGCGCCAATGCACTGAAGGTGCAGGAGCTGACCGAGGACGAGCGCCTGGCGCTGGAGCAGCGCCGGGCCGAGCGGGCCGAGATGATGCAGTCGCTGCAGCAGAGCTTTGGCGACGTGGTGGATGCCGCGACCTCAGGCGATTTCTCGCGGCGGGTGGCCACCCGCTTTGCCGACGAGGAACTGAACCGGCTGGCCGGAAGCGTCAACACGCTGGTCGGGACGGTGGAGCGGATCATCGGCGATACCGGCGCGGCGCTGGCGGCGCTGGCCGATACCGACCTGACGCACCGCATCGAGGGCAGCTATGAGGGCGCCCTTGGGCAGTTGCGCGACGATACCAATGAGGTGGCGGAAAAGCTCAGCCACATCGTCTTGACGCTGAAGCAGACTTCGCGCTCGCTGAAGACGGCGACGGGCGAAATCCTCTCGGGCGCCAACGATCTGTCGGAGCGGACGACGCGGCAGGCAGCGACGATCGAAGAGACCAGCGCGGCGATGACGCTGCTGGCCGACACGGTGCGGGCCAATGCCGAGAAGGCCGAGGACGCACGGCATGTCGCAGAGGACGTCAGCCGCACTGCGGAAGCGGGCGGCGCTGTGATGCAGCAGGCCAATGTGGCGATGGAGCGGATCACCCAGTCCTCGGCGAAGATCTCCAACATCATCGGCATGATCGACGACGACGTCGCCTTCCAGACCAACCTGTTGGCGCTCAACGCATCGGTCGAAGCGGCGCGGGCGGGCGAGGCCGGCAAGGGCTTTGCCGTGGTGGCAGTCGAGGTGCGGCGGCTGGCGCAATCGGCGGCACAGGCCTCGAGCGAAGTGAAGGTGCTGATCGAGCAATCGGGTACCGAGGTCAAAGGCGGCACCAAGCTGGTGGCCGAGGCGGCCGACAAGCTCGAAGCCATGCTGACATCGGCGCGCCGCTCCAATGCACTGATGGCGGCGATCGCCGACGACAGCCGGCAGCAGGCAGGCTCGATCGACGAGGTCAACGCCGCGGTGCGGCAGCTCGACGAGATGACGCAGCACAATGCGGCGCTGGTCGAGGAGATCAATGCCGCGATCGAGCAGACCGAGGCGCAGGCCGGGGAAGTCGACGGCATCGCCGACATCTTCACCGTCGACGCCCGTGGCATCGGGCGTAGCTCCCGCGCAGCGTGAAGGGGGCGGGCCGCCGATCCGACCGCCGGCCGCCACATTTCAACCAAAAGTCCTACCCGGAAGCATCGCCGTTTGACGCGATGTTAACGCTGCCATGCTGTGATCCCTGGTGAGACGCAGGACGCATTTCAGCTCGTCGACACTCCAGAAGGACTACGACCCCTCCATGCCCGCCAAGACCAAATTCAAGCTGCCGTCGCTGAAGCTTCGGGGCTCAATCATTCTTGCCGCCGCCGCCATTTTCACGGTCGCGATCGGCGCATCGCTCTATTACGTGGTCTCCAGCAACCGCGCCCAGGACCTGGCGCAGGCCGACGAAGTGGTCGGCGGGCTGGCCGAGACGCAAGCCGAGTCGATCAAGACGTTCCTGACCGGCTTTGCGGTGGCGGCCGATTCGACGGCGCGCACCGCCGAGGCGCTGCTCGCCAACCACGATACGTCGCCGACGACCTATGGCACGATCGTCACCAAGCAGCTGGCAAGCCTGCCGGGGGCGCTGGGCGTCTACATGATGTTCTCGCCCGACTCGGCGCTCTATGCGCGCCCGACCTTTGCCGGGTCGCACTTCCTGATCAGCGGCAACCATGTCGGCATTCTCGCCGAGAACAAGGCGGACGGCACGGTGGGCTATGGTTCGCTCGACAGTCCGGCGGGCTTTGACAGCTGGTTCACCGGACCGCTGAAGGCGGGTGTCGCGGCGATCTCGGGCCCCGACAATATCGAGGGCAAGCTCTACACCAGCTTCACCAACATCATCAAAGATCCCTCGGGCAAGGCCGTCGGCATGAGCGGCGTCGCCTTCGACTCGGCGGTGCTGGCCGCCAAGCTCGGCAGCGAGCCGCCGATGGGCAATGGCTTCATGGGCATCATCAACCAGCGCAATGTCTGGGTGCTGAACCCCGATCCCAAACTGATCGGCACGGAAGTGAGCGAGCCGTGGGCGCTCGAGGCGCTGAAAGCCATGGCCTCGTCCGAGACATTCTCGTCGACCGGCGAAGCCGCCGGCCAGACCTGGAAGATGAATGCCCGCAAGGTCGACTTGCCCGGCGCCGATGCGGCCTGGACGGTGGTCGTCGCCGTGCCGCAGTCGACGCTGCTCGCCGACTCCGAAGCGCAGCTCCTGAACCTCCTGATCGGCGGCGTGGTGATCTTTGCGCTCGGCCTTCTGGCGTTCGCCTGGCTCGGTACGGCAATCGCCAAGCCGATCAGCCGGATGACCGGGGTGATGCGCAAGATCGCCGATGGCGACTACAGCGTCGAAGTGCCGTTCGGCGCGATGCGCAACGAGATTGGCGACATGTCGAAAGCCGTCGAGGTGTTCCGCGCCAACGGCCTGAAGGTGGCCGAGATGACCGAAGCGGATGCGGCGCGGATCATCCGCGACCAACAGGCGCGCAGCGCCATGATGGCCGAGCTGCAGAAGGCGTTCGGCCAGGTGGTGGATGCGGCGGTGGCCGGCGATTTCTCGCGCCGGGTGGAGACCGAATTCCCCGATGCCGAGCTCAACGCCATTGCCGGCTCGATCAACAACCTCGTTGCGACCGTCGATCGCGGCCTCGGCGAGACCGGTGAAGTGCTGGCGGCTTTGGCCGACACCAACCTCACCAAGCGGATGGAAGGCCAGTATGAGGGCGCCTTCGCCCGGTTGCGCGATGACACCAATGCGGTGGGCGACAAGCTCAGCCACATCGTCGGCCAGCTCAAGGAAACCTCGCGCTCGCTGAAGACGGCGACCGGCGAGATTCTCTCGGGCGCCAACGACCTCAGCGAACGCACCACCAAGCAGGCGGCGACGATCGAGGAAACCTCGGCGGCGATGGAGCAGCTTTCCACCACCGTGCTGCAGAATGCCGAGCGGGCCCGCGAAGCAAGCGAAGTGGCGAGCACCGTCACCCGTACCGCCGAAGAAGGCGGGCAGGTGATGGGCGACGCCAACGCGGCGATGGAGCGGATCACCCAGTCGTCGGCCAAGATCTCCAACATCATCGGGCTGATCGACGACATCGCCTTCCAGACCAACCTTCTCGCCCTCAACGCCTCGGTGGAAGCGGCGCGCGCCGGTGATGCCGGCAAGGGCTTTGCGGTGGTCGCGGTGGAAGTGCGGCGGCTGGCGCAGTCGGCCGCCAGCGCCTCGAGCGAGGTGAAGGCGCTGATCGAGCAATCGGGCACGGAAGTGAAGACTGGCTCGAAGCTGGTGGCGGACGCCGCAGCGCGGCTCGTCGCCATGCTGGAGGCAGCGCGTTCGAGCAACCTGCTGATGGACGGCATTGCACGCGACAGCCGCGAACAGGCCTCGGCGATCGAAGAGGTGAACACCGCGGTGCGCCAGCTCGACGAGATGACGCAGCACAATGCGGCGCTGGTCGAGGAGACCAACGCGGCGATCGAGCAGACCGACGGGCAGGTGAACGAGCTCGACCGGATCGTCGATATCTTCACCATCTCGGGCGCCGCGCCGCAGCGCGTGGTGCAGGTGGCGCCGCCGGCCCGCGGCATCAAGGGCCTGCAGGAGCGGGTGAAAAAGGCCGCGAGCTCGTATCTGAGCCAGGGCAATGCCGCGATCGACAAGGACTGGGCGGAGTTCTGATCCGCCCGGATTCTGCTTCGACAAATGCTGAGCGGCTCACAATTGTGAGCCGCCGGCGATAACCCTGACACTCGGTGTCAGGTGATCCATGCGAAACCCTCTTCCGCGTTACAACGGAGAGGGTTTTGTTCATGACCCAGACACTCGAGCTCGTCACCTTTCGGCTGGCCCGCGGCAGCGGCCAGCAGTTCATCGATGCCAATGCGGCGATCAGCGACTGGCTGAAGCGCCAGCCGGGGTTCGTGTCGCGCCACCTGGCCGAGCGGGATGACGGCAGCTATGTCGACATCGTGTTCTGGCAGACGCACGAAGCCGCACTGGCGGCCAGCGGCAAAATGATGGAAGAGATGGCCCAGAGCGAGGCCATGACCATGATCGATCCAATGGGCCTCGAGATGAGCCATGGCACAATCCGACTCTCGGTCGACTGAAATGGTCGCCGACCTCCTGCAAATCGTACGGTCCTTCCCGCAACCCGTCGCGGATCTCGCGCAGAACCTGGCGCTGACGCTGCTCTCGGTGCGGCCAGACCTCGACGCCAAGGCGCGGCTCGGCTGGGGCTCGGTCAACTACCGGCACCCCACCGCCGGGTTCGTCTGCGCCATCTTCCCGATGGAGGATCACGTGTCGCTGGTGTTCGAGCATGGGCGGCTGCTGAGTTCGCCATTGCTCGAGGGCGACGGCAAGCAGGTGCGCTTCATCCGGTTCGAGCCGGGCACGCCGATCCCCGAGGACGAGATCGCGATCCTGCTTGCCGAGGCCATTGCGCTCAAGGCGTGAGCCGTGCAGAAAACTCCGACGACTACCTCCGGAGATTTTCCCATGGCGCGGATCGGGCTCGTGGCGCACGACGACAAGAAGGACGAACTGGTCGCCTGGGCAAAGCTCAATCGCGACAAGCTGGCGCTGCATGAACTATGGGGCACCGGCACCAGCGGTGGACGGGTGACCGACGGCACCGGGTTGCCGGTGACGCGGCTGCTCAGCGGGCCGCTGGGCGGCGATGCGCAGCTGGGCGCAATGATCGCCGAGGGCCGGCTCGATGCGCTGGTGTTCTTCCAGGATCCGCTGACCGCCATGCCGCATGACGTCGATATCAAGTCGCTGACGCGGCTGGCGACGCTCTACAACATTCTGTTGGCGCCAAACCACAGAACGGCCGACGCAGTGCTCGCGGCGCTTTGACCGTCTGGTCAAAGTCTCCACAACCCTATAATAGCCGCCCCCAATCGAAACGCGGTGCTTGGTTGACCGGTGTTTGTGCATATGCGCAGATGACCGCAAAACCGGCATAAGCCGCGAAGAAGAACGATTTCATCAGGACGGGGGCGGGGTGTCCTTCGACGCAGTCATCGACGTGAAGAACGTCAGCAAGCGCTTTGGCGGCTTGCGCGCAGTCAACGATTGTTCGCTTCGGGTCGAGCGTGGCTCGATCACCGGGCTGATCGGGCCGAACGGCGCCGGTAAATCGACGCTGTTCAACCTGGTCGCGGGCAATATCGTGCCCGATAGCGGGCAGATTATCTTTGATGGCCAGGATGTTACCGGGCTGAAACCGCATCAGCTGTTTCACCGCGGCATGCTGCGCACCTTCCAGATCGCGCATGAATTCTCCAACATGACGGCGCTGGAGAACCTGATGATGGTGCCCTCGGGCCAGCCGGGCGAGAGCCTGGTCAGGACCTGGCTGATGCCCGGCGCCATCAAGCAGGCCGAGCGCTCGGTGCGGCAGAAAGCGCTCGACGTCATCGATTTCCTGAAGCTCGGGCATGTGAAGCACGAGCTCGCCGGGAACCTCTCGGGTGGGCAGAAGAAGCTCCTGGAGCTCGGCCGCACCATGATGGTCGATGCCAAGGTGGTGCTGCTCGACGAGGTGGCGGCCGGCGTCAACCGCACGCTGCTGCAGGATCTGGCCGCCAATATCGAGCGGATGAACCAGGAGCTCGGTTACACCTTCTTCGTCATCGAGCACGACATGGATCTGATCGGGCGGCTGTGCGACCCGGTGATCGTCATGGCGCAGGGCGAGAAGATCGCCGAGGGTCCGATGAGCGAGATCCGTGCCAACCCCGAGATTATCGAGGCCTATTTCGGCTCTCCGGTGGAGGCCGCGTAATGGCACTGCTCGACATCAAGGACGTCGTCGGCGGATACGGCGGCGCGCCGATCCTCAATGGCGTTAACCTCGCGATCGAACAGTCCGATATCGGCGTGATCGTCGGCCCGAACGGGGCCGGCAAGTCGACGACGCTGAAGGCGATCTTCGGGCTCTTAAAAGTCACCGAAGGCTCGATCAGCTTTCATGGCGAAGCGATCCAGAACTCGCTGCCGGACCAGCTGGTGCCCAAGGGGCTGAGCTTCGTGCCGCAGGAAAAGAACGTCTTCACCTCGATGAGCGTTGAAGAGAACCTCGAGATGGGGGCGTTCACCCGGACCGACGACTTCAAGCCGACGATGGAATGGGTCTACGACATGTTCCCGGTGCTGCGCGAAAAGCGCCGGCAGCCGGCGGGTGAGCTTTCTGGCGGACAGCGCCAGATGGTGGCGATGGGCCGGGCGCTGATGAGCCAGCCCAAGCTCCTCTTGCTCGACGAACCGTCGGCAGGCCTGAGCCCCCGTTACGTGCTCGAAATCTTCGAGCAGATCGTCAAGGTCAACAAGGCGGGGGTCGCCATCCTGATGGTCGAACAGAACGCGCGGCAGGCGCTGGCCTTCGCCTCGCGCGGGTTCGTGCTCGCCACCGGCAAGAACCGCTTCACCGGCACGGGCGCCGAGCTCATCGCCGATCCCGAAGTCGCCAAGAGCTTCTTGGGGGGCTGACGGCAATGAATGAACTGATCTTCTTTTTCAACAATGTCGTCGTCGCCGGCGTGGTGCTGGGCTCGATCTATGCGGTCGGCGCCATCGGCGTGACGCTGATCTTCGGCATCCTGCGCTTCGCGCATTTCGCCCATGGCGACATGATGACCATGGGGGCGTTCATCGCGTTCCTGCTCGCCATGGCGGCAACGGCGCTGGGCATCACCACCCCGGTGGTGCCGACCGGCTTTCTGGTGCTGCCGCTGGCGATGATCCTCGCCGCGATCATCGCGCTGGGGCTCGACAAGGGGTTCTACGCGCCGCTGCGCAAACGCGGGGCACGGCCGGTGACCATGCTGATCGCCTCGATCGGCGTGACGCTGATCATCCAGGGGATGATCCGGCTGTTCTTCGGTTCGGGCACCTACTCGTTCTTCGAGACCGAGCAGAAGCAGCTGGTGCGCATCCCGGTGCCGCTCGAGGGCGTCACCCGCACCATCAACTTCACCCAGCCGCAACTGCTGATGGTGCTCTGCACCGCGGTGGCGGTGCTGGCGCTGCACTTCTTCCTCACCCGTTCGCGGCTCGGCAAGGCGATGCGCGCCATGGCTGACAATGCCGACCTGGCGCAGGTTTCGGGCATCAACACCAAGCTGGTGGTGCGGGTAACCTGGATCATTGCCGGCTCGCTCGCGGCGATGGCCGGCACCATGCTGGCGCTCGACGTCAACCTGAAGCCGGACCTGGCGTTCAACATCGTCCTGCCGATCTTCGCGGCGGCAATCGTCGGTGGGCTGGGGCAATCCTACGGCGCCATCGCCGGCGGTTTCCTGATCGGCTTTGCCGAGACGCTGGCGATCTTCAACTGGTCGGTGCTGCTCAGGCCTGTGGCCGGCTCACTGCCGTTCGAGCTGCCGGCGACGCTGGCAATCGTGCCGACCGAGTACAAGCTGACGGTGGCCTTCGTGATCCTCGTGGTGGTGCTGCTGTGGCGCCCGACTGGTATCTTCAAGGGAGCCTCGACATGATCGCGCGTCGCTCCCTCGTGATGTTCGCCGGCCTGTTCGTGCTGTTCACGGTGATCGGCTGGTTCCTCGGCGCCGCCAATATCTCGCTGCTCCTGGTGCAGAGCTTTGCCTATGCACTGATCGCGCTCGGCCTCAATATCCAGTGGGGCTATGGCGGGCTGTTCAACTTCGGCATCATGGGCATGCTGATGCTGGGCGGCGCGGCCGTCACCTTCATCTCCTATCCGGTCAACGCGCAGTTCTGGGGCTCGGAAGGGCCGCTGATGCTGGGCAAGGCGCTGCTGGCGTTCCTCGCCGGGTTCCTGCTGGTCTGGGGGGCGCGGCACGCCGATCGCATCGGCATCAAGGGACGGTGGAAGAGCGTCGTCACCGTTCTTGCCTGGATCGTCGCCTACATCGTCTATCGCAGTCAGATCGATCCGGCGGCGGCCTATATCGAAACGGCCGGCGGCGGCTGGGTCGGTGGGCTCGGTCTCCATCCGGTGCTCGGCTGGCTGTTCGGCGGGGTGCTGGCAGCCGGTGTCGCCTATGTGGTGGGGAAGATCTGCCTGGGGCTCCGCACCGACTACCTCGCCATCGCCACCATTGGCATCTCGGAGATCATCCGGGCGCTGCTCAAGAACATGGACTGGCTGACCCGCGGCACGCTGACCGTGTCGCCGATCCCATGGCCAACACCGATCCCGCAGGACCTGCAGGCGCAGGGCGTGTCGATCTCGGAGTCGTTCATCTATGCGCGGCTGGGCTTCCTCGGCCTCGTGATCATCGTGCTCGCCGTTGCCTTCTTCCTGGTGCAGCGCGCCTATGGCGGTCCGTGGGGCCGGATGATGCGGGCGATCCGCGACAACCACATCGCCGCGGCCTCGATGGGCAAGAACGTCACCCGGCGGCAGCTCGAGATCTTCGTGCTCGGTTCGGTGCTGATGGGCATCGGCGGCGCCATGCTGGTGAGCTTCCAGCAGATCTACGATCCGGGCGCCTATCAGCCGATCAACCACACCTTCCTGATCTGGGTGATGGTGATCGTCGGCGGGGCGGGCAATAACTGGGGTGCGGTGTTCGGGGCGCTGCTGATCTACATCACCTGGATGATCTCCGATCCGGTGTCGCAATGGCTGTTCAACAACATCTCGAACTGGTCGACCGATATGGGCTGGGGCGCGATCCCCGAAATCCAGTCGCGCGCCAGCCAGATGCGAGTGTTCGTGCTCGGCGTGGTGATTACCATCGCGCTCCGCTACGCGCCGCGTGGCTTGATCCCGGAAGTGGTGCGGCGCGAGGCGTAGCGACAGGCTCGGGCCAGATCTGGAGGGTGCGCTTGTAAATTGTCTGGATTTGGACTATGTCTTGATCCGGACAAGGAGCGTATCATGCAGTTCGGGTTCCGCGAAAAGCCGCAGGCGGCGTTCGTACCGGCGAATGGCAGCGACGACATCGTCGATTTCGGCCGGTTCACGGCGCCCAACCGGCGCCGGCTGAGCGGGCCGGCGCTCCGGACGTTCCTCAACATCGCCGAGCTCTGGGGCCTCAATGAGGAGCAGCGGCGGCTGGTGCTCGGTTATCCCTCGCGCTCGACCTACCATCATTGGGCCAAGCTGGCGCGGGAGCTGCAGCCGTTCACGCTCGATCTCGATGCGCTGCTGCGCATCTCGGCGGTGTTCGGCATCCATCAGGCGCTGGGTGTGCTGTTTGCCGACGAGGCCGCAGGGGTGCGCTGGCTCAAGGGGCCGCATCTGGCGCCGCTGTTTGGCGGGCAGCCGCCACTGGCGCTGGTCACCTCGGGCACGCAGGACGGGCTGATGGCGGTGCGGCGCTTCCTCGATGCGGCGCGCGGTGGGCTTTACATGCCACCCAATGCGCTGGATGCGGCGTTCACCCCGTACGAAGACAGCGACATCGTCATCCGCTGATGCAGGCGCCCGCCCCGCAGCCGAGCCATCGGCTGATCCCGTCGCGATTTCCACCGATCGGGCTGTTCGACTCCGTCGCCACCACTGCCGATGCCGAGGCGGTGATGGAGCTCGCCGGCTGGACCAATGACCGGCTGGTCAGGCAGCGGCTGGCGCGCCTGCCGCAGCACGAGTGGGTGTTCGGCCGGGCCAATTCCAGCATCGTCATGGCGGCGTTCCTGCATGCAGCGCCGGGCGGTTCGCGCTTCAACGGGCCGGAGCTCGGCGCCTGGTACGCCGCGGCGGCGCTGGTCACGGCGATCACCGAGGTCGGGCATCACCTGAGGCGCGAAGCGCTGGCCCGCGGCGTCGAGACGCTGCAGCGCACCTTCCGCAGCTATACGGCGCGGCTCGCGGGCAGCTATCGCGATATCCGCGGGAGCGAGCCGGAGCTGCATGCCTCCGACAGCTATGCGGCGGGGCAGGCGTTCGGCGAAGGCCTGCGGGCTGCTGGAGAGGACGGCGTGCTCTACGACAGCGTGCGGCACCGCGGCGGCAGCAATGTCTGCGCCTATCGGCCGAGCCAGGTGCTCGACGTGGTGCAGGCGGAGCATCTCGAGGTGACGGTCAGCGCCCAAGAGAAGCGGATCGAGGCGAGGCGGCTGGGGGCGTGATCTCTGGTGCCGGTGCGGGCTGACCCCCACCCCTGTCCCCTCCCCGCAAGGGGGAGGGAGACCCTCACACTACCCCCTCAGTTTGCGTCTTCCTCCCCCTTGCGGGGAGGGATCAAGGGTGGGGGGCCACAGCCACCGGCGACAGCAACCTACCCGCTAAGCAATACTGGCAAGGATCGCTCGTACGGCGCGGGGCAGGTCGCGTTCGATGTTGGGGCGGTGCCGGGCGAATTCGGGGCGTGACAGCACGCGCTCGGCGGCGGGCGCTGGATGGGCGCCCGGCCACATGCCGACGACCAGCGAGCCGATCATGGCCATGGCCCACAGTGCATCCTCGGTCGACGCTTTTGGCAATCGGGTGCGGAGTGCCGCGGCCATCTCAGCGGTCATGCCGCCCATGGTGCGCTTCACCATGACGATGGTGTCCTCCGAGACGTTGGCCTCGAGCGTGCTGGAGAGGATCGAAGCGAGGTGCGCAAACCGGGGCCGGGAGATGAACTGCTCGGTGAGGCAGCGTGCCAGCGCGTCGAGGTCGCCTGTGGGCGTTGCGGCGAGAGCGGCCGAGAGCGCCGGGACCAGGTGTTCCATCTCGGCGAGGAACAGGCTCAGCAATACCTCTTCGCGGCTCTCGAAGTAACGGTAGACATTGGACTTGGTAAAGCCGGCCCGGGCGGCAATAGCGTTGAGGCCGGCGCCGAGTGGGCCCTCGGCATCGAACAACTCAGCCGCCGCCGCGAGCAGGGTCTCGCGGCGTGCGCTGATCTCCTCGGGCTTTCGGGCCCGCTGGAATGTCGTCGTGGTCATCGGATGCTGTGGTGCGGCGCGCCGCGACCACTGTCAAGCCGCAACGCTGGCGCGATCGGGGAAGCGGATACCGGTCAGCTGCTCGGAGGCCTGCCACAGCCTGCGGGCAACCTCGAGGTCGGTCGACTGGGCTGGGATCGAGGCTTCGCCCGGGTATCCCCGGATCTCGAATAGCCCCCGCGGGCCATAGTAGCCGCCAGGTCTGGCATGGATGTCGGTAGCTGCCATCAGGGTTGGCAGCGCGCCTTGCGGCACCGGCTGGAACAGCATGGAGAGATAGCGACGGGCCAAGCCGGCTGGGCTCGAGTCACCCATGCCGTTGACGATCAGCTCGGTTCGCGCCACTCCGGGATGCGCAACCATACTCGCAATCCCCCAGCCATCAGCGTCGCTGCGCCGCTGCAGCTCGAAGCCGAACATCAGGCAAGCCAACTTGGTCTGGCTGTAGGCAACCATCGGCTTGTAGTCATGCTCGGACTGCAGGTTGGCGAAATCGATCCTGCCCCCTCGGGCTGCTACGCTGGCGAGCGAGACGACCCTGGGTGCTGCTGCCGCCACCAGAAGCGGCAACAGCAGGCCGGTCAGCGCGAAGTGGGACAGGTAGTTGGTGGCAAACTGCAGCTCGAGCCCGTCGGCGGTCAGCTCGCGCTGCGGTGGCGCCATGACGCCGGCATTGTTGACGAGGATGTCGAGATGGTCGTGCGCGCTGGTGAAGCGCTCGGCGAAGGCGGCGACATTGGCGAGAGCGGCGAGATCGAGACTCTCATACGACACCTTTGCACGCGGCACTTCGGCGCGGATGCGGGCGAGGGCGGCGGCGCCCTTATCGGCATTGCGGCCGGTCAGCACCACGTCGGCGCCGGCACGCGCCAACGCCAGTGCGGTTTCATAACCTAACCCACCGGTAGCGCCGGTGATGAGGGCAAGCTTGCCCGATTGATCCGGAATGTCCTTGGTCGACCAGCTCATGGCTGCACCTCAATAAGAGAACGATGGTCTTCAATTAAGAGACCGTCGGTCTGTTTGCAAGGTGCCGCCAAAAGAAAAAGGCCCGGGATCGCTCCCGGGCCTCAGAATTGCTGAAGGCCAAAGGCCTCCTGTGGTGCTTACTTCACCGGGCCGACTTCGACGAACTTGCCGTCGGTCACGCCGACTTCAACGATGATGCCGTCGACGTCGCCGGCCTTGTCGAAGTCCGCCGGACCACCGGCGCCGTCATAGTCGATGTCGGTGCCGGCCTTGATCAGCTCGAGCGCCTTGGCCCACTCGCCGGGCAGGATCTTCTCGCCCGGAGCCGAAGCGACTTCACGCAGAGCGGCCGAGAGGCCTTCGCGCTTGGCCGAACCGTTCTTCTCGATCGCGAGGGCGAGGAGGAACGCGGCGTCATAAGCCTGCGGCGCATAGGTCGCCGCCGGGTCCTGGCCGGCATCGGTCGCCAGCTTGATGTAGGTGTCGGCCGAGGCACCGGTATAGGCGCCAGCGCGGGTGGCGATGATCTTGCCGTTGACGGCAGCCGGATCGAGGCCGGTCACCAGGTCGTCGCCGATCATGCCGTCGCCGCCGACGAATGCGGTGAACTCGCCGCCTTCGATGGCCTGCTGCAGCACGGTCTTGCCCGAGCCCGAAGCGTAGGCGAGGATGACGAGGTTCTGCGAGCCGCCCGAAGACAGCTGGCCGAGCTCGGCGCGATAGTCGGCCTTGCCGTCTTCATGGGCGATGTTGGCCGACACAGTGCCGCCATTGGCGGTGAACTGGGCGACGAACACGTCGGCGAGACCCTTGCCGTAGTCGTTGTTCACGTAGGTGACGGCAACGTCCTTGATGCCCTTCTGGGTCAAGAGGTCAGCAAGCTTGACGCCCTGGAAGGCGTCCGACGGAGTGGTGCGGAAGACCAGGTCATTGTCTTCGAGGGTGGTGAGCGCCGGCGCCGAAGCCGACGGCGAGATCTGCACGACGCCGCCCGGGATGCCGGCAGCAGTGGCAGCGCCGATGGTGGCGCCGGTGCAGAAGGCGCCGACAATGGCGGTCACCTGATCGGTGTTGACGAGCTTGTCGGCGGCCGGGCCGGCCACAGACGGATCGCAGGCGCTATCACCGGTGACGGAGACGATCTTGCCGCCGCCGAGGATACCGCCCTGGGCGTTGACCTGGTCGAAAGCCAGCTGGGCGCCGGCGACGATCGGCGGCGCCAGGCTTTCGATCGGCCCGGTCAGATCGCCGAGAATGCCGATCTTGACGTCTTCGGCGAGCGCCGGAACTGCGAGACCGAGCACGGTCGCGGCAACGGCGAGGCCAAGGATACTGGATTTGTTCATGATGTCCCTCTGCAACGTCGCTCCGCCGTGCGGCGTTGTTTACCGCCGTCTCCACCGAAGCAACAATCAACGGGGGCACAACCCGTGCCCCGCTGCGGGCGATATTGCATAAATTGCGAAGGCGAGTCATCCGCTTTTGATCAAGTGGTAAAAGCCCCGCCGGACATTTGTCTTAAGGGGTTCCGGCCCTATAAGTTCCCCTCTGATCCGTTCCTTGTGCCCGGTCCGATGACAAAGCTGCTGCGCTGCCTCTTCATTCTCGTACTGGCTCTGTCGCTTGAGAGCGCCGTGGCGCAGGAGTCCGTGCAAACCCTCGACCCGCCCGCCGGGGGCGCGGCGGCCGATCCGGCGATCGGCGAGGCGCCGCCTCCGCCGCCTTGCGGCACGCAGCAACTGGCCATCGCGCGCATGGCCTGGCCATCCTCGGCGCTGCTGGCCGAGGTGCATTCGCGGCTCCTCACCGCCAACTATTTCTGCAACGTCGCGGTACAGGAAGGCGACCTGGCCGCCACGGGCTCGTCGATGGGCGCGACCGGCCAGCCGGCGGTGGCGCCGGAGCTGTGGATCGGGCGGATCGCCGATATCTGGAATGCCGCGATGAAGGGCCAGAAGGTGCGGCAGGCCGGAGCGCCCTATGCCGATATCACTTTCGAAGGCTGGTTCGTGCCCGAATACGCCGCGACCCAGTGGCCGGAGGTGACGACGATCGAGGGGCTCAAGGCGCATGCCGCCGATTTCGGCGACGGCAATGGACGCGGCAAGTTCATTTCCTGTCCGGTCGACTGGGGCTGTGCGGTGGTGAACCGCAATATGCTGCGCGCCTATGGGCTCGACCAGCTGTTCGACATCGTCGAGCCGGCCAATAGGTTCGAACTCGATACGCTGATCGCCGAGGCGGTGGGGCGGAACGAGCCGATCCTGTTCTATTACTGGCAGCCCAATGCGGTGCTGGCGCAGTTCGCCTTCAAGCCGGTGACGCTCGCCGCCTATGACCGCGATGCGTTCCTGTGCATGGGGCGCACCACCTGCGCTTCCCCGACGCCGACCGGCTTTGCCCCGGACCCGGTCGTGGTGGCGCTGGCTGAGTGGGTCTATCTCGACGCGCCGCAGGTCGCGGCCTATTTCGGTCGGGCGCGCATGCCGTTCGCCGAAATGAACCTGATGTTGCAGCAACTGGGCGAGGCAGGAGCGACGGTGGAAACCGTGGCCGACCGGTTTATCGCCGAACGCAGCGAAATCTGGCGGCCGTGGGTCGGGTTGCTGCCGCTGGAGCCGCCGGCCGAGCCGGCGCCGCAGTAACGCTTCATTAGCCACGCTTGCGGCACCAGGGCGGCAGTTGCTGCACTGTCATGAAGCCTGGCTAGCCTGCTTGGCCGATCATTCGGCGCCATCGCCCTAGGCGCTTGTATTCGTTGTCATAATTCTTCGTCGTTAGGCCTTCCGAAAGCTTCTGGGAGGAGGCTGCCGCACGATTGTGCGCGGCAGGCCGCGTGTCATCGATTGTTTTGTCGCGCTTTCGAGAGGGAAAAGTCTCTCAACTTTCCCTGAAAGCGCTCCGGCGGAGCCAGGAGGCCCTTTCGTTGCAACGCCAAGCCTCACTGCAGCATGTCATCAGGACCTACCGGCTGGTGTTCGCCGGGGTTGCGGCGCTGATCGTGGTGACGGGCGTGATCGCGCTCATCGGCTATTTCACCGATCCCCGCGCCATCGAGATGGTGGTGGTGCGGGTGCTGGCCGGCGCCAGCCTGTTGCTGCTGCTGCGCTGGGGCTATGTGCGGCTGCGGCAGGAGCTGGCGAGTGCTGCCGAGGAACAGCGGCAACTGCTCGATCTCGCCTATCGCGACGCGCTGACCGGGGCGCACACGCGCTCGTACTTCTTCAGCGCGCTGAAGCAGAGCCTCTATGGCAGCGACCGGCCGGTCGCCTACCTGCAGATCGATATGGACAAGCTCAAGGTGCTCAACGACTCGCACGGCCATGGCGCCGGCGACGCGGCGCTGGTGCACCTGGTGAAGACGCTGAAGACCCTGCTGCCGGATGCGCTGATCGGCCGGCTCGGTGGCGACGAGTTCGGCATTGCGCTCATCGGCCAGGACAGCAGGCCGGCGCTGGTGCGGCTGGGCGACCAAATTCTTGCCACGCTGGGCCAGCCGATCAGCATTGACGGGCGGCCGATCCGGCTCTCGGCCACCATCGGGGTGGCGCTGTGGCCGCAGGACGCGGCCGAGCTGGATGAGCTGATCTCCAAGGCGGACCTGGCGCTCTACAAGGGCAAGAAGGAAGGCCGGGCCGCGACCGTGGCATTCGAGAGCGAACTGATGGCCGACGAGCGGCACAAGCGCTTCGTCGAGCGCGATTTGCGCGCGGCGATCCTGCTCAACGAGCTCGAGCTGCACTACCAGCCGATCTTTGCCGTCGACGGCACGACGCTCGTCAGCCATGAGGCGCTGGTGCGCTGGCAGCACCCGGTGCGCGGGCAGGTGCCGCCCGGCGATTTCATCGGCATTGCCGAGCAGTCCGACCTGATCGACAAGCTGGGCGACTGGGTATTGCGGCGCGCCGCGGCCGATCTCGCGGCGCTCGGAACGCCGCATGTCGGCATCAATGTTTCCGTGGTGCAGTTGCGGCGCGGCGATTTCGCCGAGCGCTTTGCCGATATCCTGATGGAGGCCGGAATCAGCGGCAGCCAGATCGTCATCGAGATCACCGAGTCGCTGCCGCTCAAATCCGGGACGGTGGAACTGAGCAATATCGAGGCGCTGCGGGCGCTTGGGGTGCGGGTGGCGATCGACGATTTCGGCAGCGGTTTCGCCAGCCTCGAATATCTCAGGGGCTTTCCGTTCGACATCATCAAGATCGACCGCTCATACGTCGCCAACCTGCCGGGCAGCCGGATCGACGGGCTGATCGTCACCTCGATCGCCAAGATCGCGCAGTCGATGCAGGTCGAGGTGATCGCCGAGGGGGTGGAGACCGCCGAGCAGTTGCAGTTCCTGCAACAAGCCGGGGTGACGGCGCTGCAGGGCTATTTGCTGGCCCGGCCGGAACCGCTGCGGTCGCGCTTTGCTTCCGCCGCCTGACGGCGTAGCTCTAGGCCATGATCACCCAAGACCCCATCAAGATCCGCATCGCCGAGCCGCATGAGGCGGGGGCCATTGCTGCCATCGTGGTGGCAGCCTATGCCAAATGGGTGCCGCTGATCGGGCGCGAGCCGATGCCGATGCGGGTCGACTACGAGAAGGCGGTGCGCGAGCACCGGTTCGACCTGGCGGTCGAGGGAGAGACCATTCTCGGGCTGATCGCGACGGTGCCGCACCCCGACCACCTGTGGATCGACAATGTCGCGGTGGCGCCGGCGGCGCAGGGCCGTGGCATTGGGCGCATGCTGCTGGCCTCTACCGAGCGGAGAGCGATCGCGGCCGGTCATCCCGAACTGCGGCTCGTCACCAACGGAGCGTTCGAGAGCAATGTCGCGCTTTACACGCGGATCGGGTTCGTCGTGGACCGGATCGAGGATTTCCTCAACGGCAAGGCGGTTTATATGCGGAAGCCGTTGCACGAGACCTAATCCAAAGTCGTGAGACTTAGGGCTGGCGCTGGCGCGCCTTGCCTCCCGACGAGGCCGATGTCTATAAAGGCTTCCGGGAAGACCCAGGCATATCTATCGGAGTATGTGATTTGGACGTGAAGCGGATCAACGACCACGTGAGCGTGTCCCCGCAGATCAGCCCCGAGGATGTGGCCGCCATCAAGGCCCAGGGTTTCGTCGCTATCATCAATAACCGGCCGGACGGGGAATCCCCGGACCAGCCTTCCGGCGCGACGATCGAGCAAGCGGCGCACGACGCCGGCCTCGCCTATCACTACATTCCGCTCGGCCGCGAGGGCATCAGCGCCCAGATGGTCGAGGAGACCAAACAGGTGCTCGAGGGGAGCACCGGCCCCGTGTTCTGCTACTGCCGTTCCGGCACCCGCTCGACGACCCTGTGGGCGTTGAGCCAGGCCGGCAAGGCGCCGGCCTCCGAGATCATCTCGGCGGCAGCGAATGCGGGTTACGACATGTCCCACCTCGCGGGACATCTGAGCCAGAAATAGGGGCAACGGCCCCTCGGGCCGCGGCCCTCGTCTCCCTTGCCGGCACTCGCGTGCCTCGCCCCCTCCTGCTCGGGTTAAATCGATGCCGATCAAGAAAATCCTTGTCGCCAACCGTAGCGAAATCGCCATCCGGGTGTTTCGCGCCGCCAACGAACTGAACATCAAGACGGTCGCCTGCTATGCCGAAGAGGACAAGCTGGCGCTGCACCGGTTCAAGGCCGACGAAGCGTACCTGATCGGCAAGGGCAAAGGCCCGGTCGAAGCCTATCTGCAGATCGACGAATATATCCGCATCGCCCGCATCTCGGGCGCCGACGCGATCCACCCGGGCTATGGCCTGCTCTCGGAGAGCCCCGAGTTCGCCGACGCCTGCGAGGATGCAGGGATCATCTTCATCGGGCCGCGGGCCCAGACGATGCGCGACCTCGGCAACAAGGTGGCGGCGCGCAACATGGCGATCGCCTCCGAGGTGCCGGTGGTGCCGGCGACCGAGGCGCTCCCCGACGACATGAATGAAGTGAAGCGCATGGCCGCCGCGATCGGCTATCCGCTGATGCTGAAAGCGAGCTGGGGCGGCGGCGGTCGCGGCATGCGCCGGATCATGGACGAGTCGACGCTGGTCCACGAAGTCTCCGAGGGCAAGCGCGAAGCCAAGGCGGCGTTCGGCAAGGACGAGATGTATCTCGAAAAGCTGATCGAGCGGGCCCGCCACGTCGAGGTGCAACTGATCGGCGACGACCACGGGAACCTCGTGCACCTGTTCGAGCGCGATTGCTCGGTGCAGCGGCGCAACCAGAAGGTGGTGGAGCGCGCGCCGGCGCCGTATCTCAGCCAACAGGTGCGCGACGACCTCACCGGCGCGGCGATCCGGCTGGGCCAGGCGGCGAACTACCGGGGCGCCGGCACGGTCGAGTTCCTGCTCGATGCCGATACCGACAAATTCTACTTCATCGAAGTGAACCCGCGCATCCAGGTCGAGCACACGGTGACCGAAGTGGTCACCGGCATCGATATCGTGAAGGCGCAGATCCGGCTGCTCGAGGGCGCGGTGATCGGCACGCCCGAATCCGGCGTGCCGAAGCAGGAAGACATCCGGCTCAATGGCAATGCCATCCAGTGCCGCGTCACCACCGAGGATCCGGAGCACAACTTCATTCCGGACTATGGCCGCATCACCGCCTATCGCGAGGCGACCGGGTTCGGCGTGCGCCTCGATGGCGGCACCGCCTATGCCGGTGCGGTGGTCACCCGGTTCTACGATCCGCTGCTCGAAAAGATCACCTGCTGGGCGCCGAGCGCTGACGAGGCGATCGCCCGCATGCACCGGGCGCTGCGCGAGTTCCGCATCCGCGGCGTCGCGACCAACCTGGCGTTCCTCGAGAACATCATCACCCACCCGGATTTCATCGAGAACCGCTACACCACGCGGTTCATCGACACGACGCCGGCGCTGTTCGATTTCAAGCAGCGGCAGGACCGGGCGACCAAGCTCCTCACCTATATCGCCGACGTCACCGTCAACGGCCATCCGGAAGTGCGCGACCGGCCGCGGCCGCCGGCCGACGCCGCGGCGCCGGTGGTGCCCGAATACGAGCCGCTGATCGTCGTCGAGGGATCAAAGCAGATTCTCGACCGTGACGGGCCCAAGGGCCTGGCGCGCTGGATGAAGGCGCAGGAACAGGTGCTGTTCACCGACACGACGATGCGCGATGCGCACCAGTCGCTGCTCGCCACCCGCATGCGCTCGTTCGACATCACACGCATCGCCCGGGCCTATAGCCGCGGGCTGCCGAACCTGTTCTCGCTCGAATGCTGGGGCGGCGCGACGTTCGACGTGTCGATGCGCTTCCTCAACGAAGACCCGTGGGAGCGGCTGGCCGCAGTGCGCGAGGGCGCACCCAACATCCTGACGCAGATGCTGCTGCGCGGTTCGAACGGCGTCGGCTACACCAACTACCCCGATAACGTGGTGAAGTTCTTCGTCTCGCAGGCGGCGAAGGGTGGGGTCGACGTGTTCCGGGTGTTCGACTGCCTCAACTGGGTAGAGAACATGCGCGTCTCGATCGACGCGGTGATCGAGGCTGACAAGGTGGCCGAAGGCGCCATCTGCTATACCGGCGACCTGCTCGACCCGGAGAGGGCCAAGTACGACCTCAAATATTATGTGGGGCTGGCCAAGGAGCTCGAAGCCGCCGGCGCGCATGTGCTGGGGCTCAAGGATATGGCGGGGCTGCTGAAGCCCGCCGCGGCCAAGAAACTGATCGAGACACTGAAGCAGGAAATCGGCCTGCCGATCCATCTGCACACGCACGACACCTCGGGCGCGGCTTCCGCGACGATCATGGCGGCGGTGGATGCCGGCGTCGATGCGGTCGATGCGGCAATGGACGCGCTGTCGGGCACGACGTCGCAGCCGACGCTCGGCTCGCTCGTCGCGGCGCTGAAGGATGGGCCCCGCGCCCCCGGGCTCGACCAGAAGGTGATCCGCGAGATCTCGTTCTACTGGGAAGCGGTGCGTAACCAGTATCGCGCCTTCGAGAGCGACCTGAAGGGCGGCGCCTCGGAAGTGTACCTGCATGAAATGCCGGGCGGGCAGTTCACCAACCTTAAGGAGCAGGCCCGTTCCCTTGGTCTGGAAAGCCGTTGGCACCAGGTGGCGCAGACCTATGCCGACGTGAACCAGATGTTCGGCGACATCGTGAAGGTGACGCCGTCGAGTAAGGTGGTGGGCGACATGGCGCTGGCCATGGTGTCGGCCGGGCTGACCCGCGCCGATGTCGAGGACCCGCAGCGCGATATCGCCTTCCCGGATTCGGTGGTCGGGTTCTTTGCCGGCGACCTGGGCCAGCCGCCGGGTGGCTTTCCCGCCGCCCTGCAGAAGAAGGTGCTGAAGGGCAAGAAGCCGCTGACCGAACGGCCGGGCTCATACCTCAAAGACGTCGATCTCGAGGCCGAGCGCAAGAAGGTAGTCAAGGACATCGGCGGTGAGGTCGATGACAAGCGGCTCGCCTCGTACCTGATGTATCCCAAGGTGTATGCGGACTTCGTCAAGACGCAGGACAAGTACGGCCCCACCGAGGTGCTGCCGACGCCGATCTATTTCTATGGTCTCAAGGAGGGCGAGGAAGTGTTCCTCGACCTCGAGAAGGGCAAGACCCTGGTGCTGACCTACCAGGGCCGTACCGAGACCAACGAAAAGGGTGAAGTGCGCGTCTTCTTCGACCTCAACGGCCAGCCGCGCACCATCACCGTGCCGGACCGGCTGAAGGTCGGCGAGGTGAAGGTCCGGGCCAAGGCGGCCCTGGGCGACGCCCAGCAGATCGGCGCGCCGATGCCGGGCGTGATCTCGTCGCTCGGCATCAAGGTCGGCGACAAGGTGGTGGCCGGCGACGTGCTGCTGTCGATCGAAGCGATGAAGATGGAAACCGCCATCCACGCCGAAGCCGACGGCATTGTCGCCGAGGTCACGGTGAAGCCAGGCGACCAGATCGACGCCAAGGACCTCCTGGTCCGGTTCGAATAAGCCTCAGACTTCCGCACCCATTGCCGTGGCGATGGTGCGGAAGTCGCTCTCACTGATCTCGAACAGGCCGAAGCGCATCTGGTAACCCCAGTTGGCCTTGCCACGGGTGAACTCGAGCCGCTCGAGCAGTGGTGCGATCGGGGCTTCGACTGCCTCGACGTAATCGACATTGCGTCGCCAGGGTGTGAAGTCGCCGCCCATCACGCCCTGGTAGAGCGCTTCGTCGCGCACCCGGCCGATGGTGGTGAAGCTTTGCAGCCGGTCCTTGCCGCCGATGGTCTCGGCCGGCGAGTAGTAGGTGACCCCATCGCCGGCGCGGATGCGCTGGAGCGGGGCTTTCTTGCCGTGGTTGACCTGCATGAAGCCGGCGCGCCCGCGACGGGCGTGTTCGGCTGAGGCCACTGCGATCCAGTACTTGGTCATGGTCGGTCTCCGTCATCGCGGAGACCCTGGACCGGGTAACTGTCAGTTTTCGGCAGTGGTGAGCACAGAATGGCGCTTGCCGTCCATCGCCCAAGGCGCAGCCTGGAAGCCGGATGAAGCTCGCTGCCGCTTCCCGTTGCGCATCCCTCCGAACTTGTGCCGCTTTACGGCGCCGACGACGAAGGGTTAGCCGCACGTATTTCGTATCGATCCGTGGTCTGACAGCGCGTGTGCCGCGTGCATGACGTGTTGCTGTCGCCTGAATGTCGGCTATAGCAGGGTCATGGAAAAGCAGATGACAGTGTCAAACGGCGAAAGAGTGCGGGAGCTCCGCGAGAGCGCCGGCATGACTCAGGAAAAGCTCGCCATTATGAGCAAGGTCGATCGTCGAACCGTGCAGCGGGCCGAGCAGGGAACCCGGCTGCAGATGGAGACGCTCTCGAGCCTTGCAGCGGCGCTCAACGTCCCTGTTTCGCAGATCATTTCGGTAGAGACGCAGACAGAAGAGCTCGACGAACTCACGGCGAAGAGCCTTGTTGTCCTCAACCGAGTCCAGTCTGGAATAGCGCTGCTCAACGTTGTGCGCGACAGCTTTGACGGCAAGATCGCCTGCGAAGCAGAGCCCACCCCCGAGAATATCGAAGCGCTCACGAGCGTCATCAGCAAGCTCGAAGAGCTTATGCCTGACCCGTGGCGTCGAGCCCAGGACAACATCACGCTCACGCTGTCAGATAGGCTGCGGGCAGCGGTCAAGATTGGTGAGCAGATTAAGGTCCTTCAGGACATGGGCGTGGCTTTCTACGCCGGAACCTACACCGCCAGCAGCCAGATTCCGCGGCAAGACTATGACACTGGCGAAATGTATATCACCAACCGTTCGCGGTACGAGCTTGTCACGAATTTCGTGGTGATCGTGGCTCCGCTTTCGAGCGGCGACCGTATCACGGTGAAGGCAAACAACATCTACGTGCCCCCCACCGCACCGGCGTTCGAGAGCGGCGGTTTTGAAAGCCCAGCTGAGCAGACGACCTCGTCAGCGGCGGATGAAGAGGTTACTTTCTAAGTTTCGCAACGTAGCTCAGCCGGAAGAGCACCCCGTTTTCGACACTTTGGGATTCTGTAGCAAGACCCATTATGGGCGGGGAGGTCGCAGGTTCAAGTCCTGCCGTTGCGCCCACTATCGAACAAGCCAAACTAGTGCGGTCGCCGCGACGGCGCGGCCTTCCGTCCACATTGCTACAACCACGGTCCCCCTGGGAGAGGGTTGGGGTAAGGGGCAGTACGACTCAACCGTGAAACGATCTAGCTAGAGGACTGGCAATCGGTCCAGCAGCCCGTCGAGGAAGCTCGCCAGCCAGTGTTTCAGCGACTGGGGTTTGTCGCGGCCATACTGTTCTGAGCTGAGCGCCATGGTCAGCGCCGGCGATAGGTGCCGTCGATCTCCTTGGCGCCGTCGGCCGTACGCCGGTAGATCGGCGCCTTCTGCGGCAGCAGCTTCACGATCAGGCTGACCAGCAGCGGCACGACGATGAAATCGTCGACCCAGCCGAGCAGCGGGATCATGTCGGGGATCAGGTCGATCGGGCTCAACAGGTAGGCCGGCACCAGCAGCATCAGCGCCTTCAGGTGCACCGGCGTCTCGGCGGAGACGAAGGCCCGCCAGAGCGTGATGAGTTCCTTGCGGAACGTGAGGAAGCGGGCGAGGAGCGAGAACCTGTTCATGCCGTAGAAATGGTCTCGGCCCATGACGGCTTCAAGGGGTGCTGCAGACGGTCGCAGACTCGGTGTAGATTTTAGAACTTGCATTCTAAAATGTACGTTCTACAATTCTGCCATGGCTAGAACACGCAGCTTCGATCGCGACGCCGTCCTTGCAGCCGCCGGCAATGCCTTCCGGCAGCATGGCTATCGCGATGCCTCGATCGCCGAGCTGGAGCGGGCAACCGGGCTCGTGTCGGGCAGCATCTATAATGCGTTCGGGGACAAGGCCGGGTTGTTCCGGGCGGCGCTCGAGCACTACGTGCACGGCTTCGTGCGCCAACGGGTCGCCGCGTTCGCCGGGGCGGATGCGGGGCTCGAAGAGCTGGAGCAGCTGTATCTTTCGGTACTGGAACCGCCGCTGTCGGATGGCTACGGCTGCCTCGTCAACAATTCGATCATCGAGTTCGGCACTGCACCGGGCATCGCGTCGGATGGCATTGCCGAAACGCTGACGCTGGTGCGCGAGGGGATTGCGAGCGTGCTGGCCCGCGAGATCGGTTCGGTCCGCGCCGAACGCGAGGCCATGCAACTGGTGCTGCTCTACCACGGCGTGCTGACGCTTTCGCGCGGTGGCACCAGCCTCGAAGCGATGCGAGGGGCGGTCAGCGCGACGTTCGAGCGGCTGCATGCCAGCCGTGCCCAACACAACAAGAAGCAGTGAGAGGATCCACCATGCTGACAATGCTCAACCCCGGCGGCAATGCCCCCCAGGCTCCGTACAGTCACGGCGCGCTCGCCACCAACGCCACGCGCACGCTCTACATTTCGGGGCAGGTTGGCATCGACGCAGCCGGTCGGATGGGCGCCGATATCGGCGAGCAGGCGCAGATTGCCGTCGCCAACCTCAATGCCGTGCTGGCGGAAGCGGGAATGACCCCGGCCAACCTCGCCAAGGTGACGATCTACCTCACCGACGACAGCCTGATCCCCGGTTTCATGCAGGCGGCCGGCGGTGGCTTGCCGTCACCGCCACCGGCGACGACGCTGCTGGTGGTGAAGGCCCTCGCTGCGCCACCACTGCTGGTCGAGATCGAGGCGATAGCCGTCGACTGAAGCGATGCTACTTCAGTCCGGCGCGATCCCTCAGCAGCTTGACGATCGCCATGGCGTGGCCGTGGCCGAGTTGGTAGTCGGCCTTCAGCCAATCGGTGATTTGTGTGGCCTTGGTGCCGGGTTTGGTGAAGCCCTTGGTGGTTGCAAGGCTGATCCACTGGTCCGGCGTGACGCCGGTCTGCTTCTCGATATTGTCGAGATAGGCTTGGAAGGTCATGAGCGGCTCGCTTCAATCGGTCACGCATTCGTAACATTGCGCCCTCAACCTCAAAGGCCTATTTGCTGAGGCGGCAAGTCCATGATTGTCCCGCTTCGAGCGGGAAGCGACTGCAACCCTCGCTGAAGCGCTCCAGGGGTTTTCGATGAGCATTTCTCCCCGCCGGCAGTCGGTCGGCGTCAATGTCGGTGGCGTGATGGTGGGCGGCGGCGCGCCGATCGTCGTGCAGTCGATGACCAATACCGATACCGCCGATATCGAGGCGACAGTGCGCCAGGTGGCGCAGCTGTGGCGCGCCGGCTCCGAGATCGTCCGCATTACCGTCGATCGCGACGAGGCGGCGGCGGCCGTGCCGCATATCCGCGACCGGCTGGCAGCGCGCGGCATCAACGTGCCGATCGTCGGCGATTTCCACTATATCGGCCATAAGCTCCTGACCGACCATCCGGCGGCGGCCGAGGCGCTGGCGAAGTACCGCATCAACCCGGGCAATGTCGGCTTCAAGGCCAAGCGCGACACGCAGTTCGCGACGTTGATCGAGCTGGCGATGAAGTACGACAAGCCAGTGCGCATCGGGGTGAACTGGGGGTCGCTCGACGAAGAGCTGCTGACCCGGCTGATGGACGAGAACTCGGCCTCGGCGACGCCGGTTTCGGCGGCCGCGGTGCAGCGCGAGGCGATCATCCAGTCGGCGCTGCTCTCGGCGCAGCGGGCGGAGGAGCTCGGGCTCGGGCGCGACAAGATCATCCTCTCGACCAAGGTGTCGGACGTCCAGCACCTGATCGCGGTGTATCAGGACCTCGGGGCGCGCTGCGATTATGCGCTGCACCTGGGTCTGACCGAGGCCGGCATGGGCTCGAAGGGCATCGTCGCCTCCTCGGCGGCCATGGGAATCCTGCTGCAGCAGGGGATCGGCGACACTATTCGCGTGTCGCTGACGCCCGAGCCGGGCGGCGACCGCACGCAGGAAGTGCGGGTGGCGCAGGAGCTGCTGCAGACCATGGGCTTCCGGCAGTTCCTGCCGGTGGTCGCGGCCTGCCCGGGCTGCGGGCGCACCACGTCGCAGACTTTCCAGGTACTGGCCAAGGAAATCCAGGACCACCTGAGTGCGTCGATGCCGGAATGGAAGGAACGCTATCCGGGCGTCGAAAGCCTGTCGGTGGCGGTGATGGGCTGCATTGTCAACGGCCCGGGGGAATCCAAGCACGCCAATATCGGCATCTCGCTCCCCGGCACCGGCGAAACCCCGGCCGCGCCGGTGTTCGTGGATGGCCAGAAGGTCGCCACGCTGCGCGGCGCCGACGTCGCCGAGCAGTTCAAGGTGATGGTCGCCGACTATATCGAGAAGCGCTTCGGCACCGCCGAAAAGACCGCGGCCGAATGAGCCGCCTGCGCGACTGGCTGTTCACCGGCGAAGCCGCCCGACGCCGCTGGCTGTGGCTCGGGGTGCTGGCCGTGCTGCTCGTTGTGCTGTGGCTGACGGGTAACCTCAGGCCGCAGTAGGGCCACCGGCGCCAGCTTGTTATGCTCCCGGCGTCAGAATCGCGCCGAAGGCCTCAAAATGCCGAGCCCAACTCTGCCCGAGCCGCCCTATTACATGGTCAGCTTCGCCTCGCAGCGAACCCCCGGCGACAACGGGCACCACGAGATGGGCGCCGCGATGCTCGAGCTGGCGCGCCGACAGCCGGGCTTTCTCGGTTTCGAAAGCTGCCGCGACGCCAGCGGCTTCGGCATCCTCAATTCGTTCTGGACCGATGAGGATGCCATCCGCAACTGGAAGGCCGTAGTCGAGCACGCCGAGGCGCAGCGGCGCGGACGGGCCGAATGGTATGCGGGTTACCAGATCCGCATCGCGCTGGTGCAGCGGGCTTATGGGTTTGATGGGCGGGAGAGGGCCCATGACCTAGAACATCTCTAGCGCCAGTGCGGGCTGACCCCCACCCCTGTCCCCTCCCCCTCAAACAGGGGGAGGGAGACGACAAACGGCGAACTCAGAGTGAGGCTCTCCCTCCCCATTCCGGGGCGCTACGCGTCCCCTAGAGGGGGAGGGGACAGGGGTGGGGGGCCGCAGCCACCGGTGGCAGCGGTCAGCCCGCTAGCTCTCCCGTTCGGCGAAGAACCGGGCGGTGGCGCGGAGGCCGTCGGCGCGGTGGTCGAAGGGGAGCAGTGCGGTGAGCGCGTCGTGGATGACCTCGCCGAGCTGGCGCTGGGCGGCTTCGACGCCGATGCGGGCGACGATGGTCTGCTTGCCCTTTTCGGCGTCCTTGCCGGTGGCCTTGCCCAGCGCTTCGGCGGAGGCGGTGACGTCGAGGATGTCATCGGCGAGCTGGAAGGCGCGGCCGGCAGCTTCGGCGTAGCTGGTGAGGCGGGCGAGGTCGGCGTTCGAGGCGCCACCGAGGATGGCGCCGATGCGCACGGCGGCGCGGATCAGCGCCCCAGTTTTCATTGCCTGCATCTGGGCGATAGCGCGCTCGGTGAGGAAACTCGTCTCGCCCTCGATGTCGCGCATCTGGCCGCCGACCATGCCGCCGGCTCCGGCGCAGGTCGCGAGCTCGGTGACGAGACGAACACGAATGGCGGGATCGGGATGGGTGGCCTCATCGGCGAGCAGGGCGAAGGCGTGGGTCAACAGCGCATCGCCGGCGAGGATGGCGGTGGCATCGTCATAGGCCTTGTGCACGGTGGGCTGGCCGCGGCGCAGGTCGTCGTCGTCCATGGCGGGCAGGTCGTCATGTACCAGCGAGTAGCAATGGATCATCTCGACGGCGAGGCCGGCAGGGATGGTCGTGGCAGGCGCGGTGCCGAAGACGCCGGCAGCCTGGCGAACCAGCAAGGGACGGAGGCGTTTGCCGCCGTTGAGACTGCCGTGGCGCATCGCCGCGATCAGGCGGTCGGCCGGGATACCGGGACCAGAAAGGGCAGGAGCAGTGAGCAGAGCGTCGAGCGCGCGCTCGATATCGCTGGCAGTGCTGGCGAGTTCGTCGGGAAAGCTGTAGGTCACGGTTGGAGCGTCCGGGAGGGTCGAGCGCTTGTAGCGGATTTGCACTGGTGCAGGAACTGCGCCGCAAACCCGCAGATGAGCCAATTTCGCCCCTTCCCATCCGGGCGATTGTGCTCTATAGACGCCCCCAATTCCCGACAGACCCTGTCTGTTAGACGCCGGAACGCCTTCGGCGAAACGCTATTGATCCAGGAGTAACAACCATGGCAGTGCCAAAGCGCAAGACCTCGCCGATGAAGCGCGGGTTCCGCCGCTCCGCCGATGCGCTGGCCACCCCGGCCTATGTCGAAGACAAGGACTCGGGTGAGCTGCGTCGTCCGCACCACGTCGATCTGAAGACCGGCATGTATCGCGGCCGGCAGATTCTGCAGCCCAAGAGCTCGTAAGCCTTCAGGCCGGCGCTCCCTTGCGCACCAAACGATAGATATTTCGCGGCCGGCTCCCAGATCAGGGAGCCGGCCGTTTCCATTTGTTCCAGAGGTTTTTCCGGCTATGGGCACGCGCGTCGAATCGGATTCCATGGGCACGATCAACGTGCCGTCGGAAAAGTACTACGGGGCGCAGACCGCCCGCTCGCTGGCCAATTTCGACATCGGCGGCGAGAAGATGCCGACCGAGATCATCCGGGCCTTCGGCATCCTCAAGAAGGCAGCGGCGCTCGCCAACCACAAGCTGGGGCTGATGGACCAGGCGACGCGCGACCTGGTGGTCGCGGCTGCCGACGAGGTGATCGCCGGCAAGCTCGCCGAGCACTTCCCGCTGGTGGTGTGGCAGACCGGCTCGGGCACCCAGTCGAACATGAACGTCAACGAGGTGATCTCGAACCGCGCCATCGAGATGGCCGGTGGCGTGATGGGCTCGAAGAAGCCGGTGCACCCGAACGACCACGTCAACATGAGCCAGTCGTCGAACGATACTTATCCGACGGCGATGCACATCGCGGCGGTCGAGGCGATCGAGAACTACCTGGTCGACCGGGTCATGCTGCTCAGGAATACGCTCGACGCCAAAGCGACCGAGTTCATGGGCGTGGTGAAGATCGGCCGCACGCACCTGCAGGATGCGACGCCGCTGACCCTCGGCCAGGAGATTTCCGGCTGGGTGGCGCAGCTCGACCTAGCGCTGAAGGCGATCCGTGCCACGCTACCGCAGCTCTATGAGCTGGCGCTGGGCGGCACCGCGGTCGGCACCGGGCTCAATGCGCATCCGAAATACGGCGAGACGGTCGCGGCGGAGATCGCGACGCTCACCGGGCAGCCATTCGTCACCGCGCCGAACAAGTTCGCGGTGATGGCCGGTCACGATGCATTTGTCGGGTCGTCCGGCGCGCTGAAGCAGCTGGCGGCGGCGCTGATGAAGATCGCCAACGACGTGCGCTGGCTGGCCTCCGGCCCGCGCTCGGGCCTGGGCGAGATCACCATTCCGGAAAATGAGCCGGGCTCGTCGATCATGCCGGGCAAGGTCAACCCGACCCAGGCCGAGGCGACCACCATGGTCGCGGTGCAGGTGATGGGCAATGACGCGGCGATCGGCATTGCGGCGAGCCAGGGCAATTTCGAGCTCAACGTGTTCAAGCCGGTAATCGCCTACAACTTCCTGCAGTCGGTACGGCTGCTCGCCGATGCGGCCAAGAGCTTCAACGATCACTGCGCCGTGGGGATCGAGCCGGACCGTGACCGGATCAAGCAACTGGTCGATCAGTCGCTGATGCTGGTGACGGCGCTGAACCGCAAGATCGGCTACGACAATGCGGCCAAGATCGCCAAGCATGCGCACAAGAAGCGCTCGACGCTGCGCGAGAGCGCCATCGAACTGGGCCTCCTCACCGGCGAGGAATTCGACGCCGAAGTGAAACCCGAGCAGATGGTAGGCCCGCTCAAGCTCTGATCCAGGGGCAGGGCTCTTAGGGCATCAGTGCGAAAGCGCACGGCGGGGCTGGCGGGGGCGGCCCGGCTTTGGCATTGTGCCCCGCACTAACCGATCAGGGAACGCGCCATGTCCGACAATACGGTATTCATCCCCCAGGGTGGCCGCGCCGCGCGCAACGGCGCCTTCATTCCGCCGCTGCTGCTGATCCCGCTGATCGCCTATAACTTCTTTGCCTTCCTGTTCATGGGCGGCAATCCGGCGGGCTGGAGCCAGCAGCTGTTGACCATTCCGATGGTCTCGGGCGTCTCGTGGTCGCTGACAGCCGGCGACCTGATCCTCGTGGTGGGCCTGGTCTGCCTGTTCTTCGAGGTGCTGAAATCCACCAATACCGGACGCAACTCGGTGATCGAGCACATGCTCTCGGTGGTGGTGTTCGTGATCTTCCTCGTCGAATTCCTGCTCGTCGGGGCGGCGGCGAGCTCAGTGTTCTTCATCCTGATGATGATGGCGATCGTCGATGTAGTGGCGGGCTTTACCGTCTCGATCACCGGCGCCGGCCGCGACGTGACCATGGGCGGCTGAGGCCGCCCACACTTCAAGGTGGCGAGCGGCTGAGGCCACCCAACTCAGCGCTTCAGGTGACGATGGTTTTGCGGTAGCCGGCGGGCATGCGCCGGACCGTGATCTTGCTGCCATTGGCATAGGCGTCGACCGCCTGCCCAACCGGGGCCCGGCGGCGCTCGCGCTGTGGCGCGAGGTGCTGGCGGGCGGCGATCAGCTGGCTGAGGAAATCGGCGTGGGCGGGGGTGTGGACGAGCATCAGCCGCTCACGTGGCGCTTCCTGCACCACCGGCAGCGTGAACACCTGCTTTGTCGTCCCGTTGTCGTCCATCGCCTCGGCCTGGTGTCGGTCCGACGCGACGGCCTCGTTAGGCTGCCTCGCTCGGACCATGGGAGTAACGTCGCCATGACCGGGAGAGGTTGCAATGTTTCGTTGGCAGTTTCCCGTGTTTCATCAAGAAAGGGTTAACCGCATCACGTGCCGGCGGGTACCGGCTTTCCCCACCTCGACGAAGCCCAAACCCTCGAAGGCAGGGACAAACCCCATGAAACGATAGCTGGGGGACGAAGGGGCGACAGGGTAGGCTTCGAGGATGTCGGCCTTGCGTTTCCTCGCATGGGCAATGGCGGCGGCGATGAGCTGGCGACCGAGCCCTTCACCGCGGAACTGCCGGCGGACATACATGCAGGTGAGCGACCAGATCGCTTCGCCCGCCCGTTGGTCGGGGCCGCCGAGGTTGCGGAAGCTGTTCCGCGGCGCGATCGACACCCAGGCGACCGGCTCGCAATCGGCATAGCCGAGCAGCCCGACCGGCACGCCAGCCTCGATGCGGCCGAGGATCTGCTGGCGCCGCGCCGGCCCCTTGTTGTCCTTGATCTCCTCGGGCGTCGCCCGCCAGGTCATGCACCAGCAGGGTTTCGGCCCGCCGGGGCCGGCAAACAACGCCTCGAAGTCCTTGGCCGTCGATCGGGTCACCGGCTTGAAGGCCAGCTTGTCGGACATCCCTCACCCTTTGAATTCGTCCTTGGCCTTGCGTAAAGCGGCGAACACCTTGGCGGGTTCCGCATCGGCGGCAAGGCCCATGGCCTTGGCCAGTACGGGCTGATCGGCGCGGAGGAACGGGTTGCTGGCCTTTTCGAGCCCGAGCGTCACCGGAATGGTGTACTTGCCGGCCTCGACCATGCGCTTGACCTCGGCGGCGCGGATGTTGAGCGCCGGGTTCTTCGGGTCGACGCTCAGGGCAAAGGCGGCGTTCGAGGCGGTGTATTCGTGGCCCGGATAGACCAGCGTATCGTCGGGCAGGGCGCGCAACTCCTCGAGGCCGTTCCACATCGGGCCGGGCTTGCCCTCGAACATGCGGCCGACGCCGAGCGAGAACAGTGCATCGGCGGAGAACAGGTGCCGGCCGGACGGGTCGTAATAGACGATGTGTCCCAGCGTATGGCCCGGGGTCTCGATGACGATGAAGTCGGTATCGCCAAGCGACACGGTATCGCTGGCCGAGACCAGCACCTCGAGCCCGAGGATCTTCGAAGCCTCGGCCTTGGGACCGACGACGCGCACCCCATATTCACGCTTGAGGGCCGGAATGCCTTCGACGTGGTCGGTGTGGTGATGGGTGATGAACAGGTCGGTCAGCTTCCAGCCGCGGCGCTGCAGCGCTTCCTTGATGGCCTTGGCATCCGGCGCGTCGATCGCGGCGGTGCGGCCGCTGGCGACATCGTGGACGAGGTAGCCGAAATTGTCGGAACGGCAGAGGAAGGTGTCGATCAAGAGGGGCACGTGGGGGAGTCTCCGGGTCAGGCGCGCGCCGCGCGGGTGGCATGCGGCAGCGAAGCATGACAGAAACTAGAGAAGGTTTTCGGACAACGCCATGACCTCGCATGTCGAGCGGCTGATCGGCTTCTACAAGTCGCCCCTGGGAAAGATTTCCCGCGCCCTGCTGCGCGAGGAGGTGCTGCGCTTTGCCGGCAATGTGCGGGGCTTGCGGGTGCTGGGGCTGGGTTTTGCCACGCCCTATATGCGCTTCACCCTGGAAAAGGCCGAACGGGTGATCGCCGTGATGCCGGCCCGGCAGGGCGCTTCGGCCTGGCCGCGCGAGGGCCCGTCGCATACCGTACTCTGCGACCCGCTGGAACTGCCGCTCACCGATGCCGCCGTCGACCTGATCATTGCGGTGCATGCCTTCGAGCACGTGAGCGACACCGAAGAACTGATGCGCGAGCTGTGGCGGGTTTCGGCGCCTAATGCGCGGCTGATCGTCGTGGTGCCGAAACGCCGCGGCACCTGGTCGTCGATCGACACCACGCCCTTCGGCGACGGACACCCGTTCTCGCGTGGGCAGTTGGAGCGGTTGCTGCGTGACCACAGCTTCGTGCCCGAGCAATGGCGCGATGCGCTCTATGTGCCGCCGTCGCAGCATGCGCTGGTGCTCAAATCGACGCGCTTTTTCGAGCGGGCCGGCCGGATGTTCGGGCCAACCTTTGCAGGCGTCCACTGCGTGCTGGCCCGCAAGGAGCTGTTCCCGGCGGTGCCGCGGCGAAAGAAAGCCGAGCGGCTGATCAAGGTGCCGGCCCTCGCGCCGCAGGCGGCGATGAAGCTGCCGCGAGAGCGCTGACGAGCCGCATTCTTGCGTTGGCCTAGAGCGCGCTCTCGACGTTCATTTCCGGCCTCAGATGGACCGCGACCTCGCCCGACCAGGGCTCGGTGACGCCTCGGCCGCCGCCAAGATCTTCGAGCAGCCCGCGGAAGCGGTCGAGCATGGCGATCATCTGGGGCCGGGACTGCACCAGATTGCTCATCTCCGCCCAGTCGCCGACGACACAGAAGTCGCGCTCACCGGTCTTGACCACCCAGAAATTGCGGAGGCCCGCCATGTCCGAGCTGACGATATCGCGGTGGAGGGCGATGAACTCCTCCTCGCGGCCGGGCTTTACCCGCATATGCACGATGTTCATTGCCGTCATCGGATCCTCCTCCGTCTCGACAAGTACGCCGCTCCCCTATCCTAGCAGATGTCGGGGCAACTGGGGCCGGGATTCCTTTGCAAGCGTGGGCGCCATCCCCTATGGTCCGGCCGATTTTTGACCCGGCTTCCCCCTCAGACATGACCGACACGCCCAAACGCCCCGTCCCGCAGCCCGGCATCCTGAAGATCGCGCCCTATGTCCCGGGCCGTTCCGACACGCCCGCCGGCATCAAGCTGGTGAAGCTCTCGGCCAACGAGTCGCCGCTGGGGGCCAGCCCCAAGGCGATCGAAGCGGTGCGCGAGGCGGCTGGTCGGATCGAGATTTACCCGGAAGGCTCGTCGCGCGAGCTGCGCATGGCGCTGGGCGAGGTGCACGGGCTGGCGCCGGACCGCATCGTCTGCGGTTTTGGCTCGGACGACATCCTCCACCTCCTCGCCCAGGTCTATCTCGGCGACGGCGACGAAGCGGTGATGAGCCAGTATGGCTTCAACGTCTACCCGATCATCACCCGCGGCGCCTCGGCCGAGATCATCATGGTGCCCGAGACCGACTACCGGGCCGATGTCGACGCGCTGCTTGCCGCGGTGACGCCGCGCACCCGCATGCTGTTTCTCGCCAACCCGAACAATCCGACCGGCACCTACCTGCCGGTCGCCGAGGTCGAGCGGCTGCAGCGCGGGCTTCGGCCGGACATCCTGTTCGTTCTCGACAGTGCCTATGCGGAATACGTCACCGCCGAGGATTACTCTGAAGGCATCGACCTGGTGAACGCGTCGGACAATGTGGTGATGGTGCGCACCTTCTCGAAGATGGGCATCGCCGGCGAGCGGGTGGGCTGGATGTACGGGCCGGACCATGTGGTCGATGCGGTCAACCGCATCCGCGGGCCGTTCAACGTGTCGCTGTCGGGGCAGGCGGCGGCCGCCGCCGCGGCGCGCGATATCGCGTTCACCGCCAGGCTGCGCGAACATAATGCACGCTGGCGCAGCTGGCTCACCGGGGCGCTCCAGTCGAACGCCATCCGGGTGCCGCCGAGCCAGGGCAACTTCATTCTGGCGCTGTTCGAAGACGTGGCGACGGCGAAGGCGGCGTTCGCCGCTTTGCGCGATAAGGGCCTGTTGGTGCGCGAAATGCATGGCTATGGCATACCCGACGGCTTACGCATCTCCATCGGGCTCGAGGAGCATATGCGCGCCGTGGTGGAAATTCTGAAGGCGTTCGGGGCGCCGGGGGCAAGCAGCTGATGTTCGAAAAACTCACCCTTATCGGCATCGGCCTGATCGGCTCGTCCATCGCCCGGGCGGTGAAGCTCAAGGGCCTCGCCAAAACCATTGCCATCACCACGCGCAAGTCGGCGACGCTCGAGGAGGCGCGGGCGCTGGGGTTGGGCGACATCTACACGCTCGACGCCGCCGAGGCGGTCGAGGGCGCCGATCTCGTCATCCTCTGCACTCCGGTCGGCGTCTATGCCGAGGTGATGCAGCAGATCAGCGGGCGCCTGGCGCCTGGCGCCATCCTCTCCGATGTCGGTTCGGTGAAGGGCCAGGTGATGAAGGCGCTGGAGCCGATGGTTCCAGCGGGCGTGCACTTCATCCCCGGCCACCCGATTGCCGGCACCGAGCATTCCGGCCCGTCCGCCGGCTTCCCCGATCTGTTCGTCGGGCGCTGGTGCGTGCTGACGCCGAAGCCGGAAGTGGATGCGGTGGCGGTCGACCGGCTGGTGTCGTTCTGGGGCGCCCTCGGCTCGAACGTCGAGGTGATGGATGCCGCGCACCACGACCTGGTGCTGGCGATCACCAGCCATGTGCCGCACCTCATCGCCTACAATATTGTCGGCACGGTCGCGGATCTGGAAGCGGCAACGCAATCAGAGGTGATCAAGTTCTCGGCCTCGGGATTCAGAGATTTCACCCGTATTGCCGCCAGTGACCCGGTGATGTGGCGCGACGTGTTCCTCACCAACCGCGAGGCGGTGCTGGAGATGCTCGGGCGCTTCCTCGAGGATCTGTCGAGCCTGCAGCGCATGGTACGGGTCGGCGATGGCGAAGGCATGCAGGCGCTGTTCACCCGCACCCGCGCCATCCGCCGCTCGATCATCACCGCCGGCCAGGAAACCGCGGCGCCGGATTTCGGCCGCCCGCACGGCACGCCGGAAGCCGCCGTGGTCCCGCCGACCGACGTGTCGCCAGTGATGGTGCGCGAGCATGGCGGCGGCGAAGACGCCTGATGCTTCCGCCACTGCAGGCTAGTTTCTGAGGTTTGTGCTCTTGGCCCCACCCCCTCCCATCCTCCCCCATCAAGGGGGAGGTGCCGTTCGGTGCTTGGGGCGAGATCCAGGGAAAATCCACCGGCCCAACACCTCCCCCTTGATGGGGGAGGCTGGGAGGGGGTGGGGCCGCAGGCGCGATGACGCAAGGCGTCAGAACAGCGGCAGCAACTGTGCAAAAGGCACGGCGAGCAGTTTCACCTGGCCATCGGTGATGGTGAGGCTGTTGTGGAAGCTGCCATCGGCATTGGGGGCGCCGCGCAGCATGGCGAGCTGCATCACCGGCAGGAACTGGGCGAAGCGATCGAGCACACCCTTGGTGGTGTAGCTGATCTCGCCCTCCGGGTAGCCGCCGCCATTGAGCTTCAGTGTGCCTGAGATCTCGAAGCGCTCGTCGGGCTGCGGCTGGCTGCCGGCCAGTTTGGTCAGGGTCAGCGCCCCACCCGCGGCCTGCCAGCGGCGCAGCGCATCGGGCTCACCGAAGGCGCGAAGATCGTCAGGTATGGCGGTGAGCTCGACTTCGGCGCTGGTGTCGGCGGCTGCGACCTGCAGCCCTGGCAGGTCCAGCGCCGTGGTCGAGAGGTAGCCGCGGAGCGCTGCAGTGCCGGCGGCCTTGTCGTGCAGTTCGGGGACATCGAGCAGGTGCGCTTCGAGGTGCTTGCTGCGCGCCTCGACGATCTCGCCGGCGACGGTATCGGTGAGCGTGAGGTCGTCGGCCACCAGCGAGAAGCGGGCGATGCGCCAGCCTTCGCCGCTGAGGCCGCGCATCAGGTCGGTCGAGGTGAGCCGCAGGCTGCCTTCCATGGCGCCGAAATCGAGCCGGCGCTGGCTGCCCGAAAAGGCGTCGGCAAGGCTGAACGGCGCCTTGGCCGAGAAGATCAGGTGCGATGGCGCGTAGACCAGCACCGAACCCTTGAGACCGGCGAAACTGGCCGTGAGGTCCTGATCGACCAGCGTGGCGTCGAGGCATTCGAGGTCGAAGCGGAACGGGAAACCGGAGACGTCGAAGGTGCCGCAGGTGAGCTTCGGGGCGGTTTCGCCATCGGCCTCAGCCAGGAGCCTGACCTGCCGCGTTGCCTCACCGGCGGCCCAGAGCCAGCCGGCGGTCCACAGCCCGACCAGGATGACCACCGCGATGGCGAGCCACATGAACTTCCGCAACGTCAGGTCTCCCATTCCGGCGCACCGATTGCGCGGCGCGGACCGTATCGGTAGGAACGTGACCGCGGCAAGGCGAGTGGACGTTTCGTGCAGCAGAATTCAACGCATTGGGTGTTCGGCTACGGCTCGTTGATCTGGCGGCCGGGCTTTGCCTTCCTCCGGCAGATGCCGGCGCTGCTGCGCGGCGTGCATCGCCGGCTCTGCGTCTACTCCTACCGGCATCGCGGCACCGAGGCGCAGCCGGGGCTGGTGTTCGGACTGATGCCGGGCGGCTCGTGCCGTGGCATGGCGTTCGAGGTTGATGATGCGGCGTGGGACGGGGTGCACGCCTATCTCAGCGAGCGCGAGATGGATCGCGGCGTCTACCGCGAGGCGACGCGGCAGATCGAACTCGCCGATGGCGACCTGGTGCCGTCGCTGGCCTTCCTCGCTGACACACGGCACCTGCAATATGCGGGCAAGCTCGCCATTGCCGAGCAGGTGCGGATCGTGCGCGCCGGGGTGGGTGAGTCCGGCGCCAACCCGGAATATGTGCTGGAAACAGCACGCAAGCTGCATGAGCTCGGGATCAGCGACCGCTATCTCGACGAGGTGGTGGCGGCGCTGAACGGCACAGATGTGCCGGTGGTGGCGGGGGCTTAGGGGCTGACTGCAGCAGACGGCCCCCTCCCGGCCTCCCCCATAAAGGGGGAGGTGAAGGAAGGTTGGTGCTTTCGACGAAATCGTGCCCCACGCACAGGTGCGGCACCTCCCCTTTATGGGGGAGGATGGGAGGGGGCCGTCTCTCTCGGTTGTCCTCAGGCGGCGCTCAGTCCGATGATCGGTTCGGCGCCTTCGAGATCCCACACCACGGTGAGCCGTTCGATGGCGTCGGCGCTGGTTTCGACGTGGAAGACGCGGTCGGCGCAATCCATGGCGAGGCGGAAGCGGGCACGGCTTACCGGGTCTTCGACGAGATCGGCAGCGCCGCCCGCCCACATGACGTGCGGGCCGAGCGCGATCAGGTAAAGCTCATCGGCCTTGAAGCTGAAATCGTCGAAGCGCAGCGGCTCGAGCGCGTAGAAACGGCCAGAGCGGCCGCGCCAGTTCACCGGATGCGCGGTGGCATGCTGCAGCAGCGTACGATCGAGTGTCGGCACCATGCCCCCGGCTCCTTCGATACAAGGCGAAAGAGAACAAATATAGAACAAATTTGAGCTAAATGTCAAGCACCGCCCGGCGTGACATCTACACCTATGGGCTGCGTCGCTGATTCCGTCAAGATGTAGTGGTCTCGAGCGGTCCGGGCGCTATCCCTTGCTTCAGCTTCTCGAGCCGGTCGCGCAGCTCGGGGCTGATCGGGCGGCTCAGGCCCTCATCATAGGCCTGAAGGATCAATCGGTTGGTTTCGCCTTCGATCGCCGCGATCAGGCGGCCGCGAAACTCCTCGACCGCGAGGCCGGGCGGGATGGCGGGGAGGAACCGGGCGCGGGCGGTGCCGGGCCAGAGCAGCAGGCTGTTGCGGCCCCAGAACAGGCCGGAGTTGAGCGCCACAGGCACCACCGGAATGTTCAGGCCCTCATAGAGCCGGACCACGCCGTAGCGATAATCGTAGGGCTCGAGCGGCGCTTTGCGCGTGCCTTCGGGGAAGATGATGATGCGGGCGCCGTTGGCGAGCGAGCGGCGGGCGTCGGAGAGCATCAGCGGGATGGCGTCGCCGCCTTTCGAGCGATCGACGCGGATGGTGTCGAAGGCCATTGCCGCCTGGCCGAAGAACGGGATGTCGATCAGCTCCTTCTTGGCAATGAAGGCGGGGCGCCGCGCACCAGGCAAGAGCGCGAAGATGTCCCAGTCGCTCATGTGCTTACTGGCAATAATGCAGGGCCCATCGGGGATGTTCTCGATTCCTTCGACGTCGGTCTTGATGCCGGCGATGAGCCACAGCGCCAGGATGTGCGAGTGGATCCAGTAGAGCGCCAGCGTCCAGCCAAACCTGGTGCGGCCCCAGAGCGCGCTGATGCCGACGACGATCGCCAGCACCACGGTCTGCAGGTAGAACACCGCGTAGAACAGCAGCGAGCGCAACGCCTGGCCGAGCAAAGTCGATCCTCCCCGTTTTGCGCCGGAGGGTGCCTGCTACGACGCTGGCGAACAAGCGAGAAATCGGCGCGTGGGGCCACCCCCACCCTTGATCCCTCCCCACAAGGGGGAGGGAGACGCTCTCACCTATACCGTGCACCTATCGCCTCCCTCCCTCTTGGGGGGAGGGATCAAAGGGTGGGGGTGGCAGCAGCCATCAGGCTCAGGATGTCTTCTGCAGGAAGCGGCGCACCGTCATGCGCGAGGTGATGGCGGTCAGCGCGGCGATCACCGGCACCACGGCGAGGATGCCGAACATGCCGTCGATGCCCAGCGCAAAGCGGCCGAACAGGATGCCCAGTTGCTGGCCGGCCTCCTGCGGCACCATCGAGCCGGCGGCGACGCCGACCAGCAGGAAGAACAGTAACGCTGCGAGGCCGCCGAAGATGCCGCCGCGGAAGCCGATGGTGAGGAAGCGGCCCTGGAACTCGCCGGCGATAAAGCTGTTCGAGGCGCCGATGAAGTGCAGCACGTCGACGATCTCGCGGTTCGACGCCATGGTGCCGCGCGTGGCGAAGATGATGGCGAGCACCGTGGCGACGACGATCAGCGTCAGCACCAGGAGGCCCGATGCGACGATGGTGCCGGCCATGACATTGAGCTGCTGGCGCCAGGCGGCGTGGGTATCGAGGCTGGCGCCTTTCACCGCGGAGAGGTCGCGCTGCAGCTTATCCACGTCGGCCTCGGCGGGGTCGGCAAGCTGCACGACGACCAGCCGGGGGATATCGATGGCGGTGAGATCGAGGCCGGCGCCGAGCCAGGGCTCGAGCAGTTTCTGGCTCTCTTCGAGCGTCAGGGCGCGCGCCGAGGCGACACCGGGCGTGGCTTCAGCCAACGCCACGGCAGTGCGGAGGTTCGAATCCATCACCTCGCCCTCGACCGGGCGGATCTGGATGGTCATCTCGCGGCCGACATCGGAGGACCAGGCGATGGCGGATTTCTGCACCAGCACCACGCCGCCGAGCGTCACCCCCGACAGGAACGTCATGATGGCGATCAGCAGCACCAGGGTGCGGCCGGAGACCGAGCGCTCCGGCACAATGGCGGCAGCGCGTTCGCGGTTCTCGATCCCGACGAAACGGGGGAGCTTCAGCTCAATCGGCAAAGACGATCTCCCCCTCGTTGAGGATCATACGCGGAAAGGGGAAGGCATCGAGCAGCGGCAGCTCGTGCGTGGCGAGGATGATGGTCGTTCCCATCTTGTTGAGTTCGGCGAAGAGCCGCACCAGCCGCAAGGACAGTTCAGGGTCGACGTTACCGGTGGGCTCGTCGGCGAGAAGGATGTCCGGGCGGCCGATTACCGCGCGGGCGATGGCGGCGCGCTGCTTCTCGCCGCCCGACAGCACCGCCGGCAGCGCATCGAGGCGCTGGCCGAGGCCGACCCACTCGAGCAGCTCGGTGACGTTGGCGCGGTAGCTCGCCTCGGGTTCGCCGAGCACGCGCAGCGGCAGCGCCACGTTCTCGAAGGTGGTGAGGTGGTCGAGCAGGCGGAATTCCTGAAACACGATGCCGATATGGCGGCGCATCTGTAAGAGCGCATCCTGGTCGAGCGAGGAGGTGTCCTTGCCGAACAGGGTGACCCGCCCGCGGGTCGGCCGCAGTGACAACAGCAGCAGTTTCAGCAGCGAGGTCTTGCCCGACCCTGAGGGGCCGGTGAGGAAATGGAACGTGCCGGGTTCGATGCGGAAATTGAGATCGCGGAGGATCTCGGGCCCCTGCCCATAGCGCAGGCCGACATTGGAGAACTCGATCACCGGGCCATCCGCTCCGAATCAGTTGAGAGGCATCATAACAGCGGCATCCCGCCGGGGCGGGGTTCTCACCCATAATTCAGCCCAAATCTTGGTCGGCCGAAGCCTCGGCCGCGGCAGTTTCGACGTTCGGGTTTGAGGAAACTTAACCCGGCGCCGCTAGCTTTCGTCCATGCGTTCACCCCAGCCAGCGACGGTCGTCATCGCCTGCCCGCATTGCGGCACGCGTTACCAGGTGCCGCCCGAGACGCTCGGGCCGCGCGGCCGGCAGGTCAGCTGCGCGCATTGCGGCAAGGCCTGGATGGCGGAAGCCCAGATGGCGCCGCCGGACGACGACAAGCTGTTCACCCCGACCGAGGAAGAGGCGCTCGACCGCGAGTTCAAGGCGATCGAGCATCGCACCGGCATCGCCGAAATCCCCGCTTCGCTGCGCGGCGTGATGCCGGATGGAGCGCCGCCGCCGGAGGTGGTGCGCTCGATCGCCGAGATCAAAGCCGCCATCGCCCCGAAAACCGGCGAACCGACGCCGGCCCCCGAACCTGCAGCAAAGCCCACGGCGGCCGAACGGGCGGCCAACGGCAAACTGGAGAAACGGCAGCGCGCAGTGGCGCGCCGGCTGCCGGCGGCGAAGTTGTTCCGGATGATCCGCATCGGCGCGGTCTGCCTGCTGGTGGCGGTTCTCGCCGGTGGGCTGCTGTTCCGGACCGAGATCGTCAAGCTGGCGCCGTCGATGGCCGGGGTTTACTCGGCGCTCGGCATGGGCGTGAACGTGGTCGGCCTGGAGTTTTCAGACGTTTCGACGGTGATGAGCCGGCGCGGCGACAGTGACGTGATCAGCGTCACCGCCACTATCCGCGGCGTCGAAGCGCGCGGCGTGGTGGTGCCGCCGGTGGTGGTAAGCCTCCTCGATGCGCATGGCGCGCCGCTCTACCAGTGGAGCGTCATGCCACCGGCTCCCGATGTCGAGCCGGGCGAGGCCGTGGCCTTTTCCGCCGAACTGGCGTCGCCGCCCAAAGGCGCGACGCAGCTGCGCCTGGGCTTTGCCTCGAGCCGGCAGAACGTCGCGGCGATCCCGCCCGTGGCGACCAAGGAAATTATTGAAGAGACGGTACACTGATGGCCAGAATCCTGCTTGCCGAAGACGATGATGGAGTGCGGGCGTTCGTCTCGCGCGCCCTCGCTCACATGGGCCACGATGTGGTGGAAGCCGAGGATGGCGGCCTCGCCGCCGAGGTCATGCAGGAAGAGCAGGGGCGCTTCGACCTGTTGCTCTCCGACATCAAGATGCCGGTGATGGATGGGATCGCGCTGGCGCTCAACGTCGCCTCGGCCTGGCCCGAGGTCACCATCATGCTGATGACCGGCTTTGCCGACCAGCGCGAGCGCGCGCACGGTCTCGACCAACTGATCTATGACGTGATCCCAAAGCCCTTCACGCTGGCGCAGGTGCTGGAAAAGGTCGACGACGCCCTTGCCGGCCGGCCGCCGGAGATTATCTCTTTGGCACGTCAGGCGATGATGGGGTGAGTTTTGGCGAAGCGCCGCTGGGCCAAAAGGAGTCTTGCGGTACTCGGCGGTCTCGCGATAACGGCCATCTTCGGCACATTCGTCGTACTCGGCTGGAACTCAGCACTGCTCGGCCACCGACTTGAGACCGAAGCGTCGACGGCGTCGGCGACGATTGTCGCGAAGGACGTGCGCTCGGTCAGGGCCGGTACCAAAAGCGGCCAGCCTGAGTACCGGCCCGATTACTTCGTGACCTACCGGTTCACCGCGAGCGACGGTGCCGCATACTTCATCGAGACCGGCGTATCGCCGACGTTCTTCACTCGAACCGCGGTTGGCGCCACCACTCCGGTGCGCTATCTCGCCGACAACCCGAAACGCAGCGAGGTGGAGTTCGGCCACACGGGTGCGTCGAGCTTCCGCGCACTTGTGTTTGGTGGTTTCGGCATGCTGATCGGAGTTGGTGTCCTGGCCTCGGCAGTGTTTCGGCCAGCGATTGCTGGGGCTTTAGTTCGCGAGCTCCAGCACGTGCACGTCGAAGGTCTCCGCCGTCTCCTCCATGAAGCGCAGGAACTTCAGGCCCTCGCGCTCGATCTCGGCGACGTCCTTTTTCCTGAGCTGGTGGTAGGGCGTGACGGTGAGCACCGCGGCGCCCTTCTTGCTGTCGATGCCCCAGCCGGCCGACATCAGGCCGTCGACCAGCACCCCAGGTTTGACGTTGTTGACGAAGTCGCCACGCAGTTCGTCGCCTTGGACGAGGAAACGGCGGCGGTTGTCGTAGCCGAGGATGGCGTTTTCGTAGAGCGGCAGGAAGCGGACTGGGGCGGGCGTATCGGCGTCGGGACGCGGCGCGTCGGGCAGGTCGAACAGTTCGCGGCCATCGGGAGCGGTGAAGCTGACCAGCTCCGGGCGCAGCGCTTCGAACACTTCGCCGAGCTTGGTGAGGCGCGACCAGCTCTGCATGTCGGCGACGCTGGCCGGGCCATAGGCGGCGAGGTAGCGGCGCACCAGGGTTTCGCGGGCGATCGGGCGCTCATAGGGCGCCGGCAGCCAGTTGCCGATGCGGGTGATGACCGGCGAATGGCCGGAGCCCCAGATGCGGGTCGGCGGAATCTGGATCAGCGTGTCGGTCGATTGCAGCAGCATGGTCATGGCCAGCGGTTCGCCAACGGGGAAGCGCTCGCTGAGGCGCTTGCCGAGCTGGCCGGCGGTCATCGGTTCGGCGTCGAGCAGTTCTCGCGCCAGCTGCAGCACTCGGGCTTCGTCATTGCCACCGAAGCGCTTCTTGAAATTGCTGAGCCAGACGGAGCGGAGGAAGGGCTGCATCTCTGCCCGGATGCCGATCAGGTCGTCGACGGTGTGGAGATGCAGCGTGCCGCGCATGGTGGTGGCGCGGGCCAGCGTGCGATCGACGATCAGCGCGGTCAGCGCTTGGTGGGTAAAGCCCTCGAGCCGCGACCAGAGCCCGATATAGGGGTCGTGGGTCTGCTGCGCCTGCATGCCGAGCAGCCAGGCAATGGTGTCGGTGATACCCATGTCGCTGCGGTCGAGCAGCATCTGACGCGCGAGCGTGGCGCGGTTGAGCTGGCGGTCGGTCAGGGCGTTCGTCATCTGCACCTCCTCGGTATGGGCATAAACTAGCCGGAGCGTACTGACAGGGCTTGTCAGCAGCTTGCACCGGCAGGCGAGCGCTCCGATAGTCGCGGGCATGATTGCCATTCTCGCATTGCTCCTCGCCTGCCAATTGGCCGGTGAAATCCTGGCGCGCTCGCTGGCCTTGCCGATGCCCGGCCCGGTGGTCGGGCTGATCCTCCTCGCCATCGTGCTGCTGGCCTGGGTGCAGCGGCGACCCGACCTCAAGGGCACGCTGCTCGACAAGGTCACCACCTTCCTCGTTGGCGGGCTGGGGCTGCTGTTCGTGCCAACCGGTGTCGGCGTGGTGCAGCAACTGGGGCTGCTCGGCGACTATGGTGTGGGGATCATCCTGACGCTGATCATCTCGGCAGTGCTCACCATGCTGGCGACGGTCGGGGCGTTCCTCCTGGTGAAGCGCTGGACAGGGAAGCGGCCATGAACGATCCGTTCGCGCTCTGGGTCTATCTCAGCTCGACGCCGCTGCTGTGGCTGACGGTGACGCTCTGCGTCTGGGTCGGGGCGGACTGGCTGGCGCTGAAATCGGGCCGCAACCCGCTGGTCAATCCGGTGCTGCTGTCGATCATCGCGGTCGGTGCGGTGCTGCTGGCCACCGGCACGCCCTATGGGCGCTATTTCGAGGGCGCGCAGTTCGTGCATTTCCTGCTCGGCCCGGCGATCGTCGCCATCGCCGTGCCGCTGGTCACCAACCGCAAGATCGTGATGGAAAACCTGTTGCCGCTGCTTGGCGCGCTGCTGGCGGGCTCGGTAACGGCGATCGTTTCGGTGGTGCTGTGCGGTCGGCTGTTCGGGCTGCCGCCGGATGTGCTCCTGGCGCTGGTGCCGAAATCGGTGACGGCAGGCGTCGCCATGGGCATTGCCGAGCAGATCGGCGGCTCACCCTCGCTCACCGCGGTGCTGGTGGTGCTGACCGGGGTCACCGGCGCCGTGCTGGTGACGCCGATCATGAACGCCCTAGAGATCACCGACTACGCGGCGCGCGGCTTTTCGGTCGGGCTCGCCTCGCACGGCATCGGCACGGCGCGCGCCTTTGCGGTCGATCCGGTGGCGGGCACGTTCGCAGGCATCGCCATGGGGCTCAACGCGGTGTTGACCTCGGTGCTGGCGCCAGTACTGGCGGCGTGGCTGGTTTAGCTATTGGTCCGGGGTCTTGCCTCCCTCACCGGGTGTCATCCCAGCGAAAGCTGGGATCCATCCATCCGCTGGCGCGGGCTGTGAGTTGGGTCCCAGCTTTCGCTGGGATGACACCGAGTGGGTGGAGAAAACGGTGCAACCCGATCGGGCAGCGCCCCCGGGGCTCACACCCAGTCGGGGACGCTGTCGAGCGCGATCAGTTCGGCGATCGACTTGCGTGGGCGGATGACGTGCCATTTGTCGCCGTCGACCAGCACTTCGGGCACCAGCGGGCGCGAGTTGTAGGTCGAAGCCATCACCGCGCCATAGGCGCCGGCCGACATCACTGCGAGCAGGTCGCCTTCCTTGACGCCCTCCATCTTCCTGTCCTGAGCGATGAAATCGCCGGTCTCGCAGACCGGGCCGACCACATCGGCGGTGATCTGCGCCAGGTTGGAATGCACCACCGGCTGGATGTCGTGATGCGCCTCATAGAGGGTGGGGCGGATCAGGTCGTTCATCGCCGCATCGACGATGACGAAGGTCTTGCCGCCTTCCTTCACGTACTCGACCTTGGTGACGAGAATGCCGGCATTGCCGACGATCAGCCGGCCGGGCTCCAGCACCAGCGACACGCCGAGTGGGCCGATATGCTTCCTGACGATCTCGGCATAGGCCGGCGGAGCCGGCGGGGCGTCTTCGTCGTGGTGGTAGGGGATGCCGAGGCCGCCGCCGACATCGGCGTGGCGGATATCGTGGCCGGCGGCCTTCAGGTCGCGCACCAGTTCGGCGAGCAGCGCGAAGGCGTTGTCGAACGGCGTCATGTCGGTGATCTGGCTGCCGATATGCATATCGACGCCGACGGCGCGCACGCCCGGCAGCGCGGCGATGCGGGCATAGACCTCGCGGGCCCGCGCAAACGGGATGCCGAACTTGTTTTCGGCCTTGCCGGTCGAGATCTTCTTGTGCGTGCCGGCATCGACATCGGGGTTGATGCGCACCGAAACCGGCGCGGTCATGCCCATGGAGACGGCGACATCGCTCAGCCGCTCCAGCTCTGGTTCGCTCTCGAGGTTGAAGCACTTGATGCCGACTTCGAGCGCCCGGCGCATCTCGGCGAAGGTCTTGCCGACACCGGAGAAGACGATTCGATTGGCCGGCACCCCGGCGGCGATGGCGCGCTCGAGTTCGCCGCCCGACACCACGTCGGCGCCGGCGCCCTCCTTGGCGATGAGCTTGATCACCGCCTGGTTGGAGTTGGCCTTCATGGCATAGGCGACCAGCGTGTCGATGCCCTTGAAGGCATCGCGCATCACCTGCACGTGGCGGCGCAGCGTCGCGGCCGAATAGACGTAGAAGGGCGTGCCCACCTTGCCGGCGAGGACGGTGAGGTCGACCTCCTCGGCGTACAGCCGGTCGTCGCGATACTGGAAGTGATGCACCAAGGTCCTGCGCCCCTACGAAATCCGGGCGAAGCTCTAGGCGAAAACGCCGGGCAGCGGAAGCGAGACTTCTCTATGGGGCCGATCAAGAAGCGCGATGCGCCGCACCGGCCGGCGCGGGCCAGTGGTGGTCGATCCGTTCTGCGATCAGCCGCTGCAGGGCCCAGAGGTTGCGGTCGTGGATGCCGTATTCGGCGAGCTTCTGCACTGTCGAGAGCACATACTCGGCCATCGAGCCCTTCCAGCCATGCGCCTGCGCCAGCCGGTCGGCACGCTCCGCCAAGGTGAGGCCGCCGACATAGCGGGTGCTGTTGCGGTTGATCGCAAACGCCAGGGCGGTGAGCGGACCTTCGGCGGTGGCGACCTTGATCCAGCGGCCGGGAAAGGCGTTGGGCACCATGCTCATTTCGCGGCGCACCAGCTTGTCCATGTTGGCTTTGATGGTGCCGGCCGGGATGCGGAAGGCAACGCTGCGGCAGCTGCCGCCGCGATCGAGGCACATCATCAGGCCCGGCTGCTTGGGGTTGCCTCGCCAGCGCTGGTCGAACAGGCAAAAGCTGCGGTGCCAGCCGCTGGCGACGGCGATGCGCTGCTGGTCGAACTCGGTGGCCGGATTCCAGATCAGCGAGCTCAGCGCGAAGATCCAGAACTCGCCTTCCGGCGCCGTGTCGATGATGCGCGCGACTTCCGCATCGTAGTCGGCCTCGGTCGCTGGGCGAATGCCCGGGTAGGTCGGCTGGCCCGGATCCTCGATCACCGGGATGCGGGCGACATGGTCAGCGGTGAGGTGCAGGGGGCGTGGCTGGCGCGGCATTGCCGGAGCCTACTCCACTCCGCCATCGCCGTGACCACCGGATTTCTTCACACTGACCGGTTCGGACTTCACGCCGGTGAGGATTTCCTTCCAGCGGGCGGCCTGCAGCGCGACGTTTTCCGGCGCGGTGCCGCCGTAGCTTTTCCGGGCGGCGACCGAGCTTTCGACGCTCAGCACCTTATGGATGCGGCTGTCGATGCGGTGATCGATGAACTTGAAATCCTCGATGGTGAGGCCGTCCAGCGTCATGCCCTTCTGTTCGGCCAGCGCCACGATCTGCCCGGTGATATGATGGGCCTCGCGGAACGGGATATTGGCCTGCTTGACCAGCCAGTCGGCGATATCGGTGGCGGTGGAGAAGCCGGCATTGGCCGAGGCGCGCATCTTCTCGCGGTTGGCCTTGAGGTCCTCGACCATGCCGGTCATCGCGGCGAGCGACAGCGACAGCGAGTCGAGCGCGTCGAAGGCGACTTCCTTGTCTTCCTGCATGTCCTTGGAATAGGCGAGCGGCAGGCCCTTCATGACGATCAGCAGGCTGGTCAGCGCACCCATGATGCGGCCGACCTTGGCGCGGATCAGCTCGGCCGCGTCGGGGTTGCGCTTCTGCGGCATGATCGAGGAGCCGGTGGTGAACTTGTCACTGAGCTTGACGAAGCCGAACTGCGACGACGACCAGATCACCAGTTCCTCGGCGAAGCGGGAAAGGTGCATGGCGCAGAGGCTGGCGGCCGAGAGCGTTTCGAGGATGAAATCGCGATCGGAAACAGCGTCGAGCGAGTTGGCGGTGGGGCGATCGAAGCCGAGCGCCTTGGCGGTCATGTCGCGATCGATCGGGTAGGGGGTGCCGGCGAGCGCGGCCGAGCCGAGCGGGCTCTCGTTGAGGCGCTTGCGCGCATCCTCGAAGCGGCCGTAGTCGCGGCCGAGCATTTCCACATAGGCAAGCAGGTGATGGCCGAAGGTCACCGGCTGGGCGTTCTGCAGGTGGGTGAAGCCGGGCATGATGGTCGCGACTTCTTCCTCGGCCCGCTTCACCAGCGCCAGCTGCAGGGTTTTGACCTGCGCCAGCAGCGTATCGATGGCGTCGCGGACATAAAGGCGGAAATCGGTGGCTACCTGGTCGTTGCGCGAGCGGGCGGTGTGGAGGCGCCCCGCGGCATCGCCGATCACGTCCTTCAGCCGGCTCTCGACATTCATGTGAATGTCTTCGAGCGAACGCGAGAACGTGAATTTGTTTGTCTCGATCTCGTCGAGCACGGTCTTTAGGCCGGTGATGATCGCGTCGCGATCCGCCTGGGTCAGGATGCCCACTTCCGCCAGCATGGTGGCGTGTGCGATAGAGCCGGCGATGTCCTGCTTGTAGAGTCGCTGATCGAAGCCGATGGAG